>Ga0172379_10000688_pt1 | contig 80688 bp, 77 predicted proteins | sample GrowelOW334metaG_FD_119756 | JGI IMG/M metagenome (GOLD analysis project Ga0172379, IMG submission 119756) | Groundwater microbial communities from an aquifer near a municipal landfill in Southern Ontario, Canada - Groundwater well OW334 metaG | ecosystem: Environmental > Aquatic > Deep... | reverse complement strand
CAGCACTCCAGCACTCCAGCACTCCAGCACTCCAGCACTCCAGCACTCCAGCACTCCAGCACTCCAGCACTCCAGCACTCCAGCACTCCAGCACTCCAGCACTCCAATTGACTCCCTGCCTCGGCCATAATATATTAAGGCGCGATGAGTATCGAATATGTCTGACGACGAAACGATCTATCTTGATTACGCCGCTTCGAATCCGGTCGATCCGCGGGTCGCCGCTGTTTTCGGTGAGGCCGGGCTTCAGGTCGGCAATCCCTCGGCGATCCACGCCTGCGGCCGCCGCTCGCGGGAGATCATCGATCGGGCGCGTCGGCAGGTCGCGGGTCTTATCGGCGCCGAGCTGGCGCAGATCGTCTTCACGTCCGGCGCGACGGAAAGCAATAATCTGGCCCTGCTGGGTTCGTGTTTGCCGCTCAGCAAGAAATTTCCAGGCCGTCGGCTGCGCATCCTGACCTCGCCTTTGGAACATTCTTCGGTCCGGTCCGTGCTGGAGCGGCTGGCGGCTGATCATGATTTTCTGATCGATGAATTGCCGGTCGCGTCCTCCGGCAGCGTTGATGCTGGTGCGGCCGCTGGCCTGATCACCGCTGATACCGTCCTCGTTTCTCTCATGTGGGCCAATAACATTTTGGGCGCGGTCCAGCCGGTGGCGGAGATCGGTAAGCTGATCGCCGCCGAGCGGCAGCGGCGCGGTCCGGCTGATCCGCCAGTCTTATTTTTCAGCGACGCCGTTCAGGCTGTTTCCCGGCTGCGGGTCCGGCCGCTCGAGGTCGGCGTCGATCTCTTGTCGTTCTCGTCCCACAAGATGTACGGTCCCAAGGGCAGCGGCGTCCTGTTCGTCCGCGATCCGAAGCTGCTCGATCCGCTCGTGCTGGGCGGCGGCCAGGAGAACGGCCTGCGTTCCGGCACGGAGAATCTCGCTGGCATCGCCGCCTGCGGCCGCGCGGCCGAGATCCTGGCCGCCGAGCGCAATCAGGATCAGCGGCGCGCGATCGCGCTCAGCCACCATTTATTGGAAGGGCTGCGGTCGCTGCCGTCCGGGTGGCGCGTGCTGAACGACGCCCCGGAGACCCTGGTTGAATTCGTTTTCGTGCAGTCGCCGCGTTTCCGCGGCGATGAGCTGGCCTTGCGATTGGACGCTGCTGGTCTGGCGGTCTCCGCCGGTTCGGCCTGCGACGCCGGCAAGCGGGCGGCGTCGCCGGTGCTCGCGGCGGTCTATGGCGAGAAGGCCGCGCAGCAGGGCGGGGTCCGGATATCGTTCGGACGCTTTACCCGGGATGAGGACCTCGATCGCCTGATCGCCGCTTTGCGAATTTTGAGCGCTGGCCGCTGAGGTCGTGGTCCAGACCGAAGTTCAGGCTCAAGCAAAACCGCGCTCGAGGCGCGGTTTTTTCGTCATTCGGTTGCTGCCGGCGGGGCGGTTTCCGGCGGTGCCGGCGGCGGAGCTGGCGGCGGAGCTGGCGGCGTCGGTTTGGGTTGGATCAGGAAAGGATTTGTCAGGTCGTTCACCGCAGGTTCGGTCCGCTCGGTTTTTTGGCGAAGTTCGTTCGCGACCCGTTCGAGCAGAGAACTGTTGATGGCTTCGATTCCAGGAGCACTAGTCTCGGAGGTTGTCGTGGTTTGGTAAGAGGGGATGATTTCCAGGATCTGCAGCATGAAGAAAGCCGTCCAGCCGATGGCGATAAGCATGATCAGGACCGCGATAACTGTCGAGGCGCGGATGATTTTCTTGATATTGCCTGTCTGAGCGGAGGTAGTCATATCAGTTCGACTGGTCTTCGATGAGTTCATTCGGGTTGTACTCGAGCTGCTTGAAGACCGGCTGATTCTTGGCGAGCCAACGCACGGTGGCTGTTAACCGCAATTTAACAACGCCATCGGCGGCTGACTCGCGATGTTGCGGCAGGTTGATGTCGATGCTCTGGACCGTCAGGTAATACGGCAGGCGCTCTAATTTGTGCAGGTAGACGAGAATGCGGCGATATTCGCCGTCAGTTTCGATTTTGATCGGAATCTCCTTTTCCCAAAGCGAGAGCTCGCGTTGATTTACGGTCTCCAGGACCAGGGATTGTTTGACGCCGGCGTCTTCGGCTGCTTTTTCCAAGGCGCTGACAAACTCCAACTCCTCGCCTTCGATGACGGCGACCGAACTTAAGGTGCGAATCAGTTCCTTGGCTTGTTGCAGTTTGATGAGCGAAGTTCGGGTGTGTTTGCGGAGGTCGTATTTTTGGTCGATCTCCGCGTTCGCGGCCGCCATCTTGCTGTTCAGATCCTTGATGGCCAGAACCGTCGGTACGGCTACGCCGCCAGCCAGGAGAAGAGTGGCTCCGGCCAGTATGGAGATAGTGACGACAATGCGTTTGTTGATCTTCATAAGACAGGACTCGCGTTCACGAGTTTCATCTGGAAGTCGAAACGGACGTCTTGTTTCTGCATGATGTTCGACAGCGGACTCACGACATTTTTGATGAAGGGAGCTTCCTTGAGGTTCTTGAGCAGTATTAGCGCGCCGTCACGGGTTTCGGCCAGACCGCTCATGGCGATATCGCCATTTCCGTTGACGGTCAGCGTTTCGAGCCTCACGCCCGCGGGGACGAGCGGGGAGAGTTGTTCGAGGATGTCGGCCCAGGGGATAAAAGCGGCTTCGGTCGATTCGATTCGTTTCAGAAAAACGTTGATCTGATGGATATTCTCCATGATATTCGTCGATTCTTCCGAGGCCGCGGAGGCCGATTGGCGCTGGAGCTCTTCGTAGTTGCCCTTGATCATGAGACGCACGGAGATCAGCGTGCCCGTGACGATGATCGCGGTCACGAAAAGCAGCGTGACCATGGTTTGGGTGTAAGCCATGACCAGCGCGTTGCGCAGGTCGCGCTTCTTGTCCGGCGAGATGAGGTTGACGGTGACAAACATAGGGCGGGTCAGATGCGGAAAGTCCGGCGGAATTGTTCCTGCTCATCGGCGGCGCGCATCGCCAGTCCGATGGCGGTCGTATAAGTCAGGGCGCCGTCGGGAGGGAAAGAGCGCAGCACGTTTCCGAAATTAGCCAGCGCATCGCCGCGCCGCACTTTGATGGTCAGCTTGCGCGAGAGGACGGTGTCGATCTCGCGGAAATGGGCGCCGCCGCCGCACAGGTAGAGTTTTTCGATCTTTTTACCCATGGGAAAACCGATCTTGTAGAATCGCAGGGCGTTGCGGATCTTGGAACTCATGTCGTCGATGAGCGGCAGGAGGATGTTCCACATCCGGTCTTCGCAGCGGTGGGCGTCCAGGCCGCACTCGACTTTGATGACCTCCGCTTCGGCCGGCGTGATGCTGAGTTTGTCGCTGATGATCTTGGTCAGCTCGTTGCCGGAGAGGGGGATGCCGATCGACATCTGCAGGATGCCTTCGTCGTAGATCACGAGGCTGGAGCGGGTGGCGCCGATGTCCAGGATGCCGATCGGTTCGTCGAATTCTTCCTGGGTCGGCACGGCGGCGCGGCTGATCGCGAGCGCTTCGACCTCGAAAGCGATCGGGGCCAGTCCGGAAGCCTCGAGCAGTTGTGTGTAGCTGTCGATCAGGTTTTTCGGAGCCGCAGCGAGCAAGAGCTTGGTTTTGGCGGGCGCATCCTGTTCTTCGGGTGGAGCCGCTTCCGCGTTTTCAGGCGTCTCTTCGGTCGGCGGGGCGGCGGTCGTTTCGTCGGCTGCGGCCGCTGGTTCCGGCGGCAGCGGCTTGGCCGGTTCTTTGTCGAGCGGATTTTTTTCCGTCGTTTTTTCGGCTTGTTTTTTGGCGGTCGGCCGTTGTTCGTCGAGGATCTGCCAGTCGTAATAGATCTCGCTCGTGGAAAGCGGGATATTCTGTTCGAGTTCGCGATTGATGACGTCCTGCAGCTGTTTCTGAGTCGCGCCTTTCTCGGCTTCGACGATCTTGATGAAAGATTTGGCTTCCGGCAGACAGGCGGCGACCGCCCGGCCTTTAAGCCGGCCATGGGTCTTGCTCAGCAGCTCGCGGACGTATTTCACGGCCTGCGTCATGTTTATGATCTCGCCGCGCTCCATCACGCCTTCGGGCACGCTGACGCTGCCCCAGGCCCGGAGCCTGTAAGGTTGTTTGGCGCTGTTTTTTTTCGAGATCTGGACCACTTTGAAGCTGCGGTCTCCGATATCGAGGCCGAAAGCGTCGGAAAGCGGGTTAAAGAAGGCCATAGGGTCCGTTAGACTGGGATCAATCAGCTCCGTTTGTTGATAGTGTACCTTATTTTAGAGCCGAATTCCACTATTTGATCTCGCGCCAGGTGCCTTCGGTGACATGCCAGATGCCGCCCGGACTGTTGGAGAAGTTCATATCCGACAGTTCGCTTTCGACGTAAGTGATCACAGCGTTCTGGTCGATGAACAAGCGTTTGGCGGCCAGGGATTTGGCGCCGCCGTTGCTTTGGAGGCGCATCGTACCGCTTAAGGCGTAGAAGATGGCGCCTGAGGCGTTGTTGGCCACGGAGAGGGCCGGGCTGGTATCCGAGATCGAGGTGTTGGTCGAGGCGAGCATGATATGGCTCTTAGGATTGCCGGAGCCGTAAATCTTAGCGCCGTTGATGACAGTGATCTTGCCCTTGGTCGCCAGATTGTCAGGATCGTCGGCCAGGATCGTCGTGCTGTTGGCTCCGAAGGTCGAGTTCAGGGTCAGGCTGGAATTGTTGTTGAGCACTATGTCGCCCACAACCCAGATCGGACCGTCGATGATGACGTCAATGTTGTTTCCCAAGGTCAGATTGCCGACGATTTTTTGCGGACCCAGGTGCACATTGTCGCTCGGCGAGAGGTCGCCATAGGTCGTGCTGCCAGCCTCGGCCGAGCTGTGCCAGAACTCGAGGTCGATCGACGGCAGATTCTCGACGGCTGGCGTGGTACTGGCGGAATACTTGACGCCGGTGACGTCGCTGCCGGCGATATCGGCCGGATCGTTCTGATAGTAGGCGTCGCCGCCGACGTTGGAATTCAGGATCCGGTCGGCATGGGCATGATAGTTGACCATGCAGCTGTCGATAATGCCGCCGGTCTTGGCCACGTAGACGTCGCCGTCGATCTCGGCCTGGGTCGACTGGCAGTCGACGTCGCCGTTGGCGTAGAGCGAGCCGGATATTTCGGCGTTATTTTCCAGGTGGGCGCCGCCTTCGCCGGACTGCAGGGCGTAGCTGAAAGCGGTTTCATCAGTCGGCGGCACCGTTGTGGCATCGACAACGATCTTAGTCTGGCGGCTGTTCGCGGTCGTGCCGATCGAAGTGATAGTGCGGATGGCGCCGGAGCCAGCGAGCACAGTTGTAAATTTACCAGTGCCGAAAACGACGTTAGTTTCGCCTGCGTAGTTGCCGCCGTAGTTGCCGCCGCATTTGATTCCACTCGCGGCATTCAGACAAAAGATGGCCTTGCGAATCCCGGCTTCGGCGATTTGCGTCCCGCTGATTCCGGCCTCCAGGCTCTTGCTGGCTTCGCGCGAGGACATGACGTAGGAGATCAGCACGAGTCCGAACGACATGACTACGCCGATCATGATCGAGACTGAGAGCAGCGAGAAACCGGCTGCTCTGCGGGATGAGTGATGGTCGGACATAAACATCGGGTTATTTGGTCTCGCGCCAGCCGCCCGGAACGAGCCGCCAGAGGCCGCTCGCGGAAGCGGATAAAAGGATATCCGACGCGTCGTGATAAGTTGAGCTGTAATCGATGATACAGTTGTTGGCGAGGGCCACCTTTTTGGCGGCGACGGCGGTGACTGTCGCATTGTTCGAGATGTCGATGCCGCCGTTCGGCGCGTAGAACACGGCGCCAGCTGCGTTGTTCTTGATGTCGATCGCGTAGTTGGTATCGGTGCTCGATGAGTGGATCAGGATGAAGCTCTTGAGATGGCCCGAGCCGTTGATCTGAGCGTTGTTCTGGACATTGACTGTGCCGTCAGCCATGACGACGGTGCTGTTCGCGCCGAAGGAGGGATTGAGATTCAGTTGGGCGTTGTTATCGAAGAGGATGGTCCCCTGGACCCAGACCGGACCGTCGAGCGTCACGATGGCGTTATTGCCCAGGAGCAGATCGCCCGTGATTTTTTTGGGACCGAGATGCGAGCCGTTCGCCGCGGTGTAGTTGCCGGTGATGATGCCGCCCTCGGCCGCGCGGTCATGCCACCAGTCGAGGTCGATCGTCGGCAGGGTCTTGGCCGGCGGGGTCGGCTGACTGCCGTAAGCGCTGCCGACGTTCTGGTTGCCGGTATTGGTCGTGTTGTAGTAGACGTCGTGCGAGTTCATCTTATTGCTCGTGACCCGGTCGGCGTGGATATCGCCGTAGGAGGTGCAGCCGGTCACCAGGCCGTTCGGTATGGAGATGAACACGGGGCCGTCGATCTTGGCGTTATTGCCGCAGTTGATGTTTGAATGGGCATAGATCGAGCCGCTCCTGACCTCGGCATTGTTGCTGATCGTGACGCCGCCATCGCCGACCTGCAGCGCGTAATCGAAGGAGGCGTCGGTGGTCGGCGGCTGGTTCGAGACGGTCAGTTTGATCTCCTTCTGTTTGCCGCCAGCTGTGATGCCGGTGGCCGTGATGACCTTGTTCGCGCCGACGGCGGCGACAGTGGTCGTGAATTTACCCTCGCCGAAAACAACGTTGGTTTCGCCGGCGTAACTCGGTCCGTAAGCGCCGCCGCAATTAGTTCCGCTGGCGGCGTTGAGACAATGGAGTGCTTTGTAAAGGCCGGCTTCGGCCTGTTCGGTCGCGTAGACCTGGGTCTCGAAATTCTTGGCCGCCTGGCGCGTCGAGAGCAGGTAATTGATCATGGTCGCGCTGAAGGCGGTCACGGCCGTGAGCATGACCATGGCGGAAAGCAGGGCGAAGCCGCGGTCTTTTCGGTATTTTAATAACCGGTTGACCAGACGTTTCATAAGCGGGCGGCCATTTTAATTATTGCGCAGGAAGATCGAGGTCCAGGCGCGATTGGTGACGGTTGCGCCGCGGCGGGTCTGCTGGTTGATCAGAAGTACCGAGATCCGGTCGGCTGCGGTGATGGTCGCGGCGTTGTAGCGGAAGATCAGGGTGTCGTTGTAGGAGGTCAGCCGCCGCGCGCTCAGTTGCCGGACGGATCCGGAGCCGGGATCGGTGACGATGAAGATCTTGGTCGCGTCGGTCGGATCGCGGTAGAACGCGGCGTAATCGTAGACTCCGGCGATGATATTGTCCGAACCGTCGACCGCCGGCATTTTGAGGACCAGCGTCGAATCCGAACTCGTATGGACCGTGCCGCTGAAGTCGTGGGAGGCCTCGACGGCGATGGCGCCGCGGGAAAGCTGGGAGATGGATCGGGCGGCCAGGATCGCGCCGGTTTCGTTGTCGGTCCGCAGCGATTGCCGGAAGAACATCTCGTAGTTGAGGACGAAGATCTGCGAGATGATCAGCATGATGAGCGCCATGACGCCGACGACCACGATCGTCTCCATGAGAGAGACGCCGGCTGACCGCCGCGGCCGGAGGGGGGAGTAAGCGCGCATATCAGTTGCTGCCGATCAGGGTTGAGCCGGTGGCATGCCGCGTTTTGCCGGCGTCGCTCCAGGAGATCGTTACGGTCGCTTTTTTCATGCTGGTTTCGCCCAGGTAGTCCTCGATGGTCAGTGTGCCGGTGCCGCCGGTCAGGTCGGCATAGCTCAGGCGCTGCCAGGCCTTGGGCAGGAGATTCAGGGCGTCAGCGTTGAAGTTCCAGACGGTCGTGGCGGCGTTCTCGGTCACGGAAACATCGTCATAGCTCGCGATGGCTCCGCTCCGGGAGATCAGCGCCAGATCGCCTGTGAGCAGCGGGTTGCTCGCGTCGGTATAGGTTGTCGTCGTGGCTCCCTGGGTCACGGTGATGATATTGCCCGCGGCGCTGACCTGCAGGGTGTACCAGGTATCTTTGCTGAAAGCTTTGGCTGAGGACCAGACGGTCGTGGCGACGCCGTGATAGACCTTGTCGAGCGCGAGTCCGGTCGGGGTGGTGTAACTGAAACGGAACCGGTAATGATTCTCCGCGTCGCGGTAGCGGAAAGCGATCCCGGCGCTGCCGCCGCTCGCGGCCGCCGTCGGTACCTTGATCTGGGCGCTGAACGTGAAGTCGTCGCGATAATTGCCTGGGACGAGCGCGAGGCCGGTCTCATCTCCCAGCGCCGGAGCCGCGGTCGTGAGGGCCAGCCGTCGTCCGCCGTCGTCCACGACTTTCCAGGCGCCGCGCTGCAGGGCCACGCCGAGGAAATTGCCGTTGGTCCGCGTCAGCAGTTCGGCGTACGGCAGGACGCGCAGGGTGTCGATCTCTTCCTGGATGAAGTTGGCGGCTTGGGTGTTGTATTGCGACCGGCGCAAAAAGAACGAGCCGGTAAGCATGGTCGTGTAGACCGTCAAAAGCACGGCCACGACCATGATCGTGATCAGGACCTCTGCCAGAGTGAACCCGGCGAGCCGGGAGCGGCCGGGGAGTCGATAGAGTTTCATGAGACTGTCGTTTTATTGTTCGGCCACGGCCTGGGTCAGCGAGTACATCGGCGTGATCACGGCGAGAGCGATACCGCCGACCATGCCGCCGAGCATCAGGATGAGGATCGGTTCGATGATGGACGACAGGTTGTTCAGGATGTTGTCGACCTGCTGCTCGTAGAATTCGGCGATCTCGGCCAGGAGCGAGTCGACGTTGCCGGAGCGTTCGCCGACCATGATCATCTGGATGACGAGCGGCGGGTAGAGTTTGGGGTGGGCGCTGAGGCTGCGGGAAATGGTTTCGCCGGTCTTGATGTGTTCGGCCGCTTCCAGGAGCGACGCCCGGTAATGGACATTGCCGAGCACGTCCGAAGTGACGGTGAGCGACTGGACGACCGGGATGTCGGTCTTGAGCAGGCCTGAGAGGGTGCGGGAGAAGCGGGCCAGATTAACTTTTTTGGCGATCGGTCCGATGATCGGCATGGAGATGATCATCATGTGGATGAGCGAGCGTCCCTGGGTGGTCCGCGCGAAGACGACGAACGAGATCGCCAGGGCGATGAAGCCGATCAGCACCCAGAGGCCGTTGACCTGCGTGAAATCGCTGATCCAGATGAGGATGCGCGTGGCGAGCGGGAGCTGGACGTCGCCGAATTCCTTGAAGATGCCGATGAGTTTCGGTAGCACGAAGACCAGGAGGCCGCCGGTGATGCCCGACATGGCGACGAGGATGACGATCGGGTAGGTCATAGCGCCCTTGACCTTGGAGCGTAGGTTATAATCCTTCTTCATCTGCATGGTGAGTTCGTTCAGCACTTCGTCGAGCGTGCCGGAGACCTCGCCGATCTGGATCATGCTGACGAAGACCGGCGGGAAGACGCCGGGGAATTTCGCCAACCCCGCGGACATCAGTTTGCCGCCCTCCACTTCGTCTTTGATGAGGCGAATGATCTTCTGGAAGAATTTGGATTCGGCCTGGAGCGCCAGCGTGTTCAGGGATTCGGTCATGGACAGGCCGGCCTTGATCATGACCCGCAAGTTTTCGGTGAAGAACACCTTCTGGGTCAGCGGGATGGATTGGTGCTTGAGCAGGAACTGGTCCACTCGTTCGGAGAGGCTTGGCACACTAGTCTTTGGTTACGCGGAGGATTTCCTCGATCGTGGTCATGGCTTTGACCGCCTTCATGAAACCGTCCTCGATCATGCTGATCATGCCGCCTTTGACGGCCGCGGTCAGGATCTCGTCGGCGCTCGCCGAGGCGCCGATGAGTTTGGCGATGTCTGTGGTGACCTCGAGAACCTCGTAGATGCCGAGGCGTCCTTTATAGCCCTCGTGGCCGCACTGGGCGCAACCCGAACCGCGCCAGAATGTCGTGTCTTCGATCTTCTGGTCTTTGCCGATGACCTCTTCGCGCTGCAGCGTTTTCCAGATGGAGTCGATCTTGATCTGCTCGCGCAGCTGCTCGATGGCGTGGGGCGGCATCTTGTAGGAGCGGACGCAGCCGGGACAGATCTTGCGGACGAGCCGTTGGCCGACGATCATGTTGGCGGTGAAGCCGATGAGAAAGGCCGGGACGTGCATGTCGATGAGACGGGGGAGAGCGGTGGCGGCGTCATTCGTGTGGAGGGTGCCGAGCACGAGGTGGCCGGTCATGGCGGCCTGGACGGCGATGCTGGCGGTCTCTTCGTCGCGGACCTCGCCGACCATGATGACGTTCGGGTCCTGGCGCAGGAGAGCGCGCAGGCCGCCGGCGAAAGTGAAGCCGATGCGCGGGTTGACCTGGCTCTGGTTCACGCCGGCCATGCGGTACTCGACCGGGTCTTCGATGGTGGAGATGTTGACCTTCGGCGTGTTGAGGATGCCCAGGATCGAGTAGAGCGTCGTGGATTTGCCCGAACCGGTCGGGCCGGTGACGAAGATGATGCCGTGCGGCTTCTTGATGTTGCGCGCGACGATCGCTTTGGCCTTGGGTTGGAAGCCGAGCTGGTCGAGCGTGAGCGCGGTCGCGGTCTCGGCCAGGAGGCGCATGACGATCTTCTCGCCGTCGATGACCGGCAGGATCGAGACGCGCATCGAGAACTTGTAGCTCTTGCCTTCGATCTTGAAGCGACCGTCCTGCGGCAGGCGGTGTTCGTCGAGTTTCAGGTTCGAGAGGATCTTGATGCGGGCCACGATGCCGGAGGCGACGAGCCGCGGGAAGGTCATGACCGGCCGGAGCACGCCGTCGACGCGGAAGCGGACCACGACCTCGGTTTCGGTCGGTTCGATGTGGATGTCGGAAGCGCCTTCGAGGATCGCATGTTCGAGGATGGAATCGACGACGCGCACGATCGGGATGTCTTCGGCGAGTTTGGAAAGTTCTTTCTCTTCTTCCACCGACGATCCCTCGCCTTCCTTTTTCGGGACCTGGGTGAGCGCGCCGAGTTCGGCGCTGAGGCTCTGGCGGTACTGTTTCATCGACTCGTCGATGGACGAGGGCGTGGTGAAATAGACTTTGATCCGCAGATTGGCTTTGCGGCGCAGGAATTCGAAAGTCTGCAGGTCGGTCGGTTCGAGCGTGGCGACGCGCAGTTCGTCGGCGGTCTTTTCGAAAGCGACGATCTTGTGGGAGATGGCGATCGGTTCGGGGATCAGGAAAAGGATGTCCTGCCGGATGGGAATGTCGCGCAGGTTGATGAACGGCAGTTTGTAATATTGCGCGGCGATGCGGTAAAGCATCTCTTCCGGCATCTTTTTGACCTTCAGCAGGAAGGTTTCGAACGGCATGTCGGGATCGGCTGTTTTCGCTTCGGAAAGAAGGTCGGCGAGGCCCCGGGCGTCGAAAGTCCCGGTCTCCCGCAAGATCTTCTTTAATAACTCATTATTAAGCATAGGGATATGGATATTTTACCATATCGATGGTCTGGCTGTATACATATTTAAGAGGGCGATGTTTTGGCTCCTCCCGCGCAGACTGTCGCCCTTGTCTGGTCTTTCAGGCGATGATACTCTTGGGCTGCTTAACTTATGCCTCGGAACGATACAAACAACCTCGGCGTGGCGTTCGGAATCAATGGCCGGAGCGGTTTGGCGTTAACCGCGGCCGCGGGTATTTTGCTGGCCGTCAATTTCGTCCTGGTCCTCGTTTTTTTGCTGCCGCGTTTCGGCCAGCTGGATTTCCTGCGCCTGCATTACACCGCCGAGCTCGGCGTTGACTGGGTGGCGGAGTGGTGGAAGATTTTCATCTTTCCGGGCCTGGGCGTCATGGTTTTCTTCAGCAACGCTCTGTTCTCGGGTATACTGGCCAAGAAGCACCGTCTGTATGGCCACTTGATCTGGACGGCCACGCTCGCCATCGAAGCCATGCTCGCGGCCGCGTCGTTTTTAGTCATCAGGATCAACGGTTGATCCGCTTCGGTTGTTCGCCCCTATGCTACTTTTCAGCGTCATCAAGGTCTTCCTGCTGTCTTCGTTGTCATTCATCGTCGCCGTGCTCTGGACGCCGCTTCTGACCCATTTTTTATACAGATACAAACTGGGCAAGCAGATCCGTGACGACGGTTCGGCTCCCATTTTCGCCAAGTTGCACGAGGCCAAGCGGGGGACGCCGACCATGGGCGGCATCCTGATCTGGGCGACCACGTGCGCGGTCATGCTGGTCTTCCATTTCGGCGCGCAGCTCACCGGTTCGCCGATGCTGGCGCGGCTGGATTTCTTCTCGCGCGAACAGACGCTGCTGCCGGTCGGCGCGCTCCTGGCTTCGGCGCTCGTCGGGCTCGTGGACGATTATTATAACGTCCGGCGCATCGGGCCGCACGGCGGCGGACTCCGGATGCGGCATCGGCTGCTGCTCTACACCGCCATCGCCGCCGTTGGCGCCTGGTGGTTCTATTACAAGCTGGAGTGGGATCTGCTGCGCGTGCCGTTCGTCGGCGACTTCAACATCGGCTGGTGGTACATCCCGTTCTTCATCCTGGTGCTCGTGGCCACGTCGTTCTCGGTCAATGAGACCGACGGCCTCGACGGCCTGGCCGGCGGCGTGCTGCTTTCGAGTTACGCGGCTTTCGGCGCCATCGCTTTCCTGCAGGGCAAGACCGATCTCGCCACTTTTTGCGGCGTCATCGCCGGCGGCCTGCTGGCTTTCCTATGGTTCAATATCAATCCGGCGCGCTTCTTCATGGGCGACACCGGCGCCATGGCGCTCGGTATCACGCTCGGCGTCGTGGCCATGCTCACGAATTCAGCGCTGCTCCTGCCGGTCATCGGCCTGGTCTTCGTGGTCGAGTCCGTCTCCGTCATCATCCAGATGATCTCGAAGAAGATCCGCCACAAGAAAGTCTTTCTCTCCACTCCCATCCATCATCATTTCGAGGCCATCGGCTGGACCGAACCCAAAGTGGTCATGCGGTTCTGGATCATCGCCGGCGTCTCGGCCGTGAGCGGCCTGGTCATTGCCATGGTCGATCACGGTTTCTTCTAGCCTGCTATGGCGCTGAAACCGGAAGAGCGCGGCGAACAGGAAATGCTCGCGGGCCAGGAGCGCCGGCGGCTGCCGATCATCGCGCTCAGGGATACGGTCGTTTTTCCGCGGGTCTCTTTGCCGATCATCGTCCGCCGCGCGCGTTCGCTCAAGGCCTTGGCCGAGGCGACTCGCCGCGGCCGCTTGCTCGTGGTCGCGGCGCAGAAGGACTCCGAGGCTGAGGACGCCGGTCCGAAGGATATCTACGCCGTCGGCACGCTCGTGAAAGTGCGCGAGGCGGCGGCGCAGCCCGACGGCAGCCAGCGGCTCATGGTCGACGGCATCGCGCGCGTCAGGATCGGTCCGTTCACCGACAACGCGGCGTATCTCGAGGCTGAGGTCAGCCTGCTGCCGGGGCCGTCGGGCAAGAAGACCGAACAGGTCGAGGCTCTGATGTACAGCCTGCTTTCCCAGGTGCGCCAGGCCGTGAGTCTGGGCGCGAACGTGCCTTTCGACACGCTGCTCGTGATCATGAACGTCTCCGATCCCTGGATGCTCGGCGATCTCATCGCCGCCAATCTGGATCTTCGCGTCGGAGAAAAACAGGCCGTGCTCGAAGCTGACAGCATCGAAAATAAGCTCAATCTGACGGCTCGCGCGCTCACGCGGCAGCTCAAGATGCTGCAGATCGCGTCCAAGATCCAGACCGACGCCGGCCAGGAACTCGACAAGATGCAGCGCGAGGTTTTTTTGCGCGAGCAGCTGAAGACCATTGAGCACGAACTCGAGGATCTGGGACACCGGCCGGAATCCGAGGATCTGAAAGAGCGGATCGAGAAAGCCGGGCTGCCGCCGGTGGTGCTCGAAAAGGCGTTGAAAGAATATGAACGCTTGCGCGCGCTGCCGTCGTTCAGTCCAGAGTTGTCGTATCTGCGCACCTATCTGGAGTGGCTCTGCGACCTGCCCTGGCACCGGCGCGACGAGGCCGAGGTCGACATCGCCGCGGCCGCGCGCATCCTCGACGAGGATCATTACGGCCTCGCCAAGGTCAAGGAGCGCATCCTCGAATATCTGGCCGTGCAGAAACTGGTCGGCAAGATCCGTGGGCCGATCCTGTGTTTCGCCGGGCCGCCCGGCACCGGCAAGACCTCGGTCGGCAAGTCGATCGCCCGCGCGCTCGGCCGCAAGTTCCAGCGCCTGAGCCTCGGCGGCGTCCGCGACGAAGCGGAGATCCGCGGCCATCGCCGCACCTACGTCGGCGCGCTGCCCGGCCGCATCATCCAGGGCATCAACACGGCCAAGACCAGGAATCCGGTGTTCATGCTCGACGAGATCGACAAGATCGGCGCGGATTTCCGCGGCGATCCTTCGGCGGCTCTGCTCGAAGCGCTCGATCCCGAACAGAACAACGCTTTTTCCGATCACTATCTCGAGGTCCCGTTCGATCTCTCCGAAACTTTCTTCATCACCACGGCCAACATCCTCGACACCGTGCCGCCGGCGCTGCGCGACCGGCTGGAGGTGATCGAGTTCCCCGGTTACACCGAAGAAGAGAAATTGCGGATCGCCAAGGATCATCTCGTGCCCAAGACGCTCAAGGATAACGGCCTCGCGGCCAGGGATTGCCGGTTCGCCGACGCAGCGCTGCGCCGGATGATCAGCGGCTACACGCGCGAGGCCGGCGTGCGCGCGCTCGAACGCGCCATCGCCGCGGTCTGCCGGAAGATCGCGCGCGGCCTGGCCGAGCGCGGTCGCGCGGCGGCCAATAAAAAAGGCCGGATCATCGAAGCCGCTGAACTGGCGAAATTGCTCGGTCCGGAAAAATTCTCGCCGACGGCCACCGACGGCACCGCCGGCCGTCCGGGGATCGTGACCGGGCTCGCCTGGACCGAAGCCGGCGGCGACGTCCTGCAGATCGAGGCTGTGCGCGTGCCTGGCCAGGGCAAACTGACGCTCACCGGACATCTGGGACAGGTCATGCAGGAATCCGCCCAAACGGCTTTCTCATTCGCGCGCTCGGCGGCCACTAGCCTGGGAGCCAAGGCCGGGTTCGATAAGGAAGCCGATGTCCACATTCACGTGCCCGCCGGCGCCGTACCCAAGGATGGTCCCTCGGCCGGCGCGGCCATGGCGACAGCGCTGGTCTCGATGCTGACCGGCGCGCCGGTGCGCTCCGGTCTCGCGATGACCGGCGAAGTCACGCTTCACGGACGCGTCCTCGAGATCGGCGGCGTCAAGGAAAAGGTCCTGGCGGCGCATCGTTACGGCATCCGCACCGTGATCCTGCCGGCGGCCAACAAGAAAGATCTGGTTGATGTGCCGGCGGCGGTCCGGAAAGAGATCCGTTTCGTTTTCGCGGCGGACATGTCAGAAGTGCTCAAAGCGGCGCTGGAGCGGCCAGCGGTCGCGCCCGCGCGGCGTCCCAGCCAGGCCGAGGTGCGCCGCTCGCGCCGGAACAGCCGACGGCAGTAAGCTATGACCAAGAACAAGCCCGATCTCGTATTCTTGGCGCTGGCGGCCGGTTTGGTGCTCTTCGGGCTCGTGGTCCTCACCTCCGCTTCCGGCCCCATCGCTTATCAGAAATTTCAGGACGGCTACTGGTATCTCCGGCACCAGGTGCTTTACGGACTGCTGCCTGGGCTCGCGCTTTTTTTAGTGACCTCGAACGTGGATTATCGGTTCTGGCGCCGTTTCTCCCTGCAGTTCTTCATCCTCGGCCTGATCCTGCTGCTCCTGGTGTTCCTCCCCGGCCTGTCAGCCGACTGGAGTTCGGCGCGCAGCTGGATCAATGTCGCCGGGCTGTCCTTCCAGCCGGCGGAAGCGGCTAAACTCGCTCTGCTGGTCTTTTTGGCCGCCTGGTTCGAACGGGTCGGCGAGGCCGGCGCCCGCGACTGGCAGCAGGGGACGCTGCCGTTCCTCATCACCCTCGGACTCGTGGCCGCGCCTGTGCTCCTGCAGCCGGATCTCGGCAGCCTGATCATCATCGTGGTCGCCGCCGCCGCGCTGTTCTTCGCCGCCGGCGCCTCCTGGTCGCATCTTTTCGGCTTGCTCGCCGCCGCGGCTGTCGCTTTTTTCGCGCTGGTGAAAGCGGTGCCATATCGGGCTCAGCGCCTGACCACTTTCCTGCATCCGGAGCTCGATCCGCTGGGCATCGGTTATCACATCAATCAGGCTTATCTGGCGATCGGTTCCGGCGGCCTGTTGGGCCTGGGCTTGGGGCATTCGCGGCAAAAATATCTCTATCTGCCGGAGGTCATCGGCGACTCGATCTTCGCCGTCATGGCCGAGGAATTGGGGTTCGTTCTGGTCATCGGATTCCTGATCTTGCTCATGTCTTTCATCTGGCGCGGTCTGCGCGCAGCTCGGAGAGCGCCCGATGATTTCGGACGGCTGCTCGCGGTCGGCATCGTGGCCTGGATCTTTTTCCAGAGCCTGTTCAACATCGGTTCGATGCTCGGCTTGTTCCCGGTGACCGGCCTGCCGTTGCCGTTCGTGAGCTATGGCGGCACTGCGCTCATGATCCTGCTGGGCGCCGTCGGTCTCTTGGCCAATATCGCCGCTCACGGCGGCGACCACGCGCGTCGCTGGTTCTGAGCTCTTCTTATGAATGATCGCAAGAAGATAATTTTCACCGGCGGCGGGACCCTGGGTTCGGTGACGCCGCTCCTGGCGGTCGCCGCGGTCATCCGCCGCGCCGATCCCCGGACCGATCTCGTCTGGATCGGGACCGGGTCGGGTCCTGAGTCCCGGCTGGTCCGCGAAGCCGGCATGGAATTTCAGGCCGTGAGTTCCGGAAAATTCCGCCGCTACCTGTCCGGGGAGAATTTCCTTGATCTGTTCCGCATCCTGCGCGGCTTCGGCGAAGCCTGGATCCTGCTGGGCCGGTTGCGGGCTGGCGTCGTCGTGAGCGCCGGCGGCTTCGTCGCCGTGCCGGTCGTCTGGGCCGCGGCGTTGCGCCGGATCCCGGTTCACATCCATCAGATGGATATCGGCCCCGGCCTCGCCAACCGCTTGTCCGCGCCGTTCGCCGCTTCGGTCTCCGTGGCTCTGCAGAAGTCCCTGGCTGATTTTCCGCGCCAGCATCCGGTCTGGACCGGCAATCCCGTGCGGCCGGAGCTGTTCACCGGGTCGGCTGAGGAAGCGCGGCGCTTGTTCGGCCTCGTTGCCGGCGTGCCGACGGTGCTGATCCTCGGCGGCGGCACCGGAGCGACCGGACTCAACAGCCTGGTCCGCGCGGCCGTTCCGGCCCTGACGCCGGCCTGCCAGATCATTCATCTGACCGGCAAGGGCAAAGCGACCGGCGAAGTGGCTGCGGACCGCTACCATGAGATCGAGTTCCTCACGGGCGAGATCCGGCATGCTTACGCGGTCGCTGATCTCGTGGTCACGCGCGCCGGCATGGGCGCGCTCACGGAGCTGGCCGCGCTCGGCAAACCGACGATCATCGTGCCGATGCCGGCTTCGCATCAGGAAGACAACGCGGCTTTTTACGGGCGCGAGGCCGGTGTGCCGGTCGTTGATGAACGCCAGGTCGGTCCGGATGGTTTCGCCGCCCAGATCCTGATGCTTTTGCGCAGCCGGGAGCGGCTGGCCTCCATCGGCCAGAGCCTGGCTCGGCTGAATGATCCCGCCGCGGCCGCCAAGCTGGCCGATCTCATCCTGAAACTTCTGCGTCGGCGGTCTGGCGCTTTTTTATGAACGGGAGAGTGCGGGAGTGGGGGAGTACTGGAGTGAGGGAGTACAGGAGTTTTTGTCTGGTCTCCCCGACTCCAGCACTCCAGCACTTCAGCACTTCAGTCCTCCAGTACTTCAGCACTCCCGTACTCCGATAATTGACCAAACAGCATTGTAATGATAATAAATGGTGGCCCGCATCTTGCGTGCGGATCTTGAACCTTCACAAACGACAAAGGAGCGTCAAATGATTCCAAAGAGAAAACTGGCTCGGATTTTCTTCAAATGGGCCCTTCGGGCCGCGAGTCTGACTGCCGCTTTCTGGACGGTCTGGTACCTGTGCACCGGTTCGGTGCCCTCGACAGCCATCATTCCAATAGCAGAAAACTGGACGCTAGAGTTGCCTTTCGCTGTCTCCCGCTGGTGGGACGTGCCAGCGGCAGCTATCTTGGCCGCTCTCATCGTGCTGGTTGTAACCATTCGATCAAGCATTGAGGATGATCTTCAAAGTGCCTTGATCGTTGGTCTGATCATCGGTCTGGTCCCTGGCCTGGTCTACGGCCTGGTCTACGTCCTGGTCCCCGGCCTAGTCCTTGGTTTGGGCTTCGGTCTGGTCTACGGATTGGTCCTCGGTCTGGTCTACGGCTTGGTCTACAGTCTGGTCTATGGTCTGGTCTATGGCCTGGTCTACGTCCTGGTCCCCGGCCTAGTCCTTGGTTTGGGCTTCGGTCTGGTCCCCGGCCTAGTCCTCGGTTTGGGCTTAGGTCTAGTCTATGGTCTGGTTTACAGTCTGGTCTACGTCCTGGTCCTTGGTTTGGGCTTCGGTCTGGTCTACGGATTGGTCATGTTGTTGACACGCCTCGACATCTGGCGGCATCTTGGCCGCTGGCTCATAGCCAAAGACAAGCAAGATCAAACCAGTTCGGAAATCTGACGTTCTCGTTACACTTCAGCGTCGGACCGCACACTCGCGGCCCGGCGCTTTTCTTTATGAACGGGAATCTGAAGTTCTGAAGTTCTGGAGTGCTGGAGAGCTGGAGTCAGTTAGACCAGACACGAACTCCAGCACTTCAGCACTTCCGAACTCCCGCACTCCTGAGTCCTTCGGTGTCAGGCACCTGTCCTGGAGTACTGAAGTTCTGGAGTCGGGGAGACCCGACAAAAACTCCTGTACTCCCGCACTTCCGAACTCCCGCACTCCAGCACTTCTGCATCCTCACCCCCCTTGACAACACTGAAATTTTTTGCTAGCTTTTTTGGTTCTCTGGCGATCCTCGCCGGAGTCGGACCTTACGCAATCTCAGGCCACGAAGCCCAGAAAGGCGGCAGACCATGTGCGCTTCTCGACATCCGCGATCAACGACCGATCAGGTTCCGGAGCTGACAGCGCGTCAGGAACTCCTCCGGATGCTCTATCATCCGGATCACTCGAGCAATTTCGACGATTCGCTTCGACTCGTGCGCGAGATCCTGCCGCGCCAAGAACCGCTCAGCCACGCCGACATCGATCATCTTTCCGATGACGAGGTCAGCCAGCTGGTCGAAAGGCTTCGGCCGATACTAGGCGGCCGGCGCAAAATGGTTCTCGCCAGACTCAAGCAGATGCTGAGCGACCCTCTCTGAGATGGTCGCTTTTTTTATCTGCCCATCGGGCGCCAGCCGGGGGATTTTTCAGCGCCGCACCGCTTTGACACGAAGCCGTTTTTAACCGATAATTAAGGCATATGTCGCCAGATCCCAAGCTGGAAAATAAGCGCGAGGCCCTTTCGGCCGAAGAGGAGTCGGAGATTGCCAAGTTCGGCGGCCTGACCGGCTACCAGGAGAAGTTGAAGCTGGAAGCCGGCCTGGCCGGCTCGCAGGACAAGAAGCGGTCCCTGACCGACGAGTTGTCCCGGATCGATCAGTCGCAGGTCGGCCACGGCGCCGAAGCCGGGCTCGCGGAAGCGCTCGAAGAAAAGCGCCTGGAGCTCGCGGACGCCGCGCTTGCCGCCTCGATCAGCGAGAAAAAACTGGAACTGTTCAACGCCGAGCGCGACGCTTCGGGCGCTTTCAAGTTCAAGCGATTCGGCCGCGAGACGCAGGATCTGTTCAAGCGCGCGGAAGGCCAGGAACGGGCCGCGATCGAACAGCGCGAGAACGGCGAGTTCGCGCTGGACGCGAGCCAGGAGCGGCGCCGGTTGCTGGTCGTCAACATGGGCGAGCTCGACCGGTTCAATAAGGAAGGCGGCGGCCACGCGGCCGGCGACGCGGCGCTCACCGAGACCGCGCGGACGATCGAGAGGATCGTGCGGGACCGTTTGCGCGACAAGCCGGATCACCAGGCCGATTACACGCTCCTGCGCTACGACGCCAACGAGTTCATGGTCGATTTCAGCGACATCGACGAGCAGGATTTCCAGGAGATCATGGCCGAGGTCAACGCCGCCAAGCCGCGGGTGGAGGGCGTCGCCGAAGCGGCTCCGGTCGCCGCGGTCGGGCTGAATTTCAAGGACGCGGTCGGGCTGCTCAACGAATCGCAGCTGGCCGCCGGATCCGAACGCCTCGATGCCGGCGAGGACGCGGCGCGCGAGCTGGTGGATCTCGTGAAGAACATGGCGAACCATTCCCTGGAAAAGGCCAAGTTTGCCGGCCGCATTCAGCGTCTCCAGACGGCCGCGGCGGAACAGGGCGTCGAGCACGCCGCCAAGATCTTCGAGAATTATCTGAAAAAAGGCCTCAGCAACGTCGAGGGCCTGAAGGAGGATCCCGCCGGCGCTGTGACGGTCGAGAGCATTCTGAAATTATCCCCGGAGCGGACTAGGGATCTGGCCGAAGAAGCCGCCAACATCCGGATCTTCGAAGCGCGGCGGGTGAACAAAGTCGAGCAGGAGATCATCCAGCGCCGGTTGAAGGCCCGCGCCGATGGCCGGCCGAAATTCGAGGAGGCCGGCGAAGACGAGACCGGCGAGAAGCAGCGCATCGCGAAGATCCCGGAGGGCGGCGACCTGAAAGGTCTGCGCCGGTTGGCCGAACTCAAGGAGTCGGCTGACGCCGCCGGCGAAGGCAAAGAAGCGGAATTGCTCCGGTTGGAATACGAAGTCGAACGGACCAAGAGCGACGCGAGCACCGGGCTCCAGGATCGCGGCGTGCATTATGAAAATTTGGGCCAGGCGCTCAAGGAGGGCAAGGACGTCTCGGTCGTTTTCGTGGACATGGCCTTCCTCAAGTATTTCGATCAGAAAGGCGGCACGGAGATCGGCGACGCCGCCACGCGGCTGGCCGCGCAGATCATGGAGCAGGCGATCGAGGAGGCCGGCGTCGAAGGGCGCGCGTTCCGGTATGGCGGCGACGAATACACCCTGCAGATCGACGGGGGCATGGATGAGGTCGCCAAGGTCATGAAGAAGATCGCCGAGCTGCGCGATGCCAAGGGACGGGTGCCGCGCGGGCCGCGTTCCCAGCCCGAGTACGCCCCGACCAAACTCAACTTCAATACCGGCAGCTGCGACACGGCGTTCATGGAACAGGTTTTCGAGGATCTGGCGACCGCCGGCCGGTTGGATAAGGCCGAGCTCGAGGATGATCCGGAACGCTTGTGGAACGTCAAAGCCGATCTCATGACCAAGATCGCCGACATGGACATCGAACAGGAGAAAGCGGTCTCGCGGTTCAAGCTGCTGATCGGCGAGCGGCGCGATCCGGCTTATCAGGCCGATGCTCTTTTCAAGAGCCAGGTCGATGCCCGGACGGATTTTTCCAAGAAAGCGATCTTCGCCGAACAGGGCGGCAAGGACAAGTTGGACGCCTGGGTGGAGAGCGGCCGGAGTTTCGAGGATCTCGAATCTGAGATCCGCGCCTACGTCGACCGGCAGGCGGAAACGGCGCATAACGTCTGGGACAACAAGCGCGAACTGGTCGACCGGATGATCGAGGTCCACGCCAAGATCCGCGATCTGGAGCAGGAACTCGGGTCGGTCAGACAGGAATCGAGCGCCAAAGACGCCAAGATCATCAATTTGGCGGCGCGTCTGGAGCAGGCCAACCGGGAGCGGGAACTGCTGATCTCGACGCGCGGCCGGATGGACGAGGCTTACCGCGATACGGGCCAGAAAGCGGCTTGAGCGGTTTGTTGTTCGGTGTTGCCAAACGGCGGGGCGAGGGGTAGGATTCCCTCGCTCTTTTGATCAGGCAAGGAGAGGATCATGTTCGCGATCATTGCTTGGTGTCTGTTCGTCGCCGCCGCATTCATCGCGCTCATATCGTATCAGGACCGCCTGGAACTTCGGGATCAGCTGAAGTCCGCCCAGGAACGGTCCGAACATTGGGAGAAGGAGGCTAAAGCCTTGGGTTGGAAAAATCCTTTCGAGCAGGTCGCTGAATCGCTGAACAATACTGTTGATCAGTTGCGCAAGACCGCCGAGGTCATGGAGAAGGCCCGGCTGGCGCAGGCGGAGTCCACTGCTAAGTTGAAAAAATTGGCCGAGGCTTGCAAGCAGGTCACGGATCAGATGCGGGCCCGGAGAGAGTCGCTCGCGGCGGCCAAGCGGCAGCACGACGGACGTGCTGAAGCGCGTCCAGCCGACTCAAAGACCGCGCCCCGAACGACGGCAGGCGTTCGTGTCGTTCCCAGCATCATCCCTTCCAAACTCCTGAACTGACCTGACGGACGGCCTCGCCGCCCGTCTTTTTTTTTGGCACGCCGGGAGCCGGATTCAGGCCGTCACCCTTGACTTTTGGCCGAATTACTGCTTAGATAGCCAGTTCTTTCACAGCCGAACCCGGCATCAGTTCGGGTGCTGCACGGATCCAGACACCCGAAATGGAGGCCTCCATGGAAGCTTCGATGACGAACATCACGCGTTTGCCACGCGCTGCAGCCGGGCACATTCAGCGGTTCATCGGCCGTTATCCGGTCTACGCTCCGGTCGCGGCGCTGCTGCCCGCCGAAACTTCGACTTTCCGTCCGTGTTGCGAGCGGATCCTGTCTGAACTGTTCCGCCGGACCCTTCACGCTCCGAAACTCGCGAGCGCGCAAGCCGCCGCCGCCATCGTCCATGACACGCCGCGCCGCGAGTTCGCGGACGAGGAGCTGCGCCTGATGGAGAACGATCCCGAGACCGCCGGTCTCCACGCCATCTGGGCCGAGGTCTGGCAGGACGAGAGTGATCCTGAGCTGCGGGAAATGGCGCGGTATTTCGCCGCCCTGTTCGCCAGGCTTTATCGCTTGGAGCATCTCATCCGTCATCGCGACCAGACCGTCTAGGCCGCCGTGCGCCGCCAGGTCCTTTCCGCCGTCCGCCAACCTTGTTGGCGGATTTTTTTCGCCACTTTAATTCGATCCCGAGCGTCAGCTCGGGATATTCAGAATCAAAACACCCCGCCGGGCGGCGAGGTATTTTTTTATCTGTCTCAGTATCAGGCGGCTTTATCTCGCGCCGGCTTTTCTTTTTCTTGATCCTCGGGTTTATTGCCGAGCCGCTCCTGGACCTCGTCGAAGAAACCTTTGAGCTGCTCGCGCAGCAGCTGCCGTTTGGTCTTGAATTCGAGGACCTTGGGCGGCTGGATCTTGGCCCGGTTGGCCGCCAGTTTTTTCGCCCGCTCGCCCCGCGCTCCGAACTGATTCTCCAGTTTGGACCTGGCGCCTTTCATGAAACCATCCATGTTCTGTGTGATCCGCTCGCGAAGCTTCTGGACCGCGACCTCGCCAGTCTGCGACCCCGCGATCAGGGCTTCGAACTGGCTTTTGGCCTGGGTCGTCTCCAGGATGTTGTTGCTGAGCTCCTTGAGCATGTCCTGGTACGGATGGTCTTTGGCGATCTCGGGATAATCCATGCCCAGTTTGACGACTTCCGTCCCTAATTTGGTGTCGCTGGTCACGACGCTGTCGACCAGCTCGCGGAAATAATCCTGCTTCAGGTTTTCCCGGAAGTCCTGTTTGAACTTGGCTTGTTTCGGGTCGAGTTTTCCGGAGTTGAGTTCCTGCGACAGGCGGGCCACTTCGTCGCGCACGCCTTCGTATTTATCAGCCAGCTTTTTGGTCTCGGCTTGGAAGACCGAGGTTTTGGCCAGCCGGGATTCTTCGCCAGCAGCCGGCTGCTGAGCGTCCTGGGCCGCATCGCGGTTTTTTTCGGCCGGTTCAGTTTTGGAGCTGTCCTGGCTGGAGGTCGGTTCGGTCTTGTTGATGATATCCTCCAGGTTGAGTTCCCGCGGTTGTTCTCCGGACATAGTTTTGTGATTAATGACAATTTTAGATTAGCACGAATTTTTTCAAAAGTCAATTATTAAGCTTGGTTGAGCGATATTTTTGCGGGTCATTTTAAGAAAGCACTTTGGGGGCTTGCCTGGAAACCGATTCGTGCTATCATTGCGCACGTCATATTTTAATCCGCATTTATGGATAATTTAGCGTTCGATCTTGAAGAGCTGTTCGTGGAGGCCAAAGAGAAAGCGACCGCCGAGGGCGCTTTCGAGCGGGAGCAGTGGGATCAGATCATCGAGGAACTTCTTGAGGATAAGATGCAGTTCCAGGAGATGGACGACGATGAGGATCTGATGTCGATCAAGGAATCGCTGCAGGCCCGGTTCGACGACTTTTTGGCCGAGACCGGCGAGATGTAAATCGGTAGGCGTTTTGGAAGAGAGTTGATGAACGCGGGGGATTTTGTTACGCTTCCTCCGCGTTTTCGATAAAGTTCGTTCGTTATAGGTCGGTAGCCCCACCCTCCACTCCTGCGGATCTGCGGGTGGCAAGCGGTTTGATGTGAGACGGACAAAATCAAAAACAGCGTCGTCATGGGTCGGTAGCTCAGTCTGGTAAGCCAGCTTGATTCTGAAAGAAGATGGACTTTAATGCTGGCTTGCGACGATGAGTTGCGGCCTTAGCCGCGCATCTGTAATGTTCAGTCGCAGAGCGACTGAACTGCGTCGTAAGCCGCCGAACAGAACTTCGCCGCCGCGGCGACTCCGTTCGTCCGATAGTACGGCTTGCGACGATGAGTTGCGGCCTTAGCCGCGCATCTGTAATGTTCAGTCGCAGAGCGACTGAACTGCGTCGTAGAGCAACAAATAAAGACGGTTAGTTCGACAACAACCAGTTCGTTATGGGTCGGTAGCTCAGTCTGGTAGAGCAACAGCCTTTTAAGCTGATGGTCCTGGGTTCGAATCCCAGCCGACCCACCATAAGAAAGAGCCTCATCCCGCAGGGATGGGGCTATTTCTTTTGCGCAGGGTCGTCTGGGATTCGAAGCCGACTCCGCCAACGCACCTAGTATGGTGCGTTGCGGAGCGGCGGGCTCCGGAGGAGCCGTGAGCACTTGGGGCAGGGGCCCCAAGTAGCGAGCGGTGGGGGAGGAGGAATCCCCGGCAGCCGACCCACCATAAGAAAGAGCCTCATCCCGCAGGGATGGGGCTATTTCTTTTGACAAAGCCGCCTACTGGTGCCAACCTAGCCCTTAAGTAGTACCTTTCAAGGCGAGTCTGGTGTTCCGCATGACGCGGGATGAGGGACGAGCCCACGGAAAAGGAGTAGGAGCATGGGAAAGAAGAACGATTCGACGATCGTGGCGGGAGCGGGTTTCATCGGTGATCTCATCCTGAAGCTTCGCACCGACATCATTGATCTGGGCGGCAGTGACGAACATCTGTTCGCCCTCAACAAGGGTGCTGGCCGATCGACCATCCGGAAGATGGCCAAGCTCGTTATCGGCGCCGCCGAGGTAAAAGAGACAGTCACCTTTGCCCAGGTGGCCGCCGACTTGGCTTTTCGTTACATCGTCGACCCCGACATCAATGAGCGTAATTTTTCGCTCTCCGATCCGGTTGCGGACATATCGGACATCGTAGTCTTGAACATTCGCGACCACGATGACCTTCGATATACGTCCACCGCCGATCTGCGTCGCATCATCGACCAGAATGGTTATCGCAGTGCGACCCTTGTCGAGTTGCTCGCTTATGCCAGGATAAAATGGAATGGTGAAGGTCACATCTTCGCCCTCGGCTCCTCGTGGGTGGATCCGTGCGGTCATTGTCATGTCCCGTATCTGTGGTCGAACCACTGCTGTCGCCAGCTGAAACTCAGTTCCGAGCAACGTTGGAAATGTTTTGATGACAGTTTCGGTCGGTTTCTCGTCGTTCGCAAGTCCGGCGTTTAATCGCCTGGACCCTCGGGCCGTGTGAGATCTAATCTCATGCGGCCCATTTATTTTTGGGTGATATCCGTTTGGAAATGGTCATCGTGACGTCCCTTCGGACGTCGGCAGCGCGCCTTGAGTTTAAAAATAACGGCCCTAGCCGTCCGTTCGTATCATTGGCCGCAAGAAAAACCCCGGCCGCATGGACCGAGGTCTTGAGATGTCGTTGCGTCAGGGGTCGAAAGTGCGGTCTTGGGTCGCCGCCATCTTGATGTCCGGATCGATCCAGAGCTGGCGATAGACCAGGCGGAAAAAGTTGACGTAGCCGATCGTTTCGCGGAACAGCCCGCGACCCGATTTTTCCCAGGACTCCGGGTAGCGGCGGTGGGCCCGCGCGGCCCGATGTTCACCGCCGTTGTAGGCCGCGGCGATGTAGGCGCCGAGATCTTCCTCGAAGAGCGGGATCCGCAGCTTGGCGAGACTTTCTGACGAAAGCTCCGTGAGCGTCCAGTCCGCCAGGCAGAATTGCGCCTTGACCGCGTTCAGGTGATCATCCGTTCCGGAGCGGAAGTCGGCGATCAGCTGGGCGTTCTTGTAGCGCGTCCGGGTGAGCTGGTAGCTGCTGCTGATGAATTGGGCGATGCCGCGGGCGTTGGCTCGCGAGATCGTGCCGGCGAAAGCGTTTTCGCCGTTCGCGGCCAGGAACACCAGAAATTCCTCGACCACGTGCCTGATGCCGAGTTCCTCGACCTGGTCGGAACGTCCGTGCTCGACGATCGGGATCGCGGCCAGGATACGCTCAAGCGCCAGGTCCGTGACGCGGGAGCCGGGCACGGCCAGCGAAGGCGTTTCCAGCTTGTCGAGTTCGGCCTTGGCGCTGAGGACGAGGCTGTCCAGATATCTCCGGCCGACCGCGACCATCCCGGGCGTATGGATCATCGCGGCGTAGGGCGTCTGGGTCGCGGTCTGGGTCCGGCGGCAGCGATGATCGATGCAGGTGCGCGTCTTGGCGGCGAGCACTAGCGTGTTCGCGGGCGCGGTGACGACGTACTCGACGCTCGATCTGGTGTAGCGTCGGCATTCGACGGCGAGATCGGACGCGCTGGTCCGGCAAGAGCGGAGTTCGACGACCCTGATTGGGTCTTCGGACGCGCCGCTCCAGACGGCGATGACGGCATTGGTCCCGTCATGGCTGATGCGGACGTTGTGCACGGCGACCAGAGCCCTGGCCGCGGCCATCTTTTCGATCAGGGCGGCGGTCGACGGCATTGATTCCGTCGCGCTCGGCGCCTCGGTGGCGGTTGCCGCCACAGCGATACCAAAGATCAGTGGCATGAAAAGAACTGAGCGTGCGTTCATGATCGTCTCCTATGGATTCGACCGGTACGCGGTCAAAATATTCATGAGATGCGTGCGCAGCGCCATCTTTTCATCTTTTGCGTCTGGAGGCAAGCGGGTTCTTGATTGGGCCAGGCCGTGATAAACTTAAGGAGGAGCAGAACGACTGCCGCAGCCTATGGATCAAGCTTTTAACGGGAAAAAACTCAGGATCGTCATGATCGGCCTTAAAGGGCTGCCGGTTCGGGCTGATTCCGGCGGCATCGAGCGCCACGTGGAAGAGTTGGGCGTCCGCCTGGCCGCCATGGGCCATGACGTGAGCGCTTATGTCCGGCCGCGGTTCGTTGGCACCAAGGAAGCGTCCTGGAACGGCATTCGGCTGCTGCGCCTGCCGTCCATCCCCACCAAAAGCCTGGATACGCTGACCCACACTTTTCTTGCCTCGATCGCGGTCTTGTTCCGGCCGGCCGACATCGTCCATTATCATGGCGTCGGTCCGGCGACCCTGGCCTGGATACCGAAATTGTTCAAGCCGCGAGCCCGGGTCGTGATCACGTTTCACAGCATCGACCGGCTGCATCCGAAGTGGGGGAGCCTGGCTCAGGCGTACCTGTATTTCGGCGAATGGTGCGCGGTCCGGTTCGCGCACGCCACCATCGCGGTCTCGAAGACCATCCAGCGCTATTGCCGCGAGCAGTTCCGCGCGGAAACGGTCTACATCCCCAACGGTTCGCGTTTCGAAGGATATCCCGGTTCCGACCGTCTGAAGACCTGGGGCCTGGAACCCGATGGTTATATCCTGACCGTCGCCCGGCTGGTCCGGCAGAAGGGCATCCATCATCTGATCGAGGCTTTCGGCGATCTCGCGACCGGCAAGAAACTGGTCATCGCCGGCGCGCCGGGTTTCGGCGGCGAGTACGCCGACTACATCCGCAACCTCAGCGCCGGGAATTCTGCCATCGTGTTCACCGGTTTCCAGAGCGGCGACGCGCTGCGGCAGCTGTTCGCGAACGCCTACCTTTACGTCCACCCGTCGGAAGCCGAGGGGCTGTCGGTCTCGATCATCGAAGCCATGTCGGCCGGGCGCTGCGTGCTGGTCTCCGACATTCCAGAGAATCTCGAACCCGTCGGCGACACCGGCATCACTTTCGTCAAAGCCGACGTCGCCGATCTGCGCGAGAAGCTGGAAGCGCTTTTCAATCATCCCGAGGTCGTGGCCGAACGCGGCGCGCGCTCGCGCGCCTGGGCGGCCAGGGAATACGACTGGGACCGGATCGCCGCCGCCACGGCGGAACTGTACGCGAAACTGAGCCGTTGAGTTCCCCGGTTCCTGGCAACCCCGTCACGTCGTTCGCGAGCGACGTGACTCCGTCTCTCCAGCATCTCAGTACTCCAGTACTCCGTATCTCCGCATCTCTCTGATCCACTGAACGGGAGAGTGCGGGAGTGGAGGAGTGGGGGAGTTTTGATACTCCGTCTCTCCAGAACTCCAGTACTCCAGCACTCCGCCACGTCGTTCGCGAGCGACGTGACTCCGTCTCTCCAGCACTTCAGTACTCCAGCACTCCGTATCTCCGTCTCTCCGCATCTCTCTGATCCAATGAATGGGAGAGTGCGGGAGTGGAGGAGTGGGGGAGTTTTGATAACTCCATTTCTCCCGCACTCCAGCACTCCCTGACTCCGTCTCTTCCCAACTCCGTCTCTCCCGCACTCCCCTCATTGACAAACGGCCTATTTTGTGCTTAAATAGTATGTTGCGGTAAGGGGTAAATCGGCCCTTTTCCGCCTAAAAGTTCCTTAAAAATCCAAAAACAAGGAGGCTTTCATGGAGACATCGGAAGTAGTGGTTGCCAACAACCAGCCTTCCGGTGACACCGGAAAGGCCGCAGTCGATGAGGTGATTTATGTGGTCAGCGACCTGCACATGTCCGAGGGTCTGGCGGCGCGCGTGCGCTCCCGACCGTCGCTCCTGCGCCGGGTCTGGCGCTGGTGCGCAAGTCTGTTCGAGTACGACGTCCCGACCAAGATCAGTCCGCTGAATCCGCTCGAGGATTTCCCGGATGATCGCGTGTTCGTGCGGTTCCTGGACAAGGCGGTCTCGCTTCATGGTTCCGCCCCGCTGCTGCGCTTGCGGCTTCTGGGCGACATGTTCGATCCGCTCGCGGTCTCGATCAACGGACATTTCTCCGTTCCGCCGTACGAAGAGACCGGCGTCCTGCAGATGAGCAAGATCATCGATGGTCACGCGGATTTCTTCGACGCGCTGTTCCGGTTCGTGCGCCGGCCCAATTGTCGCCTGGACATTTTCGCCGGCAACCACGACCTGATCCTGGTCTGGAAAAAGGTCCAGGAACTGGTCCGGGCGCGCATCGCCGGAACCGACGCCGAAGCCGCGAGCCGCATCCGCTTCATCGATCACAGTTCAGAGTTCATGGATCTGCATCGCGGCGTGCTTTATTACCACGGCATGAACGCCGAGGCTCAGAATCGGGTCGATCCGGAAGCGGTGATCCTGACGAAGCGTTTCGGCGTGCCGATCGAGCGTCCGATCCTGAACCAGCCTTACGGTTCTTATCTGGCGTGCGGTCCCATGATCAGCCTGAAGCAGAAGAATCCGCTGATCGGTCGGCTCCTGAACTATCGCGGCTTGTGGAAGAACGCGGCTCTGCATCGCTGGGGTTGGACGTTCTACGCGGGCGCGGTGCTCATGTGGAGCTTCGTGTTCAACGCATTGTTCGCCTTTTGGGACATCCGGCGCAAGTCCAGCATCCGCAATACTTTGCGCATCGTGCTGGAGACCTTCACGGCTTGTCGCATCGACGAGTACGCGAAACGTCTGCGTCAGGAGCGGGGAGCGAAAGCCATCATCATGGGTCATACTCATGAGTGGCGCCGCACCTCCGATCCGGACGGCACTTACGTGAACACTGGCTCCTGGACGCTCATGTACCGATTGGTCGAGCCGCTGATCGAACTCAAGTGGCGGCGGTTGCGCTGTTTCGAATTGCCGGTGCGTGTGCTCCTGCATTTCGTCCAGACCGGCGAATTGCGGCTCGCCCGACAGATCACCAAGATGTCCGGTTGGGCGGCGCTCGTCGGAGCCATGACCGTTTTCCTGTTCACTAGCTTTCCGAAAGAGGGCTGGCGCATCTGGGAGTACGGTTTGGCCGATCTGAAGACGCCGATCGCCATCATGCTGGTCTTCGCCCTGATCTCCGGATTCATCCGGATCTTCGCGGTGAGGCTCAGCGTCGAGTCCATCCAGCGGCTGACCTACGGACTCGTCAAACATCGTGGTGAAGAGTTCTCTATAGATCTGATGGAATATCTGCCCGAAGAAGACGCGTTCCGTGAATGCGTCTGACCTACCTTGAGCTCGCTCCGTCCGGAGCGAGCTTTTTCAATTCCGCAGAATTCCATGACTCCGTCACGTCGTTCGCGAACGACGTGACTCCGTCTCTCCCGCACTCCAGCACTCTCCCAAATTATGTTAAGCTGAAACCAGGATCTTTTATGTTCAAGCTCAAACCAATTGACGTCCTGCTTGCGCTCCTGGTCGCGGTCTTGTTTGCCGCAGCCGCCGGGTTGTTCGTTTTTTCGTCGCGGCCGACGGTCATCGCTCCGGCCGCACCCCAGAAAGAGGTCGCCGGACCGCCGCCTGCTGCCGAACCCGCCACTGCACCGGCGGCCGAAACCGCCGCTCCCGAAACGCCGCCGATCACGATCGAGGAGGCCGTGCCGCCGACGCCGGAACCGCCGCCCTTGCCGCGCGCCACGATCGGGCAGATCAATTCCCAGGGCCTCCGGCCGATTACCGTCGCGCCAGCGATCGGCGACGTGGGCCGCATTTATTTTCACGCCCCGAGCCGCTCGCTGCTCATGGCCGTCGTCGAATTCGACGGTTGGCGTTCCATCTATAAGATGTCCGTCGATGACGGGACGGTCCGGCGCGTCCTGAACGAGAATCAGCGCCCCGGCGACATCTTCCTCGATGGCGACAGTCGCGGCAATCTCTACGCGCATTTCGACCTGCCGGGCGATCTCTACCGCTCGGCCGACGTCGGCGAGAATTGGGATCTGGTCTCGAAAGAGATCGGCGGCACTTTCTGGACGATCGCCGACGACCGGAACGGTACGATCTACGGAACGCAGCACGCCTACAATCAGGCGGTCCTGTACCGCAGCACCGACGACGGCCTGACTTGGTCGCCCTGGATCGATTTTCAGCAGCTCTATCCCAAGGACGCGGTCACTTACGCCGCGGGCGACGACCGGTTCCGGCTGCGCCACCTGCACGCTGTGTTTTGGCATGACGGCGATCTCTACGTCGGCACGGGCGACGTGGCCCGCTACACGCTCGTCTCGAAAGACGCCGGCAAGACCTGGCGCCAGATCTGGGACGAGGGCTTCACGGCGGCGACCATCATGAAAGATAATGCCGGGATCCTGTTCGGACCTGATCGCTTGCAGGCTCACGGGATCGCGATGTATGACGTGGCTGCCGACAAGCTGCGGGAGGTCTGGAGTCCAGTCACGTACGGTTATGCCGGCTACACTTACAGCCTGTTGACCTGGAACGGCGTCTATTACGCCGCGTTCCACACCGAAGCCAACGAGGTCGCGTCTTTCGCCGGCAAGTTCGGGATCATCGTTTCGCTGAACGGCCGCGACTGGTACAAGTTCCTCGAGTTCGGGCCGCTGACGCACTGGGCGCGGTCGGATATCTTCCTGACGCCGGGCCGCGACGGCGTCTACATCAGTTTGAACGGCTCGCTTTATCTCACCGACGCGCTCGACAAACAATGGTTCGAATTCCGCAAACCGTTCGGCCAGTGAGCCGCGACGGCATCGCGCGGCTTGATTAATAGCTCCCGGAGCCATATTCTTTAGTTCAGGTTCAGTCACGGTTTTATCGTCACATTTATGTTGGATCGGGAATATCTTTCCGAAGTGCGCTCGCAGGTCGCTGTTTACGAAGCGTCCCGGCGCGAGGTCATCAAATCGTCCGGCGACGCCCTGTCGGCGTCGAAGCGCGCCATCTTCGCGTTGCATCGCGACGATGCGGCGGCCGCGGCCAAACTGCTCGAAGAGGCCGGTTCCGGCCTGGCTGCGATCGTGAAAGCGGTCGGTTCGCAACTCGACGTCTCGGCCGAGGGATCGTTCCGGGCGGCGCTCGAAGAGTTCGTCGAGGCCGAATTGTATCGCCGCTATCTCGCCACGGGCGATGTCGGCCGCGTCGAGATCGAGAACGTCGATTACGAGATCTATCTTTCCGGATTGTCGGATCTCACCGGCGAACTGCAGCGCCGCCAGGTGCGGCTCGCGACCGAGGGCAAGCTCGACGAGGTCAAACGCATCAAAGAACTCATGGAGGCGATCGTGGCGGAACTTTTGGACATGGACCTCGGCGGTTATCTCCGCAACAAGTTCGATCAGGCCAAGAATAACCTGCGCCGCGCCGAAGAGGTGCTTTACGAATTGTCGCTGCGTTCGAAATAGCTATGACCGGAGGACCGAAGACCGCGGCCGTGGTGCCGGCGTTCAATGAAGCGGGCCGGATCGGCCAGGTCGTCCGGACCGCGGCCGCTTCCGGCCGGTTCGACGAGATCATCGTCGTCTCCGACGGCTCTACCGACGCGACGGCCGAAGAAGCGCGCGCCGCCGGCGCCACGCTGGTCCATGAATTGCCGTTCAAGTATGGCAAGGGCTCAGCCCTCGCTCACGGCGTCATGCACACCGACGCCGCGATCGTCTGTTTTTTCGACGCCGATCTCCAGGGACTCACGACGGAACACGTCCGGCTGCTTCTCGAGCCCGTGGTCGCGGGCGTCCGCCAGATGAATGTCGGCCTGCGGGATCGCGGCCCGGTCTGGACCGCGATCGCGAAATTATTGCCGCTCGTGAGCGGCGAACGGGCGTTGCGGCGCGAGATCTTCGACCTGTTGCCTGAAAGTTATCTGCGCGGTTTCAAGACCGAGACGGCGCTCAATTATTTTTGCCGCGCCAATCGTTTGGCTTATGGCTTCGTGGTCTTGTCTGGACTCAGTATCACGCGCAAGATGGCCAAGGTCGGTTTTTGGCGCGGACTCGCCGGTTATCTTTCCATGTGGTTCGAGGTCGCGGCCGCGATGGCTGCCGTGCGGCTCGCGCGGGCGCAATTCCGGGAAAAGGGCGCGCACATGAACCACAAGCATCGGCCCGGTCATCCGCCCGCAGAGGTCGTCCCGCGCACTTGAGAACGCCATCATTTATGTACGGTCTGGAGTGGTTCCGAAATAAAAAGATCACCGTCATGGGGCTGGGCCTCCATGGCGGCGGCGTCGGCATCGCCAAGTGGCTGATGCGCCACGGCGCGGTCGTCACGGTGACCGATCTCAAGGATCCCGCCCAGCTCGCCGCTTCCGTGGCGGAATTGGAAAAAACTTATCAGGAAGCCGTGTTCTGTTTCGGCGAGTCCGACGTCCATCGCTTCATCTACGTCCTGGGTCGTCACGAGGAAAAAGACTTCACGGAGGCCAACATGGTCATCCAGAATCCGGCCGTGCCCCGCGACAACCCGTTCCTGTCCCGGGCGCGCAGTCGCCAGGTGCCGGTGGAATCCGATATCAGCCTGTTTTTTTTGCTCTGTCCGTATCCCATCACGGCCGTCACTGGCACCAAGGGCAAGACGACCACGACGACGCTGCTCGCGGACATCTGCGAGGCTCACGACCGCCGCACGGTGGTCGGCGGCAACATCCGCATTTCGCCCATGGACGCTCTCGACGGGCTCCTGGAGATGAAGGCGCGGAAGAAACCGGTCGCCCCGCCGCCGATCGTGCTGGAACTTTCGTCCTGGCAGCTCGAAGGCCTGGAGAAACATCGGCTGAGTCCGCGCGTCGCCGTGATCACGAACATCATGGAGGATCACTTGAACCGTTATAATAACAGCATGGATGATTACGCCCGCGCCAAGGAACTGAACGTGATGTTCCAGGGAGCGGGGGACACGGCTATTCTGAACGCCGGCGACGGACGGCTAGCAGCTATCGGCCATAAGCTATTGGCTAGCGGCCAGCCGCGAGTGTGGTGGTTCGCGGAGAAGCCGGTCAAGAAAGCCGAGGGTTGTTTCGTGCGAACCGGCAAGATCGTGCTGGCCGCGGGCGGCAAAGAAACGACACTGCTGCCGCTCCGCTCGCTCAAGATCCTCGGCAGCCACAACGTCGGCAACGTGCTCGCGGCTTGCGCGGCCGCCGCGGTCATGGGTATTCCGGTTCAGACCATCGCCAAGGTCGTCCGCGAGTTTCACGGCGTGCCCGGTCGGCTCGAAGAGATCGCGGCCAAGCGCGGGATCAGGTTCGTGAACGACACGACGGCGACCACGCCGGACGCCGCGATCGCAGCTTTGCGCGCTTTGTCCGCTGGTCAGACCAAGAAGATCATTCTGCTTGCCGGTGGCGCGGACAAAGCTTTGCGGTTCGAGGACTGGGCCAAACAGGTCCGCCGCCACGTGAAATATCTCGTCCTGTTCGAGGGCGCGGCGACCGTGAAGATGGAAGCGGCGCTCGCCGCGGCCGGCAACAAGGTCCTGCGGGGAATGGCCAAGACCATGCCCGAGGCCGTGAAGCTGGCTCTGATGCAAGCCGAGCGTGGCGACGTTATCTTGTTATCGCCCGGCTGCGCCAGCTTCGGCCTCTTCATCAACGAATTCGACCGCGGCGACCAGTTCGTCGCGGAGGTGAAGAAATTGCGCTGACTATGGCTGGCAAGACGTACAGACTGCGGTTCCGGGAGATCGACAGGGATATTTTTGATTCCGTCAGGTCTGGTGAAAAGACCGTCGAGACGCGGGCGGCCACCGAGAGATACCGCGATATCGCGGGCGGCGATCAGATATTGTTCGTCTGCGGCCGCGATAGTTTCGCGAAAATAGTGAAAAGCGCGCGTATTTTCCGGTCGTTGCCGGCGCTCCTTAGGCGCTATCGCGTCAGGGACATCAATCCGGACGTCCGGACGGCCGCGGCGCTCAAGGCGATGTACGAGAGTTTCCCCGGCTACAGGGAGAAGATCAAGAAGTTCGGACTAATCGCGCTGGAATTGGAAGGTCTTGAGCGTTGAATGAATTCGATTGCGGCGATTAGTCCGTCGTGGAGGTGAGGAAAATAAAATGAAAGAAGTCCGTTGCCTGGCATTCAGACGCCGGGCATTTTAAAAATGTGCGCAGCACACCTTGCGGAAGACTCGTCTACTTATCGTGAGGCCAGGCGGCAATGCCTTGCCGCCTCCGCAGGCCGAGCGCTTGTCAACGAAGCAATTTTTGAGTGAGTTAGACGTCGGCGAGACCACCGCCGCAAGGACACCATAATACGGAGGTGTCCGGCGGCGGTCTCGCCATCGCCGTGTCAGGACATACCGAACGAAAAACCGGCGGAGTTCCCACGCAACTCCGTCGGTTTTCGTCTTGTCTCGTTTTCGGGTCGTGTCAAAGAGCGCGCTCTCTCCGAACCAGCGACTCTCAAGCTATCCATCATCTGTCAGCCGCTGGTTGGCCGCCGATATCCGACGTTCACTGTTCTGAAAGTTGATGTTTATTTCGTCGCTCGGCGACCTGGTCTTTTTCGTTTTCGCCTGATAGTTCCGCGCTGGGTCAGCGCAGCGTGTCGGTGAAGCTCGCCAGCCGCCCGTCGGCCCTGATGGCCACCTGGAGGAACGGCGGCAGCTCGGATTCACCGACCGGCGCCGAGAAATCGTCCCAGCGGAAGAAATAGATCCGCCGCTCCCGGTTATCTTCGAGCGGATGCAGCGTGCTCAGGCGTTCCGCAAAACCGGGACGCGCCGCTTCCGCGTATTGCAGCGCGAGAGTCCTCAGCGCCGCGACCGGAAGTCGGTCCTCCGGTCGAGCCGCGTATGCCGGCGTATCGGCACCCGCTGCCGGACCCATTTGGACCAAAGCGTCAGTTGCCCGATCGACCCAATACTCGTTGCCCTCATCATCGACATAGGTTTCGATGAGCGACGCGTCGTCGCGATAAGGATTAGACGATGTCGCCTGGTAGTCCAGGCGCAGCTCGTCGCGTCCGCGGAAACGGCGGACATTCTTTAAGGCTGCGGCTCGCAGTTCGGCCGGTCGGGCTTGAAGCCCGTTCTCGGCGTCTTTCGGCGTGGCTGGCATAGGTTTGGAGGCCAGCGCGGTCAGAGCGAAAGTCGAGGTCCCGACGGCCGCGACGACGCCCAAAGCGAAGTAGTACTTCGTGTACCGCATAGCGGGGTTAGGTGAATTAAATGACCCATGGGTACTCGGACAGTAGGGGATATAAAAAATAGTGTCAAGAGGCTGACACTTTTTAGGAGTGGGGGAGTCAGGGAGAAACGGAGTCAGGGAGAGACGAAGTTCTCAAATCTCCCCAACTCCGTCTCTCCTGCACTCCCGCACTCTCTCTTTAAATTGAAAAGACCCCCATTCCAGAACGGAACAGGGGTCTCTTAGAGGCGGGAACCATGAGACTTCGGTCGTGCTCACCGGTGGCGATCGAACTGCCTGAGGATGCGCAGATTCTTCCAGCTGCGGAGTTCCGCGGCGCGGCATCCGTCCTGACGATCCTCGATGAGGTTGGGGTTCGTGTACTCGGCCAGACGCTGGCTGCCGATGCGGCGGGGCAGATCATCGATCCGGCGGCCGACGAATCGCGGGACGACGGTGACATCTGGCGCGTAGGACGGCGACATGATGTCGCGAAAGCCGTTGCGTTCGCCGAGATCATCGTTTGCGAGTTCGTCGAGCCATTGCAAGTAGAGATATTCGTAGACATGATCGAACACATCGTCCGGAGCGGACTTGGCCGAGCAGAACGTCGGTTCGACGAGATCGTCGTCGATCGAAGCGATCAGATCGTTCTCAGCGCTGCGGAAGTCGATCAGGGCTTCCGGGTTTTCGCCGCGGGCGATGAGGATCTCGTCGTTCGTCCGACCCTCGTACCTCAGGGGATCACGCTCGATCAGGTTGGTGTCCTTGATCGTGCCGCGTCTGCGCATCGAGAAGCGCAGATAGTACTTCGGCTCGCTGTTGTCATGAAACACCATGGTCTGTCTCCGATCGAGCTTTTTAGGCTCATGGTTGGTTGTAAGGTACGACTCTAGATAATGACTATCGTGCGAGTAATATAGCACGGATTTGGTATTTTGTCAAGGGTGGCTGACAAAGTTATCGACAATGATTTAGGCTTATTTAGGCTGAATATCCAAAATTTGGCTGAGAACAAATAAAAAAACCTGGCAAAGCTGATGCCAGGTTTTTCTGTCGAGCGGGTCGTTCCGGCTAGAAGAACCAGAGCGGCAAACGTCCGAGGACATACATTTCTCGCATGTCGACGCACTGGGAGTTGTGACTGAGCCGGTTCCATCTCGAGTCCTCAACCTTTCTTGATCGGTTCCTTGTAGAACCAGTTCTTGTTTGGTTCCTTGTAGAACCAGAGCGGCAAGCGCTTGATGATGAGCTTGGCTCGCGCGTCGACACACCGGGAGTTGTGGCTGAGCCGGTTCCATCTTGAGTCCGCAATCTCCTTGAGCAGGTCGTCTGGCGAAAGGGTCTTTTCAGGCTTGTTCTCCGCGCCAACGCTGCTGCTTGTGAAGACCTGTCTGGTGTTCGCGTTCATGTGTTCCTCCTGGTTTGGGAAAGGGCGACTTGGTCACGGCTAGTGACAGGGCAACTTAGCAGAAATATCGCTGCTTGTCAATCGTGGCTGGTGATGCGACAAGAGCTTGAATTTCGCGAAGTTGCGAAGTCGGGGAGACCCGACAAAAACTCCAGCACTCCAGCACTCCCTGACTCCGTCTCTTCCTGACTCCGTCTCTCCTAATAGCCATTAGCCAAAGGCCAGTGCTATACTGCGGAGAGCCAAGATATGAAATCTGCCGTTTCCGGACCGCAATCTTCAACCGTCATCGGCCACGAGCAGAACCTGGAGCTTCTCAGCCGGGCTTTTTCGCGCGGTCGGCTGGCGCACGCCTATCTTTTCGCCGGTCCGGCGCAGATCGGCAAGATGGCCGCGGCCCGGCGCGCGGCCGAATTGGTCCTGGGCGCGGAAACACCGCTCGACCGCCATCCGGATTTCCGCGTCGTCGAGCGCGGGCGCGATCCCAAGACCGACAAGCTGCGCGCGGATATCGTTCTCGATCAGGTCCATGCGCTGCGCGGCTGGCTGGCGCTCGGCGCCATGGCCGGCGTCTGGAAGGTCGTGATTCTCGACGGAGCCGAGCTGTTGAATAAAGAAGCCGGGAACGCGCTGCTCAAGAGCCTCGAAGAACCGAAAGACAAGACCCTGATCATCCTGCTCGCCGAGTCCGCCGCCGCGGTCTCGCCGACGGTCAGGTCGCGCTGCCAGGTGCTGACTTTCGGCCGCGTGGCCGCCGCGGCGATCGCCGAACATCTGCGCAGCCTCGGCTGCGAGATCGGCCGATCTGAATTATTGGCGCGTCTCGCCGCCGGCTGCCCGGGCAAGGCTATCGAACTCTGGCGCGAACCGGCGGCGCTCGAAGCGCTGCTCGAACGCCGCAACCAGCTGCTGCAGCTCGCTGCCGCCGGTCCGACCGAGCGCTGGCGCCTGCTCGAGAGTTTGGTGCCGGAAAAACTTCCGTTCAACGAGGCGGCGGTCGAGGGGCACAGGATCCTTGATCTGCTCATCGAACTGCTGCGCGATGTCCTGCTCGTGGCCGCTGGCGCGGGCGAGAAGATCGTGCACGTTGATGCGCTGCCGGCGCTCACGGCCTGGTCGGATGCGCTCCAGACCGCCGGCGCGGTCCGCGTCCTCGAGGCAGCCATCGCCGCGCGCAAACTCATCGATGAGAATATCGGACTACGCGGCGTCTGGGGCTCGCTGGCTTTGGCCTTTGATTTAGCCTGAGGCCGTGCTAAAATTGTCCTTACTTTAGAGTCCCGCCAGGCATCCGGCCTGAACGGACGCTGACGCGCTCAAAAATCCGAAGAAACCCCTAACCAGAGCAACATGCGCAAGTCCTTAACCCTGTTCGGAATGGCCGCGGCCGTCTTGATCTTCGCCGGCGCCGGCTGCATCTCCATCGGTTCCACCACGTCCAGCCTGGGCGACGGCGGCATCTATAAATCGACCAACAAGGGCGACGCTTGGGCGCAGAAGAACGCCATGCCGACGATCACCGGCGAGCGGCGCAATTTCAACGGCGCCTCCGTGGCGACCATCGTTCAGGATCCGCAGGATCCGAATGCGCTCTATATCGGCACCACCGAACAGGGTCTGTATTTCACCTACGACGGCGGCGAATCCTGGTATCAGCCTGGCGCCGTCAGCCGCGGCCGGGTCTCCTCGATCGCCGTGCACCCCAAGGACAAATGCATCATCTACGCCACTTCCGAGAATAAACTGCTCCGGACCGACGATTGCTCCCGGACCTTTACCGTGCCGTTCACGGATACGCGGACGGACAAGCGGATCAAGGCTGTGGCCATCGACCATTACGATCCGAACGTCGTCTGGATCGCGACGAGCGCCGGTGATCTGCTGAAGAGCGTTGACGGCGGGAATTACTGGGACAACATCAAGATCTTCAACAACGACGACATCATGCGGATCTATGTGAGCGGCGCCGATTCGCGCCGCGTCTACGTGGCGACGAAATCGAACGGCATCTGGCGCACCACGGACGGTGGCGCCAAGTGGGATGATCTGAGCCAGAAATACAAGGATTTCTCCGGCGCCCGCGAGTTCAGCGACCTGGCGTTCGGCGTCTCCGACCCCAAGATCATGATCCTGGCTTCGAAGTATGGCTTGATCCGTTCGGCTGATGGTGGCGACACCTGGCAGAAGATCGATCTCCTGACCGCCCCGGGTTCGGTCAGCATCTATTCGCTGGCCATCGATCCCAAGGATCCCAACGTTATTTATTACGGCACCGCGACCAATTTCTACAAGACCGCGAACGGCGGAGCCAACTGGAATACCAAGCGCTTGCCTACGAGCCGGGCGGCCACGGTGCTCCACATCGACGAGCGTAATTCCGCGGTGCTGTACCTGGGCGTGACCAAGTTCAAGCAATAAATCCATTCCTGAATATGTCCGACATCCTTACTTCGCTCGTCGACGATTTCGAAGAGGTCATCGAGTTCCTGCATCTTGAACTCAAGACGCTCCGCACCGGCCGCGCTACGCCCGCGCTCGTCGAGAACATTCAGGTCGAAGCCTACGGCGCGCGGACGCCGATCGTGGGGCTGGCTTCGATCTCGACGCCCGACGCCCGTACCATCGTCATCGATCCCTGGGACAAGAACCTGCTCAAAGATATCGAACGCGGCATCCAGGAGGCCAAGACCGGACTGAATCCGGTCATCCAGGGCAAGATCATCCGCATCTCCATGCCCGCGCTGACCGAGGAGAGTCGCCGGGAGCTCGCCAAGATCATGAGCGATAAACTGGAGCAGGCTCGGATCGGCATCCGCGGCGTGCGCGAGAACGCCAAGGCGGAAATCATCCGCAAGGAGAAAGACAAGGAGATTCCGGAGGACGACAAATACCGGATGCTCGAACAGCTGGAGAAGATGGTGGCGGGCTTCAACGACAAGATCAAGTCTGCCGGGGAGGAGAAGGAGAAAGATATCATGACCATCTAGGCAGCGTTGCGGATAGTCAAAGAAACCAAGCGGTCGGTCTGGGGCCGGCCGTTTTGTTATAGATTGTTAACTTGCCGACTAGGGCCTATCAAGGGCTACTTTAAGGCTAAATAAGGCGCGGTTGAGTCTGCCCGCAGCAATAATTGTCATCAACCCTTGACAATCTTGAAAGGATGTGCTACATTACTATGTTCATTGAAATTGATCCCGGAAAACGAAATGGAGGGGGTACCTAGACCGCCGGGCTTCGGCTCTAAGGTCTAGGTGGCGCAGAAGTCGGTAGCAGCCGGTTTCGACTGGCAGTAACCAATGGAAGCGCCGTCGCTTGGGAGTCCGCTTGCGGAATAACCCAAGTTCCATCTCCAGCTCGTTTTCCGGGATTTTTTTGTTGCCAAGACCCCGCCACACTCGTGACGGAGTCTTTTTTTTGGGGACTGTCCCCAAAAATATTTCGGCTAAACCCAGCGAAGGCCCGGAGAGCCTGGGACACTCTTCAGCTTATCCGTGGTGCTAGCGGCAGCGGCGGCTGGGAAGACGGCGCTATCGATCCGGCCAAGCCGATCTCATTGTAACTCAGCGGCCGTTATGCTATTTTTATCCAGCACGACCCTGTTAAAAGCAGTTTTTATTATTATGAAAGAGAAGCAAATGGAGAAGATCGTTGCCCTGGCCAAGCGCCGCGGCTTCATTTTTCCCGGCTCCGAGATCTATGGCGGCCTGGGTTCGGCTTACGACTACGGTCCGTTAGGCGTCCTGCTCAAGAATAACGTCCGGCAAGCCTGGTGGCGCGCCGTGGTCCAGGAGCGCGACGACGTCGTCGGGCTGGATTCGGCTATCCTCATGGCGCCGAAAGTCTGGGAGGCTTCCGGCCACCTGCAGAGCTTCACTGACCCGCTCGTGGATTGCAAAGGCTGCAAGAAGCGCTTCCGCGCCGATCATCTGCTCGAGGCTCGTTCGCGCGAAATGAAAGGCCTCCGCGAGAAACCGCTGACGATCAAGGACATCAGGTGCCCAGAGTGCGACAGCGAGCTCACGGACATCCGCCAGTTCAACATGATGTTCAAGACGTTCATGGGCCCGCTCGAGGACGCGGCCGCGGTCGTCTACCTGCGCCCCGAGACCGCGCAGGGCATCTTCGTCAATTTCCTGAACGCCCAGCAGACCTCCCGAAAACGCATCCCGTTCGGCATCGCCCAGACCGGCAAGGCGTTCCGGAACGAGATCACGCCCGGCAATTTCACTTTCCGCACCCGCGAGTTCGAACAGATGGAGTTGGAATTTTTCGTGAAGCCCGGCACTGACGAAGAATGGTTCGAGACCTGGAAGGCTTTCATGATGGATTGGTTCGTGAGACTCGGCGGCAAGAGCGAGAAGTTCCGCTATTACGAACATCCCAAGGAAGACCTGTCGCATTATTCCAAGCGCACGGTGGATCTCGAATACGAGTTCCCGTGGGGCTGGGCGGAACTCTGGGGCTGCGCCAATCGGACGGATTTCGATCTCAAGCAGCATTCGCAGGCGAGCGGCCAGGATCTGAGCTATCGCGACGATGTCACGAACGAGCGCTATCTGCCATACGTCATCGAACCGTCGCTCGGACTCGACCGCGCCGTGCTCGCGCTGCTCATCGACGCTTACGACGAGGTTGAAGGCGGCCGCACGACGACCACCGAAGCTGACAAGGAGGTCGAGGTCGTGCTGCGGTTGCATCCGACGCTCGCGCCGGTCAAGGCCGCGATCCTGCCGCTGTCGAAGAAAGAACCGCTCGCCGAGATCAGCAAGAAGCTTCGCGCGCAGCTCGCCAAACGCTGGTCCGTCCAGTACGACGAGTCCGGTTCCATCGGCCGCCGCTACCGCCGCCAGGACGAGATCGGCACGCCGTTCTGTCTCACGGTGGATTTCGAGACCCCGAACGACCAGAAAGTGACCGTCCGCGATCGCGACACCATGGCTCAGGAGCGCGTCGCTATCGCCGAGGTCGAGGCTTATCTCGCTTCCAAGCTCGGTTGCTGACGCCGTTTATGAGCGCTTACAAGAAGATCGAGCTTCCGAACGGCACCCGCGTCATCCTGGTGCCCCACAAGGACGTGTCTTCGGTCACGGTCCTCACTCTTTATGAGGTCGGTTCGCGTTATGAGACCGAGGCCTTGTCCGGCGCCTCGCACTACATCGAGCACATGATGTTCAAGGGTACGGAACGCCGCCCCAACACCATGTCCATTTCGCGCGATCTCGATGCGGTCGGCGCGGAATACAACGCTTTCACCAGCAAGGATTACACCGGCTATTACATCAAGCTTCAGGCCGACAAACTCGAGCTGGCGGCCGACATGCTCGAGGACATGGTTTATCATTCGCTGTATCGTCCTCAGGACCTGGATTCCGAACGCAAGGTCATCATCGAGGAGATCCGCATGTACGAGGATAATCCGCTGATGCTCGTCGAGGAACTGATGGAGCAGGAGGTTTTCTGCGGCACGCCGCTCGGCCGCCGCATCACCGGAACCGTCGAGACCATGATGGGCATCGGTCGCGAGGAGCTCGTGAAATATCGCGACGCCTACTACGCGCCGGAACGCACGGTCGTGGCGATCGCCGGCAAGTTCGACGAGGAGGAGGCGCTGGCGCTCATCAGACAGAAATGGGGGAGCCGCAAGCCGGGCAAGGCCGCGAAGCCGTATCTGCCTTTCGCTGCCGGCCGGACCTGCTACAACAAACCGCGCGTTCGACTGCTCACCAAGGAGACCGAACAGGTCCAGCTGGCGCTGGGTTTCCCGGCCTATCCGTACGGCCACCCGCGCCTCGCGGCTCTGAACGTGATGAGTAATATCCTCGGCGGCACCATGAGCTCGCGCCTGTTCCTGACCGTCCGCGAAAAAGAGGGGCTGGCTTATTTCATCCGCTCCGCGTCCAATCCGTATCAGGATGTCGGCACGCTCGCCATCCAGGCCGGTCTCGCCAAGGATCGCCTCGAGCAGGCGCTCAATATCATCGTCAAGGAACTCCACAAGATTGCCAGCTCCGACGTCACGGCTGAAGAGCTGTCCCGCGCCAAGGAGAACATCAAGGGCCGCACGGTGCTGGGGCTTGAGGATTCGAGCCAGCTCGCCGACTGGTACGCCAAGCAGGAGCTCCTGGTCCGGCGCACCGATACGCCCGAGGACAAGCTCAAGAAGATCGCCGCGGTCACGAAAGACGAAGTCCGGCGCGTCGCCGCCGACATCTTCCGCGCCAAGCGCATGACCACCGCCATCATCGGTCCTTACGAGGACGGAACGGCTTTCACGAAACACGCCGAGCTCTTATGAAGCGCTACCTGATCGCCAACTGGAAAATGCAGCTGAACGCCGCCGCGAGCGTCGAATTGGCGCGCGAGGTCGTGAAGCTGTGGGGCGCCCAGGGCGCGGGCCAGCCCGACACGGTCGTGGTGGTCTGTCCGTCGCACGTGTCTTTGGATGCGGTCCACAAGATCGTGAACGGCACTTCGGTCGCCATGGGCGCGCAGGACGTCTTCTGGGAGGATAAGGGTGCGTTCACCGGCGAGATCGCCGCCGCGACGCTCAAGGAGCTGGGCTGCGAGTTCTGCATCGTCGGCCATTCGGAGCGCCGCGGTTTCCTCGGCGAAACCGACGCGATGGTCCAGAAGAAGGTCGCGGCTCTCTTGCGGCACAGCATCACTCCGGTCATTTGCGTCGGCGAGACGCTCGAAGAACGCCGCGCCGGCAAGCGCGACTCCGTGGTCATCGGCCAGGTCAGGGCCGCACTGCAGGACAATCGTCCGGTGGGCACGCAGCGGATCATCATCGCCTATGAGCCGCGCTGGGTCATCGGCACTGGCCAGGCCGTGGCGCCGGACGACGCCGCGTCGATGCACCGGCTCATCAAGGAAACTCTTTACGACCTCCTGCCGAACGACATCGTCGAGCAGTATTTTTCCATCATCTACGGCGGTTCGGCCGACACCCAGAATCTGGCCGCTTTCCTGGCCGTCGATCTCATCCAGGGTGCGCTCGTCGGCGGCGCCTCGCTTCGGGCCGCGGAGTTCGTGAAGATGGCGGAGCTCGCCGCTGACGCCGGTTGATCAATCTTATGACTTTCTATCTCGTGGCTTTCAGCATCGTCATCGGCAGCTTGCTTGGCGTTGCCGTGATCCTGGCCCGCAAGTTCCCGCAGCTGACGCTCATCGACACAGCGACGCTGCCCAAGGAGCGCGAGAATAAAAAGAAGAAAGAGATCATCCATGAACGGGTCGGCCGCATGTCGATCGACTCCTGGCGCCGGTTCTGCGATCGTGTGGGACCGTTCTTCGGCCGGATCCGCGCCGGTTTCCGGGCGCAATATCGCCGGCTGCTGCAGCTCGAGAAGAAATTCCAGGAACCGGCTACAGTGCCGCCGACTCCGACCGTGGCCGAAGTCCGCGAGTCCGCCGCCCAACTGATCGCCGAGGCGTCCGAACTCCTGGTGCTCGGCAAGACGCCGGAGGCTGAGAAGAAATATCTGGAGGCTATCAAGCTCGACCAGCGCAACGCCGAAGCCTACCGCGGGCTCGGACAGATCTATCTGGAGGCCAAGAATTATTCCCAGGCCAAGGAGACGTTCGAATTTCTGGTGCGGCTCAGCGTGAAGGATCAATCCGCCCACGGACACGCCGCCGATCATCATCGCCGGACCGTTCCGTGTTCGGCGCCGCCGGCCGTCCAGGCCGAGATCGCCAAAAGTTATTTCGACCTGAGCAACGCCTGCCGGGCGATGGGGGATGTGGCCGGGGCCAGGGAGGCGCTTGAGGGCGCGGTGGCCCATGAGCCGGCGAACCCCAAACATCTTGATTTGTTAATAGAGGCGTGTATACTGGTAGGCGATAAAGGCAGGGCGATGGAGGTGTTCGGTCAGCTTAAGGCGGCGAACCCCGACAACCAGAAGCTCCAGTCTTTATACGACAGGATAGCGGCGATGCCGGTTGGCACCGTCTTAAAAATTCCCAAAAAAGGAAAATAGGTATAATATTTCTCGGTCGTCAAAAAGTTGTACACAACCCCAGGAAGTTCATCAAAAAATAATACGCGATACGCCGACGTAGCTCAGCTGGTATGCCGCCCTGGGCTGCGCCCAGGGACCAGGCGGCATACGGCGAGAAGTGGCGCCCACCGGCGCTTTAGTCTATAATGTCAGTCCGCTGCCGCGGACCGACCTGCGCCGTAGAGCATCTCTAATAAGGTGTGCTCAGGAAGTTCATCAAAAAATCATACGCGATACGCCGACGTAGCTCAGCTGGTAGAGCATCTCCATGGTAAGGAGAAGGTCACCGGTTCAATCCCGGTCGTCGGCTCCACCCTTCGCTTCCTGATCCATAAGAATGAGAGAGCGAAGGGTGGTCCCCCGAAGTTTCAGCGAAGGGGGACATGCTGCTCGGAGCGGAAGCTTCGGGTGGTAAACCAATACCCGCCGCGAGGCGGGAGCTCCTGTCCAAGGATTTGGGCGGCGGGCTGCAAGGGCAGGTACCGAAGCGGTCAAACGGGGCAGACTGTAAATCTGCTGGCTATGCCTTCCTAGGTTCGAATCCTAGCCTGCCCACCACCCTCCGCTTCCTGACACCGAGAAGTGAGAAGGCGAAGGGTGTCACCTGATTTGTTCTCCATGGCTTTAGCGGAGGAGGAAGCTTCAGCGAAGGGGGACTACTGCTGTCTGGAGCGGAAGCTTCGGGTGGCAAGCTGCGCCACCTTAGCTCAGCCGGTAGAGCAACAGTTTTGTAAACTGTAGGTCCCCGGTTCGATCCCGGGAGGTGGCTCCACTCAATACTGGACACATTTGGAAAAGGGGGGTAAGCTCCCGGAACACTATCCATTAGATCATATGTCTCAGGAATCACTCATCAAACTGGAATGCACCGCCTGCAAGCGCGTCAATTACCAGTCCAAGAAGAACAAGAAGAAGCTCAAGGAGCGCCTGGAGCTCGCCAAGTTCTGCAAATGGTGCAAGAAGCACGCGCCTCACAAGGAGACCAAGTAATTGGAAGCCGTCGGCCCAAAACCGGCGGCTTTTGGCAAGCGAGTTTCAGGAATACTAAAAGCAGCATTCTGGATCGGAATGCTGCTTTTAGATGGCGGGGGAGGTAGGAATCGAACCCACGATAGCGGTTTTGGAGACCGCAGTTATACCATTTAACTACTCCCCCGGATCGGTTTTTATCTGGCGGCGAGCGGTTGGATACTTGCCGAGCGCGCGCATAATTATTACCAGACGTTCGGGTCGGCTGTAAAGAGCTCGCGGCTGCGCTGGAATAATATACTCCCGTTTTTCGCCGAAAACAAGCGGGCGCGATCCCGCCGCGATGATTTTCTGTAAAAATAAAAAGCCCGGGTAGCGGGCTTTGGGAAAGCTTTGTTCGCGGTCAGTGTTCCCGGTGGCGGAGCTGCAGCGCGTCCAGCACCTGCTGGAGGACGAGATCGGGCGGCAGCGCGGCGACGTTGAGGACCAGATCGGCATAAGTTTTCGTCGGCATCACGTAGCGCGCCTCCATGGGCTGGAAGACCTCTTCGAGATAGCGTCGGTTTTGGACCGGCAGCCGCCGTTTGAGCCTCAGGTCGACAGGAGCGTCGAGGAAGACCGAGAAATCAAATAGCGATCGCGCGGCCGGCGGCCAGAGCGCCAGGAAACCGTCAACGACGATGATGGGTGCCGCCGGAATGCGCTTGGTTCCGCCTTCCGCCACCTGTTCGATCCGGGCCATTCGCGGATCCTGGATGTTCACTTCGACAGGCTGGCCCTGGCGCAGTATCCGCAGATCCAGCACGAAACGACGGATATCCAGGGCTGATGGATGGTCGTAATTGAGCGAGCCGTCCGCGGCGAGCGGTATGCGGTTTTCGGGCCGGAAATAATAATCGAGTCGCAAGACGGAAACGCGGCCAGCCAACGCCGAGTGCGCGAGGTTGTCGGTGAGCGTGGATTTTCCGGATCCGGATCCTCCGGCGATCGCGATGATGAACGATTCTGCCATGATGATCTCCCATGTAAAGAACCTGCGGCTATGTTATCCGAGGCGGCGGTAAAGTCAAATCAACCAAAAATAAACTCCTCCCAGTCGGGAGGAGTTGTGAACCGAAGAGCTGATGAACTAGGGCGTCGTATCCGGCGCGGGTGTAAGCTCGGCCGGATATTCTCTTAAGAACCATCCCGCCCATTGCTGGCGGTCGATGCCTTTTTGGGTGGCATGGATCCAGTAGCCGGACGCATCTTCCGTGAAGAGCGGATATTGGCGCAGACTGATCGTACCCGACCAGAGTACTCTGGAAGGGTCGGTCTTATCGAAGATGACCAGTTTGTCGCCGTCCTTCAGGACGTGCAGGCCTTCGTAGGACCAGTCTTCCGCGCAGGTCAGCTGGAAGTCGTGCGCGCCGGGCGCGCAGTACGAATCGCCGAACAGAGTCCGGTGGCCGCTGGCTGGATCGTCCACGGGCGGGACGGCGGGGTGGCTGGTCTTGTCCCAGCAGGCGCCGCACTTGCGGCAGGAGAAGCGCGTGGTGTTCGGCGTGATGAAGCGCTCGTCCTGGAAAGACCAGTAGCCGCCTTCGGTGCCGGTTTCGGTCCAAAGATGGAGAACTCCGCGAAGCGTCGTTGGCGAACTGATCATGGGTAACCTCCTGGAAAGAACAACGCGGTCAGTTTGCGGCATCCGCCGTTCTCAGTCAATTCTGCCTCGAAGTTATCCCCAAAAGGTACCTGACACCTTTTGGGGATAAGTCAGTCGGTTGGAGCGGCTGCGCGTATACTTTGGGCTGGAATTGAACTATAATTAAAGCGAAATTCAGCCCCCGCCGGGCATTTTTCTCCGCTAAGCGGGCCGTACCTAAAACGAGGCCGATATGAGAATAAGAATTGATAAGAGATCGACACGGATCACGGCAGCGGTCGTCATCATCCTGGGCCTGCCGGCGCTGTTCTTTTTGTGGAATAAATTACATGATTCGTCGCTGGTCGCTGATCAGAAGTCGCAGACTATTGAGCAGCCCGCCGATGGCAGTATTGCCATCAAGTTCGACAAGTACGGGGTCTATCCGTTCGATGTTATTTCCATCAGAGGCGCGGGTCTTGATGCAGCGGCTGCGACTTCGGTGATCTACACTACGCACATTGGCGAGATTCTGACGATTCCGGCGCTACGCGTCACACCGACCGAGGTCATCGCCGCGGTTCCGCCGATCGCGTACGACAAAGCCAAAGGAGCGTTCGCTCCCGATCAGGTTTCTTTTCGGGTGGTTCAGGTCAAAAATGACGGTAATCAGTTGGAAGTCCGGACATCGAACGAGATCAGGAACATCTTTATCTATGCGCCGGCGATCCCGAGTTTTTTGAAAGGTACTGATGCCGGTAAGATCAGAAAAGGAGAGATTGCCCGGGCGTTTTTGGCCATGAGTGCGAGCATCCTCAAGAAAGCGGCTGACGGTCTGCCGGCCGATCTGTCGGAGCTCAAGCCGTCGTTCGTGAAGTCGGAGCGGTCGTTGCGAGAGCTGTTCGCGGCGGTGACGACGATCGTCGATGATTCCAAGGCCAGGGTCGCCGTGCCGATTGCCGGCGGAGCGAAGGTAATCCTCAGCGTCGATGATCTCGCTTGGCTCGACGCTTTCTATGCCGGCTTCCTCGGTCTGCTTGAGGAGCGGGGGATGCTGGCTCTCAACGAGACGTCATTCGAGATCATACCCGCCGCCAGGGCCGACGCTTTAGCCGATTGTTCGGCGATGGTGATCGGCGATACGGATAGCCAGATGCAGAGCGGTCTCATGCTTAATGACATCGTCTGTCAAAAGATCGTGAATACGAACGGCTGGCTCAATACGATCGGCGGCGCGCTGGACGAGACGGCTGGTTTTTATATGAACGTCGCCATGTTGCCGGTCTATCTTGCGGCGGGCGGCCTGGTGGCGACGGCTGGCTTGCCGGTCGCGGCCGGGGTCGCGATCGCGGTCGGCATGCCCATTCTGGTCGACGTGATGGTCCGTGGTGACCTGGACGCGGTCAAAGGCTGGAAAGTCCCGTGGGCGGTCGGCGTAGCCGTCGCGGACGATAAGACCGGGATCAAGATCATGGAGAATACGCTCGACGACGCCAAGGCAGGCTGGCTCAGTCCTTTGAATGACGTGCTGGGGCTGCTCTTGGCGATCGATAAAACCCGTCCGGACCAGCCGCTGCGCGCGGATATACAGGCTGTCATCGACGGTCCTCTCAAAAAGATGACGTATTTAGGCGGCGGCGTTCTGGACGGCATTTTCGGTTCGCTCCTGATCCCGGAGATGCCCAAGAAACTTCTCGTCGATCCGGAGCCTTTCGATGATCCGGAACCGGACTCTGATCCCGTACCGCCGGCGCCCGTGCCCGCGCCGAAACCTCGACCTCAGCCCGTGCCGATGCCCGATCTTGATATCGTGCCGACTCCCGCGCCGGTACCGTCGCCTTCTCCTTCTCCTGTGCCGCCAGCTCCGAACTGTGAAGAGGCTAAACAAGACGCCTATGATCAGTGTATAGCTGGCTGTGAAGCCATTGATAATAGTATGGGGCCCTATGACGCCTGTTTGGCCGGCTGCGATCCCATTAACGACCTGATCGAAAAGTCTAATTGTTCCAACGTCTGCATTTCCTCCTGGTTGAAAGCTGGATCCGATCGAAGCAAGTGTTTTACCGGCTGTATGAACGCCAGTTACGCCACTAAGTGTCCTTGACGCCGCGGCATCATGAGCGCGTCGGTTATAAAATAAGGACTTCACCTATGACTACTTACGACTGGTATCAACAACTCCTGAAACCCTCCTGGGCGCCGCCGGCTTACCTCTTCGGGCCGGTCTGGACGGTCTTGTATATCGCGATCGCCGTCTCGTTCGGCCGCGTTTTCCTGCTGGCCGCGCAGAAAAAGATCGCTTTCATCGTCGTTTTGCCGTTCATCCTCAACCTGATCTTTAATTTCGCGTTCACGCCCATCCAGTTCGGACTCAAGAATAATTTTCTGGCGGCCGCTGATATCCTGCTGGTCCTGGGCACGCTCGTCTGGGCGATGGTCGCGATCTTTCCGCAGGCGCGCTGGATCGCTTACGCCCAGATCCCGTATCTGCTTTGGGTTTCTTTTGCGACGGTGCTGCAGCTGACCGTGACGTGGCTCAATAAGTAGTCCCGGCGCAGCGGATCAGGCAATAAAAAAGGGGCGGCCAGAGAGGCTGCCCGTTTTTGGATCATTGCTGAGGCTCGCCAAGGAGTTTCGGAAGCACGTCGTTGGCGATCGCGCTCAGGTAGGCGATCGTGCCGGCCGTGGCGCGGACCACGCCCTGCTTGTCCAGCACCAGGACATTGGGAGCCGTGAGCTCGTGGAACAGCCTGGGGCCGTAATTGTACACCAGCGTCATGTGCGGATGCAGCGGGATATATTTTTGGCATTCTGCCAACCGACACGGTGAATTCTGGATGAGGGAGACGATCTCAAGACCCTGTGCGCCGTAGCGGTCATGCCAGCTCTTGAGAGCGGCGAGGAACTCGGTGTTCTCGGTGGATTGGTCGCACGGCGCCCAGGACAGCAGGATCGTGGCCTTGCCCGCGGCCAGAGCGAACTGCTTGCTCTGATGGTCCAATTTTGGGCAGGTCTGTCCGTCTCGCGGGACGCACTTCGAGGCTGGCACGATGCCGCCTTGTCCGTCCAGTACGAAGACCTCGACATCGTCTGATGGCAACGGAGCCAGAGGCCGGCCGACGTAGATGCGATCGAGCAGCGCCGTGGGCAGCGGTTTAGTTTCCGGGGCCAGCACGACGGTCATTTCCCGGTTATCGCGTAGCACGGTTATTTCGATCGCTTGGCCGGCTGGCGATTTCTGGATAGTCTCGGTGACCCGATCAGAGTCGGTTGCCGGTTCGGCGCCGACTTTCAGCAAGATGTCGTTTTGCTTCAGGACACCGTCGGCCGGGGTTGTCGGGACGACATCCACGATCATGACGGCGGTCGTATTTGCCGCGATCGTGATCCCTGCTTCCGCCAGTTCCTGGGCGGTCACTGTGCCGAGTTGGACTCCGATCCAGGAAGCTCGGGGTTTTTCGGCCGGGACGTTCTCGGTGGGACGCTTGTTGCAGGCGCTGAACGACAGGACGACCAAGATGGCGTAGAACGCGCGTTTCGCGGTGATCATTCGGTACTCCTTGGCTGTTTGGGAAAGAGCGCGGCTGAAAATTAGCTTGAATTGCGTGAAAAGTCAATAGTGCCAGGTTTCGGACACGATGAACAAAACCGGCCTGTGCGAGGCCGATTTTTAGCGTAGTTTTTGGTCGGCGGCGGGAGCTGGTCAGGTTTTGGGCGCGACGGCCGGATCATCGGCGGCCGGTGTCGGCGCGACGGCCGGCAGGGCGACGAAGAACGTCGTGTCGAATCCTTCCTCGGATTCGAACCAGACTCGGCCGCCGTGTTTTTCGACGATCGCTCTCACGATGTAGAGGCCTAGTCCGGTGCCCTCGATGTCTGCCTCCACGTTTGAGGCGCGGAAAAACCGCTGGAAGACCTTGGCTTGCTGCGTTTTCGGAATGCCGATGCCGCCATCTTTCACGTAGATGGTCGGGCCGCGCTGGTCCGTCGCGCTGACCCCGATCTCCACGCGCCCAGCTTCGGACGAATATTTCACCGCGTTGCCGATGATGTTCGCGAAGACCTCATGGATCTTGGCCTCGTCTACATCGCAGATCAGGTCGTCGGGCAGTTTCGACGCGTCGATGACCACCTGTCGTTTGGCTGCCACAACAGAGGCTTCGGCGGCGGCTTTTCTGATCACGGCCGCGATATCCGTCGGTTTTTTGACGATGTTGAATTTTCGGCCCGTCTCGATGCGCGAGACATTCAGAAGGTCGGAAACGAGGCGGTTCAGGCGTTCGGCGGTAGTGTCCATGTCCGCGAGCATCTGCTTTTGGTTCGCGGTCATAGTGTCGGCTCCGTCCAGGAGCGACTCGACGGTCCATTTGATCGCCGTAAGCGGCGTCTTGAGCTGGTGGCTGGCGAGCGAGACGAATTCGGATTTTATTTGATCGATCTCGTGTTCCTTGGTCATGTCCTCGTATACAGCCACGACCGCCGTCACTTTGCCCTTAGCGTCGATGATCGGGGCGGCAGATACGCGAATGACCGTCACTGAGCCGTCGGGGCGGGTGACGAACAGTCCTGTGCGAATGACCGGTTTGCCGGTCGTAAGCGCCGCGAGCGTCGGCATTTCATCCGTGGTGAGCGGTTGGCCGTTCTCTTTGCTTATGTGGTAGGCTTCCGCGAAATCTTTGGCTTTGATGGTCGGGAGGATCGGCCGGCCGAAAATTATCTTAACGCTGTCGTTGGCGGCTAAGGGCGTGCCGTCTGCGGCAACCATGATGACGCCGACCGGCAGATCGGCGAGGAGCGTGCGCAGACGTTCGCGCTGCGCTTCGATGGTGCGGCGCGATTTTTCCCAGCCGCTTTCCGCGATGTAACCGAGAATATTCAACATGAGCATGGTCACCCAGGATTGCTGCAGCTGATTGAAAGTGTAGTATGACTCCACCATGCCGGCTTGCACGGCTAACGCGAAAGCGATATGCGAGGCGAAGAAGATGATGTTGTGGATCAGGCCCACGCGGATGCCCTGAAGCAGGAAGATCAGGGATGGAAAAGTATTCGCCCAATAGATGGCGGTGCCATTGGTGCCGCCGCTCACCAGGATCACGATGCTCACGATCAGGGTGACAAGGGAAATTGCCGGTTTCGCGTAGGTCAGGTTGCGATGCTTCAGGAAGAGAAGGTAGTTCACCGCGAGTCCCGTGCCTAATACGATTTCGGCTGATCCGGATGCCCAGAGGCCGTTCAATAGTCTGAACACGCCATACGTTAAGATCAGGGTCATCAGAACCGCCGAATAGATCGTCAGCATGCGGCTCTGACGCTTGAATTCGTCCGTTTCGGCAGTGATCCCTTCGAAATAGATGCTTTTTTGCGCCATAAGGTCAGTGTTTTGGTCGTGCTGATTCCGGTGCGCTATTTTCTGGAACGCAATTGATCGTAGCTTATATTATAGCAAAAAAATTTGCTCAGCGGGAGAGGTTGGCGTCTTGTCATGGTGGCGGTATTTTTTGCCGTCCGGATCATTATCAGGTCGCAGTCGATGTGGTGGCTAAGAGTGGTATAATTAAAATATATGCCATTCCGAGGCGAGGGTTGGCCGCCGGTGTTCGAGGAGCAGGCGGTCGGCCGGGAAAATCAGGAGCAGGGGACGCCGGACGTGCCGGAGCGCGAGATCAACATTGATTTCGTGCGGTCTTCCGGTCCGGGCGGCCAGAACGTGAACAAGACCTCGACCAAGGCGCAGCTGCGATGGAACGTCGGCGCGTCGGCTGTTTTCAGCGAGGAGCAGAAAGCGCTGATCCGCGCGGCGGCGGGCCATCGTCTGAATAGCGAGGATGAGATCGTCCTGGCCGCGCAGAACGAACGCTCGCAATCCCAGAATCGCGACGAGGCCGTGCGGCGGCTGCGGGAACTCGTGGCCGAGGCGCTCGCTCCGAAGAAAGAGCGCATCGAAACTCGGGTCAGCCGAGGCCAGAAGCGGCAGCGGCTTGATGAGAAGCGCCTCCACAGCGAGCGCAAGCAGCAGCGCCGTCCGCCGCGCGGCGGCTATTAGCCATTGGCCGTTGGCCGTTGGCTGGCGTGCCGTCCTGCGGGGTGGTTTTTTGATCGGCTAGTATCCAAGGAGCGTCGCTTTGGGGACAGGTACCCGCGGTCAATTTAAGCTCAATTTTTACAAAGGTGTCAGGCACCGGATTTGCGAGCGATTTTTTATCGGGTAGAATTATCCGGTTCAGAGGAAGCGCTGGATTCCCGCCTTCGCGGGAATGACAATAATAGGAATATGCCCAGGATTCGGGTCATCGGTACGGCGATCGGTTTGGTCTTGTTCGCGCTATCTTCGCTGTATTCGTATCCACGCCTCTGCTGCATGTTCGGATCGAATCGTTATTTCGGCTGGCCGTTCCCGTATTTGAATTTGCACAAAGAGGTCGAAACTTATACCGAGGCTGATTTGGTCCGGACTCTGTCGGTGCCGGAATTATTGCGCCGCGGCTGGCAGTTCGATTTCGGTTTTGATATTGAAGCTCCGGGACTCGTCGGCGGGCCGGCCATGAACTTGGCTGCTGATTTGGCTCTGGCCCTGGCAGTCGGTTTTCTGGTCGCGCGTGGTTTTAGCCGACTGGCGGCGAGTTCGAAAAAACGGCCGCAATCATGATCGCGGCCGTTTTAAAATTACCCGAACGCCTATGGCGCGCGCCGCAGGAGTTTTTTGGCGAGCTCCAGGACCGGTAGGACCGTGGCAGCACCGACGATAGCGACTAGCCAGTCGCCACCAGCCAAAGCGATGGTATTGAGCGGCGCATGTAAGAAAGGCAGGTAGATGACGAGCCCCAGCAGGAGCAGGCCGGCGGCGATCGACCAGTTCAGAGCGTGATTAGCGAACGGCCGCGACCAGAGTGAATGGCGGATTGAACGGAAACTGTAAGCTTTGAAGAATTGGATCAGGACGAGCGAGACGAATACCATGGTCATGGTTTCGGCGGTGCTGTGGCCGGAGTCGCGATACCAAACGAACAGGCCCAGGTTTACGAGTGTGGACCAGAGGCCGCCGGTCGTCATGAGCACGATCAGCCGACGGCTGAAGATGTTATCGTTCGGCCGGCGCGGCGGCCGGCGCATGGTGTCATTTTCCGACGGATCGAATGCTAGGGCGAGAGCGGGGAGTCCGTCGGTCGCGAGATTCACGTAGAGGATCTGGGTGGCGGCGAGCGGCAGCGGTAAACCCAGGAGCGAGGCGCCAGTCACGAGTCCGATTTCGCCGATGTTCGACGAGAGCAGATAACTTAGATATTTTTTGATGTTGTCGTAGATGATCCGGCCTTCCTCAACGGCGGCGACGATGGAAGCAAAATTATCGTCGGTGAGCGTCATGTCGGCGGCTTCCCGAGAGACATCGGTGCCCGTGATGCCCATGGCGATGCCGATGTCGGCTTTTTTGAGCGCTGGCGCGTCATTCACGCCGTCGCCGGTCATGGCCACGACGTGACCGAGACGCTGCAATGCCGCGACGATCCGCAGCTTGTGTGCGGGCGAGACGCGGGCGCAGACAGCCGTATCCTGGAGGCGTTCCTCGAGTTCGGTTTCGCTCAGCGCGGCGATCTCTTTGCCGGTCAGCGTCTTCGCGCCTGGCGGCAGAAGTCCGAGTTCCTGCGCCACAGCTTTGGCTGTCGTTGGGTGATCGCCAGTGATCATCATTACGCGGATGCCGGCTTCATGGCAGCGGGCGATCGCTGGTCCGGCCTCTGGCCGCGGCGGATCCATCATCCCAAGTAGTCCCAGAAACACCATGTCCGTTTCTGCGAGCGCAATGTCTGGCGTCGCGGCGTAGGCGACTCCGACCACGCGCAGGGCTTGGGCCGCGAATATCTCGGCCGTCTCAAGAATGGCGGCGCGCGTTTCGTCCGTGAGCGGCCGCACTTCGTCGCCGACCTGATAGCGGTTCGAGGACGCCAGGATCACTTCGGCGGCGCCTTTGCCATAAGCCATGGTTCCGGCCGCGGTCTCATGAAGCGTGGTCATTCGTTTGCTGTCGGAGTTGAAGGGGATCTCGGCTACGCGCCGGTGCCGCTCGTCGAGAAAAACTTTTTTGAGTCCGGCTTTCTCGGCGGCTACGACAAGAGCGCCTTCGGTCGAGTCGCCTTTGACGTCCCAGACTCCGTCGGTTTCCTCGAGATGGGCATCTGAACAGAGCGCGGATGCCTGGAGCAGGAGCCGCAGGCTGGCAGTCACGGGATAAGGTTCGCCTTTGGATAGGAATTCGCCGACCGGTTGATAGCCGCTGCCGGTGACATCGATCACGGTTTCACTATCGATCAGGATCTTTCGTACCGTCATCTCGTCCTTGGTCAGCGTACCGGTCTTGTCCGAGCAGATGATGCTGGTGCTGCCGAGCGTTTCGGCGGCTGGCAGATGCCGCACCAGGGCGTGTCGTCGGGCCATGTGTTGGACGCCGATGGCGAGCGAAATCGTGACCACGGCCGGCAGAGCTTCCGGAACTACCGCCACCGCGAGCGCGATGCCAAAGATGATCATTTCGAGAACGGGTTGAGACTGGAGGGCGCCCAGGAGGACGATACCGATGACGAGCGCCAGAGCGGCTTTGGTCAGGATCTGTCCGATGTGAGCGAGGTTTTTCTGGAGCGGAGTTGACGTCCGTTCGACTGAGCGCAGCAGTCCGGCGATGAGTCCGAATTCGGTCTGCATGCCGGTCGCGACGACGACGGCGCGGCCGCGGCCGTAGACCGCGCTGGTGCCGGCGAAAACCATATTTCGTCGGTCGCCCACGACGGCGTCGTCAGCGATGACTATGCGACTGTCTTTTTCAGCAGGGACGGATTCGCCAGTGAGAACCGCTTCGTCGATCTTAAGGGTTATCTCTTCGAGCAATCTGGCGTCGGCTGGAATGCGGTCGCCAGCGTTGAGGAGGATGATATCGCCAGGAACGAGTTCCTGGGCTGGAATTTTGCGCTCGTCGCCGCCGCGCAGCGTCAGGGCCAGCGGCGCGGCCAGTTCTTGCAGGGCCTCGATGGCCCGCTCAGCGCGGTATTCCTGGTAGAAACCAAGGAGCACGGCGAACAGGATGATCGCTCCGATCGCGGTGGCTTCAACAGTTTGGCCGAGAATTATCGAGAGTGCGGTAGCGACGAGCAGGATGGCGATGAGATGATTTTTGAATTGGTTGGCCAGGACGCCGATGATTGACAGCGGCGCGGCGCTGGTAAGCTGGTTGTAACCGTATTGGCTGAGCCGAGCCCGCGTTTCAGTTTCGGTGAGGCCGGTGCGAGCGTCGGTTCCCAGGGCCGCAACGGCTTCTTCGGCGGTCAGAGCGTGCCAGGGTTTGGCCGCGGTGAGCGGGTTCAGTGTCGTCATGAGGTTTTAGTTTAAGAGGAATCGCGGCGCGTGTTTTAAGCGCCGCCTCGATTGAGTCGAATATTTATTCAGGCTTTAATTTTACGCTAAAAATCGCCTGCCGGAAAGCGGCTGGCGGGTTTGAAAATCGGGGTTCATTCGGCCAAACGGAACCATTCCTGTTCCAATTGCCCCAGCTGTTCTTCGAGTTCCGCCAGGCGGCGCGATTTTTCCGGCGAGTAGTCGGTCGGATTCTCGAAAAAGAATTTCAGGATCTCGCCTTTCTCTTTTTCCAACACCTTCATTTTTTCCTCGAGCTTCTGGCGAGAGCGGCGGCGGTCGCGTTCCTGGGCCGCGCGTTCGCGCCGGGCCGCGGCGTCGGGCGCGGCGACCGGGTCGTTCATGAGCGCGGTATCTTCGGCCTCGGCCTGGCTCGCGAGGTCGGCTACATAGTCTTCGTAGGTGCCGAGGTAAGGGCGCAAAGTCCCATTCCGCACTTCGTAGACGCGCTCCGCGAGAGCGTTCATGAAGGTCCGCGCGTGCGACACGACGACGACCGTGCCCGGATATTCCCGGAGCGCGCGGGCGAGGATATCGACGGTCTCGGCGTCGAGGTGGTTGGTCGGTTCGTCGAGCAGTAGGACGTTGTGTTCCTGGAGCACTAGCCGCGCCAGGCGGACCCGCGCGCGTTCGCCGCCTGAGAGCACACCGCAGGTCTTTTCGAGGTCATCCTCGCGGAACAGGAATGCGCCGGCGGTGGCGAGAATGCGCTCGCCGGAAGTTTCGGGTTTGGCGGCGCGCGTCAGCGCCTGTAAGACCGTTTCCTGCGGCAGGAGCGCTTCTTCGGCGTGCTGCGCGAAATAACCAATGTCGGCGCGATGCCACCATTTATAGGTTCCCGCGAGCGGCGGCAGGACGTCCGCGAGCGTCTTGAGCAGGGTTGATTTGCCGCGGCCGTTCTCGCCGACGATGGCGGCTTTGGTTCCGCGTACGATCTCGAAAGAGATGTTCCGGGCGATGGTCGCGTGGCCGTAGCCCACGGCGAGCTCTTCGCAGCGGACGGCCGTGCCGGGGACGACGGCTGGGCAGGGGATGCGGAACGCCGCAGTGGCGAGTTTCGGGTCGAGGTCGCGCAGTTGCGTGCGCAGCTTGGCGATGTGTTTCAGTTTGCTCTGCGCCCGCGAAGCCTGGCTGGCTTTGAAGCGGAAGCGGTCGGCGAACGCCTGATTGGCCGCGATTTCGCGGCGCAGTTTTTTATTGGTGCGGCGGGTGTACTCGGCCTGCTCTTCCTTCCAGTCCAGGTAGGTCTCGACGTCGCCCGTGAAGATCTGCAGTTTGCCGCGCTCGATCTCCCAGGTGGTCGTGCAGAGGTTCTGCAGTACTTCGCGGTCGTGCGACGTGATGACGAGTGCGCCGGAAAAGCGCCGCAGGAAAGATTCGAGCAGCAGCAGCGTCGGCAGGTCGAGATAGTTCACCGGTTCGTCGAGCAGGAGCAGGTTCGGGTCGGCGAGCAGCATGCGGACGAGTTTGAGGCGCATCTGGTAGCCGCCGGAGAGTGCGGCCGGCGGGAGAGCGAGTTCCGCGGTCTTGAGTCCGAAGCGCGCGGCCAGCCGTTCGCATTCCCAGGTCGGTTTGCCGCTGGCGTCGGCGAGGAAGCCGAGAGCGTCGCCGTCGGCTGGCAGGACCTCGTTCTGGTTCAGGACGCCGAGGTGCGTGCCGGCCATGAGCGCGACTTCGCCGCTGTCGGGTTTTTCCGCGCCGGCGAGCAGTCGGAACAACGTCGTCTTGCCGGAGCCGTTGCGGCCGATGAGGCCGATACGCGCCCGGTCAGGGATATTCAAAGACAGGCCGTCAAGGACGGTCTGTCGGCCATAGGTCTTGTTGAGTCCGGAGGCGACGAGCAGAGTGCGCATACTTTTGGCCGGCGGCGCGTTCCGGCTATCTGTGGCGCGCCCGGATCGCCAGGAACAGCGGGAATTCTTCGCGGGCGCGGTTCTCGGCCTTGGCGCGCGGCCCGGAGTCGCTGACGCGATTCGAGATCCATTCTTCGAGCGCGTCGACAACGAAACCGGCGGCGGCGAGCGTGGCGATGTAGGCCGAGATCGGCCGGTGGTAAGTCGTGGTCGTGACCGGACGGCCCTGGCCGCGGCCCGGGTTCATGATGATCGGCACGTCGAGCGGCGTGAGATAACGGTCGACGCGGCGGAATTGCGTCTTGTTGGCGTCATCGAAACCCCAGGAGCTCTGGCGGGGGATGCGGAAGCAGGGATGGTTGGTGACCAGCACCAGCGGCGCGCCGGGTTTCAGGATCGCGGCGGCTTCCTTCAGGACCGCGGCGGCGTCGGGGATGTTCTGGATGGCCAGGATGCAGGTCGCGGCGTCGAAATCACGGCCGCGGAGAGCGGCCGGAAAGTGCTGCGCGTCGCCGACCAGGAACTCGCCCTGCGGCACGTGCCGCTTGGCCCGCTCGACGAGCGCCGGCGCGGCGTCGAAGCCGGTGACGCGGACGCGGCTGGCCGCCAGTTTGGCGGCGAACGAGCCTTCGCCGCAGGCGATGTCGAGACAGCTCACGCCCGGTTTGAGTCCGAGCAATTTGAGGACGCCCGGGAAGACGACAGTTTCCTGGTAAGTGTCCGCGCCTTCGAGATAATTCGAATACCAGCCGGCGACATTTTGCCAGCCCTGGCGCTGGTCATTCGGGCGCGGACCGGCCGGTTTATCTCGGCGGTTCTCAAAGCGGTTGAATTTTCGCGGCTTGCGGAAGTGGTTCATAGGCTTGCTGGAGGCATGATACCTCATCTGCCGGCAAAATCCATCCTTCGCGGGACTGGGCGTTTGACCGCCGCATGCGCTATAATGAGCCAGCCTTTATGTCTGGTTGGTCGGTTTATCTGGCGCGCTGCGCCGACGGCAGTTTGTATACCGGCATCGCTCGCGATCCGGTGAAACGTCTGGCCGAGCATAATGCCGGACGCGGTTCGAAGTACGTGCGCTCCCGCCGGCCGGCTCGGCTGGTCTGCGTCCAGGCGTATGCTTCGCGATCGGCCGCGCTGCGCCGGGAAGCGGCGATCAAGAGGATGACGCGCGGCGAGAAGATCGAGCTGATCCGTATTTTTGCGAAATGATCGATGTATGAAAAATATTTTTCTTGGAATCTGGCGGTCAGTGCCGGGCAAGATCCGGCCGTGGCTCGTGAGTTTGCTGTGCGGTTCCACACTGCTGTCTTTTTGGGCTTACCTGGATCAGGCGGCCAGGGCGCAATTCGCTGCGCCGCTGCCAGCCAAGACGGTTGCCGCTTCCGGTCAGGTTGCGCGGCCTGTCGTGCCGGCCGGATATTTCGATGACGATGATGGCGAAAGGGAGGATGAATGGAATGATGACGATGATGACCGAGCGCGGACCTTGAGACCAGTTCAAGATTTTCAGTCTCAGTTACCAGCGGATACTGCGGCGCCCGTGCCGACAGCGCCGACCGCGACCTCCGGCAATTATCGTGACGGCGCTTATACCGCCAGCTCCGGATCTCCCTGGGGGCTGATGACCATCGAGGTTACGGTCGCCGGCGGCAAGTGGACCGACATCAAGAATCTCGCAATCCCGGATTCGCCGCCGTCGTATTACGCCGTGACCTATCTGGTGCAGCAGGCCTTGGCGGCCCAGGGCGCCCAGATCGACGGCGTCTCTGGCGCGACCTATACGAGCGACGCGTTCCGCGACGACCTCGCGCAGATCGTCGCCTTGTCGCAAAAATAGATGCCTGCCGCGCCGCTGGTATTCGAGGAAACGCACATGCACACCCGGGTGACCGTGACGGTCCATCCCGGTTCGGCATTGCGGGACTGGACCGCGTCGGCCGCCGCGGCTTTCGCGGAATTCGAAAAGCTGGAGAAGGTCTTTTCCCTGTTTCGGCCGGATTCGGAAATCGTGACCATTAACGCCTGTGCCGGACTCGCGACCGCCGTTTCGCCAGAATTCATGTCGGCTCTCAAAAGCGCTTTGGCTGTTGCTGCCGAGACCGGCGGCCGCTTCGATCCGCTCGTCGGTCGTTTCACGGCTCCGGGGTTCGTCGGCCGCGATCTGCCAGCCGCGACTTTCGATCAGATCGTCATTGATGACGCCAGCGGCCGCGTGACCTTGCCGCCGCGTTCCGTGCTCGACTTGAATGCGATCGTCAAAGGCTTAGCGCTTGATCGGGCGCTGGCGGCCTTCGCCGACGACGCGGCGGTGATCATCGAAGCCGGCGGCGATCTCGCGGTCAAAAGATTGCCGCCCGGTCAGGACGCCTGGGACATCGGCATCCGCGATCCGCGGCATCCGGAACTGATCGCCGCGGTCATTAAAACAGCGAGCGGCGCGGTCTGTACGTCGGGTAATTATTTTCGCGCGGCCGCGGCGCGCGCTGTCGGCCGGGAACACCTGGTTGACGCCCGCGACGGACGTAATGGCGACCGCGCCGGCAGCCTCACGGTCTTCGCGCCTAGCGCCGCCGCCGCCGACATCCTGAGCACGGCCGCCTTCCTGCTGCCGCCCGGAGAGGTTCCGGAGTTCGTCGAGAGCCACGCCGGGGCCGCCTGTCTGGCGATCGCCGCGGACGGCGAGGTCCAGGCCAGTCCCAGACTTGCCGCCGCGCTTATCAATCATCGCGCTTATGCCTAAATTGAACGTCAAACAACTCACTATCCTGCTGATACTGCTGCTTGCCGTCTCGAGCGTCTGGCGGCTCGGAACGGAAGCGATTCTGTGGCAGCTACTGCTCGCCGCCAGCACGGCCGCGGTCCTGGAGGCTGCCGTCGGTTATCGCCGCACGCGCCGTCTGGCGCTGTCCGAATCAGGACTCATCACCGGGCTCATCATCGCTGGCGTTGCGGCGCCCGGCAGTTCCATGTTCGCGGTCGTCCTAATGACGGCGATCGCGATCGTCTCCAAACATCTCCTGAAGATCCAGCGACGGAACATTTTCAACCCGGCGGCTTTCGGATTGCTGTGCGGCGTCCTGTTCCTGGGCGTCAGGCTCTCCTGGTGGATCGACGCGTCGCATCTGCTGACGATCGTCGCTGGTTCGGTCTTGCTGGCTTTCTTCACCGGACGCTGGCGCCAGATCCTGGCGTTTCTCGCGGTCTTCATCGGCTTGCTCGGCGCCAGATCCTGGTTCAGCGGCCAGCCGTTCACGATGGAATTGTATCTGTATGTCAGCATTTCATCGTTCTTCGTCTTCTTCATGCTGACCGACCCGCGGACTTCGCCGCTCGCGCCGCGCGGCCAGCTCCTGTTCGCCGCCGTCGCAGCGATCGGTTCGTTCCTGTCCATCCTGTTCCAGCCAGCGACGATCTTCATCGGCGGATTGCTCGCCGCCAATCTCTTGGCCGCCGGGCTGAACTGGCGCGCGCTGCGGCCAGCTCCGGTTCCGGCAGCCGCAACGCCAAAACCGGCTCCGGAGCCGCAGCTGTCGTCGCCCAGTCTCCAGGCTTAACGTCCGAAGCGCCGTTCACGTTCGCTGAAATCCTCGATCGCGTCCTCTAGGTCGGCGATGGAAAAATCCGGCCAGTTTTTGTCTACGAAAAGCAGTTCGCTGTAGACGCCGGACCAGGTCAGGAAACCGGACAAGCGCTGTTCGCCCGAGGTGCGGATGATGAGATCTGGTTCCGGGATGCCGGCCGACCAGGTCCGGGACGCGATCGCGGCCTCATCGACGGCTTCGGGCGCGATCCCGTCGGCGATGAGTTTTTTCACGGCTTCGACGATCTCGAGCCGGCCGCCATAGTTCAGACAGAGGTTGAGCTGGCCGCGTTGTCCGGCGGCGGTTGTTTTTTCCGCGGCGGCGATCGCCTCGATCATTTTCGCTGACAGGCGGTCGCGGGAGCCGATGATCCGCAAACGCACCCCGTGCTCGACGAAAAATCCGACCTCGCTCGTGAGTGCCCGGAGCAGCAGGTCCATGAGATAGCCGACCTCTTCGGCGGAACGCTGCCAGTTCTCCGTCGAAAAGACGAAGACTGAGAAATGCTCGATGCCGCGGTCGAGGGCCGCCAGACCGATGGTCTTCAGGTTCTCGTAGCCGCGGCGGTGGCCTTCAAGCGTCGGCAGTCCTTGGGCTTTCGCCCAGCGGCGATTACCGTCGAGGATGATCCCTAAATGTCTGATCGGCATGGTGTTCAGGTGACGGATCGGAACAGGTCGAGTCATTATAGCCGCCCGGCGCCGGATGTCCAAGGCGGATATTTTTGTGGTATGATCATCTTGAAATAATACTTAATCGTTAGGCGTTTATGAGGAATAAACTGCTAATTACGGCGACTCTGGCCGGACTCATCGCGGTGGGAGCCGGTTGCGAATCAAAGACGACTCCGCCGGAATCGACCACGACGCTGCCGGCGATCCAACAGGAGGCGAAGATCGATCCGGTGGACAGCAATGTCGATGCCATCCTCAACGACGCCGACGGCGAGGCCGGAGTCCTGGAGGGCGAGGCGGGCGAGATGAATCAATTAAATGCCGCGGACGGCGAGGTCCAGGCTTTCAGCGAATCCGTCTATGAGGTCAAATAAATTTTTGATCGCGGCCGGTTTGACTATCGGCGTGATTCTGCCGCTCGCGGTCCTGGCGCAGCAGCCGGCACCCACAGCGTCCGGACAGCGTAATTTTTGTACGGCTTTGAATTCCCGCTTGGCCAGTGAACGGTTCGCGGCCAAGATTGCCGAACGTGCCTTGCGTCTCGGCGCCAAACGCGCCGAGGTCGACAAGCAAATGACCACGCGCCGCGGCGAACGCGATGCACAGCTCATGGAATTGCGCGCGGGACAGGATGCCAAGAGCGTCGAGGTCGCGGCGCGGCTGCAGGTTAAGTTCGTCGGCGACGCCCAAAAGACGGCGATCATGGCGTTTCAGTCGGCGATCCGGACCGCCGGCGAAGTTAGGCGCGCCGCCGTCGATGCCGCCAATACGGCTTTTCGCCAGGGGATCGACGCGGCCAAGGCCGCTCGCAAGACCGCTATTGACGCCGCGGTCAAAAAATTCCAGAGCGATATGAAGGCTGCCGAGGACGCGGCCAAGGCGAGTTGTGGCTCGACCTCGGCCGACCAGACGCTGGTCCGCGAGACGTTGCGCGCCGCGGTCGAGCAGGCTCGCGCCGACATGCGGATGGCTGTTCAGGCTGCCGCTAAGGTCGGACCGGACGTCGTCAAGCTGAACGAGACCCGCCGCGCCGCGGTCGAGAAGGCTATGACCGATTGGAAGACTGCTGTGGAGAAAGCGCGTGCCGATCTCAAGGCTGTACTCGGAACCGCCGCGGAGCCGCAGCCGGTGACGCCGTAGAGGCCGTGGTTTCAGCGAGTAAATAAAAAAGCCGGTCCCCGAGCAGGGGCCGGCTTTAGTTATGAGACGTTTTGGTCATTCGGTTTCCCAGATATAGAAAGCGCGATGTCCGTCAGTGAAAGTGTAGCCACGAGCCTGTTCGCCGCGCTCCATGTGGCGCGTGACCGGGTACAGTTCGCAGGGCGCGTCCGGCGGACAGATCCAGCTCACGCTGACCAGACGTTGTTCTATGGGCAATCGGTGGACGCCTATATTCTCGGTGCGCCAGTAACCGGAGTCGCGATTCTCGGAGATGAAGTACTTGACTCCGAGGTCCGGCGACCAGACCAGGTAATTTTTGGCCACGGCGTTGAGTTGCATGGTGCGAAGCAGGAACCAGGGCTCGCAAGGTTTCTGGTCTTCGCAGAGCCAGACGACGTTCATGAGCCGCTGGTCGACCGGCAGCACGATATGATTCGAGCTGGAACCGGTGATCTCGGCTGGGGACAAGCCCTCGATCAGATCGAGCTGATTGCGGTTCAGGGTGAAGCCGTTCAGGCTGTCGAGATCGCTCATGCCGGCGGAGATCGAACTATCGAGCAGGTCGATCTGCTTACTGATGGCATCCAGATTTTTTTCGAGCTGTTTCATCTGCAGGCCGACGACTGCCAATATTCCGTAGAAGCAGAGGAATGCCGCGGCTATCAGAAACAGGAACCAACGTTTGAACGTCATCAGGTTTCTCCTTTGGGAAAGGGCTCAGAAATGAACTGGTCCCAGCCTGCCATGGCCGGGGCGATAAATCAAGGCTGTCCGCGGTCCGGGTTGCGTCAGGCCGGGAGAACCGACATAATGAAGATAAGTTAATCTAAGACCAGCGACTTATGGCTAAAAAGACCATCGTTAAGCCGAAAAAAGCCTCCGGCCAGCGCAAAGTGGCGATCTTCGACATCGACGGTACGATCTTCAGATCGAGCCTGCTCATCGAGATCACCGAGGCTTTGATCCACGCCGGCATCTTCAAGAAGAAGCTGCGCAAGATGTATGAAAAGCCCTACCAGCGCTGGCTCGACCGCACCGGGCACTACGATGATTACATCGGCGGGGTCATCAAGGCTTTCGAGGGTCATATCAAAGGCGTGGACAGCGATGTGTTCATGCGCGTCGCCGAGCGCGTGGTTGATTTCCACAAGGACCGCGTCTACCGCTATACCCGCGACCTCGTGCGCGACCTGAAGAAGAAAGGCTATTTCCTGCTGGCCATCTCCAATTCGCCGCGCGAGGTGCTGAAACCGTTCTGCGCCAAGCTCGGCTTCGACAAGGTCTATGGCCGCATCTACGAAGTGGATAAGAACAACCGGTTCACCGGCACGACGCTGTTCCTGGACATGATCTCGGACAAGGCGGTCATCCTGCGCCGCGCCATCGCCCGGAACGATCTGACGCTCAAGGGATCGATCGGGGTGGGCGACACGCAATCCGACATCCGGTTCCTGCAGCTCGTGGAGCAGCCGATCTGTTTCAATCCGAACATGGTGCTCTACCGCCACGCGCGGCGGCGGGGCTGGGAGATCGTCGTCGAACGCAAGGATGTCGTTCATCATTTCGGGCCGCTGACGAGGGTGGCGTAGGTGAGGGGGTGAGGGAGTGTGGGAGAGACGGAGTCAGGGAGAGACGGAGTCAGAGTGCTTATCTGACTCCGCCTCTTCGTCTCTCCCCGATTCAACGAACGGGAGAGTGCAGGAGTGGGGGAGTGCGGGAGACCCGATAAAAACTCCAGCACTCCCGCACTTCAGCACTCTCCACCTCTCCCTAACTCCACCCGTCCACAGATGATATAATATACATATGAAACTGAAGGTGCCGTATCATCGCCAAAGCACGGACTTCACCTGCGGCCCCGCGGCTGCGAGGATGATTTTGAGTTTCTGGGGCCAGCGAGTTTCCGAGCGGCGGCTTCGCGTCCTGTTGAATACGAATTCCCGGTCAGGCACGCGGCGTCCGGATCTGGCACGCGGACTCCGAAGTTTCGGACTTCGGGTTCGGACCGCCTGCAATGCCAATGTTTCTGATCTGCGCCGCTCTCTGGCCGCCGGCCGACCGGCAATCGTCAATTATCGCGAGCCGGAAGAGGGGATCAGTCACTACGCGGTGGTGATCGGCTTGGAGAATGGCAAACTGATCCTGAATGATCCGGATCTCGGCTCCGGTTACCGTCTCGGAATGAAAGATTTCACCAGCCGCTGGTATGGTCGGCATCGCCGCCGGAATGTTCGCTGGCTGCTCGTCGCCGCACCGGAGGATAAATAGTCGAGCAGCCGTCAACACTGAATTATGCCCACGCCCATCACCGTCTTCACCGGCTACCTAGGAAGCGGCAAGACGACCATCATCCTGAATCTGATCAAGCAGCTGCCGGCGTCCTATCGTTGCGTCTGGCTGAAGAACGAGTTCGGCGACCTGGACGTCGATTCCCAGCTCGCCAAGGAAAGCAATATCGAGGTCCAGCAGATCCTGAACGGCTGTTTGTGCTGTGTGCTCGTCGGCCGGCTCGGCGAGGCGCTCGAGGAGATCGTCGCCAAATACGATCCGGACCGGATCATCGTCGAGACCTCCGGCTCGGCTTATCCGGCGCCGATCGCCGTCGAGATCCATCGTCATCCGCAGACCTTGAAACTCGATGGCATCGTGACCGTGATCGACGTGCTGAATTTCACCGGCTACCGCGATAAGAGTTTCACTGCGAAGATCCAGGCCCAGTATACGGACCTGATCCTCGTGAACAAGCACGAACTTCTGACCGAGCGCCAGCTCGAGACCGCGCTCGACGACGTTTACGAGCTGAATCTGACCACGCCGAAGATCAAGACCAACCACGGGCGGGTGAGTCCAGACGTCATCTTCGGCATCGATTCGCGGCTGTTCGCCAAAGCCGAAGAGGTCGCGCTCGCCGAGCGGGGGCGCGATCCGGAACACCACGAACGCGAGGTCGAAGTTTTTCAGATCGTGACCGATCGGAGTTATGAACGCGCGGCTGTCGAAGCGTTGTTCAAGGGCCTGCCGCCGGAATATTTTTATCGCATCAAAGGCCTGGTGCGCACGCCGGCGGGGATCGAACTCGCGAATTGCGTCTTCGGCCGCTGCGATTTCGCGCAGCTGGAAAGATATTCCGGCCCGACGAAACTGGTCTTTATGGGCAGAGGCCTCGCGGAGCATATTCCGCAGATCGCGCAGGCGTTGTCTTTGCAGCCGGACGAGTATCGGATCATCCAGTGAGCAAAAAAGTAATTTTGGCGGCTGATTTTGCTTATTCTAGATAAAATATCGTCATAAACAAGCACCTGCCTTGACCTTATATTCGCCGGGGTCTATGGTGTCCTGTTGTTCTTTTCATTGGAAATAAAAGGCAGGCCAGTTTGTCACCGGAGGTGGCGCTATGAGATCTTTGCTCCCCCTGTCCGTTGTTTCAGTCGTGGTCTGTTCGGCTTGCGCCGCTTCCAGAATGGAGCTCATGCGGCCGATCCCGGCCATGGCTTCCAGTCTGGAAAGACCGTTGTTCAGGACTCTGACATTCAACGCCGGCCTGGCGCCGGGGATCGTGCCGTTCGCCACGCAACGCATCGCGCTTGTGGCCGAAGCCGTGGCGTACTCGGATTTCGACCTCGTCTGCCTGCAAGAGGTCTGGACCAAAGAGGCCCGGGACGCGATCGTCGCCGCGCTTGCTTTGCCGCCGGAGAATGTCTATTACGTCGAGACCGAGGGCGAAGGCGAGACCGGCAAGGATCGCTGCGCGGACGGCGAGATCGACGATATATTGGCTTGCGCCCAGAAGAATTGCGGCAGCGAACCAGCGGAAGAGTTCACGGCCTGCGCCGCCAGAAAATGTCTGGCGAGCGGCATCCAGCTCTACCTGCACTCGCGGTCTTGCCTGAATTGTCTCACGGCCTGCGCCGGCAAAAGCGCTTCCGAGGTCGTCGAGACTTGCACTGGCGCGGGCGCCGGCGCTTCCAGGACCTACGGCGGGCGCAATGGCATCATTTTGGCCTCGCGTTGGCCGCTCATCGATAAGGGCGTCGAACATCTGCCATCGAGCGGCGCCAATCGCGTCGCTCTCATGGCCAGGGTCGAAGTTCCCGGCCATGGCTCCGTCGAAGTGGCCTGCACGCATCTGTCGTCCAGGAATGACGTCTCGCCGACCCATCCGGCCTTCAGCGATTGGAGCGACGAGCAGCGCGCGCAGATCGAGCTGATCTCCGAGAAGCTGAAGTTCCGTTCAGAGGGGCGCCCAGAGCTCCTCATCGGCGACATGAATTTCGGCCAGCGCAATGATCCGGTCAATGCCGCGCTCATGTGGTCGTCATGGAAACTGACCGCAGATCTCGGTTTCGTCAGTCCGGTGGAATACGCCGAACCGGCGTTCTGCAGCTGCTGCGACAGCAATTATCTGAACGTCTCCAAAAGCAACATCCTGATCGATCACGCGCTGGTTCGCAATCCGCCGAAAGGAGGCGGCCTCGAACCGCTGCAGGCTTTCCGTGTCTTTGATCAGACGGTCAGTATCCTGGATTGGACGAGCCAACAGGTTCAGACTAACATGTCCGATCATTACGGCGTCGTCGTGGATTTCGACCTTCACTGACCGTCCTCCCCCAGCCGCCAAGCTGAGCTTGGCGGTTTTTTTATCTTTCATTCCGGATCGCGGTTGGAAGCGGCGATGTTTTTTGAGATACGGTATGATATACTTGCGCGGTAAGTATTCATCAATCTCATATGAGTTACATCGGAAATATCATCAATCTGACGAAAGCGAACGACCTGTTCCGTCAGGTCTTGTTCACCGGCCAGAAGAGTCAGCTTGTGGTCATGGCTATTCCGCCAGGCGGCGAGATCGGCAAGGAAACGCATCCGAACGTCGAGCAGACACTGTTCTTCCTGTCAGGTCATGGCGAAACAATCCTGAACGGCCAGCGGTCGCCGATCGCTCCTGGCGATGTCGTCATCGTGACTCCCGGCACGGAGCATAATTTCGTGAACACCGGCACGGAGCCGCTCAAGGTCTATACGCTTTACGCTCCGCCGAATCATATTGACGGCCGCACCCATAAGACCAAGGCCGATGCTGACGCTGATGAAGAAGACGAGGAGTTCGGCCACGGGGTGAAATAGGACGGCGTCGGCCGGGAATGGCGGCGTATGTCCAGATATTTCAGATCCAGCAGAAAAGCTTTCACTCTCATTGAACTTTTGGTGGTCATCAGCATCATCGGTGTTTTGTCGACTCTGGCTGTCATAAGTACGGTCCGGGCGCGCGCTTTGGCACAGCACAACAAGGCGCTGGGGGATCTGAAACAGATCCGGACGGCGATCACGCTGCTCGAATCCGATACCGGCAAATGGCCCAACGGTTGTCGGCCGAATCAGGTCGCTAATCCCGAAGTTCTGATCACCGGCGTCCAAGCCGGTCTTCTCGCGAGTCCGGTGGTCGGCGATCAGGGCAATGGTTGTTTTTGGAGCGCCAAGGATGTCCAAAATTGGACGGGTCCGTATTTGAACATCGCGCAGGATCCCTGGAGCCACGATTATTGGTTCGATCCGGATTACGTGCCTTATGATAATTGTGCGACCAAGACCGTCCAGCCGCAGACAGTCGCAGTGTTGTCATTCGGGCCGAATGGTGGCGCTTTGAACGGTTACGATTGCGACGATATTTTTCTGCCGATCAGGTGAACGCGATCCTGATGAATGATGGCGCCGGTCCCGCGCGGGACCGGTTTTTTGATCGTCGGCGCGGGCGTTTGGTCGGGATAAAAAAATCCCCTCGCTGGTGCGCGAGGGGCGGCTGTGGCGGGGCGGCTTGGTAGCTGGCTCCGATCAGGGTTGGGAAGATTCATCGAGTTCGTCGTTGCCGATGGTGTAGATGATACCGTCGACATGGATGCGTTTCCAGAGCTTGTCGACCTTCGACTTCGAAGTTCCGGCGGCTGCGGCGGCATCGTCCTGCTTATACCACTTGTAGGTACCAGCTTGGACTTCGGTCCAGAACTTTTTGAACTTGCTTACCGGGATGGACACGATGTTAGGCGAGTTGCTGACAGCGATCACGCCGACGAGGAAGGCAACGATGCCTTTTTGGTGGCGGCTGACGATGGACGATCCCGAGGAACCGGGTCCGGAGCTCATCTGCAGGAGCGTTGCGCCTTTCCAGTTGATGTCGCCGTCGATGATCGGGCGATCGAGCGCTTCCATGCTGATGTGACCGCGGAACAGCTGCTTGCCTAGACCGAGCGGCGAGGCGAAGTTACTGACGTCCTCGCCCAGGACCGGATCATGTTCGGCGAGTCCGATGACCGGGATCACATCGTCGAGGGTTACCTCGAAGACCGAGAAGTCATCGCCGCGATGCTGAAAGCCTACGCCGACGACCTTGGCCGGGAAGAAGTTCTTCCGTTCGGGTTCGTCGAAGGTGATGTACCAGTTCGTCTTTTCGACATCCACGCGGTCGTGGAGAGTGTCGTCGGACGAGACGCAATGCGCCGCCGTTACGAAGTGATAGACTTTGCCTTTACGTTCGAAGGCTGTGGCCGTGCAAAGCATCCTCAGTCCGCCGTCTTCGGTCTGGCCGTAGAGCAGGGCGGTGGCCTGGCGGTAGTTCTCTTCCATGGGGTCGAGACCAGCCGAGACCAGGGAGGCGGGCGCCGGAGTCGGCGCAGCGTGCTTCTTCGCTGCCGCAGCCTCGCTCGACTGCGGGATGAGGGAGATAAGACACGCGACGGCGGCGCTTCGCGCCAGACAGAGGGGTAGCTTCGGAACCATTAGGGCCTCCTGGCGTCAGCCGGTTTCCTGAGCCGGACAGACGCATGTTATAGCCGTGATAAAAAGGACCTTGAGCACTATATCAACCGGCTTTGAACCGTCAAATCCAACCGCTTGAAGCGGCGGTATTTTGCCTGAATGGTTTGAACGGTTTTAAATCAGAGCCGCAGTCAGATTGGTCTGGGACGATGTCGAAGAGCTCGCGTAATCGTGCTATAATTAATTCAATCTTTCTTTTGCCGCTGGCCAGCGGCGCGAATTTATCAAGGAACGCCATTACGGCGGCCTCAAGGACATATGACCGGACAAAAGCCATCGTCATCCTGGTTTCATCTCGGAGCTCGCGATCTGCCGTTTCTGGCCGCGCTCGCGAGCATTCTGGCGCTCGTGCCGCTCATTTATTTCGGCGCGCAGGCGCAGACTGCCGCCCTGGCCATCACGTCCGGTCCGTCCGTGCCCGAGGTAGCTCTGACTGAGAATGGTGCGACCATTGTCTGGGATACCAACATCGAAGCGACCACGGTCGTGCTGTTCGGGACCGGTCCGGAGTTGGGCCAGACGCTGAAGAAGATCGAGCCCATGCCCGGCGAGCCGGAGGTCTCGGAAACGCGGCACACGTACTCTTTCCTGGAACTTGCGAGCGGCACGACTTATTACTATAAAGTACGGAGCGTCTCGGCTGATGGGGCGATGGTCGAATCCAGCGTCAGGAGTTTCGTCACGAAAGCGTCCGCGGCGCTGCTGAAGCCGCTGGCGCCGGCTCTGGAGAAAGTGTCGATCAAATCGCCGGCTTCCGGTTTCACGGTCCAGCCGCCGGTCAGGTTTGAAGCCGCGACCGATGCGCCGGCCGATGTTTTGGAATTTCGCCTGACCAATCCGCTCGGGACGGTCATACTTTACGCCGGCAGTTTCGCGGCTGGCGTTTGGTCCGCGTCGCTCCCGGATCCGTTGCCTGGAACTTATACTTTGCGCGCGGTCGCCACCGGACCGGACGGCGTCGGCGGCAAGATCAGCGTCGGTTCCGAGGCGGTATCTTTCATCGTGAAAGCGCCGGCGATCGAGAAGCCCGCGGAAGAACCGTTGAAACAGCTGGTCTCCGTTTGCGGCAACGCCAAGTGCGAACCCGGCGAGGGGCCGGATGTCTGCGCTAAGGATTGTCCGCCGACCAAGCCGCTGCCGCCAGCCGAACTGCAGCCGTTAGCGCCGCCTGATCCGGCCAAGGAACTGCCCGTCAAACCGTTGCCGCCATTGCCGCCGGCCGAGCCGGAGCCAGGCGAGGAAACGCCGCCGCTGCCTCCGTTGCCGCCACGACCGCCGCTCGAAGTGCCTGATGCCGGATCGTCGCCGGAAACGACGGATTTGCCGCCCGCGCCGCCATTGCCGCTCTTATCGCCGCTGCCGCTGCAGCCGCCGATGTCCGTCGATCTTCAGGCAGCCGTGGAGTCGGTGAATCTTGATCTGGCCGGGCCCACACCCACGCCCGCGCCGCCCGTATCCGGCGGGTCGTCTGCCGGCAGTGCGCCGGAACCGCAACTCACTCCTGACCAGCTGCTGTGCCGCCAGGCCGGCGTCCCGCCGCTGAAGTGCGAGCTCTGGATCCAGGCCACGTACGCGGACAAGACCTGCGCCGAAGCCGGTATCGCCACGCAAGAGTCCTGCATCGAATTCCTGAGCAAAAAGAACGACGGCCAATTCCCCGGCTGCGAAGACCGGTCCGCGAGCGAATGCGACGAGATCAAATCGCGCTCGATTGCCGGTTACATGCCGACGGAGACGAGGGAAAAAGTTGACGAGGTCATCGCCAAAGCGACTGAAGAGAAAGTCATTCCGAATCTGCCTGGCGTGATCGGCATCTCGCAGACGGCGGCCAAAGACGCCGAATGGCGGGCGTCGGCTCCGTCCGCAACAGGCGTCGAGACCTCCGCTGTCGTCATCATTATCGATGCCGACAAGGATGGCTTGCCCGATGATCTGGAAAAGATCCTCGGTACTGATCCGAACGACGCGGATACCGACGGCGACGGCGTCAATGATGGCGACGAGGTGGACCGGGGGACTGATTCGAAGAGCCGCTCCGAGAAAACAGAACAGGAAACGGATCAGACGGTCCGGGCTTTGGCGACGCGTCAGCCGCTGGAGCAGCCGCGCGGCGCCGGCCAGGTCAGCCCGTCTTTCAGTGTCCAGGTCGCGCCGGCTACCGGCAGTGGCGCTCCCGAAGATCGGACGCCGGGCGCTGGGAACGCGAATCTGAATCTTAACGGCGAGGTGGCTGGCGGTGTCGGCGGTCGGTCGGCGAGCGCCGGACTCAGATTGCAGGGCACCTCGCTGCCGGGCATGACCTGTCTGCTTTATGTGTACTCCTACGTTCCGGTGGTCCTGACCACGACCGCTGATGCGAACGGCAACTGGACCTATGATCTGGGCTCCAGTCTGAACGATGGCGAGCACACGGTCTACGTGGCCGTGACCGACGATACCGGCAAGATCACTGAAAAGAGCAATCCGTTGTCGTTCATCGTGGCTGAAGCCCGCGCCGTGACGGTCGATGAACTCCTGGCCACTCCGGCCGCCGCCGCAGTCGTGGCGAGCCCTGAAGCCGACCTGCGCCGCTGGTACATCCTGGGCGTCATCGTCCTGATCCTCTTCGCCGCCGCGGTCGTGACGGTCCTGGTCCGCCGTTCGGGCCGGTCCGAGATCAAGTAATTCCGCCGCGATCTGACATCCGCGCCGCTAGATCGGTGCGGATGTTTTGATTTGGCCTCGCGGTTTTCTGGCGGCTGAAAAGGCCTGCGGCGGCGTGCGCTGACGTCTTGACTTCAGTCGTCCGAGCTGGCAGGATCGGCGGCAAGGAGGGCAGTCAGGATGGCTAACCGCGAAATCGAAGTCTCGTGCGTCGTGGATTCTATGAAGATTTCGTCGAGACAGGCCAAGGGGAAGTTCTTTAAGGGCGAGAGGTTCTTCAAGATCGAGGAACGCGAGTTGATCATCGATTTATGCTATCGCTTCAGCGTCACGCCGGGCGAGGCACTGGAAGCCATCGCTCGGGCCAAGAAAGCCAACGCGTTGTGGGTGGTCTACTGCGGCAACAAACGTTATTACGTCCTGGTCTCTTAAGCGGCGCGAGGCGGCTCCTCGAGCCGTTTTTTTTAGCCACTTTAATCCGATCCCGAGCGTCAGCTCGGGATATTCAGATCAGCGAATATCCCGCACTGCCTAGTGCGGGGGTAGGGGGACCCTCCTTCGTCCCATAGACTTCGGAGGGTATTGCGGTCAGACATATCAGCGGCTCCAGATATCTGCCCAGCTATCGCCAACCGCAGCTTTAGCGCAGGTTGGTGGGCTGCGGCGAATGAAAGCGGTTGGATATCAAAAACCCCGGGTTTTCAGACCACGGGGTCCGTAATTTCCAGGTTCGATCCGACGGCGCGTTTTCAGATGACGCTGATGACCTCGGCGCAAGCGGCGATGATCTTGCGGACGCGATCGGTCGGTAGCTTGACCAGTTTGGCGAGTTTTTCCGGTTCGCGGCCGGCGACTTCGTGGCACAGGATCAGGTTCGCGGCCGTGAAGTTGTCGAGTTCCCACTGGCGCAGATCGTCGATCACGGTGATAGGGTAGAGTTCGGCGTGGTCCACGAGGCGCGCGAGCGAATGTTCCTCGCCGCCCCAGCCGACGAGGTGCATGCCGCGGCAGACGCCGAACATCAGGGCTCGTTCGGAGAACCGGCCGTTGGTCACGATCCAGCATTCGTCGAATTTGACGCATTTGCCCGAACGCGCACCGTCGGTCATGTCGACGAAGGCGGCCCAGGTCGCCATCGTGTCTTTGAGGCTGACGGTCTCGTCGAAGCGGTTGCGGAATTTGGCTTCGATCATGGCGGTCCGCCCGTCTTTCTTGGCGATGACGTCGATCTCGTGGTTGACGCAGAGTCCGGACAATTCCTCGACCGGGGTTTCGACCTCGTACTGGTAGGCTGCGAGGATGGCGGCGACGTATTGTTCGAATTTGAAACCGGCCGGGCCGAGGCGAAGCAGGGCGTTGCGCAGGTTGTAGCGCGTGGCGACGCGGCGGTCGAGATGGCGCAGTTCGCGCCGGACGATGGCGTAGAGTTCGCGCGTGGTCATGCCGTCGCGCATCTGCCGGTTGACGTTCTCCAGCACCTGGCGGATCAGGTTCGATTTGGCACCGGCCCGCTTGAGCGTCCGGCGGATCTTTTCCTGATTGTAGACGACTTGCTTGCCGTCGGATTTGGTGACGCGCATAGGGTCTGGTCAGCGGGCCAGGCGGCGGGCGATCGCGGCCAGGAAGAAGAGCGTTGTGCCGATGAGGACGATCGTCGCGCCGCTCGGCAGATCGTAGCGGAAGGAGAACAGCAGGCCGCCGATGATCATGACTTCGGCGAGGATCAGCGAACCGATCGTGTAACTGCGGAACGAACGCGTTAGGAGGCGGCTCGTTGCGGCTGGCAGGATGAGCAGCGCCGAGACCAGCACGACGCCGAGGATCTTGACTCCGAGCACAGTCGCAAGCGCGAGCGCGGCGTAGAGCGCGGCGGTGTGCAGGCGGATGTTGACTCCGGCCACCGCGGCGTTATCTTCGGCGAGCGACATGTAGGTCAGGCTGCGGAAAGACAATCCCAGCCAGGCTACGATGGCGCCGCCGACCAGGGCCGTGATGATGAGGTCGGTGTTTTGAATGGCCAGGATGCTGCCGAACAGGAACGAGACGAGCTCCGGCTGATAACCGGAGGAGAAACTCATGAGCAGGACGCCGAGCGCCATGCTGGCCGTGAAGAAGATGCCGATGAGCGTGTCGGTCGGGAGTCGGGTCGAGCGTTCGAGCCAGAAGATCAGGAGCGCGATCGAGAGCGCCAGAGCGAGCGCGACCGGCAGCGGCGCCCAGCCGGCGAGTACGGCCACGGCGATGCCGGCGAGCGAAGAGTGGGCGATGCCGTCGCCGAAGAAGGCCATCTTGCGCAGGGTCACGAAGATGCCGAGGTAGGCGAGCAGGACGCCCAGGAGTACGCCGGAGATCAGTGCGCGCTGCATGAACGGGTAGGAGATCATCTCTAGGAGCGGCATAGGCGTCATTTGGCCGGCTTCCGGTCGTGGTCAGCGCCATGGCCGGGGTGGTTGTAGGGGTGCTGATGAGCGCCGAAGAGCTCCTCGATCTTGTTCTTGGTCAGCGCTTCGGCTGGCGAGCCGAAACAGAGCAGTTTGTGGTTCACACAGACCACCGTGTCGACGATGTGGGAGATCATGGTGATGTCATGCGAGACCATGATGATCGTGGTGTCGTGTTCGGTCTTGAGGTGTTTCAGGATCTCGAAGAACGCCGCTTCGCCCATGATGTCGATGCCGGCCGACGGTTCGTCGAGGAAGAGGATCGAGGGATCGTTAATGAGCGCTTGAGCAATAAGCACGCGCTGCAGCTGGCCGCCCGAAAGTTCGCCGAGATGCTTGTACAGCGTCTCTTTGGGCAGGCCGACCTCGCGCAGTTTGTGTTCGACGCGCGACGCCGGGAAATGTTTTTGGCAATGGATGCGGCGCGCGAGATCCAGGAATTCGCCGACGGTCATGGGAAAATAACGGTCGAAGTCGAAGCGCTGGGGAACGTAGCCGATCATTTGGCGGACGCTGTGCAGGTGCTTGCCGAGGATGCGGATGTCGCCGCTTTTCATCGGCACGAGGTCGATGATCGCTTTGATCAGGGTCGTCTTGCCCGAACCATTCGGTCCGATGACCGCGGCGATGCTGCCTTGATTGATATCCAAAGAGATGCCGTCAATGACGATATTGTCGCCGTAAGCGACCACGCAATCCCGGATCGAGATTGCCGGGATGCCGCGGCTGGTGTTATTGGTTTTGGCTGATGGTGCGCGCATTGTAGATCATCATGTTTATATAGCTGTCGCGCCCCGGAACGCCGCCGCTCGGATCGAGGATCGCGAGGGTGAGGCCGTTGTCGGCGAGGAAAGAAGCGATGCTCTGCGAGGCGAGCTGAGGCTCGGAATACAGGACTTTGACTCCCGTGGATCTGATGCCGTCGGTCAGTTCTTTCAGATATTGTGGCGTCGGTTCGCGGCCGGCCGTCGGTTCGAAAGTGCCGGCGACCCGGAGGTCATAGGCTCTGGCGAAATAATACCACGCATCGTGCAGCGTGACGATGTTGCGATTGGTCGTGCCGCTGAGCAGTCGCCGCATCTCGCGGTCGGCCGCGGCCAGCTCCTCGAAGTAGCGCATCTGGCGCTGGTCGATGGCTGCGGCCGCGTTCGGCAGCCGCCGTTTGAGATCTTCGGCGATGGTGTGGGCGATCCGGGCTCCGTTCGCCATGGTCAGCCAGTAGTGCGGATCGAGTCCGTCGTGGCCCGGTCCGGCGGCCTGGCCGTCCTCGTCCTCGGAGTTCTCGCGCAGGTCGCTCAGATTCACGCTGTCATCAACTAGGACTCTTTCCACGCCGGTCGCGGCGGTGAGTTTTTCGGTCCAGTCGTCGAGCCCGTGCCCCACGGCGTAGATGGCCACGGCGCCGCGCAATTCCCGGATATTCGACGGCAGCGGCTCGAAAGTGTGTGGGCTCGCTCCCGGCGGCACCACGAGCACGACCTCGGCGTTATCGCCGGCGATATTCCTGGCGATGTCGTAGAGCGGAAAGATGGTCGCGGCGATCCTCGGTTTGTTCGGCGCTGGCGCCTGGCTGCCGCGATCCGACGGTTTCTGCAGCAAGATGATCGCGGCCAGGATGATCGCGGCCAACAGCGTGAAAACGGCGATCGGGGACAGGCGGAAACGTTTCTTGGTCATGGTCGTTTTTTGTTACAAGCCGAACAGAGTCCGGTCAGCGATAATTGGTGTTGGGCGGCGAGATTGACCGGGCAGGGGACGCATTCCGTCCGCGAGCAGCGCGGACAGAGCAGGTGAGCGTGGTGGCTGCGTCCGGCGAGTTCATAGCGCGTTTCGGTTCCCGCGACGCCAGCTTCGCTGATGACGTCCTTTTTGAGCAGTTCGTGCAGGTTGCGATAGATGGTCGAGAGGTCGATCCGTCCCAGTCGGGAGCGGAGTTCCGTGGCCGTCCAGGCCCGCTCCTCGTCGAACAGCCGGAGCAGGCGATGCCGCCCTCCGGTCCGGCGCAAACCTTTCGCGCGCAGCGTTAGTTCGTAGCCGCAGACATGGGTCATGGCTTAATTATGCAAATTCATTTGCGTTTTGTCAATCGCGCCCCGGACGGTTGAGTCAACCGCCGGGCTTTGCTATGCTCTACACGTTATGGAAGCAGAGCACCGCGAAAAATTCGCTCCAGAACTGGAATTCGCCCGTCGCCTGGAGTCGGAGCCTGATCTGGCGTTCCTGCCCGAACTTTACGGCCGGTTCCCGAAAGCCGAGTTCTATCTGGTCGGCGGAGCCGTGCGCGATCAGCTGCTCGGACGCCAAGGTTTCAAGGATTACGATCTCGTGGTGCGCAACGTGACCCTCGAGGAATTGTCGGGATCACTGGCCGAGGCCGGTTCGGTCGATCTGGTCGGCCGTAATTTCGGCGTCCTCAAGTTCTGGCCGAAGCGCGGCGAAGCCGAACCGGCGCGTGAAGCGGTGGATATCGCCTGGCCCCGGACCGAGACGGCCGGCGGCAGCGGCGGCTATCGCGATTTTGATGTTCAGGCCGATCCGGCTCTGCCGATCGAGCGCGATCTCGCGCGCCGCGACCTCACGGTCAACGCTATCGCCTGGGATATGCGGCTGCAGCGCTTCATCGATCCCTACGGCGGCCGGGAGGATATCCGTTCGAAGACGCTCAGGGCCGTCGGCGAACCGGCTGCGCGTTTCCAGGAGGATTACTCGCGGATGCTGCGCGTCGCGCGTCTGGCCTGCCAGCTCGGCTTCACGATTGAGGAGCGGACCTGGGACGCGGTCCGGGCGCTCATGCCCCGGATCAACGATGAGCGCGCCGTCCTGGCCGACGGCCGCGAGATCAGCGAGCGGGTCGTCCCTTACGAGACCATCGCCAAAGAGCTCTTCAAGGCGTTTGACGCTGATCCGGTCCGGGCGCTCGATCTTTTCGAGCAGTGCGGCGCCTTGTTTCAGTTGATGCCCGAGCTCAGGCTGCTCTCGACCTGCGAACAGTCGCCTGATCACCATCGCGAAGGCAACGTCTGGACGCACACCAAGCTAGCCATGGCCAAGCTTGTGAGTCCGGAATTCGCCGCCAGATTTCCCGGTGAACGCGCCGGCGCCGAGACTGCTCTGGCCGTCCTGCTGCATGATATCGGCAAACCGGCGACCGCCAAGCGTGCCGCCGGCGGCTTCACGTTCTACAACCACGAAGAGGTCGGTTCGGGCCTGGCGCGCCAGATCGCCGACCGGCTGAAGCTCGCGTCCGCCCCCGGCAGGAAGATCTCGTCCGAGCGTTTGGCCGGACTCGTCAAGAATCATCTGTTCCCCAACATGGTCCGCGTGGACGAGGTGCGCAAGACCACCCTCGCGAAATACTTTTTGGCCGATCGCGACGCCGGCCGCGAACTCCTGCATCTGGCTTTCGCCGACGCCTCGGCCAGCCTGCCTGGCGACGGGGAGCCCGACCTCTCCAACCTGGATCGTCTGCTCACGGAACTCTCGGTCCTGGAAAAACGCTCCGACTGCGGATCCGGCAGCCGGTCAGCTCAGCTTCTCACTGGCCGCGAGGTCATGGAGACACTGCATCTCGCGCCCGGACCTGAGATCGGCCGCGTTCTCGAAGAGGTCAAGGAAGCCCAGCTCAAAGGCCAGATCGCCACCCCCGACGCGGCTAAAAGTTTCATCGCCGGCAGATACGGCGCGAAGTGATGATTTACGTTAATAACTCGTCTGTTGTTGGCCATGATTATTCAGTCTGTTGATAATCTCGATTGACGCCCAAGCTTAATGAGCCTAAAATTTGACGTAGCCGACGCGATAATTTCAATCAAATATTTTTAACTATCCTGGTCTTGTCCGGAAGCTCTCGCCTATGGGAT
>Ga0172379_10000687_pt1 | contig 80935 bp, 61 predicted proteins | sample GrowelOW334metaG_FD_119756 | JGI IMG/M metagenome (GOLD analysis project Ga0172379, IMG submission 119756) | Groundwater microbial communities from an aquifer near a municipal landfill in Southern Ontario, Canada - Groundwater well OW334 metaG | ecosystem: Environmental > Aquatic > Deep... | reverse complement strand
GTCGATGTCTTTGCCGCTCATGTTCAGCCTCGCTTCCATGTCCACGTTTGCCCCCCAAGTAGGGAAGCGAACATGACATTTCTACTTTCGCAGAACATGACATATCAACTTTCGCGCGACAGGAGCGTGTCATCCGATTACGAAAAGGGATTGCTCGACGCGCTCCTAGCCCGTCGGACTCAAAAAAGCGAGAATGGCCTCATGCTCCGTGGATTCGCCTTCGCGCGGGAACTGCGCTCCGTGTTCAAGCTGGCCGCTCCCATCGTGCTCCTGCAGACGGGACTCATGCTCTATGGGACCGTGGACACGCTGATGGTCGGCCGCCTGGGACCCCACGCCATCGCCTGCGTCGGGCTCTGCGGCTCCACCTATTTCCTGCTATTCATCCTCGCCATGGGACTGCTCTTCGGCATCGACCCTCTCTCTTCGAAAGCGCACGGAGCCGGCCGGGACGACCTTTGCGCGGAAGTGCTCGTGCACGCCGTGCTCATGGCCCTGCTCGCGAGCCTGCCCATCTTCGCCCTCCTCTCCAACGCCGGCCGTCTCTTCGCGCTCTTCCGGGTGGATCCCTCGGTGGCGGCCATGGCCTCGCAATACATGGGAATACTGCGCTGGTGCCTGTTCCCTGGGCTGCTCTTTGCGGCCTGCCGCCATTATCTGCAGTCGCAGAGCATCACCCGGCCTCAGTTGGCCGCGGTGGCGATCGGGAACATCTTCAACATCGTCCTCGTGCGCGCGCTCGTCTTCGGGAAGATGGGGCTCCCGGCCATGGGAGTGATGGGCGCGGCCTGGGCCACGCTCTCGTCCTATACGCTCATGTTCGCCATCACGGCCGGCGCATCCGCCCTGCGCGCCCGCGGCACGGGCTTCCGCTGGCGCGGCTTCCAGCCGGCCACGGCGCGCGAACTCCTGCGCATAGGCCTGCCGGCCGGCGCGCAGATGTTCGCGGAGATGGCGGCCTTCAGCATCGCCACGCTCCTGGCCGGACGCATCGGCGCGACAGCCGCGGCCGCGCATCAGATCGTCATGAACCTCTCGAGCATGACCTTCATGATCCCCCTGGGGCTCTCGCATGCGGCCGCGGTGCGCGTAGGGCAAGGGCTCGGCCGAAAAGACCCTCGCGCCTCGGCGGGTTCCGGGGACGCGGCCCTGCTCATGGGCATCGCCTTCATGTCGATCATGAGCCTGCTCTTCTTCCTGTTCCCGGAACCCATCCTGCGCGCCTACAGCCATGATCCCGAGGTTCTGCGCATCGGCAAAAGCCTGCTCGCGGTCGCGGCCTTCTACCAGGTCTTCGATGCAACGCAGATCGTCATGACCGGGGCTCTGCGCGGCTTAGGCGAGACCCGGCGCTCTTTGCTGGCCAATCTCATCGGGCACTGGTGCGCGGGCATCCCGGTGGGGATCTTCTTCGCATTCTCCCTGGGCTGGGGGGCGCTGGGGCTATGGATCGGACTCTGCGCCGGACTTTGCCTGGCCGCGGTCCTGGTCTTGTTCTTCTGGGTGCGACTCACCCACCCCTTCCGCCGCGAAACCTTTCCTCGACAGGAATCCTTGCCTGCAGGGGAGACGAAAGCCGCTTGCGGCGCTTAAGTCCCCGCTGGGAGATGAGTTCCTGGGTGCGGCAGGAGCAATAATAGGCGGAAAGCCGCTTCGCGTTCTTCAAAGAAAACAGCAGGAGCTCCAAGGCCGCGGCCTCGCCGCCGAGCACGGGCCTCCAGAGCAGATGCGAGGACCCCCGATCAGCGGAGGAATGCCCCTGGCCATGGATCTGGGAGGAATTCTCCCGGCACTCGAAGAGTTCATGGATGTTCAAGAACGGCACTCCAAGCGCGTCCAGGTCCAAAACCATGCGCTCAAGCTCCCGGGCAAGAGCCGGCACCGCCGGGATCTCCACGGTCGTATCAGGGAAATGTTCGAGCGCGATGCGCACCGGCCCAAGCTCGAAGCCGTTGGCCGCGAGATTGAAGCGCAGAGAGTCTACGCCTGCTTCCTTCAATTGCAGGGCGGACTCACGGGTCAAGAGGTCCCCATTGGTATAGAGGTCCAACCGCAGGCGCTGGGGCAGCGCACGAAGAGAGCGCACCAGCTCCAAGGTCCGATCGAGCTTGAGCAGGGGCTCCCCGCCGCTGATGCCGATGCTTCGCAGATGATAGCGGGCGACGATCTCCACCGCCTCCTGGGACGTACGCACGGGCAAGCCGTGCACCACGGTCTCATCCGTCCTTGGGCGGTGGTTGAAGCAGAAGAAGCACTCCCGCGTGCAGAGCCCCGTCACGTAAAGATTCGTGCCCTTCCCGGCCAGACAGCCGCGGCAGCCCGGAGGCAGATGCCGGGCGTAAAGCGTCCGATCCGCGAGGCTGCCGCGGATGCCCCGGACGCGCAGTTCCTCAAGCAGTTCCGGAACCCGCGCGTCCTGATCCTGCTGCGCGGAAACCTCCGCGCGCGCAGGAGAACGCAGGCCGTCGGCCTTGCGGGCATACCAGGAAAGATCGTCTCGTTCCTTCACGGCTTCGAGTATATCAAGATGCACCGGGCCACGCGCCTCTCCATGGCCACGCGGCCGCCGGAGGTGCGCACCACGAAGGCGGGCTGTCCTTGCTCGAGCACGAATTCCGCGCCCGGAGACAAGCCGAGCGCGAGCAGACTGCGAGTATCCGCATCCTCCGGAGTCTGCACGGAATGGACCACGGCCGGCGACCCCGGAAGCAAGGTGTCCAGCGTGCGGACATCGTTCATATCATCCCCCCAGCGCCTTCCAAGCCGCGTTCACAAGCGCCGCGGCCCCGATGGAATAAGCCAGCACGAAGCCCGTGGCGAACAGGCAGAATCGCAGGCCGCGCTCGCGCAGCATGAGCAGCCACTGCGCGGCGCACGGCAGGAAAAGCGTGATCGCAGTCAGGCTCACGGCCGTCTGGCGATCATCGAGCAGGCCCTGCCGGTGGAGCTGATAGAGCCCGGCCGCGCCGTAATCCCGCCGCAAGAATCCGGTCAGGAACGCTCCCGCGGACTCAGGAGGAAGCCCGAGCAGTCCGCTCAAAAGCGGCCGCAGGCCATGCTCCAGCCGGGACAGCGCGCCGGTGCGGTCTAAAAGGAAGAGCGCCAAGGTCGCCAAAGCGAAGAGCGGAATGATCTCGCGCAGATACCATTGGAGCCGCAGGCCCGTCTTGCGCAGAACATTGCCCGGAAGCGGCCTGCGCATGGGCGGGATCTCCATGATAAAGGAAGCGGCCGCCCCCGGCAGCAGCCTGGAAGCGGCCCAGCCCACGCCCAGAAGCGTGGCCGCCATGACCCCGAGCCAGGCCCAAAGCACCGCGGGCCCGGAACCGCCCGCCATGCCGAGCATGAGCCCCAGCTGCGCCGAGCACGGCACGGCCAAGGCGAGCAGAAGGCTGGCCAAGAGGCGCTCCCTGCGAGTCTCCAGGATGCGCACGCTCACAACGGCCATGGAGCCGCAGCCCAGGCCGAGCAGCATGGGCAGCACGGCTTTGCCGTTGAGCCCGATCATGCGGAAAAGCCGGTCCGTGATCACGGAGAAGCGCGGCAGATAGCCGGAATCCTCCAGCAGGCTGAATGCCAGGAAAAACGTCGCGACCACGGGCAGGATCAGGGCCAAGGCATAGGTCAAGGCCATGGTAAACAACCCGTAGGGTCCCACGAGCAGGTCCTGCATGAAGGACCAAGGCAGGGCATGCCGGACAACGGACTCGACGGGAGGAAGTATCCATGCGCCGAAGACCCGATCTTGGAGAAAGTCCGCGATGACCTGGGCTCCGAGCACCCCGACAAAGAGATAAAGGCCGGCCGCGGCGAGCAGGGCGGCCAAGGGACCGCTCCAAGGACCCAGCGCCCAGCGGCCCAAGGTCTCGCCGAAACCCGCGCCCTTGCCGAGCGCGCCCTCTCGGCGCCGGACATGCAGGGCGGCCAGCTCGCGGCTGCGCTCCCGCGCGGAACTCAAGAAAAGGAAAGAGGGGTTGCGCACGAACTCCCTTCGCGCGGCCTCGATCTTCGGCAGATCCTCTTCCTCCAGAAGGCCCTGTCTCACGAGCGCCTTGCGCAGGCCCTCATCGGAAGTGAGCGCCAGAAGGACCCAGCGCCGGGCCCTCTGCGGCAGTTCCCGCTCCAGGCGCGAAGCCGCGCGCAAGAGCTCGGGAGGCAAAGGCGCGGGCACGCTCGATCCAGGCGCCCGTGAGCGCAGAATCGCCTGGACATCGGCGAGGCCTTCGCCCGTGAGCGCGGATGCGAGAAGGACCGGCACGCCCAAGGCCTCGGAAAGCCCCCCGGCATCGATAGCAAGCCCTTTTTCGCGGGCCTCGTCGCAAAGGTTGAGGACCAAGGCCTCGGGAGCGCTGATGCGCGAGAGTTCGAAGAAGAGCGTCAGAGAGCCTTCCACGTCGCAGGCGCTGCCGACCTGGATGATGCCTTCCGCGCGCGCCTCCAGCACGGCGTCGCGGGTCACGGCCTCATCCTCGGAGCGCGCGCTCAGGGAGAGCAGGCCGGGCGCATCCACGAGCTCCAAGCCCTGCGCGCGCGCGGCGAGCAGCTCCAAAGTGGTCCCGGAATAATTGGAAACGTCGGCATAGCGGCCGGTCCACGACCCGAAAAGCGCGGATTTCCCGACATTAGGCCGCCCCACGAGCAGGACGCTGCGCAGGAGACTTTTAGAGGCCCGCAGGGTCGGCATATTATTGAAACCTTGTTTCAATAATAGCACGCCCGAGCCGGAAAAGCAAGGCCTACTCGTCTCGACCTCACCCATAAGAACAGCGGGAGGCGCGCAGGGGATGCACTTTCCCGCTCCCGTAGAGGGGGGCCCCGTCATCGCCCGAGTTGCTCACGCCGCGGGTTTGGGGGGAACTGGTTCCCAGGGGCGCGGGGGAAGGGAGAGGGCATCCCCTGCTCGTCGAGTCCCGCTAAAAAATGGGTGAGGTCAAGCTACTCGTCGATCGTCACTTTGAATCTGACCGCCAGCTCATCCGTCTCGCAATCGACGGTCACATCCTTCCCATCTATGCCGGTGCAGCCGGTCTCATCCGGGCATTTGTCCCCCGGATGAGGAGGGCTCCCCGATGCGCTGAGATTGTTCCATTCCGTGAATTTCTTCACCATGCAGGCCTCGAGAATGTAGCGCGCCCTGTCGCTCTTGCGGGTCCTGTACAGAGCTTGGTAATTCTGGAAGATCATGCGGATGAGCCCGCTGGCCAAGACCATGAGCACCGCGCAGATGACGAGCACCTGCGCCAAGGCGACGCCTCGGCGAGAGGAGAAACGCAGTCCGGCAGTCCCTAGGCTCATGGGTCCTTCAGATTCGTCCTGCTCATCTGCCCCTGGAACGAGGAATCCGCGGTCAAAGACAGATCGCTCTTGAGAGCCTTGACGTCAGGATCCGCGACATTGTCGCCGTGAAAAGTCAGGACATAATTCACGCGCACCTGATTGTATTGCGCGGACTTCTTCGAGGTCGCTTCCCGAGAGAAATATTTCTTGTCCGGCGTCGCCGGATCGACATTCGTGGCCAAGAGCTCCCGATTGGCCCCGTCGCCCCCGCATGCAGCGGGCACCGCATCCGATTTCTTGCCTTGGTAATAAAATAAGCAAGGCGGCCTTGCCCATGAGGCGCTCCCATCATGCTTCAGGCATAGGCCTCCTTCAGTATCCTGGATGCAATAATGGAACCAGTGCGAGAATTCCACGCCTTGCTCGTTCGTCTCTTTCAACGACGCGGAGTCGACCCCGAAATTCATCGTCCAGCCGGTGAACTTGGTTCCGTACGCGCCGTCGGCCGGCTCGGTGATCCATGCGCCCCTGGCTACCTCGTGCTGTATCGAACGCATGGTCAGGGCGGACATGCCCTGCAAGCGGGCATCCCAGGTCATGGACGTGCTCTGGCGCATCGTGGCCAGATAGATGGCCGCGATAGCGATAGCGACCATGGAAAAAAGGAACATGGACACTACGAGCTCGATCAGCGTGAATCCGCGGAATGCCCGGCCCTTTCTCATCTACTTCTCCTCGATCCAATTCGCGGTGAAAGTCACTTTCTTGCAGCAGAATTTCCTCTTGGCCGCAACGTTTGGGTCGCAGACTCCGCCGCAGTCCACCTCATCGACCCTATATTTCAATGTCCCATTGTGATCCTTGAAGCGGCTTGCGGGAAGATTATTCGTGATATCGTGATCGCCGGCGATCAATGCATCATCCCCCGGAGCACTCCTGGTATCGTTCGGGAATATCCATTCCTTCGCATAGCTGCCTGCTCCCTGATTGGGCCCCTCAGGGATCGGCGTGGGCATGCCTCCGGAGTCCACGCCGTTCACAAAAGCCTTCATCTGCTCCGCGGCCTGCCGCGTGTAATAGGCAGCCTCTTGTTTGAGGTCCGATTTATTCAGATTCTTCCTTCCCGCGAACATCAAAGGGAAAATAGCCAGGACAATCGTTGCCAGCAGGAGCATGGCAACAAGGATCTCCACCAGAGTGAAGCCTTTGCGGCATCGCCAGGGAGTCATTTTCTGTTTATTTCTATATCCTTAAAAGTGTAACAGGCATTATCTATATCGTCAATATCTATTTCCAAGGACCCAATAGCCAGGCATTCTCCTGCTCCACATGGATATTCCTGAAAGGATAGTAGACCCTTGCTTTTGGAGAACGGGCTTGGACAGCCAATTCAGCGGAAAGCGCTGATAACTCAATTAAAACAACATCTTTTTTGCTCTGGAGACCTGCCCGTCCATAGGCCAATGCCAGATGATAGCGCGCGATGCGTTCGACGCCGGATTCTTCCCGGAGAGATTCCTGGAAGCATTTTATGGCCTCTAAAGGCTTGTTCTTTTCCAACAATATCGTGCCTGCGGCAAGAGCAGCCGGCCAGCGTCGAGGCCGGCCGCGCAGGGATTGAAAGCGCGCTAAAGCTTCCTCGGAACGCCCCTGCATCCATTCCACCACGCCCAAAGCATAGGCCAGCCCTGGATTCCCAGGGGACCGCGTCAACCCGTCATCGAGGACCTTCTCCGCTTGCGCCGCGCGTCCATCGAATGCCAGGCGCTGGGCCAAAGCCAGTCGCGCGGATGCGGAATCCGGCCAAAGCCGCACCGTTTCCTCCAGCTCTTTGCCGGACTCCCCCAAACGGCCCTCTTTCGTCAAGGCTTGAGCCAAGCCAAGATGCGCGCGCGCAACCCCGGGATCCTGCGCCAAGACCGCTGAATAAAAAGACTTCTCATCCGCGAACACTCCGGCGCGATTCAAAGTGAGTCCCCCATAGAAAAGGGCGACGAGGGTATAGCTGCCGAGGCATGCCGCGGCTGCGCGGCGGCAGAAATACCGCGTGCAAAGAACCTCGATGCCCGCTGCGAGCGCCAGGCAATATCCGGCTGCCGCGGGATAAAGATAGCGATCCGCCTGGAGATTATAGAGCGTCACGACCCCGCTGACCGGCAGGAGTGAAATCGGGACCCAGAACATGCCTATGCCGAGAGCCGGATCTCTGCGCCGCAAGAGCCAGGCGCCCCAGAGCCAGGCGCCCCACATGCACCAGGCTCCCAATACCCCAAGCGTCCGCCAATCCCGCACGGGTTCCGGAGACCGGTCGGCCTGCAAAGAGCGCGGGAAGATCAGGATCGACAGATACGAACCGAAGACGCGGGACATGGTGTAAAAACGCGTCTCCTTCTTCTCATAGACCTCCTGCCACGGGACAGGGTCCGGGACTTCAAGGCGCTTGGGCGCGGGGACCGCATAACCCTGCGCGACCTTCGCCGTGGGCCAATCCCCGCGGCCTACCCATTCGGTGAAAACATCTTTATGCTCTCCCATCACATAGCTGAATCTTGGGGCATGGAACACGAGGTACGCGGCCAAAAGAGCTATCGCCGCGCCGTAAAAGACCGCCCGCGCCTTTCGGGGAACTCCGCGCCCGCCCTGGACAGGCGCGAGGATGTCCGCCAAGGCCGCCCAAAAAGGAAGGAGCACGCCGGACTCCTTGCAGAGCATGGCGCAGGCATAGCAGGCCAACGCTCCAGCCCAAAAAGCGGCCCTGCTCCTTCCGGACTCCCGCGCCCCGCGGCGATAGAGCAGAAGGCTCAAGAGCCCGAAGGAAAGGGCCATGGACTCCGACGAGAATGCGACGATATGAACGACCTCGGCCAAGGCCGGATGCGCGATGAAGAACGCAGCCGCTGCCGCGGCGAGCATGCGTCGACGCGAAAGCTCCCAGGCCAGCCCGGCGACCAGTATCCCCGCGAAGAGATGCCACAACAAGGCCATGAGGCGATAGCCCGCGAAGAGATCCTTGAAGAAGCATCGGTCCGCGAGCATGGCCGCCAGCCAGAGCGGCCTCGCGGAGTTTCGGACCGGCAGGACGCGCACCAAGTGCCGCGGGTCGAGGACCTTTCGGATGTTCGAGCACTGCCCCAAGAACGGCTGCTGGGCGATGCAGGTGGCGTCATCCCACATCGGAGGGGCCTTCAGGTTCCAGGCATGAAGCAAGAAGCCGAAGGCCAGCAGGCCCAGAAGGATGAGGATGTTCTTCAAAGAAACCGCGTTCACAAGGTCCGCCGATTGTAGCAAACCCCGATCCCCGCCGGGCTTCGGAGAGTTTGCCTCCGAACGGCAAAAACGATAGAATGGGATCTCTGGTGCGGTACCCAAGCGGTCTAAGGGGCGAGTCTGCAAAACTCGTATTCAGGGGTTCGAATCCCCTCCGCACCTCCAAATCTTCCAAAATGCAAAGCCGCGCTCCGCGCGGCTTTTGTTTTTGCCGTTTCGCCGTGTTGCGCGGCAAGCCGGACATTTGCTATCCTATTTCTCGACGGGAAAGCTGCACGCAACGAAGCAACTAATGCTAAAGCAAATCCCGCGCACCCGCCGACAGCCCTCGCAACTACAGGCTTGTCGTGCGGGTTTAGTCTTTTCTGACGACGCCCATTCCAGGAGGATGCATGCCCGTCTTCATCGGCCGTGATCGCGACGTCCGCCGCTGCTACGGTTTCGACGAGATCGCCCTGGTCCCAGGCAGCGTGACCGTCAACCCCGAGGAAGTCGATACCCGGCTGACCATCGGAAAGCTCACTTTAGACATCCCTTTCGTGGCCTCGGCCATGGACGGCGTCGTAGACTCGCAGTTCGCCGCCGCCATGGGCAAGCTGGGCGGCTTGGCCGTTCTCAATCTCGACGGGATCAACAGCCGCTACGAGAAGCCCCGCGAGATCACCTACAAGATCTCCCAAGCCTCGCCCTCCGAAGCCACTCGCCTCTCGCAGGAGCTTTATAAGGAACCGGTCAAGGAGCACCTCATCACCAAGCGGATCAAGGAGATCAAGGCCGCGGGCGTGCCCTGCGCCGCAAGCTGCATCCCGCAGAACGCCGACAAGTTCGGCCCCATCGCGCAGAAGGCCGGCTGCGACGTATTCTTCGTCCAGTCCACGGTCGCGACGGTCCGCCACAAGGCGACCAAGTACAAGCCCTTCGATATCGCGAAGTTCTGCAAGTCCATGAAGATCCCCGTCGTCGTCGGCAACGTGGTGACCTACGACGTCACCGCGGAGCTGCTGGAAGCCGGCGTCAGCGGCGTGTTGGTCGGCGTGGGCCCGGGCGCGGCCTGCACCACTCGCGGCGTGCTCGGCCTGGGCGTGCCGCAGGTCACGGCCACCGTGGACTGCGCGGCCGCGCGAGACCACTACTACAAGCGCACGGGACGCTACGTCCCCATCCTCACCGACGGCGGCATGTCCACGGGCGGAGACATCTGCAAGGCCATCGCCTGCGGCTCCGACGGCGTCATGGTGGGCTCGGCCTTCGCGCGGTCCCAGGAAGCCCCGGGCTTCGGCTACCACTGGGGAATGGCCACCCCGCATTCGAATCTGCCGCGCGGCACGCGCATCCACGTGGGCGTGACGGGCACCTTGGAGGAAGTCCTCTTCGGGCCCTCCCGCACCGACGACGGCTCCCACAACCTCGTGGGCGCGCTGCGCACCTGCATGGGCGCGGTCGGCGCCGTCACCATCCGGGAGATGCAGATGACCGAGGTCATCATCGCGCCCTCCATCCGCACCGAAGGTAAGATCTTCCAGAAGACGCAGAACATCGGGATGTCCAAAGCATGACGGAACCCTCCGCGCCCAACACCGCGAGGTCCGCCGCCCTCCAACGCAGTGCGGAAGCGGCACTTCCTCGCCCGAAGGCTCGGTCGGCCGCCCTCCAACGCAGTGCGGAAGCGGCACTTCCTCGCCCGAAGGCTCGGTCGGGGATCGTCATCCTCGACTTCGGCTCGCAATACACCCAGCTCATCGCGCGCCGCCTGCGCGAGCTGGAGGTCTTCGCGGAGATCCTTCCTTATCATACGGACCCCGCGAAGATCCTCGCCCGATCCCCGAAGGGGCTCATCCTCTCCGGAGGGCCGGCGAGCGTGCATGCAAAGGACTCCCCTCGTCCGCATCCGGACCTGCTCAAGACCGGACTGCCGGTGCTGGGCATCTGCTACGGCATGCAGCTGCTCGTGCAGCTCCACGGCGGCAAGGTCCAGCCCGCCCGCAAGCGTGAGTACGGCTCGGCCACGGCCTCGCTGATCGGGCAGGACCCCTTGCTCGAAGGGCTTCCGCGCAGCATGCCGGTCTGGATGAGCCACGGCGACGGCGCGCAGGGCCTGGGCAACGGCTTCGCCGTGCTGGCCCGCACGGACACCGCGCCCTACGCGGCCATCGCGGATGCGGGCAAGCGGCTCTACGGCGTGCAGTTCCATCCCGAGGTCGCGCACACTCCCGATGGAGGACGCCTGCTCGAGAACTTCGCGCGCCGCATCTGCGGCGTGAGCGAACGCTGGAGCATGGATTCCTTCCTCGACGAGGCGGTCCGCTCCATCCGCGAACAGGTGGGCGACAAGAAAGTGGTCTGCGCACTCTCCGGCGGAGTGGACTCCTCCGTGGCCGCGGCGCTGCTCAGCCGCGCCCTCGGCAAGAACCTCTTCTGCATCTACGTGGACACCGGGCTCGGGCGCATCGGCGACGTGGAATACCTGAAAGAAGCCTTCGAAGGGTTCTCCTTGAACCTCAAGGTCGTCGACGCCTCCAAGCTCTTTCTATCTCGGCTGAAGAACGTGGCCGACCCGGAGCGCAAGCGCAAGCTCATCGGCCGGGCCTTCATCGAGGTCTTCCAGGCCGAGGCCAAGAAGCTCAAGGGCGTCGAGTTCCTGGCGCAGGGCACGCTCTACCCGGACGTCATCGAGTCGGTCAGCGTGCACGGGCCCTCCGCGGTCATCAAAAGCCATCACAACGTGGGCGGACTGCCCAAGCGCATGAAGCTCAAGCTCGTCGAGCCCCTGCGCCTCCTATTCAAGGACGAGGTGCGCCGGCTGGGCAGCGCGCTGGGACTCCCAAAGAGTCTCGTCGGCCGACACCCCTTCCCGGGCCCGGGCCTGGCCGTGCGCATCCTGGGCTCCGTGAACAAGGGAAAGCTCGACCTTCTGCGCCGCGCCGACCACATCTTCCAAGAGGAGCTGCGGACCTCCGGCTGGTACGACAAGGTCTGGCAGGCCTTCACCGTGCTCCTGCCCGTGCGCAGCGTGGGCGTCATGGGCGACGAGCGCACGCACGACTTCGTCGTGGCCCTGCGCTCCGTCAACAGCGTCGACGGCATGACCGCGGACTTCAGCCGCCTGCCGCACGAACTGCTCGCCCGCGTGTCGAGCCGCATCATCAGCGAAGTCAAAGGGATCAACCGGGTCGCCTACGACGTGACCTCCAAGCCCCCGGCCACCATCGAATGGGAGTGACCGCGACCATGGTTCAAACCCTTGTCCGCTCGGAGATCCCGGGACTCAAGCTGCTCGCTCGCGGGAAGGTGCGCGACGTCTACGATCTCGGAGAGCGCCTGCTCATCGTGGCCACGGACCGCCTCTCCGCCTTCGACTGCGTCCTGCCCACGCCCATTCCTGAAAAAGGCTCGCTGCTCACGCAGCTCTCGGCGTTCTGGTTCGCCAAGACCGCAGGCATCGTCTCGAACCATCTCATCAGCGCGAAGCTCTCGGACATACTCCCGCAGCTCCCGCGCGGCGCCAAGCTCCCGGCCGAAGCCTACGAAGGCCGCGTGATGCTCGTGCGCAAGGCCAAGCGCGTGGACGCGGAGTGCGTGGTGCGCGGTTTCCTGGCCGGCTCGGCCTTCAAGGAATACCGCGCAAGCGGCACGGTCTGCGGAGAGAAGGTCCCGGCGGGGCTCAAGGAATCGGCCCGCCTGCCGGCGCCGGTGTTCACCCCCTCGACCAAGGCCGATGAAGGACACGATGAGAACATCTCCCGCGAGCGCCTGGCCCGGTCCGTGGGCTCGGAGCTGGCCTCCCAGCTCGAAACCCTGAGCATCTCTCTTTACCGCGCGGCCTATGAGCACGCGCAGTCGCGCGGCCTCATCCTGGCCGACACCAAATTCGAATTCGGCTTCATCGACGGGAAGCTCTCCCTCATCGATGAAGCCCTGACCCCGGACTCCTCCCGCTTTTGGGAGAAGAGCGCCTGGCGCGAAGGGATTTCCCCGGATAGTTTCGACAAGCAGTTCGTGCGTGACTGGCTCGAGCGCAGCGGCTGGGATAAGCGTCCCCCTGCGCCCGAACTCCCGGCTGAAGTGGTCTCGGGCACGTCCGCCCGCTACCGCGAGGCCTTCCGGAGGCTGACCTCATGAACGCGACCTTGGAGACTCCCGTGGCCACCCCCACTCACCGCATCTTCCCGCAGACGCCTCTGCCGACCTACATAGTCGAGGTGGCCTCGAAGCTCGGCTCCACCGACTCCATGGGGCAATCCATCCTCCAGCAGCTCCCGTCGCTCGGGATCGCCGGCGGCCGGGAGATCCGCGTCAGCGCGCTCTACGAGATCCAGGGCCGCCTGACGCTCACGCAGATCCAGCTGGCCTGCCGCGGCCTGCTCTGCGACCCCATCACCCAGGAATTCCGCACGGACCGCTCCACCCCCTCTTCAGCCTTCCTCATCGGCCCGCACTGGCGAGTGGAAGTCTGGCTAAAGCCGCAGGTCACGGACCCCGTGGGCGAGAGCGTGCGCCAAGCCCTGCCCGGGCTGGGGCTGCCGGAGCCCTCCCGCGTGCGCACAGGCACGGCCTACCATATCCTCGGAAAGCTGACTCCCAACCAGGTCGAGCGCATCGCCAACAAGCTTTTGGCCAATGCGATCATCCATCAGACCAAGGTCTCGCAATCGTGAGCACCGCGACCCCCGTCGTCGGCGCGCCGGCGCTCTCCTGGCTCGAAGCCTCGCCCAAAACGCTCCAGGACCTCAACACGAAGAACGGCTGGTCCCTCTCCCTCTTGGAGCTTCAGGCGATCCAGTCCCATTTCCGCCGCCTAAAGCGCGAGCCCACGCATGCGGAGATCGAGACCCTCGCGCAGACGTGGTCGGAGCACTGCAAGCATAAGACCCTCACCAGCCCCGTGCGCCTGCGCGACGGCAAGAGCGTACGCGCTTACAAAAACCCCCTGGCCGAGACCATCATGGCGGCCACGCGCAAGCTCAAGAAGCCCTGGTGCCTCTCAGTCTTCGAGGACAACGCGGGCGTGGTTGATTTCGACGGACATTGGGCCTTGGCCTACAAGGTCGAGACGCACAACCACCCCTGCGCTTTGGAGCCTTACGGCGGCGCGGAGACCGGCGTGGGCGGCGTCATCCGCGACGTGCTGGGCGTGGGCCTGGGCGCCAAGCCCGTGCTCAACACCGATATCTTCTGCCTCTGCCGCCCCGATCACACCGAAGCGCTCCCCGAGGACGTGCTGCATCCTCGCCGCACCCTCTCCGGGATCGTCTCCGGCGTGCGCGACTACGGCAACCGCATGGGCATCCCGACCGCGGCCGGCGGCATCCACTTCGACGCGGACTACCGCTTCAACCCCTTGGTCTTCGTGGGAACCGTGGGCCTGATGCCCTCGGACTGCGTGCACACCAAGATCCTGCCCGGAGACCTCGTCGTGGCCGCGGGCGGACGCACCGGACGCGACGGACTGCACGGCGCGACCTTCTCCTCGGCGGCTTTGGATGAAGGCTCGGACGCCTCCGCGGTGCAGATCGGACACGCCATCATGGAGAAGCGCGTGCTCGACGCGCTGCTTCGCGCGCGCGACGCCCGGCTCTACCGGGCGGTCACGGACTGCGGCGCCGGAGGATTCTCCTCGGCCGTGGGCGAACTGGCCGAACGCGTCGAGGGACGCGGCGGCGTGCGCGTGGACCTTTCCAAAGCCCCCCTCAAGCTCGAAGGCCTGGCGCCCTGGGAGATATGGCTCTCCGAAGCGCAGGAGCGCATGGTCTTCGCCGTGCCTCCCAAGAACCTCAAGGCCCTGCAGGCGATCATGGCCGCCGAGAACGTGGAGACCTGCGTGCTGGGGACCTTCACGGCCACGGGCCGACTGGAAGTCTTCAACGGAGAGGAACGCGTGGCGGACCTGGAGCTGGAGTTCCTGCACCACGGCCTGCCCCGCAAGGAACAGGCCGCGCAATGGGATCCGCCGAAGATCGCGACCTCCGCCCGGCCCCGCGTGGACGCCGAGCGCCTCACCTCTCTTCTGCACCAAGCCCTCTCTCACCCGAACGTGTGCAGCCGCGAGTGGGTGATCCGCCAGTACGACCACGAGGTCCAGGGCGGCACCGTGATCAAGCCCCTGCAGGGCACGCGCCACGACGGCCCCGGAGACGCCTGCGTGATCTGGCCTCTGTCCGTCACGAACGATCCCTTGCAGTTCAAGGGCTTCTCCGTGGCGCACGGATTGCGTCCGGACTGGGGACGCATCGATCCCTATGCCATGGCCTTCGCCTGCGTCGATGAGGCCTTGGCGAACCTGGCCTGCGCCGGCGCGGACGTGTCCCGCGCGGCCATCCTCGACAACTTCTGCTGGGGCGATCCCAACGACCCGCGCCAGATGGGCTCTCTCATCAAGACCGCCGAAGGCTGCCGCGACGCGGCGCTCCAATACGAGACGCCTTTCATATCGGGCAAGGACAGCCTTCATAACGTGTACCGGGATTCCCGCGGGAAGACCTTCTCCATTCCCGGGACCCTGCTCATCTCGGCCGTGGCGCCGGTCCCGGACGTGCGCAAGGCCATGACCTTGGACATCAAGGGACCTCGCAACGCCGTCTATCTCCTCGGACGCACCACTGAAGAGCTCGGAGCTTCTCTCTTGGCCTCCTTCCTGAAGCTCGAGGGCCCTCTGCCGAAGGTGAGCGCCCGCGAGAATCGCGATGCCTATCGCCGCCTGGGCCAGGCCATGCAGAAAGGCTCGGTGCTGGCCGCCCACGATCTGTCCGAAGGCGGCCTGGCCGTGGCCGCCGCGGAGATGGCTTTCTCCGGAGAGTTCGGCATCGAGCTCGATCTCGACCGCATGGCCTGCTCCAAGGGAGCGCGCGATGAAGCGGTGCTCCTCTTCGCCGAGACGCCCGGCAGGATACTCATCGAGGTGGACCCCGAGAAGGAGAAGGATTTCCTCAAGGCCATGAAAGGCTCCGCGCTCACGCGCATCGGCTGCACGCTCGCCAACCCGGTCCTGCGCGTCAAAGGGCTCGACGGCCGCATCCGCATGGAGGCAGCGCTGGAAGGGCTCAAGGAATCCTGGCAGACGCCTCTTCCGAAGATGATGCTGGTCCAGCCCCCCCACAACGGAGGCTCCCGATGAAGGCGCCAAAGGCCCTGATCCTGCGCGCGGCAGGAACCAACTGCGACTGCGAGACCGCTCTGGCCCTCAAGCTCGCGGGCGCGCAGCCTTGCGTGGAGCACGTGCGAGAGCTCAAGGCGGGCCGCGTGCGGCTCATCGATTACGCGCTCCTCATACTGCCCGGCGGCTTCACCTACGGCGACGATATCAGCGCGGGCCGCATCATGGCCTCGGAGCTGCGCGGCCACATGCGCGAGCTGCGCGGCTTCATCCGCAGCGGCAGGCCGGTCATCGGCATCTGCAACGGCTTCCAGGTCCTGGTCAAGGCCGGCCTGCTCCCCCAGACTCCCGCCAACGAGCAGACCGCCTCCCTGGCCTCCAACGAATCCAACCGGTTCGAGACCCGCTGGGTGCGCCTGCGCATCAACCTCCAGAGCCAGTCCTTCTTCGTGCGCGGCCTGCCCGAGATCATCGAACTCCCGGTCGCCCACGGGGAAGGGCGCTTCGTGGTCAAATCCCCAAAGGTGCTTGAGCATCTCAAGAAGACGCGCGCGATCCTCATGCAGTACGTCAACGAGGAAGGGAAGTTCTCGGGCTATCCGTACAACCCGAACGGCTCGCTCTTCAACATCGCGGCCCTCACCAACCCCGAGGGCAATTGCCTGGGACTCATGCCGCATCCGGAACGCTTCGTCACGAAATGGCATCACCCGAACTGGACGCGCCAGACCTTCTGCAAGGACGGGGTAGGCCTGGAGATCTTCCGCAACGCCGTGCAGTATGTCTCCTGACGCCGCACGGCGAAAAGAATCGTTAGTCCAAGCATCTAAATGTGTGGAATCGTAGGCCTTCATAACGACCCGGACGCCACGCGAGACGCCCTTCTCGCGCTCTACGCGCTCCAGCACCGCGGCCAGGAAGCCGCGGGCATCGTCGCGGCATTCAAGGGCCGCCTCGATGCCCGCCACGGCCTCGGCTTGGTCGCCGACGCGCTGGGCGACACCCTCTCTTCCCTGCAAGGGACCTCGGCCCTGGGCCATGTCCGCTACGCCACGGCCGGAGACCGCTCTCTGCGCAACGCCCAGCCGCTGGTCTTCGACAACGTCCACGGCCCCGTGGCCATCGCGCATAACGGGACCCTGACAAACGCGCTGCTGCTGCGCCGGGCGCTGGAAGCCAAGGGCGCGATCTTCCGCACGAGCACGGACAGCGAGGTCATCGTGCATCTGCTGGCGCGGCGGCCCGGCCCCCTCTCGAAGGCCGTGCCCGAGGCCCTGCGCAAGGTCCACGGCGCGTACTCTCTCCTGTTCCTGACGCCGAAAAAGATGATCGCGGTGCGCGACCCTTACGGGTTCCGCCCCCTGGTGCTCGGCCGCCGCGGCAAGACCTGGATCGCGGCCTCGGAGACCAGCGCCTTGAACCTGCTGGGCGCGCGCTTCGTGCGCGAGGTCGAGCCCGGGGAGATGGTCGTCTTCGAGAAGGGCCGCATGCGCTCCGAGAAGCCCTTCCCCGAGCAGAAGCGCCGGGCGCACTGCGTATTCGAACTGATCTACTTCGCCCGGCCCGACTCCAGCCTCTTCGGACTGGGCGTGCAGAGCACGCGCAGGACCCTGGGCCGGGAGCTGGCCAAGGAGATGTTCGGCGTGGAGGCGGACGTCGTCATCCCGGTCCCGGACTCCGGGGTCCCGGCGGCGCTGGGCTTCGCGGACGAATCCGGCATCCCCTTCGAGCTCGGATTCATGCGCAGCCACTACGTGGGCCGCACATTCATCCAGCCCGGGCAAGGCGCGCGCGACCATGCGGTGCGCTTGAAGCTCGCGCCCGTGCGCGAGGCCCTGCAAGGCAAGCGCGTGGTCTTGGTCGATGATTCCCTGGTGCGGGGGACCACTTCCCGCCGCATCTGCAGCATGCTCCGGGAGCTCGGCGTGAAGTCCCTGCACCTGGCCCTTTCTTCTCCGCCCATCATCTCGCCTTGCTACTACGGCATCGACACGCCCGAGCGCAGGGAGCTCATCGCCGCGGTCCGCTCCAAGGAGAGCATCCGCCGCTACCTGGACGTCGACAGCGTGACCTGGCTCAGCCGCGAAGGGCTCCTGCGCGTGGTGCATCGCGACGAGGGTCCGACGGCCGCCGATTTCTGCACGGCCTGCTTCACCCGCGATTATCCGACGCCCATCCATGATTTCAATGCTCCGACAAGAAATTAGCCGGAAAAATTCAGTCGTCCTCAAGTCCGTCCATGCCCGATTTTTTCCGGAGAGGGATCCATGAACGTGCTGCTCATAGGCTCCGGCGGACGCGAGCACTGCCTGGCCTGGGCCCTGCGCCGCAGCCCGCGCCTGACCAGGCTCTATGCGGCGCCGGGTTCGCAGGGGATGACTCCCTTGGCCGAGAACGCGGCTGTCGATCCCTTCGATCCGGCCGCCCTGGCGGCCTTCTGCAAGGAACGCGCCGTCGGCTTGGTCGTCATCGGTCCCGAGGCTCCGCTGGCCGCGGGAATCTCGGATGCCTTGACCGCGGCGGGCGTGCGCGTCTTCGGGCCCAACAAAGCCTGCGCGAGCCTGGAAGCCTCCAAGTCCCGCGCCAAGGAATTCATGCGCAGGCACGAAATCCCGACCGCGCGCTTCGCGGTCTGTTCCACGCTACAGGAAGCCCTGGCCGCGCTGCCCTCCTTCGGTCCTTGCGTGGTGGTCAAGGCCGACGGCTTGGCCGCGGGCAAAGGCGTGATCGTCTGCCGGCAGAAAGGCGAGGCGGAATCGGCCCTGCGCGCCATCATGAAGGACCGCGTGCACGGCGACGCCGGACGCCTGGTGGTGCTCGAGGAGCTGCTGGAGGGACGGGAAGCCACGCTCATGGCCCTGCTCGACGGCAAGAGATATCTCCTCCTGCCCTCGAGCCAGGACCACAAGCGGCTCTCGGACGCCGACCAAGGACCCAATACCGGCGGCATGGGCGCCGTCTCCCCGGCGCCCTCCCTAAGCCCCGCGCTCCTGGCCCAAGCCCGCCGCGAGATCTTCGACCGGGCGCTCGCGGGCCTTCAGTCCGAAGGGCTCGACTACCGCGGCGTGCTCTACGCGGGAATCATGCTGACCCCCCAGGGGCCGAAGCTTCTGGAGTTCAACGCGCGATTCGGAGATCCGGAGACCCAGGCCGTGCTGCCTCTTCTGGACGAAGACCTCCTGAGCCTCCTGGAAGCCGCGGCCGACGGACGATTGCCCGAACGCGAACTCAAGGTCCGTCCGGGCGCAAGCGTCTGCGTGGTGCTCGCCTCCGGCGGATACCCGGAGAAAAGCTCGGCACCGGAGACCATCCAGGGGCTTTCTCCCTGCGCGCAGGAAGAGGACGGCCCCTGGGTCTTCCATGCGGGCACGCGCCGGGAAAAAGAAATTTGGCTGGCCGGCGGCGGACGCGTGCTCGGCGTCACGGCCTTGGGCCCCAACCAGGAAGAGGCGCGCAGGCGCGCCTACGCCGCGGTGGAGAAGATACGCTTCAAAGGCATGCGCTATCGGCGAGACATCGGCGCGGCCTCTCCGGCATGCGCCTACTGATCTGCGGCGGACGCGTCGTGGACCCTTCCCAGGGACTCGATTCCCTCTGCGACGTCCTGATCTCTCAGGGCCGCATCGCCTGCGCGGAGCCGGGCTTATCCGGCCGGCCGGGCCTGCGCGGGGTCCCGCGGCTCAACGCCCAGGACTGCTGGGTGCTCCCGGGCCTCATCGACATGCACGTGCACCTGCGCGAACCGGGACGAGAGGAAGACGAAACCCTCGCGACCGGAACCCTCGCCGCGGCCGAAGGCGGCATCAGCACCGTGCTCGCCATGCCCAATACCGAGCCTGTCCCGGATTCTCCGGCACGCCTGCGAAGAGGCTATGCCCGCGCGAAGAAAGACGCCTGCGTGAACGTGCTCTACGCAGCCTCTCTCACGAAAGGACAGGGCGGCAAACGCCTAAACGATCTCAAGGCCTTGGCGGATGCCGGAGCCGCGGCCTTCAGCGAGGACGGCCGTCCCTTGGCCGATGACGCTCTCCTGCGCGAGGCCTTGGTCCAGGCGCGCAGGCTCAAACTGCCCATCCTGGACCACTGCGAGGACCTGGAGCTCGCGGCAGGCGGAGCATTCCATGGAGACGGAGGCATCCCTCACGCGGCCGAGACCTGCGCGGTCCTGCGCGACCTCGTTCTCGCCGAGGCCTGCGGCGCGCCTCTGCATCTGTGCCATCTGAGCTGCGCGGCGAGCGTGGCGCTCGTGCGCGCGGCCAAGAAGCGCGGCTTGGCGATCACCGCGGAGGCCGCGCCTCACCATCTTTTCCTGACGCAGGACGACGTCCCCTCGGGGATCAAGGCCGCGGATTTCAAGATGAACCCGCCCTTGCGCACGAGCGAGGACCGCGCCGCGCTCCGGCAGGGACTCGCCGACGGGACCATCGACGCCGTGGCCACCGATCACGCGCCGCACGCGGCCTTCAAAAAAGCCCGCGGCCCGCGGCGCGCGCCCTTCGGCGTGCTCGGCCTGCAGACCCTGCTTCCCCTTTCCCTGGAGCTTCTGCGCAAAGGCATCCTCACTCGCCGCAGCTTGGTCGACCGCCTGAGCGCCTCCCCGGCCCGCATCCTGGGACTTCGCTCCAAGGGACATCTGCGCCGCGGCGCCGACGCGGATATCTGCGTCGTCGATCCGCATGAGGCCTGGACGCTTGAGCCGCAAGGGCTGCTCTCCAAGAGCCGCAACACCCCTTTCCTCGGCCGCCGCATGCAGGGCCGCAGCCGCGCCGTGCTCGTCGAAGGACGCATCGCCTTCCTGCGCCCGCGCGGCCAAAGCGCTCATCTCTTGAGCGCCGCGAGAAAAGCGGCATGAGCGTCTACGAGGACGGCCTGCGGCCGTGGCTCTTTCGCCTGGATCCCGAGACCGCCCATGAACTGGCCTTGGACGGCCTGCGTCTGGCCGGACTTCCGGGCCTGCGAGGACTCCTGCGCCGCGCCTTCTCTTTCGAGCATCCCTCCCTGCCGGTCACGGTCGCGGGACTGCGCTTCCCGAACCCCGTTGGGCTGGCCGCGGGCTTTGATAAAGACGCGGAAGTCGGACCCGGCCTTTGCACCCTGGGCTTCGGGTTCCTGGAATTCGGGACCCTCACGGTCCGTCCCCAGAACGGGAATCCCAAGCCGCGCCTCTTCCGCTTCCCGGAACGCGAGGCCGTGATCAACCGCATGGGCTTCAACAACCGCGGCGCGCAGGCCGCGGCCAAGCGCCTAGCCGCCTTCCAGCCCTCGGCCCAAGCAGCCGGCATCCCCATCGGCGTGAACATCGGCATCAACAAGGACGTCCCCGCGGAGAAAGCGCCGGAGGAATACGCCGAGGCCTTCAAGACGCTCCGTCAGTACGGAGACTATTTCGTGGTCAATGTCTCCTCTCCGAACACGCAGGGGCTGCGCCGACTGCAGGAGCGCCTGCGCCTGGAGAAGATTCTCTGCGCCATCCAATGCGAGAACACGGGCTCCCGACCCCTGTTCGTGAAGCTGGCCCCGGACCTGGAAGACGACGCCTTGGCCGACCTGCTCCCCCTCCTTATGAAGGAAAGCTCCGGGGTCGTGTGCACGAACACGACGCTTTCACGCGAGGGATTGCCGGACCGCATGAATGCGGCCGCCGGCGGCTTGAGCGGGGCGCCTCTGCGCGAACGCTCCACGGCCATGATCCGCAAGGTCCGCCGTCTGACCCAGGGACGGCTCCCGATCATCGGCAGCGGAGGGATACTTTCCGCCGAGGACGCTTATCAGAAGCTCCGCGCCGGCGCGAGCCTGGTCCAGATATATACCGGCATGATCTACCGCGGCCCCGCGCTCGTCAAAGACATCCTGCAAGGGCTCACGCGCATCCTCAACGACCACGGACTTGAGAACGTCTCACAGGCCACGGCTCTCTCGCAAGAACAGGCCGTCTCCTTGGAGGCTCGATGACGGATTTGTCGTCGCCCCGGCGAAAGCCGGGGTCCAGCGACTCCTGGGTCCCGGCTTTCGCCGGGATGACGGAGAATGTCGTCACCCCGGGCTCGACCCGGGGTCCAGGCTTACGACTTAACGGCGATTCCTGGGTCCCGGCTTTCGCCGGGATGACGGAGCAGGTCCCGGCTTTCGCCGGGATGACGGATCGCGAGGTTTCCCAATGACCCCGACGGAAATCATCGTAGCGCTGGACCTCGAGACCCTTTCGGCCGAGGACGAACTCCTCTCGCGCCTGCATGGGACCATCCGCCATTACAAGATCGGCCTGCGCATGTTCACGGCCTTCGGCCGCCGCGCGGTCGAACTCGTGCACAAGCACGGCGGGGACGTGTTCCTGGACCTCAAGCTCCACGACATCCCGCAGACCGTGGCGCACGCGGTTCAGGAAGCGCACAAGCTCGGCGTCTTCTCCGTAAGCCTGCACACTTCGGGCGGGGCGGACATGCTGCGCGCGGCCCACGAACTCCCTTCCCGGCCCAAGCTCTGGGGCGTGACCGTGCTCACCAGCCTCTGCGACGCGGACGTCAAGGCGATCCATCCGCGCGCGAGCGTGCGGACGCTCGCCTCCAGGCTCGCCGTGCACGCGCAGCCCTACGTCGATGGGATCATCTGCTCGGGCAAGGAAGTCCCCTCTCTTCGGGAAGAACTCGGGGAGAACACATGCTTCATCACCCCCGGCATCCGCAGGAGCGGCGGGGCGGCGCACGACCAGAAGCGCATGATCACCCCGGCCGAGGCCGCGCGCCTGGACATCCGCTACATCGTCGTGGGCCGGCCCATCACGCAGGCCCAGGACCCTTTGAAAGCCGCCGACGACATCCTCGCCGAGATCCGCAATGCGGGGCCTGTCAGACAATAACATGATCGATTTGGAGGCCCGCTATGACTGAAGCGACTCTGCGCCGGCTCTTCTTGCGCACCAACGCCATGCTCGAAGGCCACTTCAAGCTTTCCTCGGGGCTGCACAGCGACCGCTACTTCCAATGCGCGCTCGTGCTCAGCGACCCCCGCAGCGCCTTGAAGCTCGGGCAGACCCTGGCCGCTCTCATCTTGGAGAACGGCTGGACCCCGGAGGTCGTGCTCTCTCCAGCCATCGGAGGGATCGTCGTCGGACACGAGGTCGCCCGCGCGCTCGGCGTGCGCGCGCTCTTCGCGGAACGGGGCGCGGACGGCGCTCTCTGCCTGCGCCGAGGATTCCAGCTCGCTCCGAAAGAACGCGTGCTCGTCATCGAGGACGTCATCACCACGGGCAAGTCCACCGCCGAAGTCGCGGCCCTGGCCCGCGGCTTGGGAGCCCACCCGGTGGCCGCGGCCTCGCTGGTCCTGCGCGCCCAAGAGCCGCCGGACCTGGGCGTGCCCCTGCGCAGCCTCGCGCACTGGCCCGCGCGCACGTACGCGCCGGATTCCTGCCCGCTCTGCGCCGCGGGTTCGCCCGTGCAGAAGCCCGGCAGCCGGCCGGATGCGTAGCCAAGATGCCAGTCGCTTGGCGTCGTCCCGGCACAAGCTGGGACCCTTTCCGTCATTCCGGCGAAAGCCGGAATCCGCTTCGTCATTCCGGCGAAAGCCGGAATCCAGGAATTGCTGGATTCCGGGTCAAGCCCGGAATGACGATAGATCCGGGATGACGATGGACTCTTGGACCCCGGCTTGCGCCGAGGAGACGAAAGGAGGAGCAACATGCCGGCCATGACCTATAAGAAGTCGGGCGTGAACATCGACTTGGCGGACAAGCTCGTGGATTTCATCCAGACCAAGGCCCCCTGCATCGGAGGCTACTCCGGACTCCTGCCCTTGAAGCTGGCCGAGACCGGCGACTACCTGCTGGCCGCCACCACCGACGGGGTGGGCACAAAACTCAAGCTCGCTTTCGAGTTCGACAGCCACCACACCGTAGGCATCGACTTGGTCGCCATGAACGTCAACGATCTCATCACCTGCGGGGCCAAGCCCCTGCTCTTTTTGGACTACTACGCGATGGGCAAGCTCGAACTCGACAAGTCCAAGCGCATCCTCGAAGGCATCCTGGAAGGCTGCCGCCAGGGACGCATGGTGCTTCTGGGCGGAGAGACCGCGGAGATGCCGGGCTTCTATCCCCCGGGAGAATACGACCTGGCGGGCTTCGCCGTGGGCATCGTGCATAAGAAGGATCTCATCGACGGCTCCAAGATCCGGCCCGGCGACGTCCTGCTCGGCTTGCCCTCCACGGGCGCGCACTCCAACGGCTACTCGCTCATCCGCAAGGTCTTCCACGGACAGGCCCTGCGCCGTTGGCGCAAGGCCCTGCTGATGCCCACTAAGATCTACGTCGAAGACGTGCAGACTCTCACGGACGGCCTGCGCAAGGCAGGACACGACGTGCTGGGACTGGCGCACATCACCGGAGGAGGCATCCCGGAGAATCTGCCTCGCATCCTGCCAAAGGACTGCACCGCCGTGGTCCGCAAAGGCTCCTGGGAAGTCCCGCCGGTGCTCGCAGAACTCCAGAAGCGCGGCGGCGTGCCGGATGCCGACATGTGGAGGACCTTCAACATGGGCGTGGGGATGATCGCCGTGGTCCGGCCCCAAGCGCTCAAGCTCGCCCGCAAGCTCCTGCCGCAGGCGCGCGTCATCGGCGAGATCGTGCGCGGGAAATCTTGCGTGGAGATGGCCTGATGCTTCGCATCGCGGTCTTCGCTTCTGGAGAAGGGACGGACCTGCAGGCGCTCCTGGATGCCTGCGGTCAAGGACGCATCCCCGGACAAATCGCGCTCGTGGTCTCCAACAAGCCCGAGGCCGGAGCCTTGCGCCGCGCAAAAGAAGCGCAGGCCGAAGCCCTCTTCCTCTCGCCCAAGGACTTCCCCTCCCCGCAGGACTACAGCCGACGCCTGGCCGAGGAATGCCGCAAGCGCTCCATAGGCCTAGTGTGCCTGGCAGGCTTCCTGGTCAAGCTGGAAGCGCCGTTCCTGGAAGCCTTCCAGGACCGCATCCTGAACATCCATCCCTCTCTTCTGCCGGCCTTCGGCGGGCAGGGACTCTACGGCCGCCGCGTGCACGAAGCCGTGCTGGCCTGCGGCGCGCGCGTCTCCGGCTGCACCGTGCACTTCGTGGACGCGCACTACGACCACGGCCCCATCGCCATGCAGTCCGTGGTGCAGGTCCTCGCAAACGACACCCCGCAGACCCTGGCTGATCGCGTGCTCCAGCAAGAGCATCAGCTCTATCCCGAGGCCGTACGCCTCTTCGCAGAGGGCCGTCTGCGCATGCAGGCAGGCAAAGCCGTTCTGGATCCCCTCCCTTGCGCGCAGAAGCCCTCGCGCGTGCGCCGAGCGCTTCTGACCGTCTCGGATAAGACCGGTCTGGCGGAGTTCGCGCGCGGCCTTCACGCCCTCGGCGTGGAGCTCGTCTCCACCTCGGGCACGGCCGCGCTGCTGCGCGAAGCCAAGGTCCCGGTGCGCCTGCTGGAGACGCTGACCGGCTTCCCGGAGATCCTCGGGGGGCGGGTCAAGACCCTGCACCCGCGCGTGCACGGCGGCATCCTCGCGCGCCGCGCCGATGAACACCACAGCGCGGAATGCGCGGATCTGGGCATCGAGCCCATCGACATGGTGGTCGTCAATCTCTATCCCTTCGCCCAAGCCGCGGCCGGGCATCCGGCCTTCAGCTCCGAGCAGGTCGAGAACGTGGACATCGGCGGCGTGGCGCTCCTGCGCGCCGCGGCCAAGAACCACGAGGACGTGGCCGTGGTCTGCTCCCCCAAGGACTACCCGGCGCTGCTCAAGGAACTGCAGGAAGGCTCCGCCGCGCTTTCCCAGGACACCCGCCGCAGGCTCGCGACAGCGGCCTTCGAGCACACCGCGGCCTATGACGCGATGATCGCCCGCGCTTGGTCCTCGAAGACGGCAGCGGACATCCCTTCTCGCCTGGATCTCTCCTTTGACAAGCTCTTCGACCTGCGCTACGGAGAGAACCCCCACCAGAAAGCCGCTCTCTACGCTCCCGCCGGAGAGGACCCGAGCTTCGAACAGCTCCACGGCAAAGAACTCTCCTACAACAACCTGCTCGATGCCTTCGGCACCTGGGAAGCGGTCTGCGATTTCCCGGAAACCGCGGCGGTCATCTTCAAGCATGTCACGCCCTCGGGCATCGCGATCGGCGCATCTCTCGTCGAGGCCCTGGAAAAGGCCTGGGCCTGCGACCCCTTGAGCGCCTTCGGCGGAGTCCTGGCCTTCAACCGCCCGGTGGACGCCGCCGTGGCCCAGTTCCTCTCCAAGCGCTTCGTGGAAGTCCTTTCAGCCCCGGACTTCGAACCCGAAGCCCTGGAACTCCTTCGCAAGAAGCCCAATTTGCGCTTGGTCCGCATGAAGGCCCGGCCCGCGGCGAGCATCCGGCTCCGCTCCGTGGGCAAAGAAGTCCTGGCCTACGAACCCGACGGACTCCTCCTTAAAGACGCTCTCAAGCTCGCGACCCGCCGGGCGCCGACCCCGGAAGAGGAAAAAGCCCTGCTCTTGGCCTGGTCGGCATGCAAGCACGTCAAATCCAATGCCATCGTGCTGGCGACGACGGACCGCACCGTAGGCATAGGCGCCGGGCAGATGTCGCGCGTGGATTCCGTGCATATCGCCGGCGAGAAATTCTCGAAATACCTCAAGGAAAACCCCGCGCCCAAGCCCTTGGTCCTGGCCTCGGACGCCTTCTTCCCGTTCCGCGACGGGCTCGACGAAGCCGCAAAACTCGGGATCACGGCCGTCATCCAGCCCGGAGGCTCGGTGCGAGACGCGGAGGTAGTGGCCGCGGCCGAGGAGCACGGCCTGGCCATGCTGCTCACCGGCATCCGCCATTTCAGGCACTAGGACTCTGATGGAATTTTTAGCGGACCTTCACATCCACTCGCGCTACTCCAGGGCCTGCAGTGCCTCTCTCTGCCCGGAAGAGCTCCACCGCTGGGGACTGCTGAAAGGTCTGCGCGTGCTCGCCACAGGCGACTTCACGCATCCGGCCTGGCTCGCGGAGCTTGAAGAGAAGCTCACCCCCGCCGAAGAGGGCCTTCTGCGCTTGAAGCCCGAGCTCGCCGCGGCCGTTGACGCGCGCATCCCGGCCTCCTGCCGCGGACAGGTCCGCTTCCTCCTGGGCACGGAGATCAGCTGCATCTATAAGCGCGGCGGCAAGGTCCGAAAGGTCCACAATCTCGTCTATGTCCCCTCCTTCGCCGCCGCCCGAAAGCTCCGCGCCCGTCTGGAAAAGATCGGGAACCTGCGCTCGGACGGCCGCCCGATCCTCGGCTTGGATTCCCGCGACCTTCTGGAGCTCGTCCTGGACTCCGACCCGCGCTCCTATCTGGTTCCGGCGCACGCCTGGACCCCTCACTTCGCGGTGTTCGGCTCAGCCTCGGGATTCGACGCGCTCGAGGACTGCTTCGGAGACCTCACCCAGCATATCTTCTCGCTGGAGACGGGGCTTTCCTCGGACCCTGAGATGAACTGGCGCTTGAGCGCGCTCGACGACCTGAGCCTCATCTCGAACTCGGACGCGCACTCGCCGGAGAAGCTCGGCCGCGAAGCCAATATCTTCGACACGGAGCTCTCCTACGACGGGATCTTCGAGCCCCTGAAGAAGAAGGACCTCTCGCGCTTCTTCGGCACCCTGGAGTTCTTCCCGGAGCAAGGCAAGTACCATGTCGACGGCCATCGCAACTGCCAAGTGCGCATGGACCCCGCGGAGACGCTCCGGCGCAAGGGCTTGTGCACGTCCTGCGGCAAGCCCGTGACCGTGGGCGTGCTCCATCGCGTGGAAAAGCTCGCGGACCGGCCCTTGGGGAATCGTCCCGCGTCCGCGCCCGGCTTCGAGAAGCTCGTCCCATTGAAGGATATCCTCTCCCAAGCCCTGCAGGTGGGACCCTCCAGCAAAAAGGTGGCCGCGCTCTATACGCGGATGCTCGAACGATTCGGCCCCGAGCTGGACATCCTGCGCAAGCTCGACATGAAGGTCTTGGAGTCCGAAGGCTACGCCCTGCCGGCCTTGGCGATCGGCCGCATGCGCGCGGGCCGCGCATCCATGGCTCCGGGTTATGACGGGGAATTCGGGACCGTCTCGCTCCTTTCAGAACCGGACTTCGCGGATACGAAAAGGATCCCCGCATGAATCCCGGCAGGATACTCCTCTTCGGAGGGAGCTTCGACCCTCCCCACAACGGACACCTGAGCCTGCTCAAGTGCGCCCGGAAAACGATCAAGCCCGAGCGCACCTACCTGCTCCCGGCCTGGCGCTCTCCTCTTAAAGGGCCTTCCGCGGTCCCGGCGCGCACGCGCCTGGAGCTCCTGCGCTTGGCCCTGCGCGAGGGAGCAGACCCGGAATCCGAGAGCCTGCGCATCGACCCTTTCGAATTGGAGCGAGGCCGCACCACCTATACCTACGAGGCGGTCCGGGAGATGCGGCGGCGACATCCCGGCGCGAAGATCTTCTTTTTGGCCGGCAGCGACTCCTTGAAGAACCTGCACCTCTGGCGCAGGCCCGAGGAACTGCGAAGGTCCTGCACATTCGCGGCAGGCATGCGGCCGGGCCATCCGACAATCGCGGAAAAGGATCTCGACTTCATCCGCCTGCCCGGGACCTTCCCGGCGGTCTCCTCGACGCAGGTGCGCGTGCGCCTGCTCTGCGGACTCGACACCTCCTCCACCCTGGCCTCCAGCGTGCTCGCGCGCATCCGTACCCTGGGGCTCTACGGCACGGGACTGAATCGGACCTTGGGAGAAGAACTCCCGGCCAGGCGCTTCCATCACACCCTCGGAGTGGCCCGCATCGCCGCTGAACTGGCCGGGCTCTACGGGCTCGATCCGGAACGCGCCGCATTGACCGGGCTCCTGCACGACTGCGCGCGCGCCATGAGCCCTAAGCAGCTCGTCCATTACGCGCGCCGCCAACAGCTTCACGTTCCCGCGATCGAGGAAATCGTCCGGCGCAAGCCCGCGCTGCTCCACGCGTACGTCGGAGAGCATCTCTGCCGGCACAGGTTCGGCATCCGGGACCCCGAGATCCTCTCGGCGGTGCGCAAGCACACGCTGGGCGACCCGCATATGTCGACGTTTGACCGCCTGCTCTACGTAGCGGATGCGTGCTCGGAAGAGCGCCGCTACGCCGAGGCCTATCGCATCCGCCGCCTGGCCCGCAAGAGCTTGGCCGAGGGCTTCCAAGAGACCGTGCGCATCAAGCTGGCCTGGGTCCTGCGCTCGGCGGACTGGATGCACCCCTTCGGCCCCGCCCTCTGGAACCAAGCCATCGCCCGATGAACGAATATCTTTAGTATGCGCCCGAATGCTCTTGCTGTTCCTGAGGACGGCATGAAGAATCGATCGTGGAAGAACGACCTCCTCGTCATCTTCATGATCGTGCTCGTCGGCGTACATCTCAACCTTTTGAGCGCCGGGCTCTCCCTGGATGACTGGTACGAAATCTCCTTGACCGCGCAGGGACACAGCTATTGGGACTCCGTCAAGCATCTTGCGTCCGGCTACCTCGATCGTCCCATCAACCTATTGCTGCTGCCGCTCATCCATCGCCTGAGCGGCATTCCCCGGATGTCCGGCCTCTGGGTCCCTCAGACGATCTTATTCTCGCTGGAATTGATCGAAGGCTGGCTGCTGTTCCTGCTCTTGAAAAGATTGACGGGCCGGCGCAGTCTGGCGCTGTCCTGCGTCGCGTTCGCCCTGCTCTTTCCGAATCGGAGCGGGATCCACTATCGCGCCACGCTGACCTGCCTGCTTTTGGCTCAAGATCTGATCTTGGCCAGCCTTCTGATCCGACTGAGGTGGCGGGACTCGAGGTCCCCGCGGGACTCCGCGCTCAGTCTGGCCCTTTATGCCCTCGGACTCATGAGCTACGAATCCGCGATGCTGATGCCGTTGTTCGTCGGCGGAGCCCTCGCGGGCCGCGGATTGGCTGAGGGCAAGGACAAGCGCCGTCTTGCGGCCGAGACGGTCCGGCTTCTTTGGCCTTACGGCCTCGTCCTGGCCGGCATCTTGCTCTGGAAATGGATCGGGATAAAGCTGATATTCGGGGTCGGAAATCCCAAGGCCGTCGTGATCCACCCCTCGGTCTCGAATCTGATCAAAGTCTTCATCGCGGGCTTCGGATGCGTGACGCTTTGGCCGATCTCGCTGAGCGTCGTCCGGCTGAAGGCGGCTATTCACGAACTTCATTGGCTGTGGTTCGTCTTGCCGGTATTCGTTTTCTGGCTGAGCCGGGAACTTCAAGGCAACGATAAAAATCGGCCGCAAGATGAGAGAGCGGCGATCTGGGCGCTTTGGGGCGCCTGCATCGCAGGATACATCGGCACTTACGCGCCCTATGTCCTTTCAGGCAGCTATATGCCCTACGTCAACGGGATCATGAGCAGGCTCAATGGGATGGGCGCCTGGATCGGAGGAATGCTTCTCGCTTCTCTTGCTTGGATTCTGCGACAACATTATGGGACGCGTCATAGGATTCCCGCGCTGTTCGTCCCCTTCGCGCTCACGCTCTTCGTCTTGACGAATTGGGTCGAGACTTTCGCTTGGGCTGATGCGTCGCGGCTGCAGAAAGACATCATCGCCGGAGCCTCCCGGCATATCTCGGAAATCCCGCAATCCGCCGTCCTTTATCTGACGGGGGTCCCGCGATTCATCCATGGGGCGCCCGTGTTCGAGGGAGCGGACTTCATCCGCGCCTTGCAGTTGGCGACCAACCGCGACGATATCAGCGGCAACACCCTCAGCCCGCAGATGCGTATAGAAGACGGCATGCTGGTGGAGGAATACCGCGGAGGAGAGGCGCATCGCCATCTTCTCGATCGGATATTCATTTACGATCACCCCGCAGAACAGATGCGAAAGGGGACTTCTCTTCATATCCCACCCGCCGTGACGCCCAGCCTTGTCTCGAAGATATTGCTTGGCCCGGGGATGGAGCCTTAACCGGAAAAATTCAGTCGGCCTCAAGTCCGTCCATGTCTGAATTTTTCCGGAATCCCGCCGCCTCCATCTGAAAGACAGAGCCAACGCGGAATCCGGGCTAGCGACACGGCATTTTGAAATATATCATGCAAATGATATATTCGCACCATGGAGATATCATGACGATGTTCCCTCCTCCCCCGCGAATCCTGATCGTTGACGACAAGCCCTACGAACGCAAGGTCCTCCGCCGAGGACTGGAAGCATCCGGCTTCTCCGTGCTGGAAGCGGACACGAGCGAGCGCTGTCTGGCCGCGGCCGTGGATGAAAGGCCCGCGCTCATCCTTCTCGACGTGTTTCTCAACGATACCGATCCGCCCGCGGAGGAGACGCTTCAAAAGTTCCGGGCGCGCAAAGAGACGCGGGATATCCCGGTCTTCGCGGTCTCGCGGCTCGTCGAAGACCCGGCCATGGAAGCCTCCCTCCTAAAGGCGGGCGCGGCCCTGTTCCTCAACAAGGCCGAACTCTTCACAGCCAAGGAGGGCGAGCCGCTCTCCCGGCACATCCGCGCCCAACTCGTCCTCTCCGAGAAAAGCGCCGCGCGCTCTTACGCAACGCATGAGGCCCTTTCCGTCCGAAAGGACGAGCACCTGACAGGAAATATCCTCCTCATTGAGGATGATCCTCAAATGTCCGACTATCTGCGCCTTGCATTGGAAAGCCGAGGGAACCAAGTCGAGACCGCTCCCACCGGAAAGATCGGCCTCAAAAAACTCTTCGAAAACCCTCCAGACCTGCTCATCCTGGACCTGTGCCTGCCGGACATGGACGGCCTCGAGGTCTGTTCCCGCGCAAAAAAGGACCTCGGCTTGCGAAAAGTCCCTATCCTGATCCTCACGGCCCGAGCATCGGAGGAGACGCACATGCTGGCCATCGAACGCTCCGCCGACCACTACATGGCCAAGCCGATACCGGACATCGAAGAGTTCCACCTCTGGATATCCTCGCTCCTGCGCAGAGGCCGCCACCTGCGCAAGCTCTATTCCACGACCAGAGCCGACGAGAACGGCGCGGCGCACCTGACGCGGATCAAGCATGGCTTCATCACGGACCCGCGCGGCCGGCGGGTCCCGATCCAAGAGCATTTCTTCGAGGATCTATCCCCAACGCTCTATGAACTCCTTCTCGCTCTGGCCGAGCGGCCCGACGAGGTCCTAAGCCGGGAATATCTTGTCCACCGCGTATGGGATGACTCCGTCAGGGACGCCGAGGTGGACGTGGCCGTCCACCGGCTCAAGCGCTGTCTCGGTCCCGGCGCCGAGAATCTCATCGAATGCGTGCGCGGACAAGGCTTCCGCTTGAACTCCCCGGCCTGAAAAGATTCTTGCAAAATTCTTGCAGGAACCTTAAAAAACGCCGAAAAAATAGCGCTTCCCAGTACCCCTCCCTTGACTTTTTTCAGACTCGCACAATCCTCTCCTGTGGCTGGACCGCGCGGCTTCCTTTATAACCGCTGAGCCTGGAAGGAGGGCCTCATGCGAACGATACTCGTGGGACTGCTCTGCTTGATCGCGACCGTATCCTCAGCCGTTCCTCCGGGCTTCAATATCCAAGGCCGCCTGACGGACTCCTCGGGAGTCAACCGCAATGGCTCGCACAGCCTCAAGTTCACCCTCTTCGATGCGTCCACGGGAGGGACCGCACTCTGGACCAAGACCTTCGAAACGGTCTCCGTGCGCAACGGGAACTTCCAGGTCGTGTTGGGCGACGTCCAAGGGCAGACGCCGCTCTCTGAGGTCTTCTCCGCCGACTCGCGCTTCCTGGAGATACAAGTCCTCTCAGGTCCCGGCATTGCGGCGCCGGAGACTCCGCTGGTCCCAAGGCAGCAGCTCGTGAGCGTGCCCTACTCCCTTCGCGCCGGAACAGCCTCCTGGCTCGCATCCGACGGACCCGTCACCTTGCCCGGGGTTTCCGTGGCAGGAGACGTCCACCTCTCAGGCAAGCTGTTTACGAACAATCAGCAGGCCATGCTCTTGGGGGGGTTTTATACTCGTGGAAGCGGCCCCTACCAAGCCTTCAGCGTGAACCCTCTGACCGGCTATCAATCCTGTCCCACGGGATTCACGGACGCACTCGTCTTCGGTTCAGGGGGAATCAGCAACTGTAGCGGAGGCTGTCAGAGCTGGGAACTGCACCTGTGCGTGAAATATTAAAGCGGAGGCCATGAAATGAAACGGATATCCTTGACTCTCTCGGTCGTTTTGCTGGCGCTCTCCATGGTCTTCGTGCAATCCTTCGCCCTGCCGCCCTTCTGCACCCTCCTGCGCTGGTCATCGACGGGAGACATCGGCATCGTGGTCCCGGACGACTCACACCTGCTCCTGGTCAAGGCGGACGGAACGCTCATCTCAAGTCTGACGCTGGAGGGAGCAGTCTCGGACGCCGCCGTCTCGCCGGACTCGAGCCTGCTGGCATACTCCATCCAGGCGCAGGGTCTCTATGTCTCCAAACTCGATGGGACCGCGCGCGCCGGCATAGATTCAGGCATGTGCCAAAACCTGCGCTGGAGCGCGGATGGAAGCCGCATCTTTTACACGCGGATGCAGGTTTCGCCGCAAGACACCCTGCGCGGAACCTTGTCCCTGTTCTCGGCGAAAGCCGACGGCAGCGGAAAGATCAAGATCTACGAGCGGGCCTACGGCCCGGAGTGATAGGCGGGAGGCATTTTGTGTCGAGCACCGAGTTCAGCCGCACCGGCACCTTGCGCTATCTCATACCGTTTGTCAAGATTTCCATCAAGCTTGGCCCCCCCATAGGGCGTCAGGCTGACGGGTGCTTACGCCTGTTCGGCATGAAGCGCATATTCGCGGGATTGTGCGCGGCAGCTCTCCTCCCGGCTTGGGCGTACTCCACCATCTATCAGGAAACCATGGATCTCTCCGGCGCTTCCTCCGCCTGCTTGACCGCCCCAAATAATTTTTTTGTGCAAGCGTGGTACAACCACGACGACAGAGAACTCTGCCATGTTTCCGAAGGGACATGGCAGGGACTGGCTACGCTCTCTTGGGGAGATCAACTAATATGTTATGCGCAGTCTCCAACTGGATGCTCTTGGAACGATATCGGACCCTCCCCTGACACTTGTTGCAGAACCTGTAGCTCCCGATACGGTTCGCATAGCAGCGGCATCATTAATTTTGGGCCGAATATGCCTCCGGGAACTTATATTAACACCTTCACATACGACCGCTACGTCCAGGGAAATGAAGGGCCGCTCCAAGATACCACGTTCGCAGTTCGTGTGGGACGGGAATATAACAATTATAATTGCATCATGGAGAGCCGCTCGAAATTGGGCCTTGCCCGCGACGACGTATTCCAGGTCACGATCATCGTCCCAGACAAAAACCAGACGCTGAAGATGAATTATCTTGACGGCAACGGCCAGGAAGGTCTTGTCGACCGTCCGCTCAGCAACCCTCTTCGCGTCCGCGCCACCAAGACGATCGGATCCATCAATGCGCAAGGCGCGTTTGCATCATCCGTCTTGCCTGCGGAAGGGGTGGAGATAACATTCACGGCCACCGATCCAGGAGGCGCTCTCATCGCGGAATGGAATGTCACAACAGTCGCGGACGGCATCGCATCCTCGGCATTCACCCTTGGCAGTCTCTCCGGCATCTACCGCGTCCGCGCCTTCTGCGCTTCCTGCGTCATGGACAAGGAGTTCGAATTCACCGCGACCGCGTTCACCAATGCGGAAGCCACTTCCCTGGAACCAAGCTTCTGCCCCAGAAGCGCCGTCATCGGCACAGCGCCGCTCGGGCATTTCCGCGTGAAGGCCGTAAATCGCTTCACCGGACCCAAGAGAGGCCTTGCCGTCGCATTCTCCGTAGTGACCGATCCCAACAATGGCGCAGGGATCTCTCCATCGAGCATAAACACCGATAATTTCGGCATGGCACGCGCTGCCCCTCTGCTGGGGAACATCACCGGCGACTACATCTACCAAGCGCGTTGCACTCAGTGTCAGGCCAATCAGACCGTGTCCTGCATCGTCCACGCGGACCCACCGCGCTCTCGATACGCAGATGCGGTCCCGGATGGGAACCCGAATACGCCTAATGCCGTGCCTTTCGCCGCGGACCCAGACGCCATGGACCCCGACACCGGAGAGCCTGCCACCCCCATCCTGCGCATCAGCGAGATCGCCTTCAACCCCGATCATCCCGAGCCCGGCCGCACCTTCACCACCCAGGACGGCGAACGGACGGTCCGCTTGACCGCGATGCTCTTGCCCATGAGCTATCAAACGCGCTACGGCCAAGATATCCAATGGACCGTGCTGGGCATGAATACGGACAGCGGCGATCCCGTGGAGCCCGCGCGCGGAAGTCAGACCCGCGTGATCACGGCCATGCAGCTTGCCCCCGGCGGACCGGGCGTGCCAGAGGCCCCTCTGGGACGGCAGTTCCCCATGCGCTACATGGTCCGCGCCAGCGTCAACACGCCCAAAGGAACCATTTCCTCTGAAAGAAGGACCGTGGCACAGGACGAGATCGACAAGTGCAGGCAGGAGTATGTCGACTTGGGGATCATCGATAGTCTTTCCCCAGGAAATCCGCTATTTGTGCCGACTCACAGCCAATTCACGCCTGGGCTCGACGGCGAGTACGTCTATGAATACAAGGACTGCTTCGCTCACATTTATCCGACACAACGTGCGCAAGAAGTCCAGAGATTGCGCGCAGAAATTTCAAGTTTCCAGATCAAGGTGAAGAGTGGCTACAGAAGCCCTCGCTGGAATGATCATGAATCGAGCCTAGCCAAGAAAACAAGTCGCCACATGTTCGGCGATGCCGTTGATATTCAGCCGACTCCTGAAACTGCGATAACAGCAAGAAATCTTACGTCTTTATGGGACAAGGAATTTCCCACTTCGTGTCCATTAATCTTAGAGGGAACGGCAAGCAAGGTGAGAATGTCCTGTCGAGAGGATCGCAAAATCATTCCTACTCGCGATTTCCCGAATCCGCTAACGGATAAAAATAAAAACGGCACCTACGATGTCTTTGAAGGTGCTCGCCTTTTACATCTGGGGAGATGAACAATGGGAAAGTTGCCCTTCGTTATTTCAATCATGCTCATCAGCACCAATATGTTCATTCGGCATGCGATTTGCCAGGGAATAGCTAAGAATAAAACACTCGCTGACATGACAGAATCTGAACGAGCATCCGCCCTAGAACGCGCATGGCCACAGATTCAATATCTCGTCGATAACTTAGGCCATTCAATCAACCAATTGGACAAAGAAAAGAGTGGCGATATCGTCCAATTCACAATGTATCCTTCCAGCATACTTACGCCCTCAATGATTGCCGAAAAATACGGGCTGGAGTATCCAGATCACTATAAGGTTTCAATATATTTTCATAAAAATTGGCAGCTCACAAAAGAATGCTATTCCCGTAAAAAAATTCTCTCTAAGCAGGATGCCTGTGTGGTTGCTGGATATTATGAGGGCCCTGGCGATTCAGGGGCACTCGCTGAGCTTATGGGAACACTTTATGACAATCTACGCTATGAGGAATGGCTAAAATATTGGCCTGAATATTACAATTTCGCTTGGCAATATCGCGCCAAAGGATTTAAAACAGTAGAAGAATTTGTCAAAAAACATGGTGAATCAATTCAGGAAGACTACGCCCGCGATATTGAACAGTTCGCCACCGCCAAGCGCTTGGCCGGAAAAGTTGAGCCAAAACCCATAGAGCCCTTTGTCTTAATGCACGAGTATTTCTACAGCAAGGACCGCGCCAAGGTCCTTGAATCGCTGGCCTACTACCACAAGTACAAGGTCCGCTTCATGCTGGAGAAAGCTCTCAGGAATCCGAACAAGGAAGTCGCCGCGCAAGCCGCGAAGCTCCTCAAGGAGCTCAAATAGGGATTTATCATGCGCATCGAACATTATTCTTCGGAGGATGTAGCAGGCCGGACCTGCGAACGTAACTTGATGAACTGAAGAGAACGAAATGCCGACGCTTCGCCTTTCGCCGATGCTGGCCCTCGTTCTCGCGCTTTTCGCGCGAGGGAATCCGTTGTGCGCGGCGCCCTTGCCGCAAGCCGGAGACAAAGCCCGCTTCTCCATCCCCTTCAGCAACCATCCAAACAGCTTGGCCCCGGTCGAGGGCGTCCGCATCACCGTGCTGAGCGCACCGTCATGGCTGAGCGTCTCGCCGGACTCCTTCCTGGGACCGATCCAGGTCTTCCCGGGAGAAACACTGTACTTCATCGTGGACTACGCGCTTTCGCCGTCTTTCAACCCCCAGAACGCCGAAGGGGAACTCGTCCTCCAACTGCTGACGGACAGCCCCTCCTTCAAGCCTTCGGTCATGACCTGGCGCTTCAAGACCAAGGATGGGTTCATGAGTAGCCGCGCCGAATGCGCGGATTCCGAGGGCCTCTTCTGCGGCGCCTACCTTTCCGCGGACAGCGCTCCTCCCCACACCTCTTTCCCCTCGGATGAAATAGGCTACATAGACGCCTCGGACCGGATATTCGTCTCCACCTCCGCCGAGATTCGCTTCGACGGCGCGGATGTCTATGAGGAGAATGCCGCGATTTCCAGAATCGCGTTCACGGGCTATGCCGTGGACCGGGCCGCGAGCGGAATCTCCGAACTCGACGTATTCACGAGCACGTTCACGCTCGCGGAAGGCGAGCACTCCATCGTCTACGCGAGTTCGGACAACGCGGGCAACGTGGAGCCGCTCAAGACCGTTTCCCTGACCGTGGACGGAACGGCGCCCGGCGCGCCGCTGGTCCTGCGCGCCGGCGGCGCGAGCCCCAGCCCCTGGCAGAACTCCTCGACTTTCACGCTGACATGGCAGAATCCGCAGGACGTCTCCGGGATCAAGGCCGCTCTCATCCGGCCCGAGGGCTTCCCGGAAATCTACGTCCCGGCGGGCCCGGCAACCGCGGAGTTGGATCTCTCCGGGATGATCGGTAATGGGGCCAATCTCATCTCCGCGCGCCTGATGGACAACGTGGACAACGAGTCCGCGCAAAACAGCCAGGTCCTCCTGCGCTACGATGATATCGCGCCTGTCTCCCTGGCGGATTCCCCTGAAACAGCGGCTTCGGGCCCGTTCCCCGTAGCCTTCGACGCGGAAGACGAGGGCTCCCTCGATGATCCGCCCACGGGCAGCGGCCCTTCGCGCGTCTCCTTGTGGTGGAGAAAGGACAACAACGGCAACGGCGCCTTCGGAGCCTGGCAGAGACTGCCCCAGGAGATCGCGGCCTCTTCCGGGACCTTCTCATTTGCTCCAGCCGGCGACGGGGAATACCAATTCTACGCGCAGTCCTCGGACGCGGCAGGAAACGCGGAAGACCCGCCGCAGGAAGACGACGAGGCCGATGTCTCCACCTATTATGACGCCACGCCCGCCTCCATTACTGCGGCCGAGACGCCCTACATCAGCCCCTCCTCCGCTCAACTGCGCTGGGCCACGGATGATCTCTCCTCCTGCGTGGTGGAGTACGGGACTTCCACGCTTTTCGGCCGCAGAGCGGAGGTCTTGGCGGATCGCTTCCACTCCGCGACGCTGGGCACGCTCGTGTCCCCGGCCGTGATCTACTACCGCGTGATTGCGACCAATCGCACGGGACTTGAAACCGTCTCATCCGTAGGCTCTTTCCAGACGCCCCTGGACCTGCGCGTGCCCACGGACATGTTCGGCGTGGCGGACCTCTCAAAGCCCATGGAACTCCATGTCAGCAATCCTTCCCTCAACTTCCTGGATTTCCGCTTGGAGAACGGAGTGGTCTTGAGCACCTCCCTGGTCCTTCCCGGCGGCGTGGAACTCGTGCACTTGAGCGTGGACGGCATGCGCATCGACGCCTATTTCCCGGCCGAGCGCATGCTCCCGGAGAATGCGCCGCCGTTCTTGGCTTCGGGAGGAGGCCTGTTGAACGCTCAGAACGCAAGCTCCGGGCTCGAACTCTCCTTTGGAGAGCCGGTGACCGGCCCTTCCTCGCAGGACTCCCCGGGCCGCATGGATTCCGGCTCCAGCCTCTTGTTCGCGGGACTCTATTCGCGGCTGGACCCTGCGGCGCCGGGCAGCATCGCGGATTTCTCGGCTGTTCCCGGCCCAGGACAGGGACAGCTCACTCTTTCCTGGACCGCAGTCGGCGATGACGCGGAAATCGGAACGTCCATGAAATACGATCTGCGCATCGCGACTGAAGCCATTTCCCAGGAGAACTTCCGGCGGGCCGCTATCGTGGAACAGGCGCCGCTTCCGGCACAGGGAGGGATGACTCAAGGGGTCGTGCTTTCCGGGCTCGATACGAACACAACCTATTACCTTGGCCTCAAAGCCCTAGATGAGGTGATGAACGCCTCTCCCCTGGCCGCGCTCTCCTGGGCAAAAACTCCGGCCCTGCCGGACCCGCCCCTGCCGCCGCCGCCTTCGGTCCCCATCGTCGAGCTCCCGCCGGGCATCGCCGCTCCTCCCGCACCGCCGACCTTGAACATTCAGATCTCCGCGCCCGCCTTGAGCGGCAAGCAGACGCTCTCGGTCGCGCTCAACACCTTCAATTTCGAGGCGCCTTTCATCGTGGACGCGGCCACGCGCACGGCCAGGCTCGCGCGGCTGGTAATGGACAACGGCGGCGGAGCCTGCGAGAACGGCTCCTCCGGCATGGACTACGTGCTCGCGGAAGCAGTGCCGGGACCGGCGACGGAAAACAACGCGGCAGATTACATGTCCTCTCCTGCAAGCCGTCTCTACGCAGGCTACCGCACGGCCATGGACCCGACGGCGCCCGGCCCCATCGTTGATCTCGCGGTGTCCGGCAGGCCTGGACGAGGACAGGCTCTTCTCTCTTGGACCGCAACCGGAGACGACTCCTCGGTCGGCGCGGCCATGCGCTACGACCTGCGCGCCTCCTCCGAGCCCATCATCGCTGAAAACTTCGATTCAGCCGCGCAGGTCCTGCTCTCGACCTTGCCCGCGCAGGCGGGAACGCCCCAAAGCACCTTGGTTTCCGGACTCGCGGACGGGACCGTCCATTATTTCGCACTCAAGGCAGTTGATGAAGCCGAGAATCCCTCTTCCTTCTCCGGCGCGGCCTCCACGCGGACCTTGGAAGCGATCTTCAGCGCGGAACTCACGGCAGGTTTGCCCACCCTGGAGTTCTTCTCCCAGGTGCCCGGCGTGAGCTTGACTGCCGTATCCACGACCTCCATGAACCCGACAGTGGCCCTGGCCACCTCGGCCGCGGCCGCGCAAGGACTTATATTCGCAAGCGCGCTCTTTGACGTCGTGTCCCCAGACCCAAGCCTTCCGGGAGGAGCCTCCCTCCTATTCCGCTACATCGATCCTCCTGATCCGCAAAGCGAACCCGGGCTGAGGGTCTGGCATTTCAAGCCTAGCCTCGGGCAATGGCTCCTGCTCGCGGACATCGGACCGGACACGGAGGCCAATCTCTTCTCCCTGCCCGTGGACAGCCTTTCCTTCTTCGCCATCCTGTCCAAGGACAAGACCGCGCCCTCGACCGCGCTGATCGCGCACGGCGGCCGGCGCTGGACAAGCGCGGAGGGAAGGGTCTTCGACTCCTCGGCCACGCTCTATTCCTTCAGCGCGGCGGACGGTTCCGCGAACAAGCCTTCGGGCACCGGGATCGCATCCACGGAGTTCCGCGTCGATTCCTCCACCCTGCCTTTCATGCCTGCCCCTGCCTCCTTCAGCCTTGCGCCGGGCTTCCATACCGTGCAGTTCCGCAGCAAGGATGCCGCAGGCAATCTTGAGTCCATCAAGAGCGCGGCTCTCTGGATAGACGGCTCCGCGCCCTCGGCGTCTTTATCCTCTCAGCAGACGTTCAGGCGGGAAGCCTATGGGAGCCTCGCCATACTCAGCACCTTCTCCGCGACCGGAGGCCCGGCAGGGCTGGACATCCTTGTCTCGGACCCGCTGGTCCAAAATGGCCCGGGAAATGACGGCTCGGGCCTGGCCTTCGTCCGCTTCGGGCTGGATACGGAAGAACTCCTGCCCGCAACATCGAGCTTCACGCTCCTCCTTTCAACGGGCATCCATGCCCTCCGATTGCTGGCTGAGGACCAGGTCGGCAATCGCCTGGATCAGACTCAAGCGCCTTTGCGCGTTAGCGTGGGAGACATCCTGGCGCCCCGCACCTCATGGACCGTCAAGGGAGCAAGCGCAACGGCTTCCGAGCCGGCGAACACCGGATTTCTCTTCGTGAGCACGTCCGCTCAGCTGGAATTCTCCTCTATTGATGATTTCATCGAGCCCAATGATTCAGTCGGCTGGGGCGTGTCGTCGCAGGAACTCAGGATAGAAGGGCAAGTCGAAGCCCGGTTCATCAACTCGTCGCCTGCCGTCGGAGGGATATTCGACTCATCCTGGAGCTTGTCCTCACGATCCGAAGGCCTCCTGAGCTTCTCGGTCCAGGCTGAGGACCTCGCCGGGAACATCGAGAGCCCGCACATGCAGGCAGTCTTCGTTGATGCCCAAGCGCCCAGGACCTCCCTGTTCGTCGACGGAATCTCCGTGTCATCGGCAGCCGCGGACTTAGTCCTGATCTCAACGGACATACTCTCATTCATCTCCACGGACACGGCCTCAGGCGTTGCCTCAACACGCTATCGCATCGATGACGCGTCCGAGACGGTTTATGCCTCGACCTTCAGCCTGGCCTCAGGCACGCATACGCTTTCCTTCCGCTCAATGGACAATGTCCTGAACGAAGAAACTCTCCACACCCTCCTCATTGACGTCAAGCTGCCTGACTCGACGCCTCCTTCACTCTCGCTTCTGCCGATGCACAAGAGCACCATCACGACGGCAACGCCCCTGATCGCGGCATTCTACTCGGATGAGTCCGGAATCGCCGCATCGAGCCTCCACCTGACCCTGGACGGCATGGACGTGACGACTCAAGCCGTCATAGGGACATCCTCGGCATGCCTGATCCCGGCAGCCGTTCTCTCACAAGGCACGCATACATTCCTCGCGGAGATCGCGGATATGGCCGGCAACCGTGCGAAAGCCTCGTCCAGCTTCTTCCTGGATTCCCTGCCGCCGCTGACCACGCTGCTCGTCAACGACATGGCTGTGTCGTCGGGCAGCGTAGTCATCGTCTCGACCGATGCCCTGGGTTTCGTTGCCGTGGACGCAGGCGCGGGCTTGGCTGAGACGCGCTACAGCCTGGACGGCTCCACGACCGAGACCGTCTTTGCCTCGACCTTCTGCCTGCCTGCGGGCATTCATGCCCTGGCCTTCCATAGCATCGACCGAACGGGGAATGTCGAATCCCTCCGCACGGTCAGCCTTGCCGTCCAGTCATACGACGTGACGCCGCCTCTGTTATCTCTCTTGCCGGTAAGCGGCAGCACGATAACTCTAGCCGGCCCCGCCATAGTCGTGTCCTACTCCGACTCCGGCCGCGGAATGGACCTTGCCTCGGTGCGGCTCTCCTTGGACGGCACGGACATGACCGCCCAGGCCGTTGTATGGGCATCTTCCGCGGTCTATGTGCCGGCAGCAGCGCTCAGCCAGGGAACCCACACGGCAACGACCTTTGCAGCAGACTTGGCAGGCAACGGATCTTCGATCTCGACGACGTTCCTTTTGGATTCCTTGCCGCCCGCCACAGCATTGATCGTAAACGGACTCCAATCGTCAGCAACGACGATTGCGCTTGTCTCAACCGATACCCTGGCCTTCGCCGCATCGGACGCCGGAGCAGGCGTGCAGGAAATCCGCTACGGCCTCGATGGCGCGACAGAGATGATCTTCACTTCCGCATTCAACCTGGCCGCAGGAACGCATACGCTTTCCTTCTACAGCCTGGATGCGGTAGGAAACATCGAGCCCAGCCATCCCATCTTCATCCGGGTGCGCACGCCGCAGACGGACGACACACCGCCTCTGACGCGCCTGGACTTCCCAAGCCCTCTTGCCCTGGGCGTGGAACAGGCCGTGGGAGGAATCATCACGATACACGGCGCGATCTCTGATGAGAGCAGTCTGAATTGGACGCTCGAATCCGCGCCTGGCGCGAACGCCGTGGACGGTTTCGTGTTCATCTCCTCCGGCGCTGGGAACATCAGCGGCATTTTGGCCGCCTGGGATGCGCGGTCCCTGCCCGGATACAGGACTCTGCGGCTCAGTGCCATGGACTCCGAGCAGAATGCCTCCTCGGTCTCAGCAGCCGTCTACATCGGCGCGCCGATTTTCGATCTGGCCGTCGGCCGCAAGGACTCGGATAAGACCGTTCCCTGGATCAAGAATCCCACAGGGATCGTCGTGCGCTCGGACGGTTCGATCTGGGTCGCGGGAACCGATGATGACAGCATCCTTCTCCTATCCTCTTCCGGGACCGTGCTCAAGCGCGTGGGAGGCTCGGGCTGTCATGGCCGCGGCAGACAGGACCTGCGCTTCCAAAACCCGCAAGGCCTCGCGCTGGACAGCCGGGAGAACCTCTATATCGCGGACCAGGGGCGCGACCGCGTGGTCAAGCTCTCGCCGGACGGCTCAGAACTGCTCATGGATATCGGCAAGCAGGACAAGCATGGCCATCCTTTGCCGGGCTCAGGGCAAGGCGAGTTCCGCAGGCCCTTCGACGTAGCCGTGGACGCCGACGGCGGCATCTACGTCGCGGACTCCGGCAACGGCCGCATCCAGGTCTTCAACGAGGACGGACGATTCCTCCGCGGTTTCAGCCGAGAGACCCTGCAAAACGCCCGGAATCATGGCCGGCGCGCGCGGACGCAGTGCGCGAACGCACGGCCTGAGCGAGACTCCGAGATCCGCGGCATCACTCTGAGCGCGCAGGGATTGTGGGTATCGGACAGGGCATCTCAGAGCATCCTTCTCTTCAGCCGCTCAGGCGAGCTCCTGCGCGAGATCTCGGATGAGGACTCCAGCGTGGGCGAACTCTCGCGCATGCGCGGGCTGGCCTCCGACCGCCTCGGCGCGCTCTATGTCGTGGAGCGAAGCAAGGACCGCATCCAGAAGTTCGATCCGCAGGGCAAGGGCCTGCTGGCCTTCGGCTCGCGGCAAGAGACGGGACGGATCGGACACGCCGCCCGGAGGTATCTGACCGAACCCATGGATGCAGCGATCGGGCCGGACGGCGCCTTGTGGGTCACGGATGCGGGCAGGGATCGCATAGTCCGCTACGCTCTACCGCAGATCCAACCGACTCTTGCGTCCCCCGCAGCGCAAGAGCCTGAGACCGCGCCTGGGCAACCGCCCGTGCAAGCCGTCGAGCCCGCCCGGAGGATCGTGGACCGCGACGACGGAGCATTCATCTCCCGCGATGACGGCAACGGGGTGGATGTTCCCGCACAGGCGCTGGCCGAGGATCTGGAGATCTCCGTGGATAAGGCGCCCCAGGAGAATGAGCCGCGCCGCAATGCCGCGTGCTCGGCGAAAGGACTCTCCCCCGCGGCCGAGGCCGTGGAGTACGGCCCTTCCGGGACCGTGTTCAGTTCCCCCGCCTTATTGGTGCTTTCCTACGATCCGCTCTTGCTCGCCGGCAACGGCCTCAATGAAGATGATCTCAAGATCCACTATTGGAACGACGGCGCCGGGCAATGGGAAGTCCTGCCCTCGGCCGTGGATAAGCAGGCCAAAACCGTGAGCGCGCGCACGGGACATTTCTCGGTCTACCAGGTCTTGGCCGCACCGCAGGCCCAGCCGTCGGCCGCCGCGAACGCCTCCTTTGAATTGCACGAGGTCTATGCATTCCCGAATCCCGCGCGCAAAGGAGCCAAACCCGTGGTTCATGCGGAAGTCGGCCTTGCCGAGGGAATGAGCATCCGCGTCTACGACGTATCCGGGAGGCTCGTCCATTCCGGAAATATCGACGGCGCTCCCGGCATCATTGATGATGGACAGGGACCTCAGTATGCCTATGAGTACGCCTGGGAAGGCCATATCCCCAGCGGCGTCTACTTCTACGCGATCGAAGCGCGCAAGAGCGGGCGTTCCAGCATCCGCAAGACCGGGAAGCTGGGGGTAGTGCGATGAACCCGAGAGGGTTGTTCATCATTCTTTTGTCCGCGCTTCTGTTCATTGCTGCGCTTCCTTTATATGCCTTCGACTCCGGCGCGGCATTCTTAAGAATCGGAACCGGCGCTCGCGCAGAGGCATTGGGCGGCGCCTACACCGCGCTGGCTTCGGACGTCAATGCGCTGCGCTACAACCCCGGCGGACTGGGCGGCCTGAGCAAGCGGGAACTGGGATTCACGCACGCGCAGTGGGTCATGGATTCTCAGTTCGATGTGCTGGCCTTCGCACAACCGCTTAAAACAGGCAGCCTGGGAGTGGGCATGGCGCGATTGGGGATGGGAGCCATCGAGGGCCGAAGCGCTGACCGGCAGGCCACGGAGGGATTTACAGCCTCAGACAGCGTGTACACCCTGGGCTATGGCCGCCCGATCGTAGAAGCCTTCGGCGGGAACTTGGGCGCGGGCATCAATGTGAAATATCTCGAGAGCAGGATCGGTTCTGACTCAGCATCCACGTTCGCGGCGGACTTCGGTCTTATGCAGAAGCTCGACGGCCTGCCCATGACCCTGGGACTTTCCGTGCTCAACATGGGGCAAGGACTTAAGTTCCTGGACCAACGGGATCCGCTTCCCCTGACCGTGTCGGTCGGCGGCGCCTACAGATTGGCCGGAGCTTTCAATATCGCCTTGGACGTTCGTCATGAGCCCCAGGACAAGAGCTTCGACGTAGGCGTTGGTACGGAATATTCGATCATCAGCGGATTCGCCTTGCGCGCGGGCTATGCCTCGGCATCGGCTACGCGCTCCAGCAAGAACGACGGCGCGGGCTTGGCAGGACTGGGCGGCGGCTTCGGCCTGCGCCTGCGCAACTACAGCGCGGACTACACCTTCACGCCTTTCGGCGAACTCGGCAATGTCCAAAGGCTGTCCTTGGGAGCGCGCTTTTGACAAATAGGCATTCGTCATCCCGGGCCCGATCAGGAATCGCTGGATCCCGGCTTTCGCCGGGATGACGGCAGATTGGCTTCCGCCGGAATGACGAATACAGGCTGCTTGACCACTGCCACCGGTTTGCTTCCGGTGAAATGCTAAAATCAGTCTCCATGCTCGTCGGGAAACTCTCCTCATGAATTTCCGTTCCCATCTGCTCCTGGGCGCCGCGGCAGCGGGACTGGCCTTGCTGGCGATCGCGGAGACGCTCTCCCCGGTCGCGCGCGAGCTCCGCCAAACGCGGCCGCTGCTCGGGATTCTCGTCTTGGAGGATTCGTCGCGGACCCGGACGACCTATGCCGCGGTGTATGGTCCGGCTGCCAGGACCCTGGACCTCGTGGAACTCCCGTCCAATGAGAATGATCCTTGGGCCCTGATCGCGGGCATCCCGGATCAGCCCTGGGCCTCGGGCCCGGCCTTCTCCTGCCGCGTGCGCCTGCGCGCGCAGAGCTCCCCGTCGTCCTGGGAACTCGCGGCAGCCCTGTCGAAGGCCTCTTCGGACCCGCTTTTCTGGCCGCGCCTGCCCAAGAGCCTGCGCCCTATCCGGAAGATCGAGGGAGCCGGCGCGCTCGACGCCCTGCGCCTGGCTTGGAGATTCTCCCGCTTGCGCTCGGGCGCAGTGGCCGTTTCCAAGCTCCCGGCCCCGGCCGAGCGCGCGGCCTTCCTGGCCGGGCTCCTGGGCCGGGCGCAGGGACTCGACGCCGCGGAGCATCCCTTGGAACCCACCGCGGAGATCCTCAACGCCTCGGATGCTCCCGGTGTCGCCTTGAAGGCCACGAAAATATTAAGATTGCGCGGGATCGATGTCGTGCATTTCGGGAACTCGGCCTCTCCGGAGCCGGTCAGCCGCATCATCATCCGCAGCGGGGCCCCGGAAGCCGCGGCCGCGGCCGCAGAAGCCCTCGGCTGCCCTGGAATAGATACTTTCACCGAGATCCTGCCGGACGCTCAAGCCGCCGTCACCGTGGTCCTCGGACTCGATTACGGCCGCTGCGCCCGGATCATCGACGGACCGGAGCTCTAAACATGGAACTTGTGGAGATACTCAAGCAGGCCGTAGGCGCGGGAGCCAGCGACATCCATCTCGTGGTGGGCAAGCCGCCCATGATGCGGCTCAACGGCGAGATCCAGGAGGTCCCGGGATTTGCGATCCTCTCCGCCGAGGACTCCAAAAAACTGACCTACTCCGTCCTCTATGAGGAGCAGCGCGCGCGCTTCGAGGATCAATGGGAGCTCGACTGCTCCTTCGCGGTGCGCGGCTTCGCGCGCTTCCGCGTCAACGTGTTCCTGCAGAAGAACGGCGTGGAAGCGGTCATGCGCGTGATTTCCTCGCAGATCCCCACGCCCGAGCAGCTTCGCCTGGCTCCCTCGGTCATGGCTTTCGCGGACCTGCCCCGCGGCTTGGTCCTGGTCACGGGGCCCACGGGCTCGGGGAAGTCCACCACCCTGGCCTCCATCATGGAGATCATCAACCAGAAAGAGGCCTGCAACATCCTCACCATCGAGGACCCCATCGAGTTCGTCTACGAGTCCAAGAAGAGCATCTTCCGCCAGCGCGAGGTCGGGCAGAACACCAAGAGCTTCACCAACGCCCTGCGCAGCGCCCTGCGCCAGGACCCGGACGTGATCCTCGTCGGAGAGCTGCGCGACCTGGAGACCATCCAGCTGGCCATCACCGCCGCCGAGACCGGACACCTTTGCTTCGGGACCCTGCATACCCAGGACGCGCCCTCCACGATCGACCGCATCATCGACGTGTTCCCTCCGCATCAGCAGACCCAGATCCGCGTCCAGCTGGCCGTGGCTCTGCAGGGCGTGGTCAGCCAGATCCTGATCCCGCGCGCCGACGGCCAGGGACGCGTGGCCGCGCGCGAGGTCATGGTCATGACCCCCGCGATCAGCAACCTCATCCGCGAGGGCAAGACCCATATGATCTACGGAGCCATCGACACGGGCGTGAAGTTCGGCATGGTCCCCATGGACAAGTCCTTGGCCGAGATGTCGCGCCAAGGCCTCATCACCGTCGAGGAGGCCCTCAAGCACGCGCACAACTTGAAGGTCGTGGAACAGCTCCTGGGCGTGAAATCCCGCGGGGAAGCGTCCGCGACGCTCTGAAGATGGACAAGATCAAGCTGCTCAAGCCCCTGCGCCTGTTCTCCTCGGTCCCGGAGAAAGACCTCCAGGAACTGGCGGACTTCCTGACCCTGGAGACCCACGCCGACGGCGCGCGGATATTCCAGGAAGACTCGCAAGGCGACAGCCTTTATTTCGTCGCGTCGGGCCGCGTGCGAATCTCCAAGAAGCTGCCGGAATCCGGGGGCTCCCAAGACTTGGCCGATCTCGGCCCCGGAGACTGCTTCGGCGAGATGGCCGTCATCGAGGCCGTGCGCCGCAGCGCCGATGCCTACGCGCGGGGAGAAACGCTGCTCCTGCGCCTGCGCAGAGAGGACCTCGACCGCTGGCTCAAGAAGAACCCGCTCCTGGCCTTGGGCTTCTTCACCCGCCTGGTGCAGACGCTTTCGGCCCGCCTGCGCCGCTCCACGACGGAGCTCACCCTGCTCTACGACTTGAGCCGCCTGCTGGTGGAACGCTGCACGGATCCGCAGGAACTCCTGGGACGAGTGCTCGGGCTTCTGCATTCCCATCTGGAAGGCGATTGGATCTCCGCGGCCTGGATCTACAACAAATTCAACGACGAGCTGGACTTGACGGCCTCCCAAGGAGACCTGACGGCCCTTGCGCAGGAGACGCTGAAGGCGCCGCAGGAAGGGCGCGAGGGCTGGCTCGATGAGCGGACCTGCGTCATCCTCTGCCCCGGCGAACGCAACCCTTCCGGCGCCTTCCTTTTCCGCCGGCACGCCCCGCTCCCCGAAGACGAGCGCGTGGAGCTGCGGAGAACGCTCCTGACCATCGCGCTCCTCATCGCCACGGCCGTCGACAATATCTCCCTGCGGGCGGAAGAAGACTTCCGCTCGCGCCTGAACGCGGCCAAGGCCGCAGGACCCGGACTATGAAAAAACCCTCCGCCGCCGCAGACGCCGTCTCCAAGAAGTTCCGGGTTCTGGCCCGCGCAGCGGCCCGCATCGCCGACGAAAAGAAGGCCGAGGACATCCTTCTGCTCGACATCCGCGGCCAGAGCATCCTGGCCGACTATGTCCTGCTCGTCAACGCGAACTCCTCGACGCACGCGCGCGCCCTGCAGGACTCCCTGGAAGACGAGCTCACCCTTCTCGGCGCGGACCCCGTGCACAAGGACGGCAAGGACAGCGAGTCCTGGCGCGTGCTCGATTACGGCTGGATGCTCGTCCACATCCTGCAAGAGGGCACCCGCAACCTCTTCGCCTTGGAAAAGCTCTACCCGAAAGCCAAAAAGATCGCCGTCGCAGGCGAGGCCAAAGCCGCGAGATGAAAACGCCCCGCGAGCTCCTCTCGGAGCGCTTCAAGACCGCCATCCGCTCGGCCCTGGACCTGGAAGCCGATCCGCTCGTCATGCCCGCGCAGAACCCCGAGTTCGGGGATTACCAATCCAACGCGGCCATGGGCCTGGCCAAGAAGGCCCGGCTCTCGCCCCGCGCCGTCGCGGAGAAGATCCTCTCCAAGCTCGATCTTTCCGGGATCGCCGAGGGAGCCTCCATCGCGGGCCCCGGCTTCATCAATGTCCGTCTCTCGCCTTCATGGCTGGCCGAGCAGCTTAAAACCCTGCATGGCGATGAACGCCTAGGCGTGGAAAAGGCCTCTTCCCCGCAAAGAGTGGTCATAGACTATTCCGGTCCCAACGTGGCCAAGCAGATGCACGTGGGCCACCTGCGCAGCAGCATCATCGGAGACGCGCTGGCCCGCCTCATCGCCTTCCAGGGACACTCGGTCATCCGGCAGAACCACATCGGCGATTGGGGCACGCAGTTCGGCATGCTTATCGCCTATCTCCGCTCCTCCCAGCCCTCGGCCGCGGAGCATATCTCGGACCTGGAAGCTTTCTACCGGAACGCGAAGAAACGCTTCGATGAGGACCCGGCCTTCGCGGAAGAATCCCGCGCCACCGTAGTGCGCCTGCAGGCCGGCGGCGCCGAGGAACTGTCCCTTTGGAAGAAGATCGTGGAGGAAACCCGCCGCCACTACCTGCCGCTCTACGCGCGCATGAACGTGCTTTTGCGCGCCGAAGACGAGCGGGGGGAATCCTTCTACAATCCTCTCCTGCCGGGCGTCGTGGAGACGCTCAAGCAGAAGGGCGTGGCCGTCGAGTCCGAGGGCGCGGTCGCGGTCTTCATCGACGGCTATGAGACCCCTTTGCTCGTGCGAAAATCCGACGGCGGCTATCTTTACGGCACCACGGACCTGGCCGCGCTGCGCTTTCGCGTCTCGGAGCTCAAGGCGCAGAGGCTCATCTACACCCACGACTCCCGCCAGAGCCAGCATTTCTCCATGGTCTTTGCCGCGGCCAAGAAAGCGGGCTGGGCCGAGAACACCCTCTTGGAGTATGCCCCCTTCGGGACCATGCTCGGCACCGACGGGAAGCCCTTCAAGACGCGCTCCGGAGACACGGTCAAGCTCAAGGACTTGCTGGATGAGGCCGAGGAACGCGCCTCAAAGCTCGTGGAGCAGAAGAATCCCGACCTGCCCTTGGCGGAGCGCCGGGCCATCGCCCGCGCCGTGGGCATCGGAGCCGTGAAGTATTCCGACCTCTCCAAGGACCGAACCGGCGACTATATGTTCTCCTGGGACCTGATGCTCTCCATGGACGGGAACACCGCGCCTTATCTGCAATACGCCCATACCCGCATCCGCTCCATCTTCCGCAAGGCCGGTCTCGAACCCTCCAGCCTCGCCGGGGGAGCGCCGACGCTGGAGACTCCGCAGGAATCGGCCCTGGCCAAGCATCTATTGCGATTGGGAGAGACGATCGAGGACTGCGCGCAGACCCTGCGGCCGCACCTGCTCTGCGCCTATCTCTATGAACTCGCGGCAAGATTCAGCCGCTTCTACGAAGCCTGCCCCGTGCTCCAGAGCCCCGAGCCCCAGCGCTCCAGCCGCCTTTTGCTCTGCGACCTCACCGCCCGGACCCTGGCCTTGGGCCTGGACCTCCTGGGCATCGAACATCCTGAGAAGATGTAGGTCGGTTAACCGTAAAATTCGGGGGCCTCAAATACGGCATGTCTGATTTTTTAATATAAGTGTGATAAATGCAGTATTGACTGCGTTTCACATACTTAATATGCTGTTATTATGCGCAGAACATTCACTCAAGAGCTTTTTAAGTGGAAAGAATCAAAAGACCGTAAACCGCTATTGCTGAAAGGGGTGCGGCAATCGGGCAAGACCTATTTGCTCAAAGAGTTCGGCAAAAAGGCTTATCCCGACGCTGCCTATTTTAATTTTGAGGGCAATGAGCCTCTTCAAAAGTGTTTTGACCGGGACCTTGATCCGCAAAGGATCATCTCCGAGCTGGGAGTGTTCCACCGACGAGCCATAAAGCCGGGCGAAACCCTGTTGATTTTCGACGAAATACAGTTCTGCAACCGCGCGCTGACGGCGCTGAAATATTTTTGCGAGGACGCGCCGCAATACCACATCGCCTGCGCCGGATCGCTGCTGGGCATCGCGCTGTCCAAACCGCTTTCTTTCCCGGTCGGGAAGGTGGACCTGCGTTCTCTGCGGCCTCTTGGCTTTTATGAATTCATGCTGGCGAATCAAGAGGAAGAGTTGGCCGGATTTTTGACGGAGCTTCCCTCTGATAAGGAAGTCCCGGAAACATTCACATTAAGGCTGCAGGAGCTTCTCCGGAATTATTATGTGGCGGGCGGCATGCCCGAGGCCGCGGCAAAATGGATAGAGACGAAAGACGTGGCCGAGGTCGAGGCGATCCAGCGGCGAATACTGGACTCCTACGAACTGGATTTCGCCAAGCACGCGCCCGCAAAGGATATCCCCAAGCTGAACCTTATCTGGAAGTCCATCCCGAATCAGCTGGCAAGGGAAAGCGGCAAATTCATTTTCGGACACGCCAAACCGGGCGCAAGAGCGAAAGATCTTGAAGACGCGCTGGAGTGGCTGATTTCCGCCGGCATGGTTCACAAGGTGGTGAAAATAGGACAGCCCTTCATCCCGCTTTCGGCCTACGCGGATCCGTCGTATTTCAAGCTGTACGCGCCGGATGTCGGACTGCTGAGGAAAATGGCCGGACTCCCGGCCGAGGCTGTTTTCCAGGGACCGGAGACTTACAGGGAATTCAAGGGCGCGCTGACGGAAAATTTCGCGCTGACCGAGCTATTGAACGCGGATTTCGATCCGCCCTTTTACTGGAGATCCGGCAACACCGCTGAAGTGGATTTCGTGGCGCAGTTCAACGAGCGCATCGTGCCTATCGAGGTCAAGGCGGGACGCAACAGAGCGCGCAGCCTTGCGGAATACAGGAAGAAGTATTCCCCCGAGATTTCCGTCAAAACCTCTCTTGAAAACGTGAGCGGAAAAGAGATCAAGAGCATTCCGCTATACATGCTCTGGCGCCTCAAGAGCTATCTTTAAAGGCTCGCAGCGGCCTTTCCCTTCCGGGAATCGAACACCCAAAAGATGTGACCGTCAGTTCTTGCCGAGGGAAGCGGCCCACTTGCGGGCTTTTTCCATCACGCCCGAGAGTCCCTTGGGCTCCGCGGGCTTCTTCTCCACGGCGCCGATGGACCTGAGGAAGGCTTCCTCGTTGGGCTTGCGGCCGAGATACTCCTCGATATCCTTCATCTCGTCGCGCGAGCCGCCCCGCCCCAAGACCTTCTCGCGCAGCTCCCGCCCCGCGCGGGGATCGAAGGGATCCTTCTCCAGGCGCGTGAACAGGTCCTGCGCGTAGACCAGGGACCATAGATAGCTGTAGTAGCCGGAGTCGTAGCCGCCGCTGGCGATATGCGCGAAGCTCGCCTCCGGGATCGTCCCCTCCGTCATCGGCATATGCGTGATCTCTTTGGTCAGATCGCCGTAGAGCTTGGTCGTATCCTGCGCCCCCTGCATATGAAGCGTCATGTCGTAGGTCGCCAGGAAGCACTGTCGAAGATACTGCATGCCGCTGCCCGCGTTCTTGGCCGCGATCAGCTTGCGCGCGAGTTCGGCCGGGAGCTTCTTGGAGGGGTCTTGATAGTCCCCGGAGATGCGGTCGAGGACCTGCTCGTTCCAGGCCCAGTTCTCGAACATCTGGGAAGGCGCCTCTACGAAGTCCATGGACGTGCCGTAGCCCGAGAGCGTCTGGTAGCGCGAGCGTCCCAGCGTGTTGTGCATGAGATGCCCGAACTCATGGAAGAACGTCTCCACCTCATCGTGGGAAAGCAGCGAGGGCTTGTCCTTGGTCGGCTTCTCCATATTGGAAACCATGGCCGAGATCGGCAGACGGTAGGAGCCGTCCTTCCTTTCATAGGACGGAACGATCTCCGTGACCATGGCATGCGTGAACTTCCCCTGCCGCGGATAGAGATCGAGCAGGAACTCGCCCAGAACCTCTCCGCTCTTGGAGTCCACGACCCGATACCCTTTCGCATCCGGGTGCCAGGTCTTGGCGCCCGGCATCTCCTCGAAACGCACGCCCAGCACCTTCTGATAGACCTCCATGGCTCCGCTGACCACGCGATCCGTCGGGAAATACCTGCGCAAGGACTCCTGATCCACCGAATACTTCTGCTTCATGCGCTGGTTGGAGTAGTAGTTGACGTCCCAGGGATTGAGGACCCCGTCGGAAGCCTTCCCTTCCATCGAATTTTTGAGGTCCAGGAGCTCGCGGCGCTCGTCCGCGGCCTTGCCCTCGAGCTTGCCGCGCACGCGGCCGATGAACTCCATCACGGCCTCGGGCGTCTTGGCCATGCGGTCCTCGAGGATGATCTCGGCGTGGTTCTTGTAGCCCAGCATCTTCGCGGCCTCATCGCGCAGGCGGACCATCTCCGAAAGGCGCTCCTTGTTCTCCTGGCCGCCGCGGTTATTGAACATGACGAGCACGGCCTTGCGGGCCCGAGCGTCCTTGGCGTTGTCGAAGAACGGGAGCACGTCCGGATACTGCGTGGTCACGCAATAAGTCTTCTTTGCCTTCTCCAAGCGCTTGCTGAAGTCCGCGGGAGCCTCCTTGGGCAGGCTCGCGAGCGCCTCCTGGGTCAAGACGTAATCGCCGCCGGACTTCTTAAGCTGTTTCTCGATAAAGTCCTTGGGAAGGCCCTGGACCTGCTCGGGCGTCAGGAGATAGGACTGCACGCGGTCGATATAGCCCTGGGGGAGCCCCTCGAGCTGCTCGCGCGTCATGAGCATGAAATCCTTGACCTCGGCAACGGTCTCCTCGAAAGCCGTGCTCAAGTCGACGAGCCGCTCCTGGATCTTCTTGAAATGCGCGCGCTTGTCCGCGGGAAGATCCAAGCCGTTGTCCTTGAAGGCCTTGAGGGTCTTCTTGGCCAGCCGAGAATCCTCCTCGTTCAAGGACCCGGCTGCGGACAGGCCTGAATTCAAGGTCTTATAGAGGTCTTCGCGCATGTAGAGGCCCAGCATGAACTTGGAAGTCTCGGCTTCACACTTGCGGGAGGCGTCCCGCACAGGCTTCTCCGTGGAGACCGCGGAAAGGACCAGCCGCGGCTTGAGCGTCTCAAAGAACTCCCCAAGGGCCTCGTCGAAAGACGCGATCGTATTCTTGAACGAGGGGGACTTTTCCTGGGCGATGGAGTCGAGGCGCCGGGTCAGGGCGATCTGAGCCTGCGAGCAGACTTGCTCGATGCCCTTGGACACGGCATTGAAATCGACCTCGGAATCATCCAGACGGCGGGAATCCTTCATCTTCGTCTCCTCTCCTCCCTGCGTCATGACCGCAAGGAGCGAGTCGTCCTTGCCCTGCGTCCCTCCGTCGAAAAGCGTGCCGTAGTCTCCGCCCTGTAAGGAGACCTTGACCGGTTTAAGGCCCTTGGAGACCCGCGCGGCGTTCACGCGCGCTCGCGGATCGGCGAGCGCCGCGCGTTCCTCCACGCGCAAAGCCTCTCCCCAGGTCCCGCGGAGAATAGCCAGAGACTGCTCGCGCGGACCCTGCTCAATGGCCCAAGACCCTGCCTGCGGGCAGTAGATCCTTTGCGCGGCCTTGACCTCGCTCAGCATCCCGGCGCCCAAAAGTTCCGCAAAAGCCTGTTCGGTCGCGGCCAAGCGAGGGTCCTGAGCCTTGGCCTCCAGGAGCACGCGCACCGAAGCGTCCTTGCATGCGTCGGCAGAGGCGGGCTGGACCTCAATGGATTTCGGATCAGGCGCTCCCTGTTGGTCCGCGAACGCTGCGGGAGACAAGAGCATCAAAAAAGGAATCATCCGCATGGAAGAGAGTCTTTTCATGGTCGTTTCTCCAATAATCGGCTGCCCGAATCACGGGCGAATAGAAGTATAAGTCCTCTCCTGACATCTCGCCATACCCCGAAGGCCCAAATCGCCGTCAACGAAGGACCTAGCCTTTCCTAGGTCCTCCGGGTCAGCACATTTTTTTGACGCTTTCGAAAGCGCGCCGGGCGGCGCGCAGGGTGCGCTCGATGTCGGCGCGCGTATGGCAGGAGGAAAGCATGGCGGTCTCGAACTGCGCCGGGGGAAGATACACTCCCTGCTTCAGCATGGACTGGAAGAATCGCGCATAGGCTTGCCGGTCCGCCTTGGCAGCCGAGTCCCAATCCCGCACAGGCGTCTTTGAGAAGAAAATCGTGAACATGGAAGCGATCTGATGCACCTGGACCGGGACCCCGGACTGAGCCGCGGCCTCGCAGAGTCCGACCGCAAGCTCTGAAGCCAAGCCGCTCATCCGCGCGTAAGGATTCTCGCGCTTAAGGGCCTTGAGCGCGGCCAGACCCGCGGCCACGGCCGCGGGATTGCCGGAAAGCGTGCCGGCTTGATACGCTCCGCCCAAAGGCGCCACGCGCTCCATGATCTTGCGCTTCCCGCCGTAGGCGCCCATGGGAAATCCGCCGCCGATGATCTTGCCCAGGCAGGTCAGGTCCGGCCGGACCTTATAGGCCGTCTGCGCGCCGCCGTACGACATACGGAAACCTGTGATCACCTCGTCAAAAACGAGCAGAGCGCCGTTGGCGCGCGTGATCTTCCTGAGCCCCTCCAGAAAGCCGGGTTCCGGCAGGACCAAGCCCATGTTGGCTGCCGCGGGCTCCACGATCACGGCCGCGATGCTCTTCCCCCATCGGGAAAATGCCGCGCGCACGCTTTCCAAGTCATTGTAGGAACAGACCATGGTCGTCTCGGCCCAGGAGCGAGGAACCCCATCGGAATCCGGCTTGCCGAGCGTGGCCGCGCCTGAACCCGCGGCGACCAGGAGATTGTCCGCGTGGCCGTGGTAGCAGCCCGCGAACTTGACGACCCTATCTCGGCCGGTGAAGGCGCGGGCCGCGCGCAGAGCGCCCATCACGGCTTCGGTGCCGGAGCTGGTCATGCGCACGAGCTCCAAGGACGGCAGAGCTTTCTTGAGCGCCTCGGCCAGGAGCGTCTCGGCCTGCGTGGGCGCGCCGAAGCTGGCTCCCGCGCGCACGGCCGAAGACGCGGCGCGCGTCACGGCCGGATGCGCATGCCCCAGGATGAGCGGCCCCCAGGAGAGGCAGTAGTCGATGTAGCGGTTGCCGTCCTCGTCGATGAGCGCCGCGCCTTTGCCTGAGCGCATGAACACCGGCGTACCGCCCACGGCCTTGAAAGCCCTCACCGGAGAGTTCACCCCTCCGACCAAGGACTTTTGCGCCCGGGCAAAGAGCTTCTTTGATTGAGAGAATCGATCATCGCGCGTCCGACAATCCTTCTCTTCGTCATTCCGGCGCAAGCCGGAATCTAGAGCTGGACCCCGGCTTCCGCCGGGGCGACGTACTAGGCCAGCCATCGGGCGGCTTCCAAGGCATGATAGGTGATGAGGATGTCCGCGCCCGCGCGCTTGATGGACGTCAGCGTCTCCAGGACCGCGCGCTTCTCGTCGATCCAGCCGTTGGCCGCGGCGGCCTTGATCATCGCGTATTCGCCGGAGACGTTGTAGGCGGCCAAGGGCAGACGGCTCGCCTGCCGCACCGCGCTGAGCACGTCCAAATAAGCCAGGGCGGGCTTGACCATAAGCATGTCCGCGCCTTCCTGCTCGTCGATCAAGGCCTCGCGCACGGCCTCCCGGCCGTTGGCCGGATCCATCTGATAGGTCGATCGGTCGCCGAAGCGCGGAGGAGACTCGGCCGCGTCCCGGAAGGGACCGTAGAAAGCGCTCGAGAACTTCGAGGCATAGGCCAGGATCGCGGTCTGCGCGAAACCGGCGGCGTCCAAAGCCTTGCGCGCGGCCAGGACCTGGCCGTCGGCCATGGCGCTCGGCGCCACCACGTCCGCGCCCGCGCGGGCCTGGCTGATCGCCGTCTTCGCGATAAGCTCCAAGGTCGCGTCGTTATCCAAGACGAACCCTTTTCCCGCGCGGCGGATGACGCCGCAGTGCCCGTGATCGGTGTACTCGCAGAAACAGAGGTCCGTGATCACGACAAGATCGGGAAATCGGTCCTTGATCGCGCGCACGCCGCGCTGGACTATGCCGTCGGAAGCCCACGCACCGGAACCCTTGGCATCCTTGCGCTCCGGGATGCCGAAGAGAAGCACGGCCGGCAGGCCCGCATGAACAGCCTCCCCAGCGAGCTTGACCGCCTCATCCACGGAATACTGGAACTGCCCCGGCATGGAGCGGATGGGCCGCTTCTGCGCCTTGCCGGGGCGAAGGAAGATGGGCAGCACGAAGTCCTCGGCGTCCAAGCGCGTCTCGCGCACCAAGGCGCGCAGACCCGCGGACGCGCGGAGCCTGCGCATGCGCTGTAAAGGGAATGGCATAGGGCGTCAGTCGCAGATGCCGACCATCTGCAAAAAGGTCTCTTCCATGCGCTGGGCCATGAGCACGGAGAACTTCTTGTAGAACACGTAGCCCATCTCAGGGTCCTTGTCGAACTTCCCGCGGATGCATTTGCCGTCGAAAGACAAGGCCAGGACGGTCTCCTGCGCCTGCGCCGAGAGATGCCAGCGGTAAGGCGGGATCAGCCAGGACCAGCCCACGAGCTCGTCGGCGCCCACGGTCTGGATGGTGATGTCCTTGGCCCCGGACCTGGGCAGTTCCAGCGCCACGCTCCCCTGCCGGATGAGGAAGAACTTGTCTGCCTCCTCTTCCGCGCGGAAGAGGTATTCCTTCGCCTCGAATCTATGATTGGCCGCGCAGCCGGTGAGCAAATCCACGTACGACTCCTTGATGTCCTTGAAGAACGGATGAGCGCGGAGTATGGAACCCAAATCTTTTTTTACCATGACGCACCTCTCTATTCGAAGCGTTATTTATTCTCCGGCGCACCGGCGAACTCCCGCAAAAGGCGGATCAAGTCGCCGATATCCTTATCCGGCATCTTCCCTGCGTAGCCCGGCATCTTGCCCTCGCCCTTCTTGACGACGCCGATGAGCTCTCCGTCGGACTTCTTCGCCGTGCCCTCGGAGGTCATATCCAGAGACTTGGGATCGAGCTTAAGGCCCTTGGCCAGGGCGGCGTTGCCCTTGCCTTCCTTTCCGTGGCAAGAAGCGCACTTGGCCGCATACGTCTTCCTGGCCGATCCAAGATCCGCGCTCGCGGATCCGGCCGCAGGAGCGGCAGGGGCAGCAGGCTCTCCTTGGACCGCGGATTCCTTGCCGACCGCGGGAGCCAGCGAACGGACATAAGCGACGATATCGTCTATCTCCAAGGACTTGAGCTTATCCTTGAAAGCCGGCATCTTGCCGCGCCCGTTCTTCGTCGCTTGAGCCAGCTCGGCGTCGGACTCGGCCGGGGCGCCCAGCAGATCCAGCTTCTTTGCATCAAGCTTCATGGCCTTGGCCAAGCCGGCATTGCCCTTGCCGTCTTTCCCGTGACAGGCGGCGCATTTTGCATCGTAGATCTTCTTGCCGCTCTCTTTATCCGCGGAGGAAACGGTCCCGACAGATGCGATGGGAAAAACCGCAAGGCATGCCCAAATAGGGAATCTCTTTTTCATGATGCGTTCTCCTCTCCTATCGCGGCGGCATGCCGCAGTATAACACCTGTGGGAACGATCCTGCATCCCTCTCCGGGAGCCTGTTCGCTTTTCAGCGCCCGCAGCAGCTTCAGCGCGCACTCCGCCGAAATACTCTCGGCAGCCGCGATCTCCCCTCTCCTTTTCGACAGGGAATCTGCGATGATGGTCTCCAGATCGTCGATGTTGTAGAGATGCACGCCGGGGATGCCGGCAACCGTTGGATCGATGTTGCGGGGCACGCCCAAGTCGATGAGCACCAGCGGCGCTCCCCCGCGCTGCCGAGTCAATTCCGCCATTCGAGAACGGGTCACGATATAATGGGGGCAGGCCGTGGAAGCGATGAGAACATCCATGTCATGGATGGAGGCCATGCCCTCTTCCAAGCTCACGGCGCGGGCGTTGAACGATCCGGCAAGCTCCCGGGCATGCGCCAAGTCGCGATTGGCGATGGTCAGCGTCGCCGCGGGACCGCAGAGCAGATGCTGGGCCGCGGTCTGCGCCGTCTTCCCGGCGCCCAAGAGCAGGATGCGGCGAGTCTTCGCGCCGTCCCGGGACAGGATCTTCTCGGCAAGGGCCACGGCGGCGGCGCCGCAGCTGGTGATGCCCTGGGCAATGCCGGTGCGGGCGCGCACGGCCTTGCCCGCGGCAAAAGCCGCCTGAAACGCCTTATTGAGGATCTTATCCGTTCCGCGCGCGGCAACGGACTGCTGATACGACTCTTTGACCTGGCTGAGTATCTGATGCTCGCCCACGACGATGGAATCCAGGCCGGAGGCCACGCGGAAAAGATGCCTGAGCGCCGCGGCCCCGGAGAGGGAGAAGAGGAACTCCTCGCACTGCGGCGCACGACGCACTAAGAATTCCCTCAGCCGCTGCTGAGCCGCGGCAGCATCACGAGCGCCGGCATAGCACTCCAAGCGGTTGCAGGTAGAGACCACCACGAGCCCCGAGAGGATCCCGTCGCCGCACAGCTCGGAGATCGCAGTCTCCAGCTCCGAGGCCTGGAACGCCAAACGCTCGCGGACCTCGACACCTGCTTCCCGGTGACTGAGACCCACGAGGACCAAGTCCCCCCAGGCCGCAAGAGGCATCGAGCCGCCTCTTGCAGGAGAGGCCTTAGGGTCCACCCTCATCATTTCAGTCGAATCGTCCATGAGATCGTTCCGCGTCAGAATTTCGCCTCGAGCCCGAGCTGGGCGATGCTGGCCCGGCCGCTGTTGTTGGTGTCGGTCTTATCGACCCAGTCGTCGATGCGGTAGCCGGCCCGAGCCGTGATGCTCTTGTACCCGGACGGGGTATATTCCAGCGTCAAGCTTCCCCGCGCGATGCGCACGTCGCTGGGCGTGTAATCGTTCATGATGTAGTTGTCCGTGGTCATGAAATGCAGGGGCGTCTGCATGCGGGACCAAGCATAGGAACCACTGCCCTTGACCGTGAAGCCCAGAGGAAGGTTGATCCGTCCGCCGGCATCCGCCACGGAGTTCTCCTGCCGATTGTTCATCCCTCCTTCATGGAAGGTGCTTCCGGGGAATGTCGCGCTCCCCGAACCGAACCACCCCTCCGTGAAATAATGGATATTCTCGTAAGATCCGCCGATTCCCAAGAAGATCTTATTGGTCGCGGCCCAATCCAGGCCGGCCCGATAGGTATTGCGGGAACTGCTGTACTTGCTGAACTTCGACATCGTGTTCCTTTCCTTAAGATAGCCGCCCATGACCGTGAGGCTCACGTCGCGAGGAAGCGGCACGATCACGGAGGCATTCGCATCATCCTGCCAGGTCGGCTGGTTCACGAAAGCCGGACGATTAGCCTGAAGCCTCTTGTAGGAAGCCTCCGCCTCGATTCCGAGAGGAAGCTCGGCCTGAAGGCTCATGCTGCCGATATGCTTCACATCCTCCCGGGCCACGACGTTGTCCAATTCCCCGGGGAGAACGAATGTGCCGTCCCTAAAATAGCGCATCCCCTGATAGATCTGGGTCGGCGCATCGCGGCGGTGGCTGAGCTCCGCCTTGTAGCCGGCCTTGAGGAAGAGCTTTTCCAGGATGCGATAGTCGAGCTCGAAGGTTCCCTTGAGCGTGGTCTTGTCGATCTGATGGCTGTCCCCTATCGGAGCCGCGACGGCATAGCCTCTGAAAGCGGCGTTCTCATCGATCGCCACGACTCGGGAATAAAGCTTCGCGGTCAACGACAGCTTGTCGCTGTTCTTGTAGACCGCGTTCAAAGCCCCCACGAAAGCGTTCATCTTATAGCGCGTCGACAGATTCTCCCTTTGCCGGGCCGTCAGCGCCCCGGTCATGGCCAGCTTCTTGCTCACATCATAACGAAATCTCATGTCGCCGGCATTGGCCTGGGTCGGAGAGTAGAGGGGCTTGATGATCCCCGAGGCCGCCCAGGTGATCGAAGAAACGGCGGCGGCATCCTTGAACTCGCTGTGCGTGATGTCCACGCTCACCGCTCCATCGTCCTTCACATTCGAACCCAGACCGATCGTGACGTCCTGCTGGGTATTGTCGACGTTGGCGACGCCGACTTGATATCTGTTCGCCCGCGCGGACATGCTGCCGAATTTTTCCGCGGTCCAGTACTGCACGGAAAACCACTTGGCCGAGTTCCCCGGAGCGAAGACCGCCAGATTGACGTCCGCCTCCGTGCGCCGGACCGTGAAATCCGCGTTCAGAGGCACCCGGAACACTTCAGCGGGGTTCGCGATCCATACCCCATTGGCCACGACGCCTGTGCGCTGATAGCTCTGACGGTGATGCAGGATGCCGAGCATCGCGCTTCCCTTGAAGACGTCCTTATAGTCCGCGCACACCGACCCGTTCTCTTCCGTGCTCCCGATGTCCTTGAGCTGGAAGTCGAAAAGTCCTGCCGCGCCCTGACCGCCGACCTGCACGTCGCCCTGGCCGATGGAATAAACCTTTCCGTCGTATTCCTGGACGCTTCCTCGATTTCCCCGAGCGTCCAAGTCCACGTAGCGGGCGTCGGCCGAGGCGCTGTAGGAAGCGTCTCCCTCGGCATGGGCCGACAGGACGAAGAGTCCCAGGACGAAACCGGCGGCCATGGCTCGAATCAGCACCGTCTCTCGGATATTGGGATTCATTCTTGCCTCTTATTGAGCGAAGCTCTGCGCTCTGTCGGAGCCGTGGATCTCACGGTGACACTCGGAACAGCGCTCGCGCTGGTTGACGCTCAGTATCGTCGAGGTGCTGCCGTGGGCCTTCTGATGGCAGCTCAAGCACAGGAAGCCCTGCGGGACCTTGAGGAGCCGGTCGTTGGCCGAGCCGTGCACCCCATGGCAGTTCTTGCAACCGTCGGCCACCGGAGGATGTTCGAAGGCAAAGGGTCCGACCTTCTCCACGTGGCACTTCGCGCACTGCTCCTCTTCGGAATCCGCCTTGAGATTGCCTTCGATTCCGCCGTGCGGATTATGGCAGGAAGCGCAGGTCATCTTCCCTTCCGGGACAGGATGGTGCGAGGCCAGCTTCATGTCCGCCTTCTGCTTGGCATGGCACTTCAGACAGCCTTCCGTCGCGCCTTTGGCCAGCGACTTGCGCCCCTCGCCCTCGTGCACGCTATGGCACTTCAGGCAGCCGACGCTGTTGCGCCGATGGGCGCCCGTCTTCCAGAACATGAGGTTCTTGTCTTTGTGGCAGGAAAGGCACGTATCCGCCTGCTCGTCGGCGCCCAGCTTCTTGAGGTTCTTCATTGTGGAGAAACCGGGATTGCTCTTGTCTCCGGCCGCGGCGACGTGCAGCGAGCCGGGACCGTGGCAGGACTCGCAGCCGGAAGCGAGCTTCGCAGAGGAAAGGGTCTTGCGCCCATGAGTGGTCTTGCGGAAGGACTCCGACTGCTCCGCATGGCAGGATGCGCAGACCTCCGCGCCGACCGCGACGGGAGCCTCCGCTGTTCCAGCCGCGAATACGCTTCCCCATGGGAAGACCGCTGCGAATACGGCCAAAATGGAAGTCCTGCTCATCGTGATGCTCCTCCCCTGAACGCCGCGCGGCATCTCATCAGGATAGACTCTTCGGAACGGATGAACAATGGCAAAAAGCAACCCGAAAGATGACTTTCGTCATCCACGCCCGGATTACGGCAAGGACCCGTTGTGGCACTCATAACACGGCATCTGCTTCCACACATCGCCGATCTCCTCGGGATGTTCGAACTCCAGCCCCGCGACCGAGGAACGCATGGCGCCCTTGGCTCCCTGCTCGATGGTCGTATGGCAGATGGAGCAGTCGCTGCGGATCTTCTTCCCGTCGGCGGACGCATGGCGGCCGTCATGGCATCGGAAGCATCCCGGCGAGTTCATATGCCCGATATTGCTCGGATACGACTTCCAGGACGCGCCCATCTCAGGAAAGAAATTCGCCCGGTAGACCGCCGTCACGACGGCGGCCGCGCTCTCGATGGCAGCCCGGTCGCGCGCCCACGCTTTGGGATAACCTTCCTTGTAAAAAGACTCCAGCCGACTTTTGATGCCGGTTTGCGCATCCGCGAGCTTCTTGTAATCCGCGGCCAGCGCGTTGACGGCCTCCCGCTTGATATACGGCAGGGAGCGGTCGATCCTGCCGTCGGCCAGGGCCTCATTGACGGCATCGACGGGAGATTTGAAGATGTGGCTCGGCCGATTATGGCAGTCGATGCAGTCGAGTCTGCGCAACTCTCCCGCGGGCGGAGCCTCCGGCTTGACGCCGGATTCCTGATCCGCGTAGATCGTGACGCGTCCCTCCTGATCGGTCGCCCGCACCCAAGGGATCTTCTGGCGCTTCTCGTCGGTCGACACATAATCCATCTTGTTCTTGATGTTCATGTGCCAATGGATCCCCGTCCTCAGCCCGGAAGCGGTCCTGCCGCCTCCCACTAGGATGAGCATCCTCGTGCGCCATTCGCTGTTCTTCTCATCCGGCAGAAAATAACGATGCTCTTTCTCCGCCGCGCCGAAGAACTGCTGAGGCCAATGGCATTGCTCGCAGGTCTCCTGGGCCGGACGCAGGTTCTTGATGGGCGTCTTGATGGGCCGGGAATATTTCTTCGCGAGGACCGAGTAGACCTGGTAAGTCCCCGAGAGCTTCGCTTTGACGAACCATTCCGCTCCAGGCCCGATGTGGCAGCGCGTGCAGGCCACGCGGGCATGAGGAGAGTTCTGGTAGGCGGTATACTCCGGTTCCATCACGCTGTGGCAAAGCCTGCCGCAAAAAGCGACCGACTCCGTGAACTCATAGGCGCGGTAGCTGCCGTACGCCGAGAACAGCAGGAACAGCGCGCCGACCCCCGCCGTGGTCAGCAGCCAGCGCTGCTGGAGCGGATCGTTGAGATCGATGCGGGGCAATTCCCTGGACTTGAGCCCTCGAAGGATCTTCCTGCGCTCCAGCCATGCGCCGGCCAGGATCATGAGCAGGCTGGAGACCAGGAACACGGGCAAGAGGAGATAGGTGACCACGCCCAGGTAAGGGTTCGCGCCGTGCGACAGGAAGTCCATGACGAAAAGGAAGAAGCCGGCCGCGAAGAGCACGACGGACAGGATGCCTCCGGCCATGCTGATCCGGTTTTTGAAATAGTTCCCCTCGGGCCGATGTTCGGGAAGCATCTCAGCGCGCTCCCGCATAAGAGTGCAGGCTCTTCAGCAAGTAGTTGACGCCGAAGTAGGTGAACAGGACGAAAGCGAAGCCCGCGACCGAGAGCCAAGCCATGCGCCGGCCCTCCCATCGGTGCGTGCGACGCAGATGCAGCGCCGCGGTATAGACCAGCCAGGTGATCAGCGACCAGGTCTCTTTGGGGTCCCAAGACCAATAGGAGCCCCAGGCCTCGTTGGCCCAGACCGCGCCCAGCACGATGCCGCCGGTGAGCAGGAGATAGCCCAGGGCCATGGCACGCTCGTTGAACCGGTCGACGGCCTGGGCGCTTTCATGGCCGGCCTTCGTCCCATACGCCGCCAGATAAACGACGGACGCCAGGAAGGACAAGGCCAGGGCCGCGTAACCCATCATGATGACCGCGACATGGAAGAGCAGCCAATTGGACTGCAGCGCGGGAACCAGGGGAGCAATGGAACGATCGAGCAGGACGCAGATTCCCAGCAAGAGCAGGCAGAGCGCCGCGGCCGCGGGCCCGAGCCATGCCTCGTTCTCCCTGCGGCGGAAGAGCCCCGCGAGCGCGGCGAGGCCCCAGGACATGCCGGCCAATGATTCAAACTGATTGGAAAGCGGGACATGCCCGGACTCATGCCAGCGCATGGCCAGGAACACCGTCTGCAAGAGCCAGGCCGCGGCGAGGATCCACCAGGCCGTCCGCTGCCGGCGAGGACGAGCCGCGAGATAAGCGAACCCGAAGACCGCCAAAGCCGCCCCGTAGGCGGCGAAGGATAGATTAAAAATATTCAAGTTCATGACTTTTTCTTGTCTCGCTCCAACATCACCCTGCCCAATTGATCATATTATTTCGTGGCGGCCCCTTTCATAAAAGTCCATGCCAAGCCTAAGCATAACAGGAAAGAACCGATATATATCCAAGGGACTCCTGGATCCCAGCTGGCCAGGAGATTCGAATAATCCGGGTTCCCCTCGTCATACCCGGCTTGATAGAGGGTCCATCCCTTCCAGCGCAGCGGCGCATTGACCGATACGAACGCACGGGCCTTGGAGACCCCTCCCTCCAGGATCTCCAGCTCGCTGACGAACTGCTTGATGCGGGGCTCCTCCAGCCGATAGGAGAACGAGTAGCGGCTCTCGGCCGTGGCATGAAATCCCTCGAACCTGGCGAATACCCATTGCTTCTGCGTCCCCTGTTTATCCCTCAACTCCAGGCGCAGGGCAGGGTTGTTGGGCGCCTGGGAACGAGTGGCCGGGCCCTCATGCGTAATCACGAAATCCGGATAATAGCCCAGCACCTTCACGGTCACGTCCGCGCTGCGCAGGCGGACGCTTTGTCCGGGCTGGACTTCCAGGGTCTCCGCCCACCCCTCTTCGGGACAGGCGATGCTCAGGTGATTGCCGGCCGAGCCGTAGCGCTCCACCGTGAATTTGTTCAGGCGCACGGTGAACGGCAATCCCACGACGCGCGTGCCCGACTCGATCCAATCGCGCGTCTGCCCCACGGTGAGAGGAAGATCTCCCCGCTCGCCTTTCACCGCGGTGACCAGTCCGCCGGTCAAGATGAGCAGTATCGAGACATGCGTCAGGAGCACGTCCTGCCTCCGGGCGCAGGCCGCGCGGCGGTTCCAGGTGCACGAAGCGATATTGAGCCCCAACAAAGCCAGAAGCACGGAGAACCCCGAGGAATGATAGAGATCGTCGAGGCGCAGTCCCAGAAGGAGCCTGCTCCAGCCTCCGAATCGCTCCGCATACGCGGCAGCGGTCTCCCCCTGCGGGATCAGGGTCCCGATAACGGAAACAACAACGAGAACGGGGAGCAGGCTGTAAAGAAGCATCGGCGAGCCAAAGAACTCCGCCAAGTCCCGCAGCCTCTTACTTGGGATCATCAGGAGGAGCTTCTTTTTTATCAACAGCCGGTTTCGTGGAACGATCGAGGCGCACCTTGCCGGTGATCCAGGCCCAGTTCATGGGATAGACGTCCATGTCGAAGACGGTCCAATACGAATGCCAGACCGCTATGGCCAGGCACGCCAGCACCGCTTCCATGAAGTGGATGAGCAGGCACAGGTCGATGAACCACTTGGGCAGAAGGTGCAGGGACCACTCGCGGAACCACACCACGAATCCGGTGCCCACCATCACGAAGCTCCCCCAGATGAGGGCCCAATACTCCGCCTTTTCTATATAGTTGAATCTTGCGCGCTCGGGCGGACTCCCTCGATGCGTGAGGTTGTATCGCTGCATCCGCAGGAAGTCCAGGAAATCCTGCCAGCGCGGAAGCAAGGCGTGCATCTCCGCGCGGCCGTCGCGGGTGCTGCTGATCCAATACAGATGATAGGCCGCGAGCAGAAGGAAGACCCCGGCGAAGACTCTGTGCAGTCCCGCGCGCCACGCCGCGCCCGAGGCCCCGTCGAAGGCGATCCTCGCCCAGGAGGCCTGCGGATAGGCATGGCAGAAACCGGTATAGGCTAGCCCGAAGAAAGACAGCATGAGCACGAGATGCTGGATGCGTTCATTGGCGCTCATGCGCAGTTCCTGCGGGTCGTGCACATGGGAGATCCCCAGGAGAAGCTTGCGCTTATGGTCCAGGAGATTGTGCAGCAGCATGCCGGCGATGGTCAGGACGATGAGATAGATATAGAGCTTGCGCACCAAGGACAGCACCGTCTCCCGGATATCCCGCGCCGTGCTGGAAAACGTCATGTGCACCTTGCCCAGATTCACGAGCGCGCCGGCCCGCGGATGACAGGCTCCGCAGGTCTTCTGGAGGTTCTTTTCGTTCACGGAAGAGTCCGGATCGCTCGAAGGCAGAACGTCATGATGGCGATGGCACGAAGCGCAGTTGGCCGAGGCCATGTTCCCCGCCGAGAACGCCACGCCGTGATAGCTGTCGAGATAGGTCCGGCTCGCGTCCAGAGGCATGCCGAACTTGGCGATGAGCCTCTCCGAGCCGTGGCAATGGCTGCAGGTCTTCACGATGGAGCCGGTGAAGACCATGGAGCCCGGCTCGCGCAAGCCTTGGATATTGTGCTCTCCATGGCAGTCCGTGCAGACCGGGGCTTCCTTGACCCGGCTCCGCGCTTTCTGCGCATGGACGGAACGGGAATAGGCCTTGAGCGCGTCCGCGTGGCAGTTCCCGCAGGTCTTGGGTATGCGGTCCCTGTTGGCCCGGCTCTTGGAATTATTCGAGAAATCGAGATCGTGTCCGCCGTGGCAATCGACGCAGACGGCGGCCTTCTCATTCTTCTTCTCCGACAGGGCGCGACCATGCACGGTCTGCGCGTAGCTGGAGAACGGCTCCAGGCCGAACTTTCCCTTGAAGTCGATCTTCTGATGGCAGCGGTCGCAGGTCGCGGGGATATTGGCTCGCTGGACCGGTGAGCGCGGATCGGCGGCGCGCCTGAGCGCATGCGCGGGCCCGTGGCATGCCCAGCACAGGGCGCTCCCCTTGAACTGCTTGCCCAGCATCTTCCCGTGGTCGGAGGCGCGCAAGATCTCGACGCTTTTCTCGTGGCAGCCCTCGCAAGAGACGGGCGCGGCCTTCTTATCATGCGGGGTGTCGTCTTTGCCGGCATGGCAGGAGGCGCAGCCTATATCCTTATGCGCCGACGCATGGAAATCCGCGGTCCGGACCGCAGGCGCACCGGTCCCTTTGTTGCCATGACATGCCAGGCAGGCCTCATCCTCCGCGCGGGCGGGAACCGCCAGGACGGCTAGGCCGAGGAACAGGACAGCGCTCTTCATTCTTTCCTTATAATACGACTCGCGGCCAAGCCCTGCCATGACGAAAAGCAGCCTCGGCGATGACCTGCGTCATGATGGAAGTTTCCCGGCTCAACTGACCCTGATCATATCCTCGAGGCCCGCTCGATCGCACACCTCGATGGTCTTCCCGGAGACCCGGATGAAGCCTCTCTTCTGAAAAACGGAAAGGGCGCGGATGACGGTCTCCGGAGAGAGTCCCAGATTCGCCGCAATCTCACGCCGGCTGTAATTGACCGGCAAGCGGCAAGAAGCCACGGGGGCCCGAGACGTCAGCAAGAAGCCGGCCAGCCTCCCATAAGCGGAACGGAACGCGTAGTTAAAGGTGCGCTCCATGCTTCGGCAGAGATCCCGGCCGGCTCGCTGGAGCAGCCGCCGGGAAAACTCCGGCTCGCGGGCGCTGAGTTCCTCGCAAAGTTCCTTGGGCAAAAAGCAGATCACGGATTCCCGCATGACCTCGGCCGAGACGCAGTAGGGCTGCCCGGAAAAATAAGCCGCATCTCCTACGAGGTCGCCGCAGGAAAGATACATCAGGATCAGCTCACGGCCGCGCTGATCCTCCTTGACCACCTTGACGTCTCCCGCGCAAAGGATGAAAAAGCCCTGCGGCTGCTCGCCCTCGCTGAAGAGCGTCTGATGGGGCTTGCAGCGCCGCATGCGCCGCATGCGGCGAAAACTTTCCATGCCTGCCGGCGATAGGAAATTGAAAAAGCAGCGCTTGCGGCAATCGCAGTCGCGGCAGGACTGAGACGGCGCGAACGGGCACGTCACGGCCGCGGGAATGTTCCGCTTATACCCCATATTGATTGAAAAAGCATAGCAGATTTGCTCCCGACGCAATCAGCAGGGGCGGGCGGATATTCTCCGCCCGCCCCTGGATTCAGGAAGGACTGTACCCCGGATTCTGTCCCCGGCTTTCGCCGGTGGAGGATCATTTCTCTGATGCGGCTACCGGGCGGCTGCCGCGGCTTTCGCCGCGGCCGCGCGGACAGCGCGGCCGCCCATCTGCCTTGCTCCCGGTGGGGTTTGCCTGGTCTCGGAGTCGCCTCCAAGCCGGTGGGCTCTTGACCCGCCATTTCACCCTTACCTTCCCTCGCGGGAAGGCGGTATCATTTCTGTGGCACTTTCCATCCGCGGGCCCTTGCGAACCCGCGGTCCCGCCTTTCAACGGGCACCGCGTCCTGCGGAGTCCGGAAGTTCCTCCCGCGCGCGAAGCGCGCAGGCGACCCCCCGTCCTTCCTAAAACAATATGCGCTCTACGCCGGCTTCCCGGCGATCTCGGGACTGTAAAGGATGCGCTGACAACTCTCGCAGAGCACCAGCTTCGTGCCCTTGGCCACGTTGACCATGGCCTGCGGCGGCTGGTTCATGCGGCAGGCGCCGCAGGTCTTCCCGTCGAGCCGGGACACGGCCACGCCGCTGCGGCGGACGCGGATCGCGTCGTACTGCGAGACCATCTCCGCGGGGATGCCGGCGGCATAGGCGTCGCGGCGGGCCTTTTCTTCGGCCAGCTTGGCCTCGGCCTCGGCCTTGCAGGATTCCAGGACCTTGACCTTCTCCTGGACGCGGACCTCCGCGGCCTTCAGGGAAGCGGTCTTCTCCTTCTCCTCGCGCACGAGCTGATCGCCCTCTTCCATGATGAGCAGGATCTCGGTCTCGATCTCGCCGGCCGCGGCCTTGCAGCGGTCGATCTCGGTCTGCAGGGCGCGGAAAGCCTCGTTGGTCTTGACGGAGTTGAGGTCGCGGCCGTATTTGCGGGCCTCTTCCTCCTTCTGCGCCATCTGGTTCTCCTTCTCCTTGCGCTTGATCACCAGACGGGCGGACTTATCCTTGGCTTCGGCCAGAGCGCCGCGCTCAGCCTCGGCCTCGGAATTGAGCGCCGCGATGCGGCCGGGGATACCGGATATCTCGACGCGCAAGGCGTCGAGGGTGCGGTCGTATTCCTGCAGCGCCACGAGTTTGGCGAGATCGTCTTTGGTCACGGGCATAAAGGTGAACTCCTTTTCAAATTATACTACTTTGATGATATGCTGGCGTACTTGTTTCCGCGAACAGGCTCGCCCCGCTCGATGCGCCCCTCGATGACCGTCTTCTTTTTAGCCCTGCTCGCGCTCCTGCGGGCAGCGGCGGCCGCCCACTTTTACATGTCGAATCTCGGCATCGCCATGATGTTCCACGACGACGCAAACAACATCATTCAATCCCTGCGCTGGGCCGCGCACCCGTGCTTCTGGCCCGACCATTCCGTGCTTCCCCTCGGATTTTGGAGCCTGGGGCTCGGCTTCCTATTCTCGAAGAACGTTTTCATCGTTCCTATAACGACCAACACCCTGCTTTGCATCGCGGTCATGTTCGCCGCATTCCGCCTGACCCGCACGCTCTTCCCGGACGACGATCAAGCCCCGATTTTCGCGGCGGCGCTGGCTGGACTGCATCCGGCCTTCCTTGTCCAAGGCATGGGCGCGCTCGTCGAATTCTCCCTTCTCAACCTCTTCGCACTCGCCGGATGCGAATCCTTCATCCGCTTCAATGATCGGAATAGGACCCGCGACCTTTTCATAAGCGCGGCCTGCTTCGCCGCGGCCTCCATGACCCGCTACGACGGCTGGTTCTTGTGCGCCATCTTCTCCTGCCTCCTCGGCGCGCAGGTGATCGGGCGCCTGCGCGCCGGGAAAGCGATCCCCTGGACCTTCCTGGCGGCGTTCGCGCTGGTATGGGCGCACTCCTGTGCATGGGCCTTTCACGACGGACGCGAGCCGCTGCAGCTCTTTGCCGCGGAAAGAAGGGTGCATTCACCGCAACAGTTCGCCTCCCTGAGCGGCTGCGGCCCGGACTGGAGCACGCTCCTTCTTCCTTTCAGAGAACTCTTCTTTCATTTTCCCTTCTTTCCCACGCTTCCCCTGCTCCTCTGGATCTCGAAGCCTCGCGGGGCCTCAAGGCAAGAGACAACCCTGCCCCGTGAGGACTATCTCGCCTTCCCTCTCGGCCAATTCTTCTGCCTGGCTCCCTTCTACGCCTTCAGCTTCCTATCCGCCGGCTGCCATTACACCCATCTCACGGCCGCGGGCCTCCTGTTCATCCCTTGGTCGGCCCATGCCGCAAGCCGCCTGCTCGACGGCCGGGCGCGCGGACTCCGTCCATTGCCTCTCTGCGCCGCGCTATGCGCATGCTCTTCGCTCATGCTCCTGGGATTCCCGCGCGCCGTCCGACACGTCGGACACTTCCATCAAGAGACCCTGCGCATGTGCGCCTTCCTGCGCGGCCTGAAAGAAGATCCGCTCCTGCGCCCCACGCCCCGGATGTTCATCCAGCTTCATCCCAATGAAGCCTCCGGCAGCCTCTATGAGAGTTTCGCGGCCTTCCTCCTCGATCCCTTCGAAATCCCCTCCGGAGAAGACATCGCGCAAGGAACGGGTCTCCTGACGTTCGACAGGCTCTGGCGGCCATCCAAGCAGGGGGTCCCCTCCGCTTGGGACGACCGGACCAACCCCTCGATCCTCAGCAAGCCGCCGCAGGACGTCGCGGCCTTCATGAAAAAAAACAGCATCGCCGTGGCCGTCCTCCTCTCGCATAACGCAGCCCTCCGCATGCCCCCCTGGATGCCGCTGGTCGCAGCCTCCGGAGGCTGCTATCTCTGCGTGCGCAAGGACGACCCCATCCTGCGGCAGGCCGCCCTCAGAGCCGCACGCCCGTTGATCCAAGACAGGCGACTCCTGCTTTACCGGTCCCGTCGAGGCAGATTAGGCGGCGCACGGCCTCCCGCGGATTTTTTGTAGCATAGCGGCGATGAACTCGTGCGAGCGCACATTCCGCATCCGCATGTCGGAACGCTGCTTCCCTTTGGAACCCGGCTTTCTGCCGGAGAACGCGCCCCGGCGCCCGGGAGTCTACGAGTTCCTCGCCTACGACGCGCGCAACAACCCGGAAGTGCTCTACATCGGCTTGGCCGAGCCCCGGACTCTTTACGACCGGCTGGCCGACCACATCATGGGGAACATCCGTCCGACCGCCGATGAACTCCGAAAAGGCCGCGGCCGCGTGTACTTCGATTTCGTGGCGCCCGAAGGGGCCTGTTCTTCGCAAGACCTTCACGACATCGCAGGCGCCCTCATGATCCGGCACAATCCGCGCTACAACCTGCGAGATAATCCTCCGGGTTCCGGGCGCTACGGCCGGGTCCTTCTGCAGGAGTTCTGATCCGATGGACGAAATCTCCCGGTCAAAACAACGCTTATCATGCGGTCGGAGCGCTGTTGATTCCTGAGGAGGGAAGCGCCGTCTTCTCCCGCCGGACCGCGGCCGCGTTCGCCGCGCTCTTCCTGCTGCGCGCCGCTTTCGCGGCCCATTTCTACATCGCCAACCTCGGCTTCACGCAAGTCTTCGGAGACGACTGCTTCAATATCCTGGAATCCCTGCACTGGCTGCAGCATCCTGTTTTTTGGGTCGAAACATCCATCCTGCCCATGGGCTTCTGGGTGCTGGGCCTCGGCCTCAAGCTCTCCTCGAACGTGCTCCTCGTTCCGATCGTCTTGAATACCCTATTGAGCCTCGCGATCATGGCCGCGACCGCGGCGCTGACGCGAAAGCTCTTCCCGCGCGACGATGCCTCGCCAGTGTTCGCGGCAGCCTTCGCGGGCTTCCATCCCGTTTTCCTGGTCCAAGGAATGGGCGCGCTCCTGGAGTTCCCTTTGCTCGAACTCTTCACGCTCCTGGGCTGTCTCTTCTTCCTTTACTCGCGAGAAGACGGGAAGCAGACCCTGCGCCTCCCGGCGGCGCTATGCTTCGCCGCGGCCTCCCTGACCCGCTACGACGGCTGGTTCCCAGGACTGATATTCTCGGGCTTCCTCCTGGCCGAAGCCCTGCGCTGCCGGCGCGAAGGAAAGAACATCCACTGGTCGATCCCCCTTTCGATCCTCATCGTCTGTCTTCCTCCGGCGGCATGGATCGACCTCCAAGGCTGGACTCCTTGGTCCATACTAAGAAAAGAGAATTCCCTGCGCTTGCAGGACAAGACATGGACCGAGGAATGGCTCTTCCAGATCCCCGAAATGTTCGTGCGCCCATTGCATGAGATGCTCAGCCGATTCACCTCCTTCCTCCTCCTGCCGGCCGCGGCAGCGCTCCTGATCTGGACGGATCGCGATATCTCCGGACGGGCGGGAGGCCTCTTCAGCTGGATCTGCCGGCCTTCCCCGCAAAACCTGCTGAGGCTCAAAGAGCGCATGAGCCTGCGCTGGGAATACTCCTCATTCATCCTGGGTCAATTCCTCTTCCTCGCTCCCTTGCCCATAATGGGGATCTTCAACCCCTTCTGCCATTGCACCCATTTTAATCTCGTGGGGCTTCTTCTCGCGCCCTGGGCGGCTCGCAGCGCCGTCATTCTCGCCGACGCCGCAGGGCGATATGCCCGAAGCCTCCGTCTCACCGCGCTCCTGACCCTGCTCTTGGCGGCATTCCTTTCCGGCTTCCCAAGGATGTTCTCTCAATCCGGGAATTACAGCCCTGGGATGATCAAGCTCTGCGCGTTCCTGCACGCCTTCAAAAAGACCGAGGGACCGGGAGCATCGGGGCGCATCCTCATTGAACTGCACAAGAGCGAAAAGGACGCCCGCGGACTCTTCTGGGAATCGCAGCTCCCTCTCATCCTTTTCCCTCCTCTGAAGTTCACGAAGCGGACATATCCCGATTCCCAGCGCATCCTCTTCGACCGCGACTGGACGCCGGTAAAAAAAGGGACGGACATGATCTTCGATCCCTCCTCGAACCCCTCGCTCCTGGAAGGACCGCCGGACAAGGCCGCAGCCTCCCTGCGTGCGCGCGACGTGATCCTGGCCGCGGTGCGCTCCGACGACGCGATGCGGCTCTTGACGTCGCCGGCCGCAGGGCTCGTCCGCCTGATAGATTTCGGGGACTACCATCTCCTGGCCTTCAAGGACGATCCCAAGACCTTGCGCGCCGCGGCGCGCGCGATCATGGGACTGCCGAGATCGCGCGGGGTCTCTTTTTACAGGAGCCGCTCCTCATGACGCCGACGTCGCTGACGGCGTCCATCTTCCTGCTCCGCATCCTCGTGCCCCTCCATTTCTTATCGGCGAACCTCGGTTTCACGCAGATATTCGGCGATGACCCCCCGAAAATACTCGAGTCGCTGTTCTGGACCCGGCAGCCGTGCTTCTGGCCGTCGGAACAGGTGCTGCCCATGGGCTTCTGGGTCCTGGGCTCAGGCCTGGCGATCTTCAAGAATATCGTCGCGGCGCACCTCTTGCTCAACACGATCCTCAGCCTGGGAGTCATGGCCGCGGCCGCGGCCCTGACGCGAAGGATCTTCCCGGAGGATGGCTCCGCGCCCATGTTCGCGGCGCTCTTCGCCGGGCTGCATCCTGTTTTCCTGGTCCATGGAATGAGCGCGCTCCTGGAGTTCCCGCTCCTGAATCTCTTCACGCTCTGCGGCTGCATCTTCTTCCTGCGGGCGAGAGACGCCGGGGAAAGCCGCGATCTCCTCTTCGCCGCGCTATGCTTCGCCGCGGCCTCCATGACCCGCTACGACGGCTGGTTTCCGTGCGTCATCTTCTCGATCATCCTTCTTCGAGACATGCTCCGCCTCCGGCGCGCCGCGCGCCGAGTGCCCTGGGCCTTCCCGTCTTCGCTCTTGATCGTCTGGGCGCATTCCTTCGCCTGGCTCGCGTACAAATGGAGGGGCCCGCTCCAACTACTCTCCTCGGAACACGCGCTGCGTTCCGTGAAGCCGCCGGACTGGAACAGCCTTCCCGGCTATGCCGCAGAGATGCTGAGCCGCCCCTTCCAGGACCTCTTCATGCGCTTCTCGGTCATCCTCGCCTTCTGCGCCGTCGGCCTCGCCTATTCGCTGCGCAAGCGCCTGCCCGTGAGAAAGGATTTCCTCGCCTTCCCCGTCGGGCAAGCCCTTTGCCTGGCGCCCTTCTACGCGCTGGGCTTCCTGAACCCCTTTTGCCACTGCTCTCATTTCGCGCCGGCGGCCGCCCTGCTCACGCCTCTGGCCGGCCGCGGAGCCTCCGCCGCCGTCGAGGCGTTCCCATTCCCGAAAATCGGACGGGTCTTGCTGGCAGCCGCGCTGTCGTCCCTCTTCCTGTGGCGCTTCCCGGCCATGGTGCGCTCTTCGAACAACTATACCCCCGATATGATCCGCCTCGCGAGCCTGCTGCGGGATCTCGATGCCCGGGACTCGCTGCGCGCAAGCTCCGCCGCCCTCATCGAACTTCAGCCGAGCGAAAACGCATCCTTCGGACGAATCTGGGAACCCCAGCTCTTGCTTCTGCTGCACCCGAATCCCTCCCCGCCGCAGGACCTTCCGACCGCGAATGCCTCGGACCCCATCTTTTTTGACAGAGGATGGTCCCCTGTCCGCAAAGAGGACGACATCGTCTTCGACGATAAGGCGAACCCTTCCATCTTGAGCCGTCCGCCGGCCGAGCTTTCCGCCTTCCTTCGGAAGAATCAGATAAAGATCGCGGCGGTCCTTTCCCCATTGTCCGCGCGCCGTCTAGAGGCCTGGATGCAGCCCGCGGCGGCTTTCGGCCGCTACCGCATCCTCACTTCCAAGGACCTTCCGGAACTCCGGCAAGCCGTTGAACGCGCGGCCCCTGCATTGCTGCATGGCAGGGGTCTTATGCTCTATCGGGAATTCGAATTCCTCTCCCGCGCGGGAGATCCCTGACATGTGCGGCATCGCCGGCATCCTGGGCCTCGGGCGCGACCTGACAGAACAGGACGCCGGGCACGCGCGCGCCATGACCTCGCTCCTCGCGCACCGCGGACCCGACGGCAGCGGCCTCTTCCTCGACACCCGGGCATTGCTGGGAAACGCCCGCTTGAAAGTCACGGACCTTTCAGACTCAGCCGCTTTGCCCATGGCCAGCGAGGACTTCTCGCGAGTCATCGCCTACAACGGAGCGGCGACCAATTCCGAGGCGCTCAAGGAAGAGCTCCGACTGACGCAGCGCCGCCCATTCCGCTCCGGCTCGGACACCGAAACGGTGCTGCGGCTCTACGAAGAGCACGGGATCGAGGCCATGCGCCGCTTAAGCGGGATGTTCGCCTTCTGCCTGCTCGACCGGCGGGCGCGCAAGGCCTGGCTGGTGCGGGACTTCTTCGGACAGCGCCCTTTATTCTACGCGCGCAAAAACGGCCGCCTCTACTTCGCCTCGGAGATCAAAGCCTTCCTGGAGATCCCGGACTTCGACTGCGGCTTAGACGTGGAAGGACTTCGTCATTTCTTCACCCTCGCCTACATCCCCGGAGAGCGCACGCCCTTTCGGTGCATTCAAGAACTCCCAGGCGGGCACCGCTTGGTCGTCGACCTGGACTCCGGCGAAGTGAGGCAAGAGGAGTATTACCAGCTCCGCTTCACTCCCGATGCCTCTATCGACGAAGAGACGGCGGCCCGCCGGCTGCGCTCGGCCCTGGAAATCTCGATGGAGCGCAATCTGCGCACGGATGCCCCGGCGGGGCTGACTCTCTCGGGCGGGGTGGACACAAGCTGCCTGCTCGGCTTGGCCAAGGCCCGCGGCAAGCGGCTGCACACCTTCTCCATCCGCATGCAGGAGCCCAGCTTCGACGAGACGCGCTACCAGCGGATCATGACGGATTTCGCCCGTCCGATCCATCACGAGGTGCAGGTCTCCCAGGAAGACGTGGTGGAGAACCTGCTCTGCCACGCGGCTTACATGGACGAACCCAGCGGAGACGGCGGGAACATCCCCTTCTTCCTCCTGGCCCGCGAGGCCTCCAAGCACGTGAAGGTCCTGCTCACCGGCGAAGGCGGCGATGAGATCTTCAATGCCTACGAAACGCACCGCGCCTACAACGTCCGCCGCGCCTATCGCCGCTGGGTCCCCGCGCCCGTGCGCGCGGCCCTGCGCGCCGGAGTCCGCGCGCTCCCCTCCTCCTATGAGAAGCTCAGCCTGGACTTCCGACTCAAGCGCTTCTGCGAGGGAGCGGAACTGGGCGTCCCGGAATCCCATGCCTTCTGGCGCCACGCCTTCACCGAGGAGCAGAAGCAGCGGCTCCTGCCTGGCCTCAATCATCTCCCGGACACGGGCCGATTCTTCCGCGACGCCTATGACCGCTTGGAGTGCGCGGAAGAACTCGACCGTCTCGCGCTCCTGGATCTGCGCTACTATTTCATCGACGACCTCATGGTCAAGAACGACCGCATGCTCATGGCCCATTCCGTGGAAGGCCGCTATCCCTACATGGACCGCAGCGTAGTCGAGCTCGCCGCGAGCCTCCCGCCCTCCATGAAGCTGCGCGGCCTCGACGGCCGCCGCATCCAGAAGCGCGCCATGCGGGGACTGGTGCCCGACGCCATCCTGCGGCGCACGAACATGGGACTCGAGATGCCCTACTCTCCCTGGTTCCTCTCCGGCCTGCGCGAAACGGCCTCGCGCTGCTTCTCGCGCGAGCATGTGGAACGTTCGGGACTCATGGACTTCGAGACCCTGGACCTCTTCTGGAAAGAGCATCTTTCCGGCCGCAAGGACCACGGCCGAGGACTCTGGTGCGCGCTGAGCTTCCTGATATGGTTCGATCTCTTCGTCTACGAAAAGGACTACAAGCGCTATCTGCGGCCCGGCCCCGCGCCCAAGGAGCTGCGCGCGCCATGAGCCGCGCCTTTATAAAGGAAGACGCAGGCAGCGACGATCTCCCCGAGCGCGTCCCTCCCTCGGGGCCGAACTACGTCACGCCCGAAGGCCTCTCTTCCCTGCGCGGGAAAGTCCATGCGCTCGAGTCCCGCGGGAGCGCGATCTCGAAAGAAGAGCTGCACGAACTCCGCTATTGGCGCCTGCGCCTGGGCGGCGCCGTGCTCGTGGACAACTCCCAGAAGCCTCCCCAGGACATCCGCTTCGGAGCCCTCGTCGAGGCCTCGGATGCCGACGGCCGGACCCGGCGCCTGCGCATCGTGGGGCAGGACGAGGCCGAGGAGAACGGCGAAAAGATCTCTTGGGACTCCGTGCAGGCCCGCGCAATGCTGGGGCTTCGGCCCGGAGACGCGGTCCCGGGCTCTGAGGATGGAGAAGTCTCCGCTCTGCGCATCCTCTCCGTATCTTATCCCTAACCGGGAAATTCAGTTGTCCTCAAATCTGCCCATGCCTGAATTTCCCGGAGGGGTTTTCAACACGGCGATAGCCGCAGCGGAAATTCCGCATTGCCGTTCCCAAGAAAACTCCTGGATTCCGCGAACAAAAAACATACCGTTGATGTTCAGCATGAACGAGTCTGACGCCGCGCGGTCCAGCCGCCCGCGGCAATGGCGCCGGCGGCAGCCAGCATCACCAGGGAACCCAGAACGAACACCCCTTTGGCAATGCCTTCATTTTTGGGAAGAACACCCATTACCTCGAAAAGATATGTCCAGTCATGCATGCCTCCGCCGATGAGCGGCAAGGCCTGCCGGCGCGCATCCGCCATATAGATGCTGATGTTGATGATGTTCTCGCCGATCCAGCAGAGGCAGAGCTGCGCGCCGAAAAGAGAATCCCGGCGAAGACACTCGACAAGGCACGCCGCGGGCAGCAGCAGCTGCATCAGGGTTCCGCCGCAGACCATGATGAAGGTCCCAAGGAATCCGAATATCACATGCCCGGCCTCATGGAAAGCCAAGTTCACAAAATCGACGGGAGAGAAATATGCCTCACTGCGGAAAAACCTCAGCCAAAGCGCGAAGATGCCCAGCGCCAGCGCGATCCTCGCCCCGCGCTCCCAAACGGACGCAGGTTCCGCTTCGGCGTCCGCACAGGAAGGGCAGTCCCTCGACGACATCCGTCAGGGCTCTTGGGTCTGCCGGCGGACTTCCACCGAGTAGCGATAGCGCTCAATGATCGCGTTCGTCCCCAGCCAACAGCCGATATTGTCGTCATTGGGATCGGCGCTGTCGGTCCGCCAACCCATGGACGCGAGCTTCATCCCGCGCGCCTTGAGCGCCTGGGCGCTCGGCTCCAGGAAATCGATCTCCACGGTCGGAGCATTGGGCTTCCAAGCCGAATCCCCGCCGTAAAGAATGAGCTTCCTCGCCGAAGAATCCGGAGAAAAGATCAGCCCCGGCGTAGGCTTCCCGGTCCCGCCCTCGTCGGCGGAAGGCTTCCGGCGGACCTGCCCGCGCGGGCCCGCAGGCACGCTTGAGAAATCCTGTTTCTGGACCCCGTTGGAAACGATCCTCGAATCCCACTGCGTCTTGCCGACATACATGGAGGAAAGAAACACGGGTTTGAACGCCTCGCCCGGCTCATCATGGAGCGCGGACTGCATCCTGCGCGGAGCCTGAACCGACATGCTCACATCCGCGCGGATGCATTCTCCGGCAGGGTCGCTGCAATCTTTGCCCGGCGGATGGATCCGGACGCTCCCTCGACAAGAGAGCTCCCCCACGCTGCCCTGGACCTGCAAGACGAGGTCCGGCCCGGAGACTTTTTCCTGCACCGAGACCTGCCCGCCTTGATGCAGGGCCGCGTCCTTGTATTCGGCATCAGGGGAATCCGCGGACCAGTAGATGGGCAGGAGCACCACGGAAGTCCCCCAGCCGGAACTCGGGCCGTAGACCATGCGGAAATAACTGCTGAAAGGATGGAGCGCCGCGTACTGGGCGCCCCGGTAGAAGACCTGCACCTCGTCGTTGCCCTTGCGGACCACGCCCCAAGGAGAGTCCCCGGCATGGGCCGTCGCGCATCCCGACAAGCACGCCGCGCAACACAACAAGAAAAGCCGGAAGGGTTTTCGCATATCCGCTCCTTTGAAAAAATATCTTTCAAAGTATATCCGACCGGCACCCCCTGTCAAGAGTCCAAAGGACCCGAATAAAATGCCGCCCTCCGGATCGGTCGGTACCCGGGGGCGGCATTTTATGAAAGATGGTGGGCGGTACAGGATTTGAACCTGTGGCCCCTGTCGTGTGAGGACAGTGCTCTACCGCTGAGCTAACCGCCCAGTACGGACATTATACAAAAAAGAATCCGGCCAAAGTGACGGTTATTTCCAGCCATTCCGGCGGAGGCCGGAATCCGGGCTCACGACTTAACGACAATCCCTGGATCCCGGCCTTCGCCGGGATGACGGACACCAAGGCTTTCGCTGAGTTGACGGAAGGTACGCGGATTTTTCGCGTCGAAATCACGCGCGAAAATCGGTTTGACAAGAGCACGGGCATTCGATACAATGGAAGTGTTGTTGGAGCGCTTTGGAGTGCGTCTGAACGATGCTGGAGCGTTGTCCGGCGTCGTTTTTATTGCGGGCGTAGTTCAATGGTAGAACACGAGCCTTCCAAGCTCGTTACGTGGGTTCGATTCCCATCGCCCGCTCCAGATTTGCGCACTATCGCCGCTCAAGTTCTTTGAAAGTCTCCCCGCGCCGTTTTCGCCTCTTTCCTTTCCGTTTCATGGGATGCGCGGCGAAGCAACGCGCACCTCGCCGTTCCGTTCTCTGTTTCTGGAGCGTACGGCGAAAGTTCGCACCCCTTGCCGTTTTCTTCTCCGTTTACAAGCGAGTGCGACATATGAGGAGCGCGACATGGTTTGCGCATCCTTAGTGAGGGCAACAGCCTTCCTGGCGAAGCGATAGCAAGCCGAAGGCGCCATAGGGGCGATAGCCCCTTGGGGAGCACCCGAGCGAGAAATGAAACCTCTCTCGCGAGGGCATCGGTCCCGAGCCGCAAGGCGAGGGATGCGACAAGTGCTGGGGTAGCTCAGCGGTAGAGCATCTCCATGGTAAGGAGAAGGTCGTGGGTTCAATCCCCATCCCCAGCTAAAATTTTAGATGAGCCTCAATTTGACGCCGTTCGTCGGAAAATAGTTGAATGAAGCGGTTTTCGGTAGTCTGCTATTAAGGAGAAGATTATGGCCAAGGCGAAGTTCGAGCGCAAAAAGCCGCACGTGAACATCGGGACGATCGGGCATGTGGACCACGGCAAGACGACTTTGACCGCGGCGATCACGCACGTGCTGTCCCAGCAGGGCTTG
>Ga0172379_10000686_pt1 | contig 81005 bp, 91 predicted proteins | sample GrowelOW334metaG_FD_119756 | JGI IMG/M metagenome (GOLD analysis project Ga0172379, IMG submission 119756) | Groundwater microbial communities from an aquifer near a municipal landfill in Southern Ontario, Canada - Groundwater well OW334 metaG | ecosystem: Environmental > Aquatic > Deep... | reverse complement strand
GTTCCGGCCCAGTTCGGCCTCTTTAAGACGGTACTGATTCTCAAGCGCGGCGGACTTTTCCGCCAGGCTATCAGCGAGCTCGCGCGCCCTGGCGGCGAACTCGGCGTTCAGCGCCGCTTTCTCTTCCGCCCATTGCTTCTCCCTTGCAGCGGCTTCCTGCGCCTGTTTGCGCAACTGGGCGTCCTTCAGCGCCAGTTCATTGTTCAAATGGTCCGCCTGCGCTTTTAAAGCGGCGCCTTTGTCGCGGGCCAAAGAGGCTTCTTTTACGCCGAAAGCCGCGGCCATACCGTCCGCGTCTTTGGCGAACCTCTCCGCCTGCGCCTTCAGAGCTGTTTCCTTCTCGGCAAGCCGCGCCATCAGTTCCTGATGGTGGGCCTCGCTCATGCCGTTCACCTTATTCTCAAGCTCCCTGACCCGTTCGTGCGCCGCCGACAGCTGCGCATCCCTGAGCCGGCCGTCCTCCATAACTTTTTCGATCTCAAGCTTAAACACCGATTCTTTTTCGGCCAGCCGCGACTCCAGGATCCGCGCAAGCTCGGCCTTCCTGTCCTCGTATTCCGCGTTCAGCAGGGCCGCGCCGTCCTTCAGTTCCCGCTCGGTCCTGGCGGCCGCGGCGGCCATCGCTTCTTCAAGCTTCTCCTTTTCCGCCGCCCAGCCGGCCGCCTGGCCCCTGAAACCATCCCTCAGTTTTTCCAGTTCCTGTTCAAAGACGCCGGCCTGCGCCTTCAAGGCCGACTCTTTTTCCTCCAGCTTTTCCATCAGTTCCGAGTGATGCCGCTGCCTGTCGGCAGAAACCGTGGTTTCAAGCTCTTTGAACTGCTCCTTAAGCCTGGTATATTCCTCGCTGGCGGTCTTAAGGTCCGCTACCATATGCGCTTTCTCAAAAGCCAGCGCCGCCGAGGCCGCCGTCGAATTTTCCTCGAATTTTTTCTCCAGTTCGGAGGTTTTAAGGCGATATTGGCTTTCCAGCACGCTTTCCCTTTCGGCCAGTCCCTTCTCCAGCGATCTGAATCTAGCGGCGAAATCGGAACTGAGCGCTTCCTTCTCCAGCGCCCATTTTTTGTCCGCGCCCGCCAATTCCTGTTCGGCGTTCCTGACGGCCTCGTCCTTCAGCGCCAGTTTTTGCGCGAATTCGGCGGCTTGCGTCCTGAGCGCCGCGTCTTTTTCGGCCAGTTTTTCGTTCAGGATCCTCTCCGATTCCGCTTTCCTGGCGGAATATTGCGCGGCCGCGGCCGCGACGCGCTCTTTTGCGTCCCGCTCCGCGCGGGCGGAGGTTTCAAGCATAAGAGCGTTCAATTTTTCTTTTTCATGCCCCCAGCTCTCTTCCCTGCCGCGGAAGTCCTTATTCAATCTCTCGGCCTGCTCCCTGAGCGCGGCCTCTTTTTCCCCGAGCAAAGCCGCGACCCTGGCGTTGAACGATTCGCGCAGCGCATTGAATTCTCCGGCGGAACCGGCGGCCTGCGCTTTAAGCGCTGACTCCTTTTCGGAGCGCAGGGCCGTAATTTCAGCGTAATGGCCGTCTTTCATTTCTCCGACCAGTTGTTCCAGCTCTTTCAGTTTCTCGTGCGTCGAAGACACCTGGGCGTCCTTAAGGCGGTTCTCCTCGGTCAGCCGCGCCGCCGCTTTTTCATAGCCTTCCTTCTCCACGGCCAGCCGCGCGGCAAAGTCGTTCTCCACGATATCGCGCGCTTTCACCGCGTTCCTGTCCAACTCCGCTTCTTTACTGCGATACCGTCTTTCCAGCATGTTTTCTTTTTCCGCCAGGCCCTTTTCAAGCGCGGCGCACCTTGCGGCGAACTCGGCCGCAAGCTCGGCTTTCTCTTCAGACCAGCGTTTTTCGGCCGCTGCGTATTGCCGGGCGGCATTCCCGGCCTCCTCGGCCGTCAACTCCGCTTTTTGCGCGAATTCCGCGGCCTGCGCTTTCAGCGCGGCCGTTTTTTCGAACGCAGACGATTCTTCCGCAGCCGCGGCCTGGGCGCGCAGCTCGTTCATTTCTTCCGTATAAGCCGCAGCCTGCGCCTTAAGGGCGGTTTCCCTCTCCGCCAGCCTGGCCATAAGCTCTTCGTGGTGGGCGCCGCTCATGGCGTTAACGCGGTTCTCCAGTTCTTTAACACGGCCGTGCGCGGCCCCGAGTTGTTCGTCTTTGAGCCGGCTTTCTTCCCTTATCTTTTCGGTCTCCAGCTTAAGCACCGCGGCCCCATCGGCCAGTCTTTCGCCTAATAGTTTCTCAAGTTCCGCCTTTTTACTTTCGTATTCCGCCCTTATCTGCGCGACGCGCGCCTGCATTTCGTTCTCGGCGCGGACGGAGGCTTCCAGAAGCGCCGCGCCGAATTTCTCTTTTTCCAGCGTCCAGGAACTTTCCCTGGCGCCGAACGCCTCCCGCAGCGCGCGCAGCTCTTTGTCGAAATTCTCGGCCTGCACCTTCAGGGCCGCTTCCTTCTCCGCCAGCCTGGCCATCAGTTCGGTGTGATGTTCGTCTTTAAGGTCTCCGATGCGTTTCTCCAGGTCTTTCAGCCTTTCGTGCGAGGCCGCAAGCTGGCCCTCCCTGAGCCTGCTTTCTTCCGCCAGCAGCGTCCGGGCCTTTTCAAAATTTTCCTTTTCCGCCGCGAGACGCCGGGCATAGTCCGCTTCCAGCAATTCGCGCGTTTCTCCGGCATTCTTATCCAGTTCGGACTCTTTAAGCCGGTATTGTCTTTCCAGCGCGCTTTCCCTTTGGGCCAGTCCGCTTTCCAGCACCCGGAATCTGGCGGCGAAATCGGCGCTTAAAGCCTCCTTTTCCCCGGCCCAGAGCTGTTCCCTCTCGGCGGCTTCACGGGCATATTTGCCGGCCGTCTCATCCTTGATAGCCAGTTCCCGGGCAAAATCCTCGGCCTGCGCTTTCAGGGCGGCCTCTTTGTCCGCTAGCCCAGCCATAAGCTCCGCGTGATGGGCGCGGCGGTCGCCGGCGATCTCGCCTTTCAATTCCTCGGCGCGCCCGGCCATCCTGCATAATTCCTCTCTCACGCAAGCCAGTTCGCCGTTGACCCTTTCTTTTTCAACTTCCAGGGCCGCGGCGCGGGCCGCGAATTTTTCCTCGAACTGTTTTTCCAGCTCCGCCTTCCTGTCGTCGTAGGCCGCTTTGATCTTTTCCACCCGTTCGGCCGCCCGCGCCTGGGCGTCGCGGGCTATTACGGCAAGTTCGCCTGAAAGCTTGTCCTTTTCCCGCATCCAGGCCTTTTCTTTTTCCACGAAGCCCGCGGCCAGGTCGGCCATGCGGGTTTCGTAAGCCGCTTTTTCAAGCAGGGATTTTTCGTCCCTGACGGAAAGTTCGGCCTCCAGAGAGGCGTACTTCACGGAAAATTCACCCTGCAGACGCTGTTTTTCTTCTATCAGCCGGGAGTCTTTGCCCCGCGCTTCCTCCGCCAGCCTGGAGATCACGGCCTTATATTCTTCCTTTTCGGCCTCAAATTCGGACAGCTTGAGCCTGAACGCCTCCTCGTTCTCGCGGATCTTCGCCATCAGCTCCCTGTGGTGCTCGTCCTTAGAAGCCTCAAGCGCGCCCTCCAGTTCCTTGATGGAAGCGCGCGCCCCGGCCAAGGCCGACCCGGCGGCCAGGCTCCTTTCAGCCAGCGCGGTTTTTTCCTCTTCCATGGCCCGGCGCTCCCGCTCTACGCGCGCGGACGCCTCTTTTTCAAATTCTTCCTTGGCCACCACCAGGCGGCCCTTCAGTTCCTCTTTCCGCGCGGAGTACTCCTTTTCAAGAGAAACCGCGCGCTCCTTGACGGAAGATTCCAGCTCTGCGTAGCGCCTGACGAATTCGGTGTGCAGTTCTTCCTTCTGCACCACCCAGGCGCTTTCCTTCTCCTCAAGCTGCGCCCCGAGTTTTTTCACCGCGGATTCATAAACGGCCTTCTCCGCCTCAAGCTCGGCGACTTTCGCCCTGAAGGCCTCCTCTTTCCTGCTTATTATGGCGATCAGCTCGGCGTGATGGCGCTCCTGCCGCGCGGAGAGTTCGCCTTCCAGCCTGGCCATCTCCTGCTGGGCGTTTTTAAACTGCTCATCGCGCATGCGCTGTTCCTGCATCAGGCGCTCGCGCTCGGCGTTCCAGGTTTTTTCAAGAGCCCGGACCTGGACGTAATTGTCGTTTTCCGCGGAGTGGATCCGTTCCTGAAAACCCGCCTCGAGCATGCTTTTCAATTTTCCGTAATTCGCCTCTATTTCGTTCTTTTTATTTAAAAACTCGCTTTCCAGCTCCCTGCGCCGGTTTTCAAGGCCGTCCTCTCCGGCTTTTACGGAACTTTCCAGGGCGCTTATGCGCGCCGTCAATTCTTTTTCCTTGCGCTGATAAGAAGCTTCCAGGGCGCCGAGCCGCGCCTGGTAATCCGCTTCCAGCTCCTGCCGGAGCGCATCGTAACGGGTCTGAGCTTCCGACAGCCTGCCGGCATACTGCCCTTCCACGGCCAGCAGACGCTGGTTCCATCTCGCGATGACGGAACTCTGGTTCTTGTCCAATTCTTCAAATTTGTCCTGGTATTCATTCTCCAGCTCATTGCGGAGCTGGCCGAGCCTGGCTTCTTTTTTCAAAAGCTGCTGGATGTCCAGTTTGCCGTCCCCGAGCAGGGCCATGGTGGCCTCAAGCTTGGTGTAAAAATCTTCTTTTTCATCCAAGGTCTTGGCCCGGCTCTTGAACGAATCCTCCAGGGACTGGACCTTCAGTTCAAGCGCCTTCCGGGTTTCCTCGGTGATAGTGAGGTTTTTCTTGAGCTCGGCCTTCTCTTTTTCGATGCCGTTAAGGCGCTCAAGCGCCCAGCGGAGCGTCATCCTGGCCGTGTCGATATTGGTAACATCGTTCACCAACTGCTCAAGTTCGTTGTATTCGTTAGCCATATTTTTCCTTTTAACCGTTATAGTCAAGTTTAATACACGGCACCCCCATAGTCAATAAATGGAATATTAAATGAATGTGAACATATTGTTACGGTCCCGCAAAAAAGCGGGGAGCAAGGCGGGCGAGCGTGGCGGCGGCGGTCGTTATTTTATAAAATGTCATAAGGCGGCATTTTATCGCATCCGGCACGGTTTTTTATCCATCCCGTGTCGGAACCGCAAGCCAACCCCGCCCTAAAGTACGGGCGCGCAGGCCGCCGGACTATGAAAAAAACCCTGTTTGCTTTTCTCGGTATCCTCGCCTTGTCGGCGTATTTTATTTATCCCTTCGCCCTGCGCGCTCTTTTCCATATCCGAGGTACGGTCGGGATCGACTCCGCTCTTGCGCAAAGAGCCGCAAGACCCAACACCATGCTTTTTCTGGTAGCCAGGAACGAAGGCGGCATACCGGTGGCGGTTAAAAAGCTTATAAATCCTGTTTTCCCCCTGGACTTTCAACTGGTCCCTTCAGATCTCATAATGCCCGATGTCGTTACCAAAAAAATTTACCTTGAAGCCTTTCTCAACAGCCACGGCGAGCTGGGCGTTTTTAAAACCGGCGATCTGAAAGGTTCCATAAAGCGCCCCCTCTTCATCTTCAGCAAAAACAACAGCATAACAATAGACACCGACGGCGGCGCGCCGGCACGGCAGAAGAACAGTTCCGCGGTTCCGAAAGTTACGGCGCCCGAACTTGCGGCTCCCTCCCGCAGTTCCACGATTCACCAAAGCTCGTCCACTCTCACCCCCGCGCCGGAAAGCCGCCGGCCGCAAGCCGGGTCCGCCGGACCGGACGCAAAGACGACACCCGAATAGCGTGCCCGGCAGCTCCATGCCCCCGGCACGCCCGCGGACCAGCAGGCCTGCCGTTTCCATAAAATTTTTATCGGGACAGCCGTGTGCCGAAAGGCCTACCCGCACGGGGGCCTTTCGGCACATGCCTTATTACCTGATTTCTGTATACTATCGATGTGTCGCGTCGGACGGGAATGTTATGACCTGGGAAGAACTGAATAAAAAGTACGACAGGGAAAAGCGGCCTATACCGCTGTTCGAAAGAGAACCGGAACTTGAGAAGAACTGGGGCGTACTGGTCCGTTCTACCGACAAACTGCTGTGGTTGTTCGCGCTGTCCGGAGGCTGCGGACGGAAAACCGTCAAAAACGATCGGACCGGTCGTTGCGGCGCAAAACCACCCCTTACCAGCAGTTGATCCTGCTGAGCCCCATGTATATGAGCGTGGTGCCCACAAGGATCAGCAGGAATCCCCAATTCCTGCGGTGCAGGGCGACATAGGAATCGTTCAGCAGCGTCTCTTTAAGGACCCTGTTTATGCGCTCTATGACCCCGGGCTTGTAAACATAGCCCAGGCCCAGCAGGAGTATCACCAGGCCGAAAAACAGTTTAAGGTACGGGTTTATCGCTATCATAATTGAACCGGTTCATGGCTTCGTCCAGGCCCTTTTCAAAAATGGCCAGAAGAGCCGCAAAACCGCGCTCCAGAGCCGGCGCCAGACCGGCTTCCTCCTTTTTGGAAAAACGGCCAAGCACAAAATCTTTCGCGTGGATCCCCGCGGGCCTCGGTCCGGTGCCAAGTTTGATCCTGGGTAGCTCCTGCGTACCCATGGCCGCCACGATGGAGAGCATTCCGTTATGCCCGCCGGCGGAACCGCCGCGGCGTATTTTTATTTTACCGAACGGGAGGGACATGTCGTCATAAACCGCTATGACCCCGGAAGCGGGGACCTTATAAAAATCCGCGAGGCTCCTGACGGCCAGGCCGGAATTGTTCATGTAGGTCTCTGGCTTTAAAAAAAACACCCTGCTCCCCCCAAGCCTGGTCTCAAAACACTGCCCGAGACCGCCCCAGGCGCGCCAGCGTCCCTGCGGGACCGAACGGGCGGCAAGCTCCGCCAGCAGGAAACCTATATTGTGCCTGGTGCGTTCGTATTCCCGGCCCGGATTGCCCAGCGCCGCCACTATATAGACCTTTTCCTCCACCTTCCACCCCTGTACGCCTTTTGAAAATAAAATGTCGTAAAACGACATTTTATCGTACCCGGCACGGAATTTTATCCATCCCCGTGCCGGAGGACAGGCTCCTAGCATAAATTTTTGCGGCAAAAATTTATAATAAAAAGCGGGAGCCGGCCGAATACTGCGCTTGAGTATGACCCGCTCCCGCTCCGTTTGAAAAGACGGCTTACTTTTTGGGTTCCGCCTTCTTCTCTCCTGGCTTTGCGGCGGCTCCGGCGGCGGGTTTCGCCCCGGGCTTGGCCGCGCCTTCCGCGCCTTCTTCTTCTTTCTTGCCCTTCGCCGCCACTATCTCGGGCTCGGCTCCGGCGGCTCCGGCGGCGGCTCCGGCCGCAGCCACGGGAGTTTCCACCACTTCTTCCTTCGGCGCCACGATGCTGACAATGACATGGTTCGGATCGTCCAGGATCTCGACCTTGTCGTATTTTATATCTTTGACGCGGATAGCTTCATTGAGCTTGAGGTTGGAGATCTCCACCTCTATCTCCTTGGGGATATCCGTCGGCAGGCTGAGGATATTGAATTCGCGCATCGCGTGTTCCAGAATGCCGCCTTCCGTCTTCACGCCGAACGCCTCTCCCACTATCTTGATGTGGACCTTGACCTTGAGCTTCTCGGTCAGGGAGATCCGGTGAAAGTCGATATGGATCACCTGATCGGTGACGACATGCCGCTGAACTTCCTTGATAATGACGTTATCGTCCTTATCGGCATATTTCAGCTTGAGAACCGCATTGGAGCCCCTCTTCAGGACTCCGAGGATCTCCTTTTCCGAAACTGTGATCTGCACCGGCGGCTTATTTAAACCGTAGATGACGGCGGGCGTGGCGCCTTCGGCCCTTAATTTGCTCAGGACGCCCCTGACTCCGGCTTTTTCCCTGAGCTGCGCCGCCACATGTAACTGTTCCATACTTCCTCCTAGAGATGACCGACAATCGAAAACCCGGAGATGAGGAGAAAATTTTTCCCCAGCCGACTCCCTCTTGCCGCGATGTTACCCCGCCCTATAGGACCGGGGGTGCTGAAAATTTATGCCGCGAAAAGTTACGCTCACTTGAACAGTTCGCTTATAGACTGTCCGACATGGTTGCGCTTAATGGCCTCGGCCAGAAGCGCGGCCACGGAGATTATCTTAATTTTAGCACTTTTTGAAGCGTTTGTGGGGATTGTATCGGTAACTATCAGTTCTTCTATGGGAGAATTGTGGATTTTCTCGATAGCGTCCCTGGACAGAACTGCGTGGGTGCAGGCAGCCGTTATACTGGCCGCTCCCCGTTCCTTTATGGCATAGGCGACCTGGGTCAGCGTCCCCGCCGTGTCCACCAGGTCGTCGAAAATAAAACAATTCATTCCCTTGACATCGCCTATGATATTGTAAATTACCGCCTCATTGGGCCGGGGCCGCCGTTTATCGATAATGACCAGCCCGGCGTTCAGACGTTTGGCAAAAGACCGCGCGCGCTCCACGCTGCCGACATCCGGCGAGACCATGACCAGGTTGTTCAGGTCCCGGTTCTTGATATATTCAAGGACCACAGGGCGGGCGTACAGGTGATCCAGCGGTATATCAAAAAAGCCCTGGATCTGGGCCGCGTGCAGATCTATGGTTATCACCCGGTTGGCGCCGGCCGAAGTTATAAGGTTGGCCACAAGTTTCGCCGTGATCGCGACGCGGGGAGCGGGCTTACGGTCGGCCCTGGCGTAGCCGTAATAAGGCAGCACGGCCGTGATGCGGCCGGCCGAGGCCCGCCTGAGAGCATCCATCATCACCAGCAACTCCATGACATTCTCGTTCACGGGAGGGCAGGTGGGCTGAATGACATAACAATCGTTGCCGCGCACATTCTCCAGAATATGGACGTCTATCTCGCCGTCGGCGAACCGTCCGACCCTGGCCTCGGAAAGCGGCACGCCGAGAATGTCGCAGATCTTGCGCGACAGGGCCGGATTGGCGCTGCCGCTTATAACCTTAAGCGCTCCCGTCTTCCACGAATCGCTCATCATGAGTTTTACCTCTTTTTAAGCTGTTTTACCGTCTGTCTCGCCCGGGCCAGAGCGAGGGTTTTTGGAGGCACATCTTCGGTTATGGTGGACCCCGCGCCCACAAGAGCGCCGGCGCCCACTGAAACCGGAGCCACAAGGTTGGTGTTGGAGCCGATAAAAGCCCCCGACCCTATGACCGTCTTATACTTACGCACACCGTCATAGTTGCAGGTGATGGTGCCCGCGCCGATGTTGACATGCTCGCCCATCTCCGTGTCTCCCACATAACTCAGGTGCGACACCTTCGAACCGCGGCCGATCCGCGATTTTTTTATTTCCGAAAAATTGCCCACCCTGGCGCCGGGGCCGATATCGGAAGCGGGGCGCAGGTGGGAGAACGGCCCCACCGCGGAACCGGTCCTGACCCGGCTTTCCGACAGGAAGCAGGAAAATTTTATCTCGCAGCCGTCCTCTATAAGACAGCTGTCTATGACGCCGTAAGGCCCGAGCCTGCAATTGCGGCCTATCACGGTGGAACCTTTTATGTGCATTCCCGGCTGAACCACGGTATCGCGGCCTATCTTTACGCCTTCTTCCACATAGGTATTGCCGGGATCGACGATAGTGACCCCGTTATCCATAAGGCGCCGAAGGACCCTTTGGTTCATCATCCTATAGGCTCCCGCCAGGTCCAGCCTGGAATTAATGCCGGTTATCTCCGTTTCGTCCGAAGCTTTGAACGCCAGCACCGTCCCGCCCGCGGACAGGATATTTTCCAGCGAGTCTGTCAGGTAATATTCTCCCTTCGGACCTTTCTTCCTGAGGCCCTTTATGGCGGCCGCCAAAGCCGCGGTTTTAAAAAAATACGCCCCTGAATTCACCTCTTTCAGGGCCAGTTCCTCGGCAGAAGCGTCGGAGGCCTCGACAATGGCCTCGACGGCCCCGGTCCGGCCCCTTTTGATCCGGCCGTAACTGCCGGGCGCGGACAGATCCGCCGTCATGACCAGGCAATCGGGTCTTTTCCTGAAATATTCCGCGCACAGCTTCTTAAGGGTTTCCGTTTTGAACAGCGGCGCGTCGCCGCACAGCACAAGAGCATGTCGGAATTTTTTCAGCTCCGGCAGGGCTTCCCGCACCGCGCGGCCGCTGCCCTTAAGAGATCTCTGCGTGACAAAAACGACCTCGGCGCCGGCCGGGTTCTTTTCCAGGTATGCCCCGAGCGTTTCCCGGACCATGCCGGCTTTATGCCCGACGACGATAACTATTTTTGCCGGGTTAAGAACGGAAACTTTTTTGATCACACGGGCCGCAAGCGGCAGGTCCCCCAGCATATGGAGGACTTTAGGCAGTCCGGATTTCATTCTGGTGCCGAGACCGGCGGCGAGCATTAAAACGCAAAGGCTGTCTTTTTCCGGCATAAAAAAGTCCTTTAGGCTGAACGGAGAGTGCTTGTTTAATTTTACAAAATCCGGAGGCCTGAACGAAAGGAAAAGAACTTTACCAGTTCATCTTTTTCCAGGCGGGACATTTTCTTTATGCGGGCCTCAAGTTTTGAGGCGGTGGAACGGGTACCGCTCTTTTTGTGCCAGACAAGCTCCACGGGACCGAAGGCGGCGGTGTACCTGGCGCCCCGGCCGGAATTGTGGTCGGCTATACGGCCTTCGAGCCTGTTGGTTATGCCGGTATACAGGGCGCCGTTGGCGCATTTGACCATATATACCGACCAGGACACGGATTTATGCCGAGGATTCAAGTTTGTTCTCCTGCGGGGAGGTTGCTAAAAATGTTCCTTACCGCTATAATAACAAAAGCTAACATAAAGAGAAAAGTTTTTATGACGGAAGAAAAAGGACCATGGTTGCCGGAACAGGACGCTTTAGCCGTCCTGTTCGAACATTTACCCGTCGGCGTCGCCATAACGGATGCGCGCGGAACGGAACTGCTGCTGGCGAACCCGGCCGCTGCAAGGATCCTCAACGGGCCTGAAGCCGCGCCGCTGAAGGACCTCTCCCTGTTGCGCTCGGCGCGGCGGCGCGGAACGGGAACCGTTTACCCGGAAGCGGAAACGCCTCTCTCCCTTGCCCTCGCCTCGGGGCTCCCCGCAAAAGCCGCGGACCTGGAGATCGCCCGCGCGGACGGCTCGTACGCCCTTCTTGACATGACGGCCGCCCCGATAAAAGGCTCCGGCGGCGAAACCGCCGGCGTGTTAATGATCTTCAGCGACAGCACGGACATTTTCCGCCGGAAAAGCGACATAAGGTCCAACCCGGAATTCATAGAAGCGCTGCTCTCCACCCTGCCTGTGCCTGTCTTCCACAAAGACCTGGCCGGCAGATACACAGGCTTTAATTCCGCTTTTCTTAAGTTCACCGGACGCGACGCGCAGTATTTCATGGGGAAAACCGTATTTGAAACCGCCCCCCGGGAAATAGCCGAAAAATACAAGCAGAAAGACGATGAACTGCTGGCCTCCGGCGCGCTCCAGATCTACGAGTGGAAAGTAAAGCGCTATGACGGCGACATCAGGGATGTGGTTTTCCACAAAACCGTGCTTAAGGACGCCGCCGGCCTGACCTACGGGCTCATCGGGACCATACTGGACATAACGGACCGGAAGCGCGCGGAAGACATGCTGAAACTGAGCGAGGAAAAACTGAGCGCGACGCTGAGCTCATTGGATGACCTTGTTTTTGTGTTCGACGGCGAAGGAATACTGCGGGAATTTTACCAGACCTCGCATCCGCACCGGATACTGGGCGGCGGCGCCTCCATCGGCAGGCATTACAGCGCGATACTGCCGGAGCAGGCCGTCAAACTGATGGATTCGGCGCAAACGCGCCTGCGTGAAACCATGAAACCCCAGGATTTCGATTTCCGTGTCCCCCTGCCGGACGGAGAAGTGTGGTACAATGCGCGGCTTTCAGCGCACAACGGACCGGCAGGGAACTTTTCGGGGATCACTGCGGTCTGCCGCGACATCTCCGACCGCAAGAAGCTGGAACTTGCCGCCAGGGAAATACAGGACCTGCAGGGACTTATCCCCATCTGCGCTTCCTGCAAAAAAATACGCACCGACCAGGGCTACTGGCAGCAGGTCGAAACTTATATTGAAAAACGGTCAAGCGCGCGCTTTTCGCACGGCTTATGCAAAGACTGCGAAAAGAAACTTTACGGAAGCGAAGCCTGGTACGGGCGCAAAAAGAGCACGGACGGGTGAACCGCGGGCCGCGGATCCGGCCCGCCGATCTTGAGATCATATATGGCTAAATCAGAATACGGCACATTCATTGCGGCGCAAGATCAGGCTTTGAAGCGTCAACTTACGGCGCGCGCCATACTAGCGGGAATGCTGCTGGGCGGCTTTATGAGCCTCTCCAACCTTTATGTGGCGCTTAAAACCGGCTGGAGCATCGGCGTTTCAATTACCGCCGGGATACTCGCCTACGCAATTTTCGCCGCTTTGTTTAAAATTAAACTGGTCCGCACCCATTTCGGCATACTGGAGAACAACGCCATGCAGTCGGTAGCCAGCGCGGCCGGCTACATGACGGGCGGCGGAACCGTGGCGGCCATACCGGCGCTGATGATGATAACCGGACAGCCTATGGGCGGCTGGCAGATGTTCTTCTGGATATCCTCTATCGCCATGCTCGGAGTTGTAATGGCTATACCGATGAAGCACCAGATGATAAATGTGGAGCAGCTGCGTTTTCCCACAGGCGTGGCGGCGGCGGAAACCCTTAAGGCCCTGCACGGAGACGGAGCCGACGGCGCCGCTAAGGCGAGGCTCTTGGGCTGGGGTGGCGTAACAGGGGCGGTGGTGGCATTCTTGCGCGACGCCAAGGCGGCCTGGATGCCGTGGAATCTGCCTGAAAAACTCAAGATCCCTTTCCTTACCCTCAAGGGCAGGCCGCTGTCGGATTATACCCTTTCCTTCGAGGGGAGTCTGATAATGTTCGGGGCCGGGGCGATCATGGGGTTCCGCGCGGCCTGGAGCATGCTGCTGGGGGCGGTTATAAATTTCGGGATACTGGCCCCGCTGCTTTACGAGCGCGGGATAATTGATTCCCGGCTTGGTTATAAGCACATCGTGGCGTGGAGCGTCTGGTTCGGGTCCGCGATGATACTTACCAGCGGACTGCTCGCTTTCTCATTCCAGTGGCGGACCGTACTACGCGCCGTAAAAAGCGTGGGTTCGGCGTTCGGCGGCGTCCATCTCACCGACGAGGAGCGCGCTGAAGCGCCGATGCTGTGGTTCTTTATCGGCTTAGCGGTACTGTCGCCGGTGGTGATCTTCCTTGAATGGTTTCTGTTCGGAATTAAGATCTGGATGGGGGCCATTTCCGTGGGACTGGGCTTTTTTATAGCTATCGTGGCCTGCCGGGCCACCGGGGAAACCGATACCACCCCCACCGGGGCATTGGGCAAGATAACACAGATAACTTTCGGGGCGCTGGATCCTTCCAATATAACCACAAATCTGATGACGGCCAATGTCACCGGCGGGGTCGGCCTGCATGCGGCCGACCTGCTTACCGACCTGAAAAGCGGCTACCTGCTGAAGGCGGATCCCAGGCAGCAGTTCTGGGCGCAGTTCTTCGGCGTGATAGCCGGCTCGCTATTCGTGGTCCCGGCTTACCGGCTGCTGATCCCGACCGCGGACATGCTGGGGACAGATAAGTGGCCCGCGCCCGGAGCGCAGACCTGGAAAGGTGTGGCGGAGCTGCTGGCCAAAGGCTTCCATACGCTGCATCCCACTGCTCAGGCCGCGCTGGCAGTGGGCGCGGCGCTGGGCATAAGCCTTGTCCTGCTTGAAAAAGCTTTTCCAAAATACAAGAAATACATACCTTCGCCTACCGGCCTGGGGCTGGCTTTTACTACGCCGGCGTTCAACACTATTTCCATGTTCTGCGGCGCGGCCATAGCGCTGCTGATGGAAAAAAAGAACGCCGCAGCGGCGGAGCGCATAGTGGTTCCGGTGAGCTCCGGCCTTATAGCGGGCGAAAGCCTTATCGGAGTGCTTATAGCGGCGCTGGTGGTGGCTGGGATACTTAGATAGATCCGGGACGGTACCGGGCTATAGTAAGGCTGCTCGGAACATTGGGAACAGGTTGATCCGTGCTCTCAAGGAGCGCGGTCTGAGTCCCGAAACCGCCGCAAACGCGGTGATAACGGCGTATCAGTCCGGACTGCGGCAGAGCCGGACCCAGATAGCCAATCAGGGGCTTTCAAATTTCCTCCTGGGCTAGGATTCGAACCTAGACAAACGCCTTCAAAGGGCGTCGTGCTACCATTACACAACCCAGGAATAAAACCGCGGAAATCGGCGACAGTATACTTAACTGCAAATACATATACTCTCCCCGGAATTCCTACTCTTCGCTGTTGTATGCGGCCTGGGAGGCGGTTACGCCGCCCTTGGCCAACTCTTCATTGTAAGTCTTGAGAATCACCTGCTCAAGCATATGCCTGAAGTCGTTCGTTATGGGATGGGCTATGTCTTTATACGACCCGTCCTTTATCTTCCTGGAAGGCATACAAACAATAAGGCCATTGTTACCGTTGACGACCTTCATGTTGTGAATAACGAATGCGCTGTCAAAAGTTACCGTGGCAAATGCTTTCAACCTGTCCTCATTGCGCAAATGTATCCTGACCTCGGTTATCTCCATACTGATTTTCCCCCCTAATATAACCGCCCCCAAACAAGGAAGCTAAGCATGTACAGCTACTACATTAGGATTTTAGCAAAAAATCCGTCAAAAAAACCCTGCGGCCGGTTTTTTTTATGATTTTTGAGATTCTACTGGCGGCAGTCCGGCTTTCCGCGAGGGCGAAAACCGAAGCTCCGGAACCCGACATCAACACGGCCGGCGCGCCCGTCTTTATAAGCTCTTCCTTCGCGGACCTTACCGCTTCATGGCGGGGAAGGACCGGCTCCTCCAGACGGTTGAACAGGAGCGGCGCCCAATCTTTCAGAAGCCCGCCCGCCTCAAGCGCTTTGATAAGGGCTTTGAATTTTTTAAGATTGCGCGTCTTATCGCGGGCCGCCGCGGGTTTCAGGGCGCCGTATACCGCTCCGGTATAGACGGGAGTGCCCGGGTAGACCAGCACGACGACCGGCAGGCGGCCTTTAACCCTGAGGGGCGCCAGTATTTCCCCCCGGCCCGTGCCCGCGGCGAACGTGCCCTTTGTCAGAAAGAACGGCACATCGGAACCGAGGGCCAGGGCTATGGCCTCGAGCTTCTTAATGTTCCTGTCCGCCGGCACTTCGTACAGGCGGCATAAGCCTTTCAGCGCGGCCGCGGCGTCGGAGGAGCCGCCGCCCAGGCCCGCGCCCACCGGCACCTTTTTTATGAGCCGTATCTCGACGGCGGGCTTTATTTTAAAAGCCTCAAAAAAAGCCAGGGCGGCCTTATGAACTATATTATCCTCGCTTTTTGAAAGTCCGAGATCCGCTTTGTCCACGACCCGCAGGCTGATTCCGGGCCGCGCCGTTTTTTTAAAGGCGAGTTCGTCCGCAAGGGAGATCTTGGCGAAGAGCGTAGCCAGGTCATGATACCCGTCCGGCCTCCTGCCGGCCACTTCCAGGAACAGATTGATCTTCGCAGGAGCCGTTATCCGGACCTGATTATTCGTTTTTTTCATTTTTATCGCAGCGCCGTCTTCCTGCCGTCGCGCCGGCCTCAGAGCCTGGGAGTATTGGCTTCCCTAAGGTTTATCTGGCCCTTATCCAGGACCACCTTAAGCGAAAAGAACGGGATCTTGAATTCCATGACGGCGGGGATCAGGAAAAAATTTTTAAGGAAGTAATCCCCGAAACGGACCTCGAGTTTTTTTTCTTTCAGCGGAACGACTTTCTCCACCGCGCGGGCCTCGTCCAGATAGATCTTCCGGGAACCGCTCTGCAGGAGATCGGAACCCCAGCCGTCCTCAAGAACGGCGCCGGAAAGAAAACCGCCGGACAGATAGTCCTTCAGCTCCGTCGCCATCAGAACGGCCCAGTATCCGAAGGCGGCTTCTTCGATCCCGTTAACCGTGCCGGCGTCCATCGCGACCTCGTCGCCCTCTATTTTTATCTTCCACACGGGCGCCATCAGGGGGCCCAGCAGCGTGAAAGCGAAATTATCGGGCGGCGAGAACCGCAATACGCCGTCGAGTTTGACCTCCTTGCCTTTGAAGGAAGCGTAAACCTTTGCGAACGCGGAAAAGTCCTTCCCGTTAAGGCCGAACTCCTTCAGGAATTCCACGGTGAGCGCGGAAGCCTGCGAGTCGGGGATCCGGCCGCGCGCGTTTTTTATTTTTTCCCGGAGGGCCTTTTTTTTCTCCGGACGTTCCAGTTGGAACGAGAGGTTGTAAGCGCGCCAGGCCCCCTTCCAATCGGCTCCGGCCGCGCAGATCTCCCCCGCGTGGTCCCACAATATCGGGTCCTCATTTATAACCTTAAGCGCGTCGTTTATTTCTTCGCGCGCGGCCGCATATTTGCCCTGCTTGAAATGCACCCACGCCAGAGAATCCAGATAAGCCCCGTTGGAGGGGTCTATCTTAACGGCGCTGGAGATCAAAATTTCCGCCTCATCCAGTTTTAACCCGCGGTCCGCCAGGGAGTAGCCCAGATAATTGAGGAGATTGGCGTTGCCTGGGTCCCTGGCCAGCAGATACCTGAAGCTCTCCTCCGCCGCCGGCATATCCCCGTCCCGCTCCCGCATAACGGCATACTGCAGCCGCGCTTCCTGATAATCCGGGTTCTTGGCAAGCACCGCCTTTAACAACTCGACGGCTTTGGCGGTCTTGCGCGTGTCATCGTAGCCAAGCGCCAGGAAATAAGCTATTTCCCTGTTTTCGGGCCACTTTTTGTGCGCCCACTCCAGCAAAGCTATCGCCTTATCGTAATGCCCGTTCTGCGTGTAATAATAGCTCAGGCGCAGGGCCGTGCCGGGATTTTCTTTCAGGTCCCTGGAAGTTTCCAGATAGCCGGCGGCGGCCGTAAAATCGCCCCGCTGCTCGCTTATCACGGACAGCCAGAAGCAGGCCGCGGTATTGGTCCTGTCCAGGGCATAGGACCTGGCGAAGTATTTTTCGGCCTCGGCCGTGTTCGAAACAGCCGGCGAAGAGTAGATCTCCCCGATATGGTTCAAAAGCTCGGTATTGTTCTCTTCCAGGGCGAGAAGTTCTATGTATTCGCGCAGGGCGGCGGCGGTGTCGTTCTGCACTTCGTAATAGTCGGCCAGCATGTAACGGGGCTGGATATACGAGGCATCGGCCTCTTTGGCCCGAAGCAGATATTCCTTCATCGCCGCATAGTCGGTCTTGACATTATAAAGCAGCGCCAGCTGATAATCGATTTCCGCCGCCTCGTCCGGCCTAAGGAGCAGGTATTGTTTGAGATACCCTATGGATTTGTCGGGGCTTTTCGAGCTCCAGAGGCTGGCCAGCTGGTAGACGGCCTCCGCGTTCTCAGTGTCCAGGGAGGCCGCTTTTTCAAAAGCGGAGCGGGCCGACTCTATATCGCCTTTCGCCCAGCGCACATTGCCGTAAAGCACCCAGTTCTCCGCGGAGGCGGAGTCCAGTTTGACCACGAAATCGGCCCATTCTTCCGCCGCCGGAACCTTGCCCACATGCAGGGCCAGGTTCAGGGCCTGTTTATAGACGAAAACCGCCTGGGGGTCCAGCAGCATGGTCGTTTTGTATTCCTGCAGGGCCGAATCATAGTTGCCCTTGTGCTCCAACATCAAGCCGTTCATAAAATGCAGGTATGAGGAGGTATCCGAAGCGCCCGCGGCCGTAAAAACGGAGCTTAAAAACAAGAATACCGCCGAAAGGATCGTCTTTGACATTATCTCTCCTAAAACATAAACCGCGCATCCAAAAATTTTGCCGCCGGAATTTTACAGGATCTTTCTCATCAAAACCGCGGCCTCGGAGTTATTATAGAACTTTGGCCGCCTGCCGACCACTTTAAAACCGAGTTTGCCGTAAAGGGCTATAGCCGGCGCGTTGCGCTCATTGACCTCCAGGTCCACCTCGCGGCAGGCGTTCTTTCCGGCGTACTCGGCCAGCTTTCCGAACAACGCAGTGGCCGCTCCCTTTCTAAGCGCTTTAACGGAAACGACCACGGAATTAAGCTGGATCTGGGGCCGTAAGATCCAGAAATTAATAAAACCCAGCAGAACGCCGTCCGCCGAGGCCGTGAGCGTCACTGAAAAATTTTTTTCAAACTCCGCCGCAAGGCCGCGCTCTCCCCAGGCGGGATAGCCGGGGTGTTCCGTTTCAAGGGCGGCCAGACCCGCCAGGTCCTCTTTTTGAGCTCTTCTTATCAGCATAAAACGAGGTTCTATCCAATTCATATTTCGCAGGCTTAAGGTACAACGGCGAAAGGTCGCTGTTCTTAAGGGCAAGTCCTGTCTTTATGATAAATTCGGGCAGGATCTTTGAAATGCGGGCGGGAGCCCTGCCGAACCCGGCCGGGACCAGGGAATAGATGTCCGCTTTCTCTTGCGCATCCGCGATCACATATACATCCCGCCCCTGGGCGGCCAGATACCCGGCCGCCTCCGTATCTTTAAACCATTGCGGCGCGCAGGCCGGAACAAATTTATAACCTGCCGGCCGCGGCTCGCGGCCGGCAGCGGAGGACCCGGAGCCGGCTGCAAGTCCTTTAATCTCACACGGCCGTCCCGCGCCGCGGGCCTGGAACGCCTGGCAGAAGTATTCGTCCTTAAAAGCGTGCACCAGCGCGACTATGCGCGGTTCGTTCTTTCCGGCGGCCCAGGTCCGGAATTCTTTCGACGCCGCGGCCTGCGCCGCCAGGATGTCGAAAAGAGTGGAGGAATAAACCCTGATCCCGGCCAGCGTTTTCAGGATCCCGGCCAGCGTCAGCCCTACGCGCAGCCCGGTGAACCGTCCCGGCCCCGTTATGACGCACAGAGTGCCGACGCCGGCCAGCCGCCCGCCCGACTTACCCTGTCCGGCGCTATGCCCCGGCCGCCCGGGCTTATACCGGCCGGAGGTTCGCGCCGCCGCGCCGGGACGGAGCCCGCCCAGCAGGCGGTCGAACATGGAAAACAGCACCTTCTCCTGGTTAAGGGCTTTTTTTGAAAGATTATAAAATCTGCCGCCGGCAAGCGCGGAGAGTTTCACCCTTGAGCCGGAAGTACAGATCCCGGCGGTCAGTTTTTCAGCCATTTTCTTTTCAATCCTTCCAGCAGTCTTGCCGCGCGAGCTCCTTGGGCGCGGACCCTGATCTCGCGGGCGTCTCCGCCGGCCAGTTCAAAATCCAGTTCCAGGAAATCCCCCCCGCCGTACAGATACTCAGCGCAGGAGGCCCATTCTATCGCGGTGACGCCGTCTTCGGCGCCAAGATAATCTTCAAGGCCTATATTGGCCGTCTCTTCCGGCGAAACCCGGAACAGGTCGAAATGATACAGGTTCAAGCCCGCCCGCCGTACGCCTTTATAGGAGCGCATCAGGTTGAAACTGGCGCTCACGGGCGAGGTCTTCGAGCCCAGCGCCGCGGCCAGGCCCTTCACAAAAAATGTTTTCCCCGCGCCTATCATGCCCTTGAGCGAAAGCACTTCCCCGCCCTTAAGCAGGCCCGCCAGCGAACCGGCCAGCCTGAGCGTGTCGGCGGGGCTTCCGCTTTTAAAAATGATCGAAACTGCGGATCTCGCCTTCATAGCCTTCCACCACCACGCCCGACCCTTTTTCCACGCGGCCCACGACCACCGCGCCGGGCAGCAGTTTGCCGACCAGCGCCGCTTTGCCGGGGCCGACGGTAAACACCAGCCCGTAATCCTCTCCGCCTGAAACGGCATATTCCAGCCAGGCCCCGCCTTTCTCCGCGGCATAAGCCGCCAGGTCCGCGGAAACGGCGGACGGGCCGACCCTGAGCCTGATCCTGCACCGGGAAAGTTCGGACAGGATCCGCGCGCTCCGGCCCAGGCCGTCGGAATTATCCAGCATGGCCGAAGCAAGCCCGCGCGCCCCTATCAGCGCTCCCTCTTTTAAAAAAGGTTTGGGCTCCCAGAAACTGCGCACGAGTTTTTTAAAACGGTCCCGGACGCAGGCGCGCCCGCTTCTCAGCACCTCAAGGCCCGCTTTCGCTTCGCCAAGCGGACCCAGGCTGAATACGAGGTCTCCCGGCGCGGCGCCGTAGCGCGTAACGATCTTTTTTTCGTCGGCCTCGCCCCACACGGTCATATAAAAATGCATTTCTCTCGCGCCGGTAAGGTTGCCTCCGGCCACGCTAAGGCCGAATTTCAGCGCCTCTTTTTTGAGCGTCCTGATAAACCGCAGTATAAAATCCGCCGGAAGGTCCTTTGGCAGCCCGGAACCGACAAGACACGACACCGGTTTGACCGCGCCCATGGACGCCAGATCGCTCAGATTGACCCGCATAAGCTTGCGCGCCAGGGCTTCCGGCGTGGAAAAGCGCCGCAAAAAATGGGTGTTCTCCACCAGCTCGTCGGTGGTAATGACCAGCCTTTTGCCCGGAGTCGTCCTGAGGACGGCGCAATCGTCGCCGGGACCGAGGAGCAGGCGCCTGTCCCCGGGGAAACGAAAATGTTTTTCTATGTCGGCCAGAAGTCCGGCTTCGCCTTTTTGCGAAAGTTTCATGTATTCCTTATCTTCCGGAAAGCCGCGGGCAGGAACTTGACCAGTTCACCCGCCAGCACGCAGCGCGAAGTCAGGGCCTCCGCCGCCAGGTCGCCGCACAAGCCGTGCAGATAAACGCCCAGCGCGGCGCTTTGAAGCGCGGTCTCCCCTGTAAACCCGTTCCTGCGGCCGGCCTGCGCCCACAGACCGGCGATAAGCCCGGCCAGTACATCGCCGGAGCCGCCTTTGGCAAGCGCCGGACCGCCGGTGGTATTGCGTAAAAATCCGCGGCCGCCGGTAATAAGCGTGCCGGGGCCTTTAAGCAGGCAGACGCCGCCCAGGCGGGACTGAAGTTTTTTCAGCAATTCCACCCGTACGGGAACGGAAGTTTTAAAGAACCGCGAAGCCTCCGCCGCGTGCGGCGTAAAGATCCTGGCCGGCCCCGGCTTGAGCGCCTGGCCGGCGTTTCCGCGCGACAGCGCGTTAAGAGCGTCGGCGTCCACCACGGCGGGCGTGTCGATGCTTTTAAGAACGGCCAGGATAAAAGCCGGGGTTTCGCCTTTAAGCGACAGGCCCGGACCGATGAGGCATAGATCGTATTTTTTATCTTTTAAAAAAGCCAGGATCTCTCCGGCCGCCCCGAGGGACGCCGTTCCCTCCCTGGAAGGCAGGGGAAGCGTCATGGCCTCGGGAACGGCGCAGGCGATGACGGGCTGTTCGCTGCCGGGACAGGCCACGGTCACAAGTCCCGCCCCGGCTTTAAGCGCCGCGCGCGCGGACAGGACCGCGGCCCCGGCCATGCCCCTGGAACCGGCGATAACAAGGACCCTGCCGTAATCCCCTTTTTGCGTGTTTTTTTCGCGCGGCAAAAGGAGCGGCTTTAAATATCCGGCGGTAAGATCGGTAATTCTATCCATGGTGAAAATTATTATCGGACGAACGCGACGGCGGAGGCGCAGGCGTAATCGGCGGTATGGGCAAGAGAGAGCATGACGGTCACGCCTTTAAGGCCGGCACCGTTCAGCGCGACCTCGGGCCGCCCGGTCCCGGTTTTTGAGATGGAGATGGCCTTCAGCGGCAGGTCCTTCCTGTCCAGGGCCTTGATCACGGCTTCCTTGGCGGAAAAGCGCGCCGCGATGCGCTCGCAGACATTTTTGCCCTTCAGGCAATAAGCGATCTCTTCCGTAGTAAAAAACCTCTTGAGAAAAGACGGGGTCTTCTTGTACAGCCGCCTGATGCGGGAGACCTCGGTGATATCTATCCCCACCCCGCAGACCGTCGCCGCTCTCTTTTTTTTCATAATCTGCGCCCTCCGCCCCTATACGCCCGGGCTAACGCACCGTGACGCTTTTGGCCAGATTCCTGGGCTTGTCGATGTCGCATTTTTTTGCGAGCGCCACAAAATAGGCGAAAAGCTGGAGCGGGATGACGGTTATGAGCGGCGAAAAGATCTCGCTGGTCCTGGGGACCACTATATATTTGGAGGCTTTTATGATCTTCTTTGAATCCTGGTCCACTATAGCCGTCACTTCCGCTCCGCGGGCTTTGGCCTCCTCCATATTATTGGCTATCAGGGGAAGCATTTTGGAGGAGGTCGCTATCGCCAGCACGGGCATGCCCTTGTAAATAATGGCTATCGGACCGTGCTTCATCTCGCCGGCGGCGTAGCCTTCCGCGTGCACATAGGAGATCTCTTTGATCTTCAGGGCGCCCTCAAGCGCGATAGGGAAATTGATGTGCCGCGCGATGAAGAGGAAGTGCTCGCTCTTGGAGAAATGATCGGCCACCTTAGAGATAGCGCCTTCCCCGGCCAGAGTGTCTTCGATAAGGCGCGGGATCTTGAGCAGCTCATCGACATAAGCGCGCGCGGCTGCGTCGAAAATATGTTCCCGTATGACGGCAAAATGAACGGCCAGGATATACATGGCCGCCATCTGGGCGATGAAAGCCTTGGTGGAAGCCACCCCGATCTCCGGTCCGCAATGCGTGTAAAGCACGAAATCGGCGTCGCGGGTAAGGGTGGACCCCAGGGTGTTGGTGATCGCCAGGACTTTGGCCCCCGAGGCTTTGGCCTCCCGTACGGCGTAAAGCGTGTCCGCAGTCTCGCCGGACTGCGAAACGGCGATAACCAGAATGTCCTTGTCCACGATCCTGGCGCGGTCGGAAAATTCAGAGGCGAAATCCACCGAGGTCGGCAGGCCGAAATTCTCGAACACATACCGGCCGACCAGGCCGGCATGATAGGCCGTGCCGCAGGCGATGATCTGAACGCCCTTTATGCTCCTGACAAGTTCCGACGGCAGGTTGATCTCCCGCTGGAGGATGTCCCCTTTCAGCGGCAGCAGGCGGCCCCTCAAAGTGTTCTCGACGGATTCCGGCTGCTCATGGATCTCCTTGAGCATGAAATGCTTATAGCCGCCTTTTTCGGCCATGGTGGAATCCCATTGTATGACGACCGGGGTCTGCTCCACTTTTTTACCCTGGAAATTAAAATAGGAGACCGAATCCGCTTTTACCGCGGCGATCTCCCCGTCGTTCAGGAATACGGATTTCTTGGTGTATTTCAGGAACGCGGACACATCCGAAGCGATAAAATTCTCGCCTTCGCCGAGGCCGATGACCAGCGGACTGTGCTGCCGCGCGGCCAGCAGCATATTGGGGCATTTGGCCCAGAGCACGGCCAGGGCGAACGAGCCGTGAAGCTCCGCTATGGCGCGCCTTACGGCTTCAAAAAAAACGGGTTCGAGAATGGCGCCGCGGGCGGCGGCCCCGGACACATTAAGAGCCTTTAATTTTTCTTCTATGAGATGGACCACGGTCTCGGTGTCGGTCTCGGACTTGAACTTATGTCCGCTCTTCAAAAGCTTTTCTTTTATATCCAGATAGTTCTCAATAATGCCGTTGTGGACTATGACCACCTGGTTGCCGCAGTCCGTATGCGGGTGGGCGTTGTCCTCGGAAGGGACGCCGTGGGTGGCCCAGCGGGTGTGCCCTATGCCGACCGTTCCTTTCTTAAGAGGGTCCTTGGCTATAAGCTCATCCAGGGCATCCACGCGGCCGCTGACCCGCTTAAGATAAAGTCCATTATCGGGCTTTATCCCGGCCACGCCGCAGGAATCATACCCGCGGTACTCAAGCCTTTTAAGGCCGTCCACCAGGATGTCGGTGGCTTTTCTTGCGCCGATATAACCGGTTATTCCGCACATAGTAAGGGTATAGGGGCCGGGGAAGCCGGTATAGCCGCAAAACAACTGTCATATACCGCCCCGCCGATCCGCCTATTTCCTCCTGTTAGAACAAAATTTTTGTAACTCGTCTCCGAACACGCCGTCCCGTCTTTACTGCATCAGCCTTTTCATCTCCGACACGGCGTTCTTAAGGCCGACAAAAACAGCCCTGGAAATGATGGAATAACCGATATTAAGGCAATCCATGCCCTCGATCCTCGCCACAGGCACCACATTGTAATAATCCAGGCCGTGTCCGGCATGCAGCCCCATCTTAAGCTCTTTGACCAGGAAAGAAGCCAGCTGCAGTTTTTCCAACTCCCTGGCCTGCAGCTTCCTGCCCCAGGACTCGCAATAAGCGGTGGTGCAGAGTTCGATGCTGTCGGCGCCGATGTTATGCGCCGCGCGGATGGCCTGCGGCTCAGGAGCCGTAAAAAGACTTACTTCGATGCCGGACTTTGAAAGGCCGCGGATGATCTTTTCAAGTTCCGAGAGCTTGCCGGTCATCTTCAGGCCGCCCTGGGTGGTTACTTCATCCGCGGCTTCCGGCACTATGCAGACCGAATCCGGCCTGACCCTGAGCGCCAGTTTTTCCATTTCGGCGGTGGCGGCCATCTCAAGATGGACGATGCCCTTGACTTCATGCCTGACCCTTTCAAGGTCGGAATCCTTTATATGCCGGCGGTCGCCGCGCAGATGCATGACCACCATGTCAGCTCCGGAACTGAGCACCACGCGCGAAGCTTCCACGGTATCGGGATTTTTTTCGTTGCGCGCGTTCCTTAAAGTGGCGATATGGTCGATATTAACTCCCAGTTTTACATTTCTCATAAATTCCTCCGTTAAAATTTCTTTCTCTCTCAATGCTTGCGCAGGCGCCGTACCAGAACACCGGCCTTGAAGACGGCCGAACTCCCTCTCACCGCAGCTTTTTAAACCCGGAACCGCCTCGGAGACGGTTGCCGGTCACCGCCCGTTACATGCCGGCACGGCGGCTCCGGCATGTTTTTTATAATGCCGTATCAGGTCGTCCGCGATGGTCTTGATAACGGCGCGCGATTCCCCTTCCACCAGAATGCGCAGCAGCGGCTCGGTGCCGGAGTACCGTATAAAAATACGGCCGTTGCCTTTAAGCTTGACCTCGTGTTCCAGGATCTTATCGTTAAAACCGGGGACCTTGTCAAGCGGGGGTTTATTGGAAACTTTCAGCGACCCCACCACCAGAGGGTAGCGTTTCCAAAGGCCTTTGAAATAGCTGAAAGGCCTGCCCATATCCCTCACCGCGGCGAGGATCTGGAGGGCCGTAAGTATTCCGTCGCCGGTAGGCGCGAACTCCCTGAAAATTATATGCCCGCTGGACTCGCCGCCTATCTTCAGATCGCCTTTTGCCATGGCGTCGGTGACATTTTTGTCGCCCACAGGAACCTGTATGACCTTGATCCCGGCGTCGGCGAAGTGTTTTATAAGCCCGTAATTGGACATAAAGGTCAGGACCGCTTTACTGTTGGTCAGCCTGTTCTTCACGGCCATATACGGGGCGGCTATGGAGATCAGGTCGTCGCCGTCGAGGAGCCTGCCTTTTTCGTCCGAGAACATACAGCGGTCGGCGTCGCCGTCCAGGCTGATCCCGCAATAGGCGCCGGAACGAAGGGTCTCTTTCTGCATGGCCCCGGTATAAAGGGCCCCGCAACCGATGTTGATGTTTTTACCATCCGGGTCCGCGCCCATGACCGTTATGTCCGCGCCCAGTTCCCTGAATATTTTGGGCGCCGTCTTGTAGGCCGCGCCGTTGGCGCAGTCCAGGACGATCTTGACGCCTTTCAGGGAAAAGCCTTTCGGCAAAGTTCCCTTAACGAAATCCATGTAATCGCGGGAATAATCCTTTTTCTGGATAGCGTGTTTTATGCGCTTGAAGACCAGCGGCTTGCCGCTTAAAAGAAGGGCCTCTATCTTCTTCTCGATAGCGTCGCTAAGCTTAAGCCCGTCGCGCGAGAAAAATTTTATGCCGTTGAATTCCGGCGGGTTGTGGCTGGCGGAGATCACGATGCCGAAATCTGCGTTCTCGCGCTTCACCAGGTAAGCCACGGCCGGGGTGGAGATAACGCCGAGGTCCAGGACCTTGAACTTATTGGCCCAGATACCCTCGACCAGCGCCTTTTTAATGCGCTGACCTGAAGCGCGGGAATCCATCCCTATGAGGACCACTGGCTTGGAGCCCGGATGCCTGTTGTAATTGGCCAGCACCTTGGTCGCGGCATAGCCGATCTTGCTTATAAAATCCTCTGTAAAAGGATATTCCCATGGAATACCCCTGATCCCGTCGGTCCCGAATAATTTACCCATAAATTCGACAGCTCCAGCCGCAATATTCCATCCCGCCTTTTTGCCTAAGCGAACCTCAATATTATATTATATTATCGTTGTGAGCGGGAACATCGCCCAAATCGCCATGCGGCGCGATTCGGGTGCGACAATCAGGGAAAGTTATAATTCCTTTTTGTTAAAGAGATTTCCGCTTCGAGGGGTTCAGCGCGGCGACCAAGCGAAGCGCAGGGAGCAAGCGACGATGTAACGGGGGGTAGGGGAAACCGCAATGCGGTGTCCCCTGTGGCAAATCCCCTGGAAGGGGTGCCGAGAGCCCCCCTTGTGGGACACCGGGCGTCACCTTATCAAAGCCCGGCGGTAATCGCCCAAATCGCTATGCGGCGCGATTTGGGTGCGACAAGGGAGAGGTGTGTGAGCGGTTGAAACAGCAGGTCTCGAAAACCTGTAAGGGTAACACCTTCGTGGGTTCGAATCCCACCCTCTCCGTTTCTTACTCAGTCCCCCCTTTACTGCTGTTCCGAATTATCGTTGAGCGGGCGGCAAAGAATTGTCAGTTTCCCCAGTCTGGATTCCGCGGCGGGGTATTTTGCGGCCCAAACACGAATTCCTTCAAGTGCGCTACCAGATGTTCCGGAACTACCAGCCGTAAAGCACGACTTGCAGACATGGACTTTCATTTTCCGGATTCCAGCAACCTCGCGACAGCCACATCCTCATAATCCTGCGAAAACATAAAAGTGAGCTGTTCGGGACTGATCCTAAATTCGTGTTTTTCAAGTATCGCGTAAACGCCATTTATCAACGGATAGAAACCGGAATTCTTATTCTTTTTGAGAAAAATTTCGTAACTTGTTTTTAAGGATTGATCGATCAGCCCATCACCTTCTCCGTAGTACAAGTTATAAGCTCTCGTATTATCCAAGCCATATAGATAAACCGAGACTAATTCGTGCAATTCAGGATTCACTTCATTTTGTATTTCCGGCAGCTGAGCGTGACTTTCAGCGAACTTCTCAAACCGGATAATTCGCCTCCGTAATTCCTCCCAAGTTATGCCGAGTGATGCGTCTCCTGCAATTGTTTCTCTATGCTCCGTCACATAGAACTTTATATAGTCCAGCAAAGCCGCTGAGACGCCGGATGCTGTTGCTAATAGAAAGTCTAAATTCATTTGCAAATACCACTCGCCTTCTCCATAGTAAAAGCCTATGCCGCAACGATGATATTCTTCCAACTTTCTCAAAGCGATAGCCGACTGCGAGCGAATTTTCTCCGCATCTGCTGTGTGCATCTCTGCAAATTTATCCAGCGGATCACCATTGTAATTTTTTATGATGCGACTCAACTCGTTCAATAGAACTTGGGAGTCTCGATCCTTATGAAACACATAGTCGAACTCTTGCACCACGTTCTCATAAAACTTTCTAAAAGTTCGGAATCCCTCCCCATGCAAATCCGCGCCGTTCTCAAATTCTGTAAGGTAGTTATTTCTTGCGGCTAAAATAGATTCCGGCGAGATGGGATTAAGAGTTTGCAAATATTTTTCATAAGCCGGCACTTTTGTGTCCACCTGAGGGATATTTTCCGAAACTGGTGTTAGGACCAAGTTTTGTGGAGAGTGCGCGGTTTTTGGATGCGGGTAGAAACTCAACATGCCAGAGTCGAGTTTTTTGTTATAAAAACACAAGGTTAACAGAACAAGTACAATAAAAAGCACAATTGAAACTAAGAATTTTTTTCTTACCATATTAATCCCCCCCTATCCCACATCCCGCGCTCGTCGACCTTGAAATCGGCGGAATTCGAGAAAGGTGTAAGGCACTTTTTTGAAAGACCGCCGTTACGGCCGAAAGCCGATGGCCCGCCTCGGCTTCTCCGGGAGGTCCATTAGTTCATGTATCGCTTCAAAAATGGCCTCGATCTTATGGTCGTGAGATTGTATGCGGCGCTCCAAATCTTTAATCTTGCCGGCCAACTCTTTATGCGCGGAAAGCATCTGTCTAATTTTTACGAAAGTTCGCATTATCGCAATATTTACCTGAATGGCCCGTCTGCTGTGCAGCACGCTGGACAGCATCGAGACCCCCTGCTCGGTGAAAGCATAAGGCATATACCGCCGGCCGCCCCAACTTGAGGTCACAGATTGTGACCTCAAGTTTACAAACTCCATCTCATTTAACTGGAACACAAAGTCTTCTGGAAACCGCAAGCTATTTCTTTTGACAGCTTGGATTAAAACCTTTGTCGCAACCCCATACATCTGCGCCAAATCCACATCCAACATGACCTTATGGCCACGGATTAAAAATATTTTCTTCTCTATTGTAGTCGCGGATGTTGCCGCGCAAGCCGGGGTTATCCTGCCGCCACTTCGACGCGGTCTTTCCGAACAAGGCAACGTTGAGCATATCCGCCTCGCTGGCATAAACCGTGTCGATCTGTTTTTTAGTAAGTTCAGGCGGGATCAGGCGTTCTTTTATAGCGTCGGTATGGATACAGTAATTAACCTTCGCCAGGGTGCGCTGTATACTCCATCCCGCCTTCAGTTTGAGCGTCTCGGCTTCTTTAAGCCGTTGGAATTCCCTTATAAGATAGAGCTTAAATTCAGCACTGATCCACATACCGAACTCGAAAGCAATATCCTTATGTGCGAAAGTGCCGCCATATCTCCCGGCGACAGCCTTTAACCCGACAGCTTGCGTTTTCTCGACCCAATCCTTTACGCTCAATTTATAGCTATTCAGGCCCACCTGACTTTTAATTATGGCGAATTCGCCATAATTAAAATCCGGGTTGTATATGGACTCCCAGATTCCCAGGAACTCTACTGTGTTCCTATTACGGAGCCAGTCCGAAATAAAGAAGTCTCCGTCTTTTGCCTTCAACATATAGGTCAGCGAAATATAATCGCCGCCCGAACCAGAAACAACGGTAACAGACGTCCCTTGCACATTTATGATCACCTGCTTATATTTAGCCATAACGCCCCCTTGCGTAGAAATAGCATAACAGACGACCCCGACAGCGTCCTGTCGCGATGAAGATGGCAAATTTCCACAATTTTCCTCAATTGTGCCCCCAGTGGTGACACAATTTAATTTTAGCCGTACCCTATGGAATTTCTCGCACATCTGTGCGAGTTTTCCAGGCCTCAAAGTTTAATCAGCAATTGCGTAATTAAACTTTATGGGGTTAAAGTTTAATTAAATGGTCCATAATCAGACTTTTGCGGGCAAATTCGAATCCCGTTGACCTCTGAATCGCGGGATTCGAAATTTAGGGGTTTTAGCGGGGGTCCGGGACAGCTGAGAGGTTTTTTTCATTCCCGTCACCTTTAGTCCGAAAGAGGCCTAAGACCAGTTCGAAGGCAGGGATAAGTTGAACTTTCCCAATGAGGCGGGAAAATAACTTTTGTCTTTTGCCGGGCATAAACCGCCAGTTATTTATAAAAAACTAGCGCAGTCTTCGGGATAACATCCGGCACTACTTTACCTCACACCCTGCGGATTCTTTACAAGCGCACCCCGATCGTCTTTTGAAGCGGACATAGTTCAGGCGCCGCCTTCAAACCGGATCCGGCCTGGGGCCGGATATGCCTTAAAGGCCTATTGGGGCGTAGGTCCATTTATTTCCTGAAAATGCCCCAATAGGCACTTACGATTTTTTCGCCCGGCTGGTATGCTCTGAATGTAAGCACCGGCCTTTATGGGCCTATCGTCGGGAGGAAAAGTATGGTTTCAAAAAAATCAGTGGCGGTAATACTGGCCCTGGCGGCTTCGGCCCTGCCGGGACGCGCGATATACGCCGACGAATTGTCGACGCTCTCCGGTCTGGCGAATGGAACAACGACCAAGACGGCCCTGCCCGTCGTTAATCCTCCCGAAGCTCCCGCGCCTGCGGCGTATGCCGGTTATAAACGAGCGCCGGGCAAGAATATTACGGGGGATTATTACTCCGCCATCACAGCAGTGGCCGCCGCGGGTGCCGGCGACGACGCGAAATATAAAAAACTCTCCGGCTACAGGATACTTTTCGTTCCCGGCTTCATGACCAATCCTTCGGTAGACCCCGACCTGCTTTATAAGGAGGGGGGCGCGATCAATTTGATGAAAGGCGTCATGCCCACTTATTTCGAGGAACAGATCACTTGGCTCCGTGCCAGCGGTCTGGATGCCGGCATAGTAGATATAGAGTCGGAAGCCGGTATAAAACATAATGCGGAACTGATAGCCGCGCAAATATCCAGGTCCCCCAAGCCCGTCATAATTTTCAGCCACAGCAAAGGCGGCCTTGACACGCTGGAAGCTTTGATCCGGCGGCCCGACCTGCGCCGCAAGGTGCGGGGGCTCGTTTCAATACAAAGCCCTTACTTCGGCACGCCAGTCGCGGACTGGGTGCTGCTCGGCCGGCACTCCCTGTCCCCCGCCTCGGCCGCCGCGCTGAAACTCCTGGGCGGCAACCTGGAGTCGGTAAAAGACCTGTCCGTTAAAAGCCGCATGGATTATCAGGCCGAAAACGCCGGGCAAATAGCGGCAATAACGGCGGCCATCCCCACTATCTCATTCGGCGCGTGGAAAAACGAGGAGAAGGGCGCGATGGATTCGCTCTTCGAACCTACCCGCGATCTGATGCTCGGCTGGGGAATCAAGAGCGACGGACTGGTTCCGGTCGACAGCGAGATGCTGCCCGGCGCCAACCAGATCGCCATAGAAGGTCTTGACCACCTTGCGACCGTTATCAAGGTGCAGAAACCCGCGTTCGAAAGAGTGAATTTTATCAGGACGCTGCTTACGCTGCTTATGAACAAAGGCGTCCCGGCTCTTGAAGAGAGCAAACCGGAAAATGTCGGCGGACTGATACATACCGGCGACCCGGCCGAGCCTATGCATTTCGGCCGCGTGGACATAGCGCCGGATTCGGACCTGCGCGGCATAGCGTACCGCGGCGGCCAGCCTGCGCCCGCGACTTATAGATTCCTCAAGGACCGGGGAGTGGACACCATCATTAATATAAGGAATATGACCCTCCCGGACTGGAAACAGTGCAAAAAGATCGGCATCAAATGCGTAAACCATCCTATCTGGGCTTTGGATCCGGATATCCTGGGCGGCGTCACGATCGGCGACAAGGAACTGGGCGGCATTGTCCTGCATGAAAATAAATACTTTCTGGCGGCCTATCGCACCGCCGTGAAGGAGCTCAAGGCCGGCAGGACGATCTACATACACTGCCAGGGCGGGACCGACAGGACCGGCGCGGTGGCGGCGGCGTTAATGATACGCAGCTACGCCTGCGGGAAAAATTTTAACAGCCCCGAATTAAGGGACAACGTTATGGCTACCATGCAAACCTTCGGTTTCTGGAACCATGTTTTCCCTTCCTGGGGGGTGGAGATCAAGGACTGGGTGAACAATTTCCAAATACATAAGGAATGGATCTGTAAATAAGGCCGGAACGTTCCGGCTTTGAACATGGCGCCGGATTTCCGGCGCGCAGGAGGAGAAACAAATGAACACAAAAAGATCGTTGGCGGTAATTCTGGTTTTGGCGGCCTCGGCCCTGTCGGCGCGCGGGGCCTATGCCGATGAGTTGTCGGAACTTTCCAATTTGGCGAACGGAACAACGGCCAAAGGCGCTCTGCAGACGCCCTCCGCGCCCGCCGCCGCGGCTCCTATACCTTCTGCCGGATATAAAAGAGCTCCGGGCAAAGACATTACGGCCGAGTACAAAACCGTCCTCAGCGCGGTCGCCAAAGCCGGCGCGGGGGCGGCCGACATAAAGTATAAAAAACTTTCCGGCTACAGGATGCTTTTCGTTCCCGGCTTCATGACCAATCCGTCCATCGATCCCGCCCTTGTCTATAAATCGGGAACAGTTACGGGTCGGCCTGGAAAAACCCTCATGCCCACCTATTTCGAGCAGCAGATCACCTGGCTCAGGGCTAACGGCCTGGACGCGGGGATAGTCAATATAGAGTCGGAAGCCGGCATCAAATATAACGCCGGCCTTATAGCCGCGGAGATAGCCAAATCTCCCAAGCCCGTAATAATTTTCAGCCACAGCAAGGGCGGCCTGGATACGCTGGAGGCTTTGATCCAGCGGCCCGACCTGCGCCGCAAGGTGCGTGGACTCGTTTCCATACAAAGTCCGTACTTCGGCACGCCGGTCGCCGACTGGGTGCTGCTCGGGCGGCACTCTTTATCCCCGGCGGCGTCCGCGGCGTTAAAACTTATGGGCGGATCCATTGAATCCGCGCAAGACCTGTCGGTTAAAAGCCGCATGGACTACCAGGCCAGAAACGCCGGGCAAATAGCCGCGATAACGGCGGCCATCCCCACTATCTCCTTCGGCGCCTGGAAAAATGAGGAGAAAGGAGTCATGGACACGCTTTTTGAAACTACCCGCGACCTGATGCTCAGTTGGGGCATCAAGAACGACGGGCTGGTCCCGGTCGACAGCGAGATGCTGCCCGGCGCCAACCAGATAGCCGTGGAAGGCGTTGATCACCTTGCGACCACCATCAATGTCGACAAACCGGCGTTCAACAGACGGGATTTCATCAAAACGCTGCTTGCACTGCTCATGGATAAAGGCGTCCCGGCGCTCGAAGAACCCGCTCCTGCGCCGGAACCGCCGTATTACTCCGGTTTGGAGGAATTTATGGAATACGCGGCAAATATGCCCAAAGCGCCCGCCGGCAACGACCTTTTTCAGGATACCGTGGCGCAGTTCGGCTATGACAGGCCGCCGGTCAATAAGGACAAATATAAGTTCCCGATCAAGAACTTCGGCCCCATAAAACTTTCAAGCAAACCGGCGGCCAGATTGATGGAAGAGACGGCTTTCCGCGGAGGTCCGATCGAAGGCGTGTCGGACGACATGAGCTACAAATTGCTGAAAGCCGTGGGGGTGCGGACCATCGTAAGCCTCCAGACCATACATCCGGCCAATCAGGAACAATGCGCCAAGTATGGCCTGACCTGCAAAAATTTCGGGATACTGCCGCTGGATATGCTGTCCTGGCGCGACAGTGCCAGTTTCCACGAGGGCTTTCAGTTCGCGGCTGATGAGCTGAAGGCAGGCAGAAAGATCTATGTCCACTGCCTGGCCGGAAACGACAGGACCGGGATCTTTGTCGCGGCTTTAACCATCAGAGGCCGGGCCTGCGGTCTTCAAAAACTGGACGCAAAAGCCAAAAACGAGGTGCGCGAGGCCGCGCGCGACGCCTGGAAAGAATTCAGGTTATGGAACAAATGGTTCCCCAAATGGACGGCGGAAGTGGACGGCTGGGTGGATAATTTTGAACAGAACAGGGAGTGGCTCTGTAAATAACCGGGCGGATGTTTCCCCGAGGAAAGCATTATGAAAAAAATATCTCGGATCGCGGGATTGGTGGTTGCGTCGGGATTATTCGCGTGCGCGCGGGGTTCGGCGGAGCTTGCCGTATGCCCGGCGGGATCAACGGGACCGCAGGCGTGCGCGCGGGACTCGGCGGCCGCGACGGAGCTTGCCGCGCTCTTACAGCCGGGAAACCCGAGCGCGGAGATCCCGCTTCCGGCGGTTTTGGCGCCTGAACCGGTTAAGACCGGGGTCCTTACGGTGTACGCCTATCCGCCCACCTTTCCGCAAGACTGGACCTCTCCCAAAGGGATGCTTGGCAGCATGCTCGGGTCCGAGGTAAAAAAACAGCTCTACTCCACGAAGACCGGTTTTATTTCGGATTTTAAGGAACCCGGCACGGTCGACGACAATTATAAGTCCGCCGTGGGCCATGTGGAGGCGCATGTTAAATGCACCCTGCCCGAAGGCGGCCTTTACGATGTCTGGACAGGCATGGTGGGCCGCAAGATGATGAGCGCGGATATCGATGTCCTGTCCAATAAAAAACTCGGGATGGGCGCGATGTTCCACGCCTTTGTGGACGGTTATCTCGCCAACGGAGAAGAGAACATCTGGCGTCTTGTGAACTATACAAGCGCCTCCGGGAACGCCCCCCGTTACTGGGAACAGGAAATAGATCCCCAGGCCTGCGGCAGGATCAAGGAAATGGTGGAATTTTACAGCAGTTTTCACTATAAACCCGGGACCACGCTGGCCCAGCTAGAAGCCCTGCCGCCTGAAAAGATCTTTTACTTCGATATAACCAAGGATCCGTACGAAACCTATCTGGCGCGCCGCCGGGCCGGGGATAAAACGCCGGTCGGGGCCGTTTGCGCCTCCTACAGCATGGCCCTGCTGAAAATAACCGGCAAATACGATTACTCGATAGACAAGCAATTCAGGTCCAATATCGAGGTGTCCGAGAAACTTATAGGCGGCATCCCTGACGAAACCGGCAAGATCCGCAGGGTGGAGATCTCCGACCTGCTGTTCGGCGAGCTTGGCGAAAACTGGACTTACCCGGGTTATAAGAATAGGCTGTATGACAGCTATGACCCTCAGCATATCTGGCAGTTCATAGGAGAGATAAGCGACTGCTCCTGGGGCGGGCCGTCATGCACTCCGGCGGCGCGCGAATGGCACGACAAGAACAAGAGCCGGGTCGGGTACATAGTGCAAAGAGCCGGGGTGCTTCTGCCCTACGCGCACGCCGACCGGAAGATCCCCTCTAATTTCCGTATGGAAGGCATCCATGTGAAATAGCGCCGGGAACGGACCCGTAAAGGCCGCGCGTTTTATGCGAACGCGCGGCCTTTGCTTTACGCGGACAATATATAATAAACTGAGTCCTTATGCAGGACAATGTCGTTTACTCTACCGATCCCGGCTGGAAGCCGCCGTGCCCGGCCTGCGGGAAAAGCCCCTGCTGTTGCAAGTCCCTCTCCGGCAAACCGAAGCAGACGGAACCGGCGCGGATCTCGTTTTGCCGCGGACACAAGGGCAGCGGCCTGACCATGATCGAAAGGCTGCAAATGCACCCCGCCGGCAAGGAAGAACTTCTGAAAAAATTAAAAAAGAAGCTGGGCGTGGGCGGCACGGTAAAACTGGGCGCGCTGGAACTCCAGGGCGACCACAGGGACGCGGTGGAAACCGAACTGAAGGAGCTAGGCTATAAAGTAAGGCGGAGACCGTGAATCATAAAGCGAAAATACTGGTGGTGGACGACGAGGTCCAGCTGTCCGAGATGATCACGGCGGCGCTTTCCGAGGAAGGCTATGACATAGCCGTCGCCTTCGACGGGGCGCAGGGCGTAAAAAAAGTAAGCGCGGAAAAGTTCGACCTCGCCATCCTCGACATCCAGATGCCGGTCATGGACGGCATAACGGCCCTGGGCGAAATAAAGAAGATAGATCCGGAAATAGAAGTGATCATAGCCACCGGGCACGGGACCATGGGCACCGCCGTCCAGAGCATGCGCAAAGGCGCGTTCGATTACATCCACAAGCCTTTCCAGATAGCCGAACTGATAGCGGTGGTGGGCCGGGCCCTGGAAAAAAGAAAGCTCAACGAGATCACAAAAGCCATTTTTTCGACCATCAAGTCGGATGAGCTGCTCCGTATCGTGCTCGATTCCATCACGGGGATCCTGAAAGCGGACGAATCCTTGCTGGTGCTGACGGACAAGGCCGGGAAGCCGTATATAGCGCTTTCGGACGGGCTGGAAGACGAAGCCCGTAAGGCTTCCCGCCTGGAAGTCTGCGCGCGCGTGTTTACCGGCCTGAGAGGCGGCGGGATCGAACCCGTGGTGCTTATAGAAAAACCGGCGCAGGATAACCGGTTCGCCGACATCCCCGGCGCAGGATCGGCGCAGTTTTCGATGCTGCTGCCCCTGATCGAGGACACGAAGCTGATAGGACTGATAAACATCAATCGCAGGCATGCCGAGGCGTATTTCACTGAAAACGATATCCAGCGGGCCAAGATCTTCGGTTCGCTGGTGAACCTGGCTTTGAGGAACGCCAACCTCTACAAACAGCTCCAGGAAACGCAGTTCCAGCTTGTCCAGGCGGAAAAAATGTCCGCGCTGGGCCAGCTGGCCGGAGGGCTCGCGCATGAGATAAACAACCCGCTCTCCGGCATTCTCGGCCTGACTCAGCTGGTCCTGGAAAAGATCCCGCCTGGCGGCGAGCACCGCCGCGATCTGGAAGATATTGAAAAAGCCGTGTTCCGCTGCAAAAAGATCATAACCTCCCTGTTATCCTTCGCGCGGCAGGAAAAGACGCGGATGGAATCCGTGAACATAAACGAGGCGATAGAAGAGACCCTGGTCCTTTGCGCCCGCCAGATGGAATTAAAGCGCCTGAAGATAGTCAGGCAGTACGGCGCCGAACTCCCTCAGGTACGCGCTGATTTCCAGCAGCTCATGCAGGTGTTCCTTAATCTGCTCACCAACGCCGGGGACGCCATGCAGGACGGCGGCACTCTCACGATCAGGACGCTGCCGGTGGAACTCGCCGACGGCGGGACCATGGTGGCTGTTTCTTTCTCGGATACCGGTTCGGGGATCCCGCGCGAGATCATGGCCAGGATCTTCGACCCGTTCTTTACCACCAAACCCGTGGGCAAGGGCACGGGGCTCGGCCTGTCGGTCTGTCTCGGCATTATAAACAAACACAACGGGACCATCACGGCGGAAAGCGAACCCGGCAAAGGATCCGTTTTCACGCTGCATTTGCCGGCATAAAATGTTGTAAAACGACATTTTATCGCACTATCACTTGCCGCAAGGTTCCCCGGGCCTAGGGGCCTGTCCGGGACAGGCTCCTAGAGAGCGTGGTACGGCAAAAATTTTTGCGGCGGGATTTTTTTAATTATTATGCCCAAAAAAGTACTCTTGGCGGACGACGAGGAGCTTGTCAGGAATTACATCACGCGGGCTTTATCAAGCCGCGGTTTTTCGGTGAGGACGGTGGACGACGGCGCCGCCGCCGTGGCCGCCATAGAAAAAGAAGATTTTGACGTGGTGATCTGCGACCTTAAAATGCCGGACCTGAGGGGAGAAGAGGTCATAAAAAAATTGAAAGCCCTGCGGCCGGGGGCCAAGGTCATAGTGATAACCGGCTCGGTCTCTAATATTTCAAGCCACCTCGTTCCGGGAACGGAGGTCGACGGCGTCCTGATAAAGCCCTTCGGCATAGGAGAAATAAGGGACCTGGTAGAAAAAATCACAAAGGCCGGGAGCTGAGGGGCGGAAATTGCCCCCATCGGACCTCACGCAGGACCTAACCTGAAAGTTTCAAATAAAAACCACATTAACCTAAAGCAACCCGCACTCTTGCGCCGCTTTCCTCTCTTCTTCCATGACGGTACTCACCGCTTCCTCGTCCTTTGCGGACAGCACCGGAGCCTCGGCCGCCCTGTAAAACTCGTCAAGCAGCCGGTAAAATCTTCTTTTTACCTGCGGATCGCTTATTTCGGCGCCGGGATTGCGGGTGAGGACGGAACTGGAAAAATCCGGGTCGCGCATCCGCAGCGCCCAGTATTTGGCTTTGGCCTCCACCGTTGAGGCTTGACGCACAGCCAGCCTGGAACGCAGGACGACGCAGCCGCCGGCCCCGCCGCTCGCCGGAGCGTCCCTGAAATCCGCGAATGAGGGGGCCTTCGCCTCCTCCCCGAACATGCCGGCCAGGGCCGCCGGGTCCGGCATCTCGAACTCGAAATCGGGATGCTCGGAAACCATATCCCACTGCCTTTCGGTCTCCGCCTCTATAATATGCAGCACCGCGCCGGTCTGCGAATCTATCATCTTGGCGATTATCTTCAGATGATCCCTGGTGCCGAAAACCATCCCGATTATGATAGCGTCCGTGGAAGGCATAGCGCCTTCCTTGCGCGCGCCCCCCTCCTCGGAGATGCCGGACTGCGACAGCCTGTGCTCCTGAAGGACCTTGTCGAGCTGGCCTCTTTCCAGCATATTAACCTTTCCGGAATTGACCAGGCAGGTAAGCAGCCTCTCCGAAACATACTCGCTTTCCTCGCGGGAAGTCCTGGCCTTGCGCGAAAACGAAAGAACGGCGATATTTTTAACTTTGTTGGTGGCGGAGTACCTGGCGATCTCGTTCGCCATGGTTTTATAAATATCTCCGGCGGAAGCCGGCCGGGAAACGCTTAACAAAACGCACAAAGCGGAGGAACAGATCTTTATCGGAGTCGAGGCAAGAATGTTCATATCCCCTCCAGTCCTTCCCTGCCGAAATAGTTTAACAGGCGGAGATATGGAAAACACCATTAAATTGTCAAATTTCCATCAAATGTCGTTTTACGACATTTGATCGCACCCCCTTAGCACAAGGTAAAAATTTTTGTCGCAAAAATTTTTACTCGAACTTATAACCGTGGCCGGTTACGCTTATTATGTGGGCGCCTATTCCGGCGCCGAGTTTTTTACGGAGGGAGGAGACATGGACGCCCACGGTATGCGGGTCATTGTAGCTGGCGGGATCGTAGCCCCAGACGGTTTCAAGCAGGTAAGGCACGCTTAAAAGCCGGCCTTCCCCGGTTATCAGCGTGATCAGCAGGTCGAATTCCTTCCTGGTAAGACTGATAACCTCGTCTTTTATGGTTACGGTGCGTCCGGACGGATCGATAAGCATTCCAAGTCTGGAGATCCGGCCGGTTTTTTCCCGGAAAGCCTCGTACCGCTGCATCACGACCTTCATTTTCGCGAGCAGCACCGGGAACGAAAAAGGTTTAAGGATGTAATCATCGGCTCCTTTATTATAGCCGGCCAGGATATCGTCCTCGCTTATTTTACTCCCGGAAATTATGATGACCGGAACGGCCGAAAGCCCGGGGGTTTCTTTTATGACCTTGCACAGGGCGAAGCCGTCCAGCCCCTTCATTTCCGCGTCGGTGATCACCAGGTCGGGACTGGATTCCCTGGCAAGGATGACGGCCTCGGAACCGCTGTCGGTATACACCACCTGGAAACCGCGGCCCTGGAGGTACCTGCGGGTGGAGTCGAGAACCACCTTATCATCATCGACAAGTAAAATTTTGACGGCCATAGGAGCGGTTTCTCCTATGATACTATATTTCTCCCGCTCCTTTCAGTCCGGCGGAAACGCGGCAGCGGTCCTTCTACCCGCCGGCCGCCGCTTTTTTCGCCTTCCCTTCCACATGCGGGTCCACCAGCAGAACGGCGTAAATTTCCGCGCTTAAAGCCAGGATCGCGCGGGTAACCAACAGGCAGGCCGCGCCGTAGGCGTTCCACAGGAATCCGCCCAGCATCGGCCCGAGCGTTTCGCCGAGGTTCTCTCCGATGGTCATAGTGCCTATGGTCTGGGCCCGGCGGGAGCGGTCTGCGCCGGAGATCTTCGCCATCAAAGCCCCCCACGCCGGCCGGAACGCGGCTTTGCCCGTGTCGTCTACGATCTTGCCGACCGCCACACCCGCAAGGCCCGGGAAGAAAAGATAGAGCAAGGAAGAAAGGGTATTGGCGGCGCTGCGGACAAGAAGAACGAGCTTGCGGCTGACATTGTCGGAAAGCCAGCCGAAAAGCGGCCCGGAGACCAGCATAAGCGTGGTCGAGACGCCGAAAATGAGGCCCGTCTGGGCCTCGGTAAGCCCCGCATACTTGGTCGCCAGAAGGGGGAACAGGGAATTAAGCATCGCGCTGGTGCTTGTGATCAGGAAACCGAACCCCGCGAAGATCAGAATGGGGAATTTGGGGGCGGGCGCCCCGGCCTGCGCGGGTCCGGGCCCGGCGCCGGCCGCGGCCTTTTCGGGCGGGATCGAACGGGGAAGCTCCCTGGTGTAACGCAGGACCACGTAAAAAGGCAGGACGGAAAGCGCGAAAGCGCAGAGAAAAACGATCTTATAATCGGCGAGGGTCCAGGCAAGCAGCAGGCCCGCGGCCGTTTTGCCAAGGGCGCCGGCGGTGTAGCGCGCGGTCCAGTACCAGGAAAAAGCGGACGCCACGGATTTTTCCCCGCCGCGCTCGGCCAGCATGGAATTAATGGCGGGGTCCCGCAGGGATTCTATCATGCCGTGCAAGAACCGTATGGCGTACAGCTGCCACGCGACGGTCGAGAACGCCAGCAGGAACGCCAGCGCGCTCCTTAAACCGATGGCAAGGCCCAGACTCCGCTTAAAACCGAAGCGGTCGGCGAACCGGCTCATGAACGGCTTAAGGGAAACCTCGGCTACCGCATTCACGCTGAACAACACTCCGATGGCGGTCATGCTCATGCCGAGGTGATAGGCATAGAGGGGCAGGGCGAAACTGACAAGTCCGAAGCTCAGCCGCGACAGGAAACCTTCCCCTATTAGAGCCAGAAGTTCCGGGGACGCGCGCGGCACTTTTAATTTCATTTAACGCTCCCTAGGGAAGGCAGGGTCAGTGAAATTTCCCCGGCGGCGTATTTTTCAATATAATCGGACACGGCCTCAGCCGCGTTCGGCGCGCCTTTATAGCCGGGGAAGCAATTCACATCCACAACAAAAGGCCCTTTAGGTGTTTCAATAAGGTCCAGGCCGTACAGACCGAGGCCGAAAGCCCTGCCGCAGCGCAGGGCCAGGTCGCGCTCGGCGGGCGTGACCGGACACGAGCGGCCCGGTATCGAATAACTGACGGACGAGAAAGGCTTGCGTATGGCGAACACCCGGTCCCCGGCGACATAAAGCCGCAGGTCCTCTCCCGTGCCTTCAAGGAACTCCTGGATCAGCATCGGCCCCTCCGGGGCCGGCAGCGCCCGGACTTCTTCCGGCGTCTTCACCACTTTAACGCCTATTCCGCGCCAGCCCATGCAGGGTTTGACTATGAGCGGGGTTGTTTTGACCAGAGCAAGCAGCAGGCTCATCTCGCCAGTGACCCAGGTCCGCGGAGACGCAATGGCGCCGGAGCGCAGATACTGGCAGGCTATGATCTTGTTGCGGGCCGCGGCGCTGGACGGGTACGGATTCAGGATCCTGGCCCCGCGCGCGTGAAGCACGCCGGCCAGGCTGAGGGAAAGGCCGGTATAGGATTTAAGGAGATAGAGAGTGTCCTCCGTCCCCAGGCCGTCCAGGTGCGTCAGCAGCTCCTCGGCGATCATATTTTCGACCGCATAGCCCCTGTGCGACAGTATCTCCGAAACATCCGTAACGATCTGGCTGGGCACGGGCGGATCCCGCCTGGCGGCCATAAAACAAAGCTTCATAGTTCCTCCCGGGTTAATTCCAGGTCATCCTCTCAAGATCTATCAACACTCTGCCCTGCCGCCACCCGTCTGAAAGGCGGTACCAGGCGTCGGTGGTGATCCGGCCGAAAAGGCTGCCGCTGTCGACCCCGCAAAATTTACGGATGGTCTCCTCCCCGCCCTGGGTAAAAACATGGTGCTGCAGCTCGACCGCGGACGGATCTTTTTGCTCATTGAAGAACAGCGCCGCCGCCACGGCAAGTCCAAGGTTCCTGGGCTCCGTTCCGGCCTCAAGCGCCAGCCGGGCGGTCCCCACCAGCCTGTCGTCGGCTTTAAGTTTCCGGCCGGGCTCGCGGCCCACGCGGCTGATAAGGTCGCATAACTGCGGATTGCTGATCCGTTCCAGCACTTCCTGGCGATCGCTCTCATCACCCGCTATCTCGCCGCCGTAGCGGGCCGCGAGCCCCTGCTGGCCTTCCTTTAAGACCTCGGCCACGACGGCGCGGATCTGCGGGTCCCTGACGGCCGTATGGATGTACCTGTAACCTTTCATGTGGCCGAGGTAAGCGGCCGCGGCGTGCGCGGCGCTGAACATAGACAGCTTTTTATGGACCCAGGCCTCGTATCGATCCGTCACCATGATCCCAGAGATCTGGGGCAGCGGAACGCGCAACCCGGCGCCGTCGACTATCACCCTGGAGTAAGCGTCGCCCACGAACACCAGCGGTCCGCCGGAAGCGGGGTCGCCTATGCGCTGCGTAACGGCCCTGGAGATCAGGCTCCCGGCGAAACCGTACCGGTCCAGCGGAAAATCCTGCGGCAGATGCTCTCCGGCATATTCACGCAGCAGGGAACCGGCGTTCACGGAATTCTCAAAAGCCAGGATGTTGACCGGTTCCGCGCGGCGCCGTATCCCGGCGGCGAGGAACCGGGAAATGCTTTCAAGATTGGCGCAGCCGACCGAGGTTATAACCAGGCCCGCATCCGATATTTCCCAGGCCACGCGCTCGATGTCGCCCGCGGCCACGGCGCGCACGCCGTCGACCCTGATATCCCTGGTTTCTCCGCGGCCCACCAGCCGCACGACATAGCCGCCCACCCGGTTTAAATGGTCCCTGAGCGCGGGACTTCTGGCCACAAAAACGACCTCGTGTCCCGAATCGCGCAAAAGCTGGCCGGCCAACCCGCAGCCTATCCGTCCCGCGCCGAAAATCACCGTTTTCATATTTTTTTATTCAAAAGCTGAAGCCCTTTATGATAAATGTAATCCGCCAGCCGGAGCGCCGCGTCCGGCACGCCTTTAAATCCTGGAAAACTTTGCACATCCACGATATAAGGTTCGCCATCGCTCATCACTATATCCAGCCCCAGGATCTTAACGCCGAAAGCGGCTCCGCAACGGACGGCGTAATCGCGCAGGGAGGGCGTAACCGTCAGCGGGGAGCCAAGCTTCTCCTCATATGTCTTGGCGGGCCATTTGCGCAGCACGCCGAACACCTGGCCGTCTATCACATAAAGCTTATGGTCCATCCCATCCGGTTTGCGGTACCGCTGGGCAAAAAACGGGGCCCGGCGTGATAAAGGATCGATGAGTTCGCTCTCGTCATGCGCCACGCGCACTCCCTCTCCGTCCCTGCCGCGGTACGGTTTGACGACCAAAGGCCCGTCTTTGAGCAAAGGAGCGAGCTTGCGCAGGTCCGCCGTCACATAAGTTTCCGGCACCGGCAGCTGCGCGGCCTTAAGGATCCCGGTGGAGGCGATCTTGTCCCGCAGGATGACGGAAGCAGGATAAGGATTGATGATCACGGCGCCGGCCGCGTGCAGTATTCCCGCAAGCCCCAGCCCCATATCGCTGGTATCCTTCAGCACATAAAGATCGTGCACGGGACGGAGCTGGCAGAGATGGTTCAGCCGGTCCTCCGGACAGATAACTTCCACTTCTACGCCGAATTCCGTAAGCAGCCGCACCACTTCCGGCATCACAAGGCTTTTACGGCCGCCGCCGGAGCGCGGCATGATCATGCCTATCCTCATATCCTACCCCCCGCCGCGCGAGCGCGCGTCACATATTCCGCCAGCCGCCGGTCCGCGTCCGGCACGCCCGTATAATTGGGAAATTCGTTCACCTCGATCACCGAAGGGCCTTCCGCGGACTCTATGCAGTCCACGCCGTAGAGTTCCAGACCGAACAGCCGCCCCAGCCTGCGGCCCAGAGCCTCCAGTTCCTTGGTCAGCGGCGCCGGCCCTGCCTTCGCCTTGCCGTGCGCGCCCGGGGCGCCGGCTAGGCCGGCCGGCGAGGGTTTTCGCACCGGCCACACCTCGTCTCCAATGCAGTAAAGTTTGAGGTCATACCCGTCATTGGGGATGAATCTCTGGGCCAGCGCCACCGGTTCAGGCCACTCAATCGACCGCATTTCACCGCCGGTGCGGACCAGCCGGAGCCCCCGGCTGTTGTCGCCGAAAACGGGCTTAAGCACCACCGGATACAGGGAGGATGGAATGATCCCGGCCAGTTCGGCCACCGGGCCCAGGAAGGTCCGGGGAGAGGGCACCCCGGCCTCGGCCATAATAACCGCCATGTCGGCCTTGTTATGAACGGAAGCGATGGCTGAGCGGCTGTTGACGGCGCTTATCCCGCGCGCCTGCGCCCAGCCGAGCATACAAAGAAGGGGCTGGCTCCGGCCTCGCGCCACGATAAGGTCCAGCTTGTCGGTCCAGCGGGCATCCTCAAGCGCGTACGCGGCCGCCTGCGGGTCTATACAAACCGTTTCGTGGCCGGCGCTCCCGAGAGCGGAGATCAAACCGCCGGGCTGGGCCTGGGCAAGATACCGTTTCTCAACAAGAATTCCTATTCGCATAATATATAATCGACAAGACGACCGGAGGCCGTTTCCGCTGCCTGTTTTCAAACCGCATGATATTTTAGGCGGGAATGTTCCGGAAAGCGTGAGACCTTGGACCCCTTATTTTAAAACAAGGGGCCTAAACGGCTTGGGACTTTCGGGAACCTATTTGTGGCAGTACTGGCGCTCTACGCGGCTCCGTGCGCCTTCATAACTGTAGTTCGTGGTCATGAGCGACGGATATGAACGGGAATCCTCCGCCGCAAGCATTTCAACCATCAGCCTGTTTTTCAGGTAAGGAAGGGCGGGGTCCGTACCCGGAGCCCCTCCGCAAAAAGCATCGGGGGGCAGCTCACGGGTCTCCATGGCGACATGTTCCGCATAGCCTTCCTTCCTCCAATCCGACAGGATCGCATAATCCAGGAAGCCCAGCTTATTTTTGATCTGGGTTTTAACAAGCTCATGGATTATCACCCTGTCCAGCGCCCGGCCGGGACCTTCCGCTCCGGGACCATAGGCTAGATTTTTTTCGGGATCGGCCGCGGCAACGAACACTTTATCGCTTATGGGATGCGCGCAGGACGGCTCTTTCGCGCAAAAAGGCGCCAGAAGGACATACTCCCTGCGGCTCCCGGCCAGATAAACCTCGAACTTCTGCGCCTCGTCGTAAAAATCGTCGGAAGAGATCTTGTCGTATATCGCCGCTAAAAATTTGTCCGGATTTTCCCGGAAAGCCTCATGCGTATAAAGGGTCAGGTTCTTGTGGACATAGCTGGAACCGAAAAAAACGAACGGATAGGCCGTAACCCCGCAGCAGACGGCCGCCGCCAGCAGTACGCAGCAGAATAAAAAACTTCCCCTGGTCATAAAACCTCCTTATCCTTCGTTCTTCCCTGAGGAACCGGCAAATTTTACGGACTACATGGTGCCGACTATAAAATACCAGATGAGGAGGGCTATTATCAGGGCGATAAGTTTTATGCTCCAGTTCCTGGTTATAAGCGCGGGAAGGTTCAGGTTCATAAAGGTTGAGAGGGCTCGGGCTGCGATTGCGGCTGAGGCCGGGGCGGAACAGGGGACTGCGGCCGCGCGCTCTTCCTTAAAAGCGTTTTCTCGGTTTTGGAACGGTAAAGCTGGTAAAGCATGGCCTCAAGGTCCTTAGGGTCCACCGCCTGCTGCAGTTTGCCGTTCCTGGAAACGGAAATAAGCCCGGTCTCTTCCGACACGGTCACGATTATGGCGTCCGCTATCTCGCTTAAACCCAGCGCGGCGCGGTGGCGCATGCCGAGGATCTTGGAAAGTTCCTGCTGTTCCGTCAACGGCAGGATGCAGCCGGCGGCCACCAGACGGTTATTGGCGATAACCACGGCGCCGTCGTGCAGATGGGTGTTCTGGTGGAAGATGGTCAGCAGCAGTTCCTTGGACACCTCGCCGTTCACGCGCACGCCGGTCTCCACGATATCCCGCAGGCCCATATCCTGCTCAAGCACCACCAGCATGCCGGTCTTCCTGTCCGCCGCGAACCTTATAGCCTCCATAAGTTCGGCGATAAAACGGTATTCCTGCGAGATCAGGATGCGCCCCAGCGGGTTGGAGCCGATATTCGCCAGCGCCACGCGGATCTCGGGCTGAAAGACCACGATCAGCAAAAAAATACCGGCCAGCCAGAAATTCTGCAGCAGCCACGCGGTCGCGCCCAGTTTAAAAAATTTCGCCAGGGAGGTTATAATGGCGAGGATGAACACGCCCCATACGACATTCATGGCCCTTGTGCCCTTAATGAGCAGGATGAGCCGGTATACGATGTAATAGACGACAAAAATGTCGAAGATGTTCCTTAGATAATCCAGATACATAATAACCCCGGCGGCGTGACGACCTTAAGGCGCAAATGAACGGAGTCCGATCAGGGAACTTAACTTCGCCCCGCCGTCCGCGCGTCGTCAGGCACCGACCGCTTCCCCCAGTTCTTCGCCTTTCATAAGCTTGTCCATCTCGTCGGCGTCGATAACTTCCTTCTCTATCAGCCTGCCCGCGATGTCGTCCAGCGATTTTTTATTCGCCGACAGGATCTCTTTAGTCTTCACGAAACATTCCTGGACTATCCGCTTGACCTCATCGTCCACATTCTTGGCCGTCTCGTTGGAATAGGCCGGCTGGCGCATTATGTCCCGGCCAAGGAACACTTCGGATTCGTCCTTCTTCAGGGAAAGCGGGCCGATCTTCTCGCTCATGCCGAATTCCATGACCATCTTCTGGGCGTAGTTGCTTACCTTGGCGAGATCGTCGTGCGCTCCGGTGGTGACCTCGTTAAAGGTCAGCTCTTCGGCGGCCCGGCCGCCCAGCAGGATGGACAGCTTGTTAAGGATCTCCGTTTTTGAGGTCAGATATTTGTCCTCGAGAGGCAGCTGGAGCGTATAACCCAGGGCCGGGCCGCGGGGGATGATGGACACCCTGTGCACCGGATCGGAGCCGGGAAGCATCCTGGCCACCAGCGCGTGGCCCGCCTCGTGATAAGCCACGATCTTCTTCTCGCCCTCGGAAATGAGGCGGGATTTCCGCTGAGGTCCGGCTATCATCTTCTCGATGGCTTCCTCTATATCCTTCTGTTCCACGGCCTTCCTGTCGTGCTTGGCGGCCATGATGGCGGCCTCGTTGATGATATTGGCCAGGTCCGCGCCCACGAACCCGGGAGTATGGCGGGCGATCAGGTTTAGATCCGTATCAGGTCCCATTTTAATTTTAAGGGCGTGGACATTGAGCACTTCCGTGCGGCCTTTTATATCCGGAATGGGGACATTGATCCGGCGGTCGAACCTGCCGGGCCTCAGAAGGGCCGGGTCCAGCACATCCGGACGGTTGGTGGCGCCTATAAGGATGATCCCCTCGTTGGATTCGAAGCCGTCGAGCTCTACCAGCATCTGGTTAAGCGTCTGTTCGCGCTCGTCGTGCCCGCCGCCTATGCCGGCGAACCGGGCGCGGGCCACGGCGTCCAGCTCGTCTATGAACACTATGGCCGGGGCGTTCTTTTTGGCGCGCTCAAAAAGGTCGCGCACTCGCGAAGCTCCTACGCCCACGAACATCTCCACGAACTCGGAACCGGAGGAGGTGAAGAACGGCACATTGGCCTCGCCCGCGATGGCGCGGGCCAGCAGGGTCTTGCCGGTGCCGGGAGGGCCGTAAAGGAGCACGCCCTTGGGCAGCTCTCCGCCCAGCATCCTGTATTTCTTGGGATTCTTGAGATAATCCACTATATCCCTGAGCTCTTCCTTGGTCTCGTCGCAGCCGGCCACGTCTTTGAACGTCACCTTCTGTTTTTTCAGGTCCTGCTGTTTGGCGCGGGATTTGCCGAACGACATGGCCTGTTTGCCGCCCATCTGCGCCTGCCGGAAAAAGAGGAACCACCAGAGGAACACGAATATGGCTATCCAGCCGAGATTTATAATAAGGCTGGTCACCCAGGTCTTGTCGGCCTCGCCTGAAAAACTTTTTATGCCGCCGGTCTCCATGTCCTCCACCAGTTTCGCGTCGGTGAGCGGAATGGTCCTGAACAGGGCTGTCTTGTCGCCTTCCTTATATTCGCCTTTTATCAGGTCCGGGCGCACGGTAACCTTCATCACTTCGCCGGCCTTGACCTTGGCCTTGAACTCGGAATAAGGGATCTCTTTTTCCTTGTCTATGGTCTTCACATTCTGGTAGACGGCTATAAAAAGCGTGAAAGCCAGCCCCCAGAAAAGCAGTTGTTTCAGATTTTTTTTCAATGGCATTATCTTTTTCCTTCGATGACCGTTTTTTTAAGCACGCCTATATAGGGCAGATTCCGGTAAAGCTCGTTATAATCCAGGCCGTAACCCACCACAAATTTGTCGGGAATGACGAACCCGGAGTATTTTATCGGGACTTTCGTCCTGCGGCAGGCCGGCTTGTCCAGCAGGGTGCAGATCTCAAGCGTCCGCGGCTGTCTGGTACCGAGGTTCTTGAGCAGGTAGCTCATGGTAAGCCCCGAGTCCACGATATCCTCCACGATCAGCACATCCCTGCCCTCGATATTCTGTTTAAGGTCCAGGATAGTACGCACCACTCCGGTGGATTTCTCCCCGGAATAGGAGGTGACCATCATAAAATCCACATTGGTATCGATAGTAAGGCGCTTCAGCAGGTCCGCCAGGAACAGCACCGAACCTTTCAAAACCCCGACCAGCATAAGGCGGCGGCCCGCGTAATCCCTGGAGATACGGGCGGCAAGCAGGCCGACGCGCTCCTGCAGCGCGTCCTCGGTGACAAGTATTTCCCGCAGATTCTGATGCATAGGCTATATTTTAGGTTTTTTAAAGCGGATTTTCCAATGAAAAATAAAATGCCGTAGAACGGCATTTTATCTCAAGCCTTCACCGATTCGGGCTCCGCGACACGGCGGATTTTCGACAGTTCGCCGGCCAGCATGCCGGAGACGATCAACAAGCCGCCGGCGGCTTTCACCGGCACGAAGCTCTCTCCGCCCAGCGTCCAGGCGAAGACCGCGGCGCAATAAAAAAGCCCGAACTCGGAAAACTTTTTTTTAAAGGGTCCGGCCTTCTCTGTCATAAAAATCATACCTTTTCCCAAATCATGCGCAACTTGCCCCGCGCTCCCGGCCTCCGCAAGGGATTTTTCAATCCCAAATGTGCGCGCGCACGCGGCAAAAATCTTTAATCCAGGTCCATGGGGTTTACGGGACGGGAAGTATCGCCGGAATCCTTGATGCGCTTCTTTTCCTTTTCGAACTTCTCCAGAAGCTCCTTTTTCTTGCGCTCCATGTCGCCCTGGGCTTTGGAGAAGTAATCGTCCAGCCTGGACTTGTCGTCCTTGATCTTTTTCATGGCGTCCAGCATCTGGTCGCCGCCCTCTTTTACTTCGGGCTTCTCCCAGTGCCTGAGAACTTTGCCGGTCTTCTTTTCCACTTCTATGCGCGCCTTGCAGATCGGACAATCGATAAGAAAAGTCTCATCTTCCATAAATTCTCCTCCGCTCCCTCTACCCTTGCCCAATTACCTACTTTATCCCCCACAATTTATGCAGCTGGGGGAGGATCCTGACGACTTCAAGCCGCAGCGCCGCCAGCCTGTAAAACGAGTCCAATGCCGCCCGCGACGGCGGCCTTACGCCGCGGACCGGGGACGCCGGCTGAATAAAAAAGGGGACCGCGGGGCTGACTTTTGAAACCATGTCCACCGCTTTTTTAAACTCGGCGGCGGAAGTTCCGGCGGTAACTACCAGTTTCAGGAAGGTTTTTTTCGGCGCTACGGCTAAAAATTTCGCGTGCTCGGTCCAGTAAGCCTTCCCGCCGGTGGAAGAAGGCAATTTGAGATCCATGGCTATGACATCGGCCAGACCTTTGAGCCCGGCCAATTCGCGGTAAAGCGTGCCGTTGGTCTCCAAATGCACCGCCAGCCCCGCTTGTTTAAGGGCCGGCCCCATCGCTTTTATAAATTCCCAGTTCAGAAGCGGCTCCCCGCCCGTGAAAGAAACCGCCCGCGCGAGGTTCTTATGCGCCAGTCTCAGAACCTCCGCGCAGGCGGAAGCGATTGAAAAAGGAGCCTGGCTCCTTTTTAAGCTCATGCTCGCTGGCTCGTCGCAATAAACGCAATCCAGGTTGCAGCCCGCAAAACGGATAAAGACCTGTTTCTGCCCGCAATACAACCCCTCGCCCTGCAAAGAAACGAAGATTTCGCATATTTCAGCGGTGATCATTTTATGGTCCGTACGTTTTAACGCCCTCATTGTGCGGGATCCGGTATGCCGGCGGCCCTGAAACCTTCGGCCCTCAGCTTGCAGGAATCGCACCGCCCGCAGGGAACCGCCCCCCCGGCGTAACAGGACCAGGTGTGGCGCAGGGGAACCTCCAGACGGACCGCCAGTTCTATGATCTCCTTCTTACTGAGGCTGATGAGCGGCGTGAGCAGCCTTATTTTTTTGCCGGAAGCGCCCCGGCGCGTGCCGGCCGCCGCGGCTTTCTCAAAAGCCCGGTAAAATTCCGGGCGGCAATCAGGATAGCCGGAATAATCTATGGCGTTCGGCCCCATGACCACGGCCTCCGCCCCTATCGAATCGGCGAGCGAAACGCCTATGGAGGCGAACATAAGGTTCCTGCCCGGCACATAGGTGGACGGAATGGTTTTTCCGGCCCCGATCTTTGAAAGCCGCAATTCCGGCAGCTTTTGTTCGTTATCGACGAGGGAACTGCTCCCCAGCCAGGGGAACGCCAGCCTGATCACGGAGAATTCCACTCCCAGAGCCCGGGCTATGCGGCGGGCGCAAAGGTTTTCCTTCCTGTGACGCTGCCCGTAATCAAAAGACACTGCCCGGCAGGCGTAACCCCGGTCCAACGCCCAGCACAAAGCCGTGGTGGAATCCAGTCCCCCGGAAAAAAGAACCACCGCTTTTTTATTTTTCATAATGTAGACCAAAAAAAGATCAGCGCCCGGCGATATTCTCTATTATCCCATGCACGCCGGACAAAGTTACGCGCGGCAGCACGGCCATGGAGCCTTTTTCAAGTATTATTGCCATGTCGCGCTCTCCTGTTTCAGGCCTGAAAGCCATAAAGTCCAGCACCCTGCCGCTGCCGTGGATCTCTTCAAGCGCCGCCTCGAACGAATCCCGGCCCTCTATCGCGTCGGCAAGGACCCGGGCGCAGATAAAATCCTCAACATGCCGCCTGTCATAATACAGGCACGCGGGAACAATAAGCGTGTCCATGGGGTTCATACGGCAGTATTCGGCCGCAAAAGGCATATTGGCGAAGCAGCCTATAAGGATCTCGCCGGCCCGGACCAGAGACATGACGGCGGGCGAACCAGAGTTGGTGACGATCAGGGCCGGCCGGGAGGCGTCGCTCGCGCGCAAGGCGGTGTAAGGAGAGTTGTCGTATTTCTCCACTTCCGCCGGAAACTCTATTTCGGAAAAAAGATCCGAACCTTTTTCAAGGGCTTTTACCGCGGCGGCGTGGGCCGGCCCGGAATAAACCCTGATATCCCGGCGGCCGCTCTTCAGGAGGGCGCAGACCGTATTGGAAAACCTGAACAGGTCTATAACTATGCCGCGGCCGGTCCAGTCGCGGGCTTCCTGCGGTTCATAGGCGACCCTGACCCGGAAATTTACCGCATTGTCCGGGTTACTTCGCCCCGGTCGAGATCTCGGTGGCATATTTGAAGGCGAGAGCGCTGATAAAAGTTTCAGGCGCCTGATAAACGCCCGGAGAACCGGGATCGCTCACGGTTTCCTGGCCGATGATCAGGCCGTCCGCGCCTATCCCGGCCGCCAGCTTCCTCGCCATTTTTTTCTGGCGCTCAAGGCCCGCTTTGTCTTCGGCTGGAAGTCTTTCGCTGTGGATTATGGCTATGGCGCCCCAAGGCCTGTCCGTCTCGGACTTGGAGGAGAAGATCCGCACCTCCCCCGCCGGTCTGGCCGGGAACCAGGGTCCGACCTGTATGATATCGGGTTTGGGGACCGCGCAGGCGGAAAGGCTCAGAAGCGGCGCCAGGAACAGCGCCCTGGAAGCCCCGCTCATCTGGGAGGTTCCAAACCAAGGTCCCTGCAGATCTTCCTCACGGTAAAATCCGCGATCTCATTATGCCTGGTGACTGGGATCTCCTTGTTGGTAACGGGGTTGGTGAAAACCGAATATTTGCCGCCCTCCCTTGAAAGCACGCAGCCGTTGGCGACCAGATACCGGACAAGATCTTTTCTTTTCATAACGCACCTCTTACTTATATTCTATTAAAAATAAAGGGAGAAATTTTTGCGGCAAAAATTTATAATAAAAATTTACGGCGGAAATTTTTAATCGCGGCTCCGGTAGATCCTTGAGAGCAGTTTCCAGCTTACGGCGTTCTTTCCGGCGAAGATCTGGACGAAAGAAACGGCCCCCTCCTCGTTCTCAAAGATCAGCAGGCTCCTGCCGCCGTCGTTCACCGCGCCCTTTATCTGCCCGTAGGAGGACGGGATCCCGTCGGGAACCGCGGGCCTCGCCGTTTCCGGCGGCTCGGAGGGATCGTCATCGGAAAAGCGTCCGGGATCATTTTCGTCGCTCCGGGCGTCTATCATCACCGCGCCCTCCTCCTCCGGCTGGACCCCGGCGGCCGGCTCCGCCGCTTTCGGGGCGGGAACGGCTTTCCGCTTGGGAACCCGCTTGGCCGGAGGCTGAACCCCGGCCGCTGTTCCCGTGGAGATCTCCGCCGGCTGGGCGCAGACGGGCGTGGCCAGGAGCATAAAAAAAACAAGACTTAAGGCGCTTTTCATAATGTCTCCTTTTCCATTTTCTCCGCCGCGGTCCCCTGCTTCAGGACCGTCCCCGGACGGACTTTTAGAATCTGTGCACTTCCACGCGGCCGGTCCTTATCCTCAGCAGCCGCCAAGCCAGGGTTTTGAATTTTTCAGGAGCGTCGCTGGCGATAAACCAGGCACGGCCGCGCCCGGCGGAGTTCAACAGATGTCCGGAGGCGAGGTTATTGCGGGCCTCCACGGCCGCGGCCCAGGCCGAATCCACGATCCTGATACCGCCGCCGAGAACCTTCGCGATAACGCCCTCAAGCATGGGATAGTGGGTGCAGCCGAGGATGAGCGTGTCGAACCCCTTTTTTTTAAGGGGCTTGAGATATTCGGAAACCACCAGTTCCGTCACTTTTTTAGAGCACCAGCCCTCTTCCACCAGCGGCACGAAAAGCGGGCACGCTTTTTCATATACCCTGGCGCCGGGCTTAAGCTTTTTAAGGACCTTGCTATAAGCCCCGCTGGCGATGGTCGCGGCGGTGCCTGTCACGAGGATGCGGCTGTTGACGGTAGCGGCGGCGGCGGCCCGCGCGCCGGGTTCGATAACACCTATCACGGGCGCTTTTGAAACCTTTCGCACCTCCTCCAAAGCCAGCGAAGAGGCCGTATTGCAGGCCACGACGACAAGTTTGACCCCGCGGGCGGAAAGCAGAGAGGCGATCTCTTTGGAAAAAGAGATGACCGCCTCCTTCGACTTGGAGCCGTAAGGAACCCGCGCCGTGTCCCCGAAGTAGATGATGTCCTCGCGCGGCATCAGGCGCCTGACGGCCTTGAAGACCGTAAGCCCGCCCAGTCCCGAGTCGAAGATCCCTATCGGCCTTTTGCTGTTCTTCATAAAACCCACAACGGCTGTTTTGCGCGGCAAAACCGTCTTATTTCCACTTTTTCATCTGGGCGTACTTCATGACGCCCTTGTAGACCGCGTTGGCTATCTTGGCGCGCACTTTCTTGTCGTTCATACCTTTCTGGTCCTTGCTGTTCGTCATGAAGCCCATTTCCACCAGAACGCCGGGGGTGTAAGTGCCGCGCAGGACATAGAAAGCGGCCTGCTTGACGCCGCGGTTGGCGAAAGGCGTGCTTTTCTCAAGCTCTTTGGAGATGAGGCCGGCCAGCTGGCTGCCTTCATTGACATATTCGTTCCTGGCCAGCGAATGCAGCAGCATTGCCGAAGCGTCGGAAGCCCCGGAGTCCTCCTCAAGGCCCAGCACCGAGTTTTCGTAGTCGGCGACTTCCGCGGCCAGGGGGTCCGAGGCGTTTTCCGACATGAAATACAACTCAAAACCTTTCTCGCGCCTGTCGCGCGAAGCGTTGGCGTGTATGGAAATAAAAATATCCGCTTTATAATTATTGGCGATCTCCGACCTTTCGTTGAGCGGAATAAAAACATCGGAGGTGCGGGTCATCAGGACATCGAAGATATCCTCGTCCTTCAGGATGTTGTAAAGCTCTTTCGCTATCTGCAGGTTGATCTCTTTTTCGGAAAGCCCGAAAGCCTTCCTGCCGCCGGCGTCCTTGCCGCCGTGCCCCGCGTCTATAACTATCCTCTTGCGGCCGCCTTTATCCAGAACGAATTTATCCGGGATGTTCACGTCCGGAACGGAGACGTCCGGTTCCGCCGCGGGGACCGAGGTGGAAAGGGCCGGGGCGGAGGGAGGGAGGATCTCGGCCTCTCCGCCGGAGTCGGGCCCGGGAACGGAGGGAGCGTTTATGCTCTGGGCGATGGGCTTCGCGCTTTTCTCTATGTCGAGGACCAGCCGGTCGGGTCCGGCCAGTTTGAAGGAAACGACCTTGCCGAAGTTGTCCCCGGGAGTGAAGACCAGCCGGACCATCTTGTTTTCCTGGAACACATCCACGCTGGTAACCACTCCGTCCGCTATGGTGAGCTTTTCCTCGGCTTCTACCACGCCGTTGGGCACGGTGACGGACAGGACATTGTTCTCTTTCTGGGAGAGCTGGTAGTCCAGCGCTTCCTCAAGATAAACCACCACCCTGGTCTTGTCCTTGTAGGAGTAATAGTTTATAGAATTTATGTTTATCTTCTGCTGGGCGGCCAGGACGCCGGCGGCCGCGTCATACTCCAGCTTGAACCCGAAAGCCCTGGCAAAATGCTTCGAGATGAAAAAATCCATGGCGAGAAAGGCCTTGCCCCCGCGCACGATCAGCGGATTGGGGAGCGCGACCTTCGTATCGTTGATCATCACCGAATCCGACTTCATGAAGAACAGTATCTTGTTGCCCTTGTTCTGGAGCATAAGTTTGCCGCTGACGGGATACCAGTAGATCTTGCCTCCCATAAGCTTGGCCGAACTGGCCGCCTCCAGGTAAAGCGAGCCGTTCATGGTATAAGTGCCTATCTTGCCCACATAGGCGCCGTTCTTCATGTAAGACACCTCGTCCATGCGGGCCTGCGCAGGAGCGCATAGCAATAAGAACACCGATAAATATCTGAACATAGAAATATCTCCAATTTTAAGCGTGGGCGCCCGTCTTTACTCCAGAATGATCCGATAGTCTTCCCAGGTCAGCAAAGGGTCCGACAGCACCTTGACGCTGCGGTGAACGTTCTTTTCTATAAGGTCCTGTTTCTTTTTCAGGACTTCCATCAGCATCGGGTTCACCACCACCCTGAGATTTCCGCCGGGGCGGCCCAGCGTAAGGTTCTGGATCTCGCGCTGGATCTTGATCCTGATGCTTTCGCTTGAAAGCACCCGGCCCGAACCGCGGCACTCCGGGCACTCCTCGGTAAGAAGACTGACGGTGCTCTCGCGCTTGCGCTCGCGCGTCATCTCCACCAGGCCCAGGCGCGTGATAGGCAGGATCCTTATCTTCGCCCGGTCGCGCCGCACCGCGCGCTCCATCACATCCACCACCTTATGGCGGTTGGAGGCTTTTTTCATGTCGATAAAATCTATGACGATGATGCCGCCTATGTTCCTGAGACGCAGCTGCCGGGCGACTTCCTGCGCCGCCTCGATATTGGTCATGGTCACCGTCTCCTCCTGGGAGCGGTTGCCGGTGAAGCGGCCGGTATTGACGTCGATGGCGCACAGCGATTCGGCTTCCTGGATGATGATGCTCCCGCCGTTGGGAAGCTCCACTTTGATCTTGCGCAGTTCCTCTATCCCCTTTTCGATATTGAAGGCTTTGAAGATGGGGGTTTTGTTGTCGTAATACTTCACGCGCTCCTTCAGGTCAGGCGAGATCTTGGTGACGAAATCCAGGGTGTCCTGGTAGTCGTCCTTGTTGTCCAGCATATAGATGGAAACGTCGTCGGACAGGATATCCCTGGCCACCTGGAGGGTGGTATCCATGTCCTTATGGAGCAGGCAGGGCGGCCGCGCGGTCTCGAAACGCTTCTGGATGGAATCCCAGAGCCTCATCAGGAATTTAAGCTCGCGCTCCAGTTCCTCTTCGCTCGCGCCCTCTGCCTCGGTGCGCATGATGCAGCCTTTTTTGCCCAGTTCGTTGGCGACGGTGATCTTCCTTACTATCTCGGAAAGGCGCTTTCTTTCATCTGGCGTTTCTATATTCTTCGACACTCCCACGAATTCCTGGAAAGGGGTCAAAACCAGGTACCGGCCCGGAAGCGAAACATCCATGGTCACCTTCATCCCCTTGGTGCCGATGGCGTCCTTCGTCACCTGCACCATGACCTCCTGGTCCTTTTTAAGCAGACGCTCTATGGGATCGCGCTGGCCGCCCAGCACATCCGAGATGTAGATATAGGCGTTCTTATCCAGGCCTATGTTCACGAACGCGCTGGAGATGCCGGGAAGGACGTTTTCCACCACGGCCTTGTAAATATTTCCCACGATATTCGTGTTGCTCCTGCGTTCCCAGAAAAGTTCCGCCAGGCGGCCGTCCTCGAGGATCGCTATACGGGTCTCTTCAAAAGAGGTGTTGGCGAATATCTCTTTTTTTACTGTCTTCTGATTGTTCATAGTATTAAAAAACTCCTTTTAATTAAGTCGATAAATTCCGCGGTGTTAAAGCGCTTCCAGCTTCCCCTGCGAATCAAGCCAGTATAGTTCTTCCCTTACCACTTTTTTTATAGCCAGTTCCCGGCCGGCCATTACGCCCGCCGCGGCTTCGGGCCTGATGTTCTTTCCTGGTTCAAGTTTCAAGGTCAGGCGCAGTACGCCGGCTGCGGCGTCCAGGTCCGCGCCCAGGACCAGCGGCCGTGCGTCGATGGTCTCCGCCGCGGCGCCCTTCGGCTTCATGTTCACATACGGCGCGCTCGACCGCGCGAAGAACGCGTCGATAGCTTCCCGGGAGAGCTTCCCTTTGAAATCCGCCTCCACAAGGTATCCGGCCGCGCTGACGCTGGCCTCGATGGACGGGAAAAAAACAGGGACCCTTTTGACCGACAGGAGCACGAACGGTCCCGTTGCCGCCGCCTCCAATTTCGCCCTGGCCACGGACTGCGCGCAGGGCTGGGCGAGGTAAAGGTCGGCGTACTCGCAGCGGCTCCCGTAACCCTGGGGAAGCGCCGGACCGAAAGCCATCTTGGGGACCAGGGCCTTTCCGTGCGCGGCCGCCATACAGTCCAGGCCCGAGCCGGCGGCCAGCTCCCGCAACGCTCTTATCTGTTCCAGATGCGAAAATCCCGCCGCTCCTTCAAGCCGCGCGAACCTGAGCCGCATTCTGCATTTAGCCACATTCTCAGCGACCATAAGTTACCGTCCGAACGTCCTTTTCGCATCTTCCCGCACTTTAACCCCGGCCGCCGCGGCGGTGAAATTTTTACGCCGGGCCTACACCAGCGCGTAGCGCCTGGCGTAAATGGACTGCACCAGGCCAAGCGACAACAGCGTGGCCACGAGATTCGAACCGCCGTATGAAAGCAGCGGGAGCGGGACTCCAGCCACGGGGATCAAACCCAGCAGCATGCCGAAATTTATAAAAAAATACACCATGAACATGCCGAAGATGCCGCAGTTGACCAGGTAGCCGAACCTGTCCCGCGCGAGATTGGCGCAGGCCCGTATCCGTCTCAGGAGCACGACATAAAGGCCCATGACCAGCATGGCGCCCCAGAACCCCATTTCCTCCCCCACTACCGCGAGGATGAAGTCGGTGTGCCGCTCGGGAATGAACCCCAGGCGCGACTGGGTTCCGGAAAAGATCCCCTTCCCCAACACCCCGCCGGAGCCTATCGCGATGCGGGCCTGCAGCAGATTGTAACCCGCGCCCTTGGGATCCGATTCCGGGGACAGGAAGACCTCCAGCCGTTTCTGCTGATACTCCTTCATCTGGTGTTTCACCATCACTCCGGAAAAGAAACCCAGGACGAGCACCAGGGCCGCCCCTCCGAAGAACACGCCGGAAATATTGGAATAAAGCTTCACGGACAGCACCCAAAGGAGGTAGGCGGACAGACCCACGCCGAGAACGAAGGAAAGGGCGCTCCAGCTGAAATCCGAAAGATGGAAGAAATAGCTCACCAGCTGGCTGTCCAGAAGTTCCGGGTTCAGGTTGATAATGGTCCACAGGATAGGGAAAAGCGCGGAGATGAAACTGTAGCCCAGGATGACGGAAAGATGGAACAGGTTGGCCCCGGCCGCGTACAACATGATCAGCACCACGGGCAGCGTTATCAGAATGGCCGAAAAATCCGGCTGTTTGATCAGCAGGAAGAATACCGGCAGGCTGAGCATCAGGGCGCCGAGCACCACGGAGAATTCTTTGATCTTGCCGATCCTTTTATCCAGGTAATTCGCCAGCACGAGTATCAGGCCGATCCTGGCGAATTCGGAGGGCTGGATCGAAAAGAACGGCAGGCGGTACCAGGACCTGGACCCCTTGTCGATCACGCCGAAGACCAGCACGCCGATGAGGGAAAGCAGCACCGCGCCGTAGACGAACTTCCACTGGTCCTGGAAGATCTGGTAGTTCAGGCTCCACACGGCGGCGAAGACCGCGAACCCGAGCGGAATGGCGATCAGGTGCGTCCTGACTATCCGGAACTGGTGCGGCAGGACGGCCACTGAGGAGAAGATGGCAAGGGTGCCGATCGTGATAAGGATCAGGACCGAGAAAAAAAGCAGCCAGTCCATGCGGTTCTTTTTAAGGCCGGTATGGGGGGTAAAGATCATAACCCTTCCCCCTTCGTTCCGGCCGGCCGGGCCGGGGCCGGGCCGGGGGCGGCCGGCTGGGTTTTCACCGCCGTACGGCCGGCCGGCAGCCGGCTTTTAAAAGCGGCGAGGAGAACTTCCTTCGCTATAGGCACGCAGGAGGACGCCCCGTGCTCCCCGTGCTCCACCAGGACGGACACCGCGATCTCCGGTTCTCCGCCGGGCAGCTGGGCGTAGGCCACGAACCAGGCGTGGTCCTTGCCGCGCGAAGTCTGGGCCGTCCCCGTCTTCCCGAAGATCTCCACCCCGTCTATCTTGACGGTCTGCCCGGTGCCCCCCTCCATCGTCACTTCCTTCATGCCGTCCTTGATAAGCGCCCAGGTGCTGTCCTTAAGCTCCACCTGCGAGATCTTTTCCGGCTTGCTTTTGAACGAGAGCTGTCCGTCGGCGTCGATCACGCGGTCCACATAGTACGGCCGCCAGAACGCCCCGCGGCCGGCGACGGACGCTGCGACCTGCGCCATCTGGATCGGGGTCACCAGCGTCTCGCCCTGGCCGATGCTGAGGTTCAGCGTGTCGCCTATGAACCAGTAACTTTTCCTGGCGGCCCGCTTGCTGGGGCCGAAGACATTCCCGCTTTTTTCGTCCGGCAGCGGAATGCCGGTGGGCACGCCGAGCCTGAACATGCGGGCGTATTTCTCTATGTTCAGCGGGCCGGTCTTGATCCCCAGATTGTAATAATAGACATCGCAGGATTTGGCCATGCCCTTCAAAAAATCCACTTTCCCGTGACCTTTTTTTTCCCAGCATTTGAAGATACGGTTACCTGCGTCGAACCAGCCGGGGCAGAAAAATGTCTCGGACGGGTCCACTTTGCCCGAATCGAGCCCGGCTATAGAACTGATGATCTTGAAGGTGGAGGCCGGCGGGTAGGTGCCCTGCACGGCCACATTGAACTCCGGCAGCTCTTTCAGATTATCGGCCGTCTTTTCGTCGGAATAGGAAACGAAGCGGTTCGGATCGTAGTCCGGCATGGAGGCCATGGCCAGCACCGCCCCGGACCTGGGGTCGAGGGCCACCACGGCGCCTTTGCCGGTGTTGGATTTTTTCAGGCCCTCCTCGGCCGCGGACTGGATCTTGGAATCTATGGTAAGGTAGATATCGGACCCCGGCCTCCATTTCCGGCTTTCCAGGATGCGGCTGAGCTTTCCCCTTGAATCGACTTCGAGGTAGATCCCGCCGTCCTTTCCCTTAAGGTCTTTTTCGTACATTTTTTCCAGCCCGGCCTTGCCGACGCGCGCGTCAAGCCCGTAGTTCTTATCCTTTCCGTAGACGGACCACTCCCTGGCGTCCATCTTGCTGATATAGCCGGTCAGGTGGCTCAGGTAATTGCCGAAAGGATAATACCGCCGGGCTTCCACGACTATGTCTATGCCGGAATACATGGTCTTAAGTTCGGAAAGGGTGAACATCGCCTTTGAAGAGAGGTTCTCGGCCAGCCGCATGGGAGCGCCTTTTTTAACCGCCCTGTGAAGCCCTGCGAGAAGAGTGTCGAACGGGATGTTCAGGCGCCGCGAGAGACTGAGGGCCATCCGGTCCATGTCGTCCGCGGATTTGACCTGCCCGGGAAAATAGATAAGGCTGAAGGAGGGTTTGTTCGTGGCCACCGCGGCCGAATCCCTGGTATAGATCCGCCCCCGGGGAGCGGCCTGCGGCAGGACCTGGGTCCTGTTCCGTTCCGCGATCTCCCGGTAATGGGTGTGCATAAGGATCTGGAGGTTGACGAACCGGATGGCGAAGACCAGGCTTACAGCCGCGACGAGCCCCCATAGGAGGTCCATCCTGTCCTGCGAGATCCCGCGTTCAATCATATGAGGCCGTCAGCAGGAGCCTGTAAATTCCGCGGCGCCGCGGCGCAAACCGGCATCGGCGCTCGCGGGCGAAATTGCTTATCTCGGACAGGCTCATAACAGATCGAATCTTCTTTTAAGCTGCGTGAAAAAATAAAACACCACGGGAGCCAGGAGCGCGTTAAGAAAAGGCTCGACCAGGAACGCTTTCAGCTGCAGCGGATTTATCTTGGCCAGCGTCAGCGACAGCCCCTGATAGAACAGCATGGAGACCACCGTCAGCGTCAGCGCCGCGACCACCTGTGAAAAAGGGCTGACCAGGTCGAGATGGCGTTTCATGATATAGATCCCGTAGGCCATGAGCGTATAGGTCAGCGCGTAACCCCCGAACAGATTGGACCCGAGCATGTCCAGGCAGATCCCGAAGGAAAAACAGTAGATCAGGGCCTTGACCGGGCGGGCTATGATCGCGGCCGCCAGCGCCGCCGTAAAAATAAGATCGGGCGCCAGTCCGAAAACGGAAAGATTGGCGGTCCACCACCAGTAGAGGACTCCGGTAAAAAAGTACAGCAGGATATCGCCTATTACGCTCATTTTTTCAGGATCTCCGAAAGTCCCGCCAGGTCCGACGGGAGGTCCCTATTCACGATGTAAACCTCTTTAAGCGCGTTGACCGTTATGATCGGCGCTACATCGGCGGTTATAAAATTCATGAAGGATTCCTTGGGATGGACTTTCCTCACCCGGCCCACCGGCAGGCCCTGGGGGAACAACAGCCCTCCGGGAGAAGTCACGAGCTCCATCCCTTCCGCGATCTCGGAACCCTCCGGGATATAATTCATCTTCAGCAGCCAGGTGCCGCGCCCCTCGGCCAAACCTTCGAAACTGGCCCCCGGAAGCGAACAGATCACCGACGAAACGCTGTTGGTGATCAGCAGCACCTTTGAAAAATCCTGATAAACCTCAAGAACGCGCCCGGCCAGGCCCGCGCGGCCGCTCTCGAACCCGACCACCGTGGCGTTGGGAGCGATCCCGTCCCGGGCGCCCTTGTTTATAAAAAAAGCGCCGTACCAGTCCTGGGGATTCTTGTTTACGACCCGCGCCCAGACGCCTTTAAGGGCCAGATTGCGCGAAAGTTCCAGTTCGGAGGTAAGGCGGAGATTCTCCTCCTCGACGGCCTGGGCGGCTTTTATGGAGATCTCCAGTTCCTTTATCCTGCCGGCCAGAACGCGGTTTTCCTGGTCGGTCTTTAAGATATTGAGAAAATTGCCGGGGACATTGCGGACAAAATAATCGTATTTCGCCCCGTAATGGAGCGACGGATAAAGGCTGTAGCTGACAAAAATGCGGACTGTCTGCGCTATCCTGGTGGAAGGAAAAAGAAGAAGCAGCGAAGAAATAAATACGAAAAAGACGGCGACATAATTTGCCATGTCTTTTTCCCTGTTCATAAGCCGTCCCTCTGAATGGGAGACTCGATCTTGTCGTGAACCCGGAAGCGCGCGGCCGCGGAACGGCCGTCGGGATAAAGCTGTGCGAGAAAGACTTCAGCGCTTCCAGTTAGCGGTATGACTTCAAAAAATCGGGTCTCTGCTGTATCTTATCCAGTTCTTCAAGGTACTTGCCGCAGCCTAAGGCGACACAGCTGAGCGGATCGGCCGCCCTGTGGACCGGCAGCTCGGTTTCCTGCCTGATAAGTTCGGGAAAGCCCCTCAACAGGGAGCCGCCGCCGGCAAGGACCATGCCCCTGTCCACAAGGTCGGAAGAAAGTTCGGGCGGGGTTTCTTCTAAAACCTGCTTAATGACATCGACGATGAGCTGGACGGGCTCCATGAGAGCCTGTCTGATCTCTTCCGATGTGACAAGAATCGTTTTGGGCAGGCCTTTTGCCTGATCTCTACCCTTGACCTCGATGGTCTTTTCTTCCTTCAACGGGAAAACCGATCCGATCTGTATCTTAACTTCTTCCGCGGTAGTTTCGCCTATCACCAGATTATGCTTTCTCCTGAAATATTGCACTATACAATCGTCCATCTCGTCGCCGGCGACATCGAGGGACTTCGCCACGACCATCCCCCCGAGCGAAATAACGGCGACTTCGGTGGTGCCGCCGCCGATGTCGCAGATCATGCTGCCGTGCGGCTCGGAAACAGGGAGCTCGGAACCTATGGCCGCGGCCATGGGCTCCTCAATGAGATAAACTTCCCGGGCGCCCGCCTGCTCGGCCGATTCCTGCACGGCGCGCTTCTCGACTTCGGTGATGCCTGAAGGGATGCCTATAACTATCCTGGGATGCAGCAGGCTGCGCCTGTTATGCACCTTCCTGATGAAATACTTTATCATTTCCTGCGTAACTTCGAAGTCCGCGATAACGCCGTTGCGCAAAGGCCTCACGGCGGTGATATTCGAGGGCGTGCGGCCCAGCATCAGTTTGGCCTCCGAGCCCACGGCCAGCACTTTTCTCCTGCTTTTATCGATAGCGACCACGGAAGGCTCGCGCAGCACGATGCCCTTGCCTTTGACATAAACGAGGGTGTTGGCCGTCCCCAGGTCTATGCCGATGTCGTTGGAAAAAAGGCTGAAGAAATAATCGAACATTATTAATCCACCAGTTTGATCATGGCGACTTCGGTAGCGTCGCCCTTTCTTGCCCCGAGCAGCAGGATCCGGGTACAGCCGCCTTTGCGGTCCTTATACCTGGGGGCGATCACATCGAACACCTTGTGATACACTTCCTTGCTCTTTATGATCTTCCTGACCTCAAGCCGACGGCCGAGCTTGGCGTCGTTGATAACGCCTTCCACCACGCGGCGGAGCTCCCTGGCTTTGGGCACGGTGGTTTTTATCTTTTCATGCATGAGCAGGCTGGTCGCCATATTGGAAAACATAGCGCGCCTGTGCGAACCTGTTTTTGAAAGTTTTCTATGTCCGAGATTTTTTATCATAAACCGTCCTTTTGGAGGTTACTCCACCTTCATGCCGAGTTCAAGGCCCATTTCTTTGAGCTTGTCCTTGATCTCGTCAAGAGATTTCTTGCCGAAATTCTTGACGGCCAGCAGGTCGTCCTCGGTCCTGCCCACAAGCTCGCCGATGGTGCGGATGCCGGCGACTTTAAGGCAGTTGGAGGCCCTGGAGGAGAGTTCGATCATCTCCACGCCCTGGTCCAGCGTGCCTTTAAGCTCCGCGCTCTTTTCGCCGGAGTCGGCGGAACCCGCGGCTTTGGCGGGCTCGGAAGCGGCCTCCGCTTCCGGCAGGAACGGTATGATGGAGCGGCGCAGCAGCGACGCGGTCTGGTTCACGGCGTCCGAGGGGCTTATGCTGCCGTCGGTCCAGATCTCAAGGACCAGCCTGTCATAGTCGGTCCGCTGTCCGACGCGGGCGTTCTCCACATTGTAGTGGACTTTCTGTATGGGGGAAAAAAGCGCGTCCATCGGGATAAAATCCGCGGGCAGGTTCATGCGGGACCTGATCTCTTCCGAGGTCAGGTAACCGGCGCCGCGTGCGACTTCCAGTTCGACTTCAAAAGCCGCTCCGGATTCGACATGGGCTATGACCAGTTCCTTGTTGATGATCTCCACATTGGCGTTTTCGCGGATGTCGGAGCCCCTGACCTCTTTTTTGCCGTGGACCGACAGCAGCAGCGTCTCCGGGCCGTCGCCGATAAGCCTCACGCGCAGCTTCTTAAGGTTCAACAGGATGTTGATGACGTCCTCCTGCACCCCGTTCACGGTGGCGTATTCGTGCCTGGCGCCTTTGATCCTGACCGCCACTACGGCTGCTCCGTCAAGGCTTGAGAGAAGAATGCGGCGCAGGGAATTGCCTATGGTATGGCCGTAGCCCCTCTCATAGGGCTCGGCGGTGAACTTGGAGTAGTTACCGGTCTTTGTTTTTTCCTCGACATTGATCGCTTCGGGGATAATAAGCTGTTTTGAAAAGCTAGACATTTATTGGCTGCCTCCTGTTTACTTGGAATAAAATTCTACTATAAGCTGCTCGTCGACGCTGATGGAAACTTCTCCGCGGTCGGGCCAGCGGACCATTTTGCCGGTCATGGTCGCGGCGTCGTAAGACAGGAAACTCGGCCTGGGGGCCGATTTCTCGGCGTTCTCAAGCCCCTGCTTCACGGCAAGGGTCTGGGCCGTTTTCGGATCGATGGTCACCGTATCCCCTGGTTTCAGCAGGAACGACGGGATGTCCGTCTGGCGGCCGTTCACGCGGATGTGTCCGTGGTTCACCAGCTGCCTGGAGGTTTTCATGGAGACCGCGAAACCCAGCCTCCGTACGATGTTGTCGAGCCTGACTTCGAGGAAACGCAGCAGCGCCTCTCCGGTCTTGCCCTTGTCCTTGGTGGCCTTGTCGAAAAAGCGCCGGAACTGCGTTTCGGTGATCTGCGCCATAAGGCGGGCGATCTGCTTTTCGCGCAGATGCTTGCCGTAGTCGGACATTTTTTTCATGCCGCCGGGCCCGCCGGACGAGAATTTCTTGTCGCGGCTGGCTTTCGCTTTCTTATCCACGATGCAATTCGTGGAACATTTGCTGCCCTTGAGGAACAGCTTCTGGCTGACTTTTCTGCATTTTTTGCAACTGGGGCCTGTATATCTGGACATTAAAAACTCTCCTTGAATATTTGCTGGAGGATCGTAGGATCGGAAGGTCGGCTCAGATCATTCCGGCCGGGCTTCCCTTCTTCCGGTCCTCCCGTCGCTAAATTACACTCTGCGCGGTTTGGGCGGCCTGCAGCCGTTGTGCGGGATCGGCGTGGTATCCTTTATGGAGATCACATGTATCCCGCTGGAGGCTATCGCCCTGATCGCGGTCTCTCTGCCGGGCCCCGGGCCAGTAACGAACACCATGGCCTGCTTGACCCCGTATTCCATCGCCCTGCCGCAGGCTTTGGAAGAAGTTATCTGCGCCGCGAACGGCGTTCCTTTCTTGGTGCCTCTGAAACCGTTGGCGCCGGAGGTGGACCAGGCCAGCACATTGCCTTTTTCATCGGTAATGGTGACGATGGTGTTGTTGAAGGAGCAGTTTATGTAAACCTTGGCGAAAGTCACGACGCCGTGATGGCGTCTTTTTACCTGGGGTTTGTGCTCCTGCTTCTTGTACCCGTCCGCGCCGGGCTGCTGTTGTTTCTTCTCTTCAGTCATGATAAAATCCAACCTCCTGATTATTTAGCCGCGGGTTTAGCCGGAGCTTTTGCCGCCGAACCCACGGTCTTCCTTCTGCCGCGGCGTGTGCGGGCGTTGGTCTTGGTCCTCTGGCCGCGGGCGGGGAGCATCCTTCTGTGCCGCATCCCCCTGTAGCTGCCGATCTCGATATGCCTTTTCATGTGGGCCGAAATCTCCCTTCGGAGTTCGCCTTCGACCTTGTATTCCTTGGAAATGATGGAGTTAAGCAGCCCGATCTGGTCTTCGGTCATGTCTTTGACCCTGATGGTGGGGTCGATCTGATTTTTCAGGCCGCCCAAAATCTTCAGCGCCAGCGGGCGCCCTATGCCGTAAACATAGGCGAGCGCCACATCTATCCGTTTTTCCCTCGGTAAATCCACTCCTGCTATTCTTGCCATACATTCTCCTTAGTTAGTTCGTAAAACGCGAAGTGTAAAAAGCCGGGGATAAAACATAAATGGTCTCGTATAATTCCTTGATCTTTTCTTCAACGCTTTACCCTTCGCGCTTTACGCTTCGACTTCGCTCCCTATCCCTGCCGCTGTTTGTGACGGGGGTCTTCGCAGATAACCCTGACAACGCCTTTGCGTTTCACGATCTTGCATTTAATGCAAATTTTTTTTACGCTGGCTCTTACTTTCATTTTACTCGCTCCTCAACTCGGTTGTTTGGGCTGAAGGCTCCCGGAGCAATCCGCCGGCCCGCTTCGTCTTTTACCTTCAGCCTGGTCTTCCTTCGTCCTACCAGCCTTGCTTACTTCTCCCTGTAAACGATCCGGCCTTTGGACAGGTCATAGGGGGAAAGCTCCATTTTAACCCTGTCGCCGGGCAGTATCTTTATGTGATTGATGCGCATCTTGCCGGAAATAATGCCGAGGATGATTTTTCCGGGCGCTATTTCAACCCTGAAAGTCGCGTTTGGGAGAGCCTCTTTTATGACCCCTTCAACTTCTATTTTTTCGCTGTTTTCTGACATATTTATATATTATAGCAAAATAACCGCTGTCGTAATTGCGCTGAAAGCTCCGTATTTTGAAAATCTCCGCAGGCTTAAGCCGCGCTCAGGATCTCGCATCCGTTTTCCGTCACCGCCACGGTGTGCTCGAAATGCGCGGTACAACTCCCATCGACGGAGACGGCCGTCCAGCCGTCGCTTTTGACCACTATTTCCGGCCCTCCGAGACAGACCATCGGCTCGATCGCAAGCGTCATGCCGGGCTTAAGCGTGACTCCCGAACCTGGCTTTCCGTAGTTCGGGATCGAAGGCTCCTCGTGCAGGCGTCGGCCGATGCCGTGGCCGGTGAAGTCCCTCACGACCGACATGCCGTTCTTCGTCACAAATTGTTCCACCGCATGGGAGACATCTCCAAGCCGCGCCCCGCTCCTGACCTCCGACAGCGCCTTGGAAAGCGACCCGGCCGTAACGGTCATCAGACGCTCCAGCTCCGGTTTGACGGTCCCGACGGGCACGGTGACGGCCGCGTCGCCGTAAAAACCGCGGTAGACCGCGCCGAGGTCCATGCTGACCAGATCGCCGGTCCGGAGGATCCGCTTCCCGCTCGGTATGCCGTGGACGACTTCTTCGTTTATTGAAACGCAAAGCGTGGCCGGATAACCCCGGTAACCGAGAAAGGCCGGGGCGGCCTTGCGTTCTCTGATCTCCCGTTCCGCCATAAGGTCCAGCTCGGCGGTGGAGATCCCGGCCCGTATCTCTTTTTTCAGCAGAGCCAGAACCTGGGCCACTATTTTGGAGGCCTGACGCATCAGGTCGAGTTCGGCCGGAGTCTTTATTTCGACCATTAAATTGCGCCCGTTCCGGGACCTAGGACGCCCTTGACCTTCGCGCCTAAAACGGCGGCTATCTCCCGGGTGACGGCCTCGGGCTCCTTGCCGCCCTTGATCGGATAAAAGATCCCCGCCGCGCGGTAATAGGCCACAAGCGGTTCCGTCTGGTCCTTGTAAACCGAGATCCTGCGCCGTATAACTTCGGGCTTGTCGTCCTCGCGCAGGACAAGCGTCCCGCCGCAGCCGTCGCAAAGCCCTTCCCTGGCGGGCGGGGAGGACGTCAGGTTATAGATCCTCTGGCATTTCGGACAGGTGCGCCTTGCCCCGAGCCGGCCGACCACGGCCTCTTCATCGACATCCAGAAAAACCACGGCGTCCACGCTCTGCGCCCTTGAGGCGAAATAATCGTCCAGGCCCTGGGCTTGGTCCACGGTCCTGGGAAATCCGTCGAATAACAACCCTCTGGTCTCCGTGGCAAGCCTGGTTTTTATAACCTCAAGCACCAATTTATCCGGCACCAGCCTGCCCGCGGAAAGATAACCCGACACTTCCTGCCCCAGCGTGGTTTTCGACGCGATGGCTTCCCTGAAAATATCGCCCGTGGAGATATGAAAAAGAGCTAATTTTTCGCTTAAAGCTTTGGCCTGCGTGCCTTTCCCCGATCCTGGATAGCCCAAAAGAACTATGTTCATAATGTTACCCGCTTAAAGCTCGACACGAACGGCGTAAAACACCTCTCCGGGCGGCCGCGCCCTTTCCTCTTCACGGCTCAGTTCATTGCCCGCGGTCAACTCCCGACATTGAACCAGCGCCCTTTGATCTTGGAGTTCTTGTAGAACCCTTCGTAGTTGCGCATTATGAGGTGGGCTTCCGTCTGCGCGATGGTATCCAGCGCCACGCCGACCACGATCAGCAGGGATGTTCCGCCGAAATAAAACGGCACATTAAGCCTGGCCCTCATGTAATCCGGCAGGACCGCCAGCATGGCGACAAAAAGAGCGCCGCCGAGCGTGATCCTGTTCATCACCCATTCGATATACTGGGCCGTGGGGTCTCCGGGCCTGATGCCGGGAATAAAGCCTCCCCATTTCTTCATGTTCTCAGCCAGATCCTTGGGGTTGATGCTGACCGAATTATAAAAATAACAGAAAAATACGATAAGGCCGACATACATCAGCTGGTAGGAAATATTGCCGTGATTCATGAATTCCATCACTTTCCGGGCCAGGGGCGAGTTAGGATTGAACTGCGTGATGGTGTAAGGCACGCTCAACAGGGAAACAGCGAAGATGACGGCGATGACGCCGGACTGGTCCACTTTAAGCGGCAGGAAAGTGCTCACTCCCCCGTACATCTTGCGGCCGACCTGGCGCTGCGCGTACTGGATGGGGATCTTGCGCTGCGCGGTCTCTATCCAGATGACAAGGCCGACCACCAGGACGACGATGGCCGCTATCACTATCCCGGTAAGGAGGCTGATCTCCTCTATCTGTATAAGCTTGATAAGGCTCCTTACGGCGCTGGGAAGGCGGTCCACGATGCCGGCAAAAATGATCAGGGAAATGCCGTTGCCGATGCCGCGTTCGGTTATCTGCTCGCCCAGCCACATGACGAACACCGTCCCCGTGGTAAGGGTCAGCACCGTGACAAAATAAAAAGCGAAGTCGGTGTTGGGCGCTATGGAGGCCCCGCCGGCCGGAGACATCTTGGTCAACGCTATGGTAAGGCCGAGGGACTGGAAGGCGGCCAGGAAAAGCGTGAAGATCCTCGTAAATTGCGTGATCTTCCTGCGGCCCTGCTCGCCCTCTTTCTGCAAACGGTCCAGCAGCGGGAAGATGTGGGCGCCCTGCACCAGGCTCATGATGATGGAGGCGTTTATGTACGGCATGACGCCCATCGAGAAGATGGAGAACTTTCCGAGCGCCCCGCCGGAGAAGATGTCCAGAAAGCCGAGAAGGCTTCCCTGATTGGCCGCGAAAAGGGCGCGCAGCGCCTCGGTGTTTATGCCCGGGATCGGGATGGAAGCGCCCAGCCGGTAGACGGCCAGCGCTCCCAGGACAAACAATATCCTTTTTTTAAGTTCCTGAATCTTGAACAAGTCAGTTATCTGTTGCATTATTCGCCCCGTTAGAGCCGTCTCCGCAAGATTATCCCGTCACCGCAGATCTGCGCGGACCCTAAAACGCCGACCGCATAAACCCAGCCCTTTGATCCGCGGTCGTCCGCGCGATCCGCGGATCATCGCCTCCGGATAGATCCTGGTCGTCCAGGTTATTTACCGGGCTTGGTTTCCGGTTTCGTCCCGGCGATAAGCTCGGTTTTTCCGCCCGCTTTTTCTATTTTTTCTTTCGCCGAACCTGAAAAAGCATGGGCCTTAACGGTCAGTTTCTTATTGAGAACGCCGTCTCCGAGGACCTTCAGCAACTCGCCTTTCTTGATCAATCTTTTCCTGACGAGAAGCTCGGGGGTGATCTCCGTCCCGTTCTCAAAATGCTTGTCCAGAATGGAAACATTGGTCCATTCGTACACGACACGGAACCTTTTGTTGCTGAACCCGCTCTTGGGAATGCGCCGCAGCAGAGGCATCTGGCCGCCTTCAAATCCGTCGCGCTTGGAACCGCCGGCGGTGGAATTCTGGCCTTTCTGGCCTTTGGTGGAGGTCTGTCCGTGGCCCGACCCCTGGCCGGTGCCGAGTCTTTTTCTCCTGTGAACGGAGCCCGGTTTAGGGCGGAGCTGGTGTATACCTGGCATATTATTTATCTCCTCTCATCTTCAACACTTCTTCGCGGCTCCGCAGCTGCCGCAGAGCGTCGAGGGTCGCGTAAACGGTATTAAAAGCGTTCCTGCTGCCGAGATTTTTGGTCAGGATGTTCTTCACGCCTCCGGCTTCCAGCACGGCGCGCACGCCGCCGCCCGCTATCAGGCCGGTGCCGCCCACCGCGGGCTTCATCCACACATGGCCGGCGCCGAAATAACCTTCGGTCTCATGCGGTATGGTGGCGCCCTTCAGCGGGAACGAGATCATTTCCTTGCGGGCTCCGGCCGTCGCTTTCTGAATAGCGACCTGGACTTCGTTGGACTTGCCTAAAGCCACTCCGACCGAACCGGCGCTGTCGCCGACCACTACGAGGGCGTTAAAGGAAAATCTTTTACCGCCCTTGACCACCTTGGTCACCCTGTTGATGGCGACGACCACGGTTTTTTCTTCCGCGACCGGCGCGATATCCAGTTCCAGCATCTCGACGGCGGCGGCCGCTTTGGGCGTGCCGTCGGCGTTAAGTTCTTTTTCGGTCCTTAATTGTTTCTGATTTCTAAGCATTTTTGGCTTCTCCTTACTAAACTAACGCCCTTCGGGCGGACTCCGTAAATCTACCGCTGGTACGCAGAGCGCGCAGAGGCCTTGAACCTGTAGGGACCCTTCACCGGTTGAAATTCCGCGTCCTCTGCGTCCGCGCGGCGAAGCGATTCCTGCGATATCAGGTTAAAACTTCAGTCCGGCTTCCCTGGCTGCGTCGGCCAGCGCTTTGATCCTGCCGTGGAAGATCCTGCCTCCACGATCGAAGCAAACTTCCTTTACGCCTTTCTCCATGGCTCTCTTGGCCACAAGCGCGCCCACCACTTTGGCGGTTTCAAGACATTTACCCGATTTCACCTTGCCCTTCAGCGTTTTATCCACGCTTGAGGCGGAGGCGAGGGTCAGGCCTTTCGCGTCGTCAACGACCTGGGCGTAAAGGTGTTTGTCGCTCCGGTACACGCTCAGGCGCGGTTTCGTAAAAGCGTTGGCCTGGAGATTTTTCCTGGTGCGGTCTTTTCTGAACTGGTATCTTTCCTGTTTGCTTATCATAATATTGTCGTCTTCCTTCTTGAATTTGCCGCCCGTGCCGGCTGCTGTCCGGCGGAGCCCGCGCGTGTCGCGGTACGCCCGCGCCGGAAAAAACCTACTTCTTCGCCGCGCCCGCGCCGCCCGCGCTCGCGCCCGCCGCGGTCTTACCGGCCTTACGGATGATATGCTCGCCCTGGTATTTTATCCCAGTGCCCTTGTAAGGTTCCGGCGGTTTAACCCTTTTGATCTGGGCCGCCAGGTTGCCGACCGCATCCCTGTCGATGCCGCTTATGGTAAGGATGGTCGCCTTGGGATCGAATGTCATCTTTATACCCTGGGGAATGTCCATTACTACGGGGTGCGAGAAGCCGAGCTGCATAGTGAGCCTGGCCCCGTCCACCGCGCCCTTAAAACCGACGCCGCTGATCTCCAGCACTTTGTTGAACCCGATCATCACGCCGTTCACCATGTTACTGACCCGGGCTCTGATGGTGCCGTAAAGAGCGGCCTTGCCGGTCGCCCCGCCCGCCACGCTCAAATTTATCTTGCCGTCCTTGACCGCGGCGAGTATGCCGTCCGGAAGGGCGCAGGAAAGCTTGCCGAGCGGGCCTTCGACGAATATCTGGCCGTTCTCCACCCTGACTTTAACCTTCTCGGGAACTGTCACCGGTTTTCTTCCGATTCTGCTCATATTTTTTTCCTCTTATCAAATGTCCGCTGCCCGTTTCCGGGAACCCGTCGCTTGAAATCTCTCTTCCGTCAACTGCGGGCTGCGGGTCCTCCGGCGCGGGATCTGTTTACCACACCTGGCAGAGCACTTCGCCGCCGACTTTCTGCTTCTTGGCTTCGGAATCGGTCATCAGGCCCTTGGAAGTGGACAGGATGCTCACGCCGAAAGCGGCGCGGACCCTGGGGATCTCGTCATGGGGCCTGTAGATCCTCAGGCCCGGGCGGGACACTCTTTTGATGCCGGTAATGACCGGGCGCTTGTCCTGGGTGTATTTCAGGGTTATTCTGATGACGCCCCGCCTGTCCACGCTCTTGTCGGTCTTGGCGTCTATAACTTTGTAGCCTGAAACAAAACCTTCGTCCTTAAGCAGTTTGGCGACCGACGCCTTGATGTTCGAAAAAGGCACATCGACTCTTTCTTTATTCTTCGCCACGGCGTTCCGTATCGAAGTAAGCATGTTGGATATAGGGTCCATTCTTTTCTCCTTCAAAAACTGAATATCTCGCAAGTTCCCGGCGGGAAGCGGATAAGACGCATGAACTTGATCCCGGCCGCCGGAGCTTTACGCCCGACCGTCTTACCAGCTGGACTTCTTAAGCCCCGGGATAAGGCCGTCGTGGGCCATTTTCCGGAGGCAGATCCTGCAGAGTCCGAAATCCCTGTAGTAGCCCCTGGGTCTCCCGCATATCTGACACCTGTTCCTGAAGCGCGTGGAGAACTTCTGGGGTTTGCGCATCTTCGCCATCCAAGCGTATGTTGCCATATCTGCTCCTTCCTTTTGATCCGTGCTGCCCCCGCGCCGGTAAAAAACGCGGGAACGAAACTTTACCGCCTGACGGCGTGTGCTTCGGGCTTCTTGAACGGCATGCCCAGGCGCTCGAAGAGGGCTTTGGCCTTGTCGTTGTCGCCGGCCGTGGTCACGAACGAAATATTCATGCCGCGGGCCTTGGGAGACTTCTCCTGGTTGACTTCCGGGAAGATGTGATGTTCTTTGAGGCCGATGTTCAGATTGCCGCGGCCGTCGAAGTACCTCGGATCCACTCCCTGGAAGTCCCGGATCCTGGGCACCGAGAGGGAAATGAAGCGGTCCAGGAACTCGTACATTATCATGCCGCGCAGCGTCACGCGGACCGCGATGGGCATGCCCTGGCGCAGTTTGAAGTTGGAAATGGACTTCTTGGCCCGCCTGATCTGGGGAGCCTGCCCCGCTATCTGGGCCAGGTCTTCTTTGGCGAGGTCGAGCGCCTGGATGTTCTCTTTGGCCTCGCTCACGCCGATATTGATGACGATCTTGGTGAGCTTAGGCACCGCCATGGGCGACTTAAGAGACAGCTCCTTCATCATCGCCGGAACCACCGTTTTAAGATAAAGCTCTTTCATCCTAGGCACATAGTTGCTGGGCAGAGCCTGTTCCCGTTCTTCTTTCTTATTTTCCTTGGTCATTTAAAAAACACCTCTTATAGTATAACTTCGCCGCATTTGCGGCAGGCGCGCATCTTGTCGCCGGAGGGCGCCGTGGAAACTTTGGTCTTCACGGGCTTGGCGCACTTGGGGCAGATGAGCCGCACATTTGAAATATGTATGGCCGCTTCTATCTTGTGGATGCCGCCCGGCTTTTCTTTGGTGGTGCGTTTATGTTTGGACACGATGTTAACGCCCATCACCACGACCCTGTCGCTTTCTGGACGGATCTCTTTGATCTCGCCTTTTTTGCCCTTATCCTTGCCGGCCATCACCATAACCATATCTTTCTTTTTAAGTCTGAGCATATTGATTCCTTACCGGTTAAATTACTTCGGGAGCCAGTGAGACTATTTTGAGGAAGTTCTTGGCTCTGAGCTCTCTGGCCACCGGACCGAACACGCGGGTGCCCCTGGGTTCGCCGTTGGCGTCTATCAGGCAGACGGCGTTGTCGTCGAAACGGATGTACGAACCGTCCTTCCGCCTGGACTCCTTCCTGCACCTCACCACGACGCCCTTCACCACTTCGCCCTTCTTTACCGCTCCGTGCGGGATGGCGTCCTTGACCGAACAGACCACTATATCGCCCAGAAAAGCGTACCGCCTCGTGCTTCCGCCCAGGACCATAAAACACATCAGTTTCTTCGCCCCGGAATTATCCGCCACATTCAGCATCGTTCTTAACTGTATCATAAAGCATTCTCCAGTTTATTTGCCGCGGCCCGCGTCAGATCTTGGCCTTTTCTATGATGCGAGAAACCCTCCACCTTTTCAGGGCGGACAGGGGCCTCGTGCTCATGATCTCGACCGTATCACCCGCTTTCGACTCGTTCGCCTCGTCGTGCGCGTAGAACTTTTCGTTGCTTCTAAGGGTTTTGGAATAAGCGGAGTGGCGCGTGGTGCGCTCGACGCTTATGACGCGGGTCTTGTTCATTTTATCGGAAACCACGACCCCGCGAAAAGTTTTTCTGGCGTTCCTTTCGATTTTATTTTCGTTCGTCATTTTTTGACCTCCGCCGTTTTGCCGATCGCTTCAGCGCGCTTGGCCCCGACGAAGGTTTTGATCACGGCCATCTTGCGCCTTATCAGCCTGATCTCCAGCGGGTTCTCAAGCGGCGAGGAAGTCCTCTTGAATTTTATCTGGAAGAGGTGCTTCTCCAGGTCCCGCAGCTGGGATCTGAGCTCCGCTTCAGACATGTTCTTCAAATTCTCTTTGTCTTTTCTTTTCATAATATTAGTCCAAACTCCAATTTAATCGTTTCTGGCCACGAACCTGGTCCGGATAGGCAGTTTATGGCTGGCTCTGGTAAAAGCCGTTTTGGCGGTAAGCAGGTCCAGGCCTTCCACCTCGAACAGGATCCTGCCCGGCTTCACGACCGCCACCCAATGGTCGGGCGCGCCCTTGCCTTTACCCATCCGGGTTTCAGCGGGATGCTTTGTGACGGCTTTATCAGGGAAGATCCGTATCCAAACCTTTCCTTTTTTCCTGACAAAGCGCATAATGGACACGCGGCAGGCCTCGATCTGGCGGGCCGTGATCCAGCGCGGCTCAAGGGCTTTCAGCCCGTATTCGCCGAAAACGAGAACCGCGCCGCCTTTGGTGTTGCCCTTGATCCGGGGAGCGGAATGGGTCTTTCTGTGTTTAACCCTTTTTGGCATTAACATAAAAATTATTCTCCTTGGTTCGTGTCCGGGGTAGAACGCCCCCTTTCTACTTCGTCTCTTCCGTCGAGGCCGCGGCGTCCATGTTCACCGGAACTTCGATGGGAGTTTCGGCCTGGAGCTTTTTCAGCTGCTCCATAAGCTCCCTGGGGGTCTTGGCGAAGAAAAGTTTTTTGAAGATCCAGACTTTTACGCCTATTTTTCCCATGGTCGTATTGGCTTCGGTCAAGCCGTAATCGATGTCGGCCGACAGGGTCTGCAACGGCACGCGGCCTTTGCGGAACCATTCGCGGCGGGCTATCTCGGAACCGCCGAGGCGGCCCGAAACCATGACCTTGATACCCTGGGCGCCGGATCCCATGGTGCGTTCCATGGCGCGTTTAATGGCCTTCTTATGCCCCATGCGCTTCTCAAGCTGCTGGGCGATGGACTGCCCGACTAGCCTGGGATCCATCTCGGGGATCTTTATCTCGGAAACATTGATAAACACTTTTCTGCTGGTAAGCGCCTCGACATCCTTCTTGAGGCTCTCGATATCCATGCCGCGGCGGCCTATGACTATGCCCGGACGGGCGGTGTGGATGGTCAGCTTAAGGTAGGAACCCGCCCTTTCTATGCCGACCCAGCTGACCGAGGCCATCTGGAACCGGTCGCGCACCATCCGTCTGATCTCAAAATCTTCTCCGATAAGCTCCGGCATTTTGTGCACGGAGAACCACTTGGACTGCCAGTCCTGGATATAACCGAGTCTGATACCGCGGGGGTGAATTTTTTGACCCATATAAAGTAAAACAGTCTACGAGTTTGGAAGCCGGGGCGTTTTTGAAGTTTAAACTTTACGGTCTTAAACAACTCCGCGGCTCTTCGACTCTCAACTCTTCTTGCCTCCTTTTGTGTCGGAAACGGTCACAGTTATGTGGCACATTTTCCTTTTGAACGGCATAGCCCTGCCCTGGGGTCCGGGCTGGACCCTTCTCAACATCTTCATCGGCCCCTGGTCGGCGAACGCCGCCTTGACCCAGACGGTCTTGAGGTCGAGCTTTTTGCCCAGCTTAACCGATAAGTTAGCGCCCGCGGATTTGACCGCGTCCTGCACCAGTTCGGTGGCCCTCATGGGAATGCTGGCCAGGATCTGCTGCGCCTGATACAAATTCTTGCCCCTGATCTGGTCAAGAAGCTGGCCCACTTTCCTGCGGCCGTACCGCTGGTACTTCAGTTTGCATATAGCGTCCATAAAGTTTCCTCTCTAATTTTGCCGTTCGTCGCCGAAGGCTCGCTGACGGCATCAGCAGCCCCGCCCCGCGGCCAGCCGGCGACGAACCGCCGGCTGCCGGGTGACCGGCCTGTTTAGGTCAAAGCCGTCGCTTCCTTGGTATGCGACTGGCCGTGGCCTTTGAACAGCCTGGTAAACGAGAACTCGCCGAACTTGTGTCCGACCATTCTCTCCGTCACATAGACGGGCAGGAATTTCCTGCCGTTATGCACCATAAAAGTGTGTCCGACGAATGCCGGAGTGATCGTGCATGTCCGGGCCCAGGTTTTGATGGGCTTTTTCTCGCCGGCCTGCGCCATTTTCTGCACTTTCTCGGCCAATTTAGCGTCAACGAAAGGACCTTTTTTTGATGACCTGCTCATTTAAAAACCTCCATACCGTCACAACCCGCCGGACCTTTAAGGAACACGGTCCGGTGTTCCACAAGGAGGGCTCCGCCCTCCGTTAAATAGCTACGCTTTAATACGCGCTTTGCGCCTGTCTTCCACGATCATCCAGGACCAGATCTTCTTTTTTGTCCGGGTCTTGAAACCCTTGGACGGCTGGTTCCACGGCGAGCGCGGAACATTGTTGCCCTTGGAATGGCCCCTGCCTCCGCCGAGCGGGTGGTCGCACGCGTTCATGGCGGCGCCGCGCACCGTCGGCCTGACGCCGATGTGGCGCTTGCGGCCGGCTTTGCCGAGGGTGATAGTGTTATGCTCTATGTTGCCGACCTGGCCGATAGTGGCGAGGCAGTTCTTGAGCACCTTGCGGATCTCGCCGGACGGCATCTTAAGAAGGGCATATTCTCCTTCTTTGGCCATAAGCTGCGCCTGTGTGCCTGCGGCGCGCACGAATTGCGCGCCCTTCCCGGGGACCATCTCTATGGCGTGGACGAAAGAACCTTCCGGGATGTTCAGCAGCGGAAGGGCGTTGCCCAGCCTGATCTCGGCCTTGGGCCCGCTCATCACGGTGGCTCCAACGCCCAGCCCCAGCGGGGCGGGGATGTAGCGCTTTTCGCCGTCCGCGTAGAACAAAAGCGCGATGCGGGCGTTCCTGTTCGGGTCGTACTCTATGGACGCGACCCTGGCCGGCACGCCGAATTTCTCGCGCTTGAAATCTATGGTGCGGTAGCTCCGCCTGTGCCCTCCGCCGTGGTGGCGGACCATCACCATGCCGGTGTTGTTTCGCCCGCCATGCTTCCTGAGACCGCGGGAGAGCTTCTTTTCCGGCGTCGTCTTGGTGATATCGGAGAAGTCGCTTATCTGCAGCGTCCTTCTCGACGGGGTATAAGGTCTGTATGATTTAACTGGCATAAATTCTCCTTCGGTAACGGGCTTGATACTGGGGCTGATAAGAACTTCGCCGCCTTCAGCCTTCAGTCTCCGGCCTTAAGTCTATTTGGGCAGATCCGTAAGATCTATCTTCTGTCCGGCTTTCACCGTGACTATGGCTTTTTTCCAATCCGACCGCCGGCCCTCGTAGCGGCCGACCTTGTGCATCTTGCCCATAAAAATCATGGTCCTGACTTTATCCACCTTCACTTTGAACATGGTTTCCACAGCCTTTTTGATGTCGACTTTGTTGGCTTTGGCGTTCACCCTGAACGAATAGCGGTTCTGGGCGTCCTTCATCGTGACGCTTTTTTCGCTTAATATCGGGGATACAAGCACTTCTGAAACTGGCCTGTTCATTTAGGCCTCCTTCTTGAGGTTGTTCACCAGCGCGGCCATGCCGGCGACGGTAAAGATCAGGCGGCCGTGGTGAAGCACTTCATAAGCGTTGAGATTGGCGGCAAGGCTCCAGCCCGCGCCGGGGATGTTCCTCGATGCCTTAAGAAAATTCTTTTCGGCTTTATCCATGACGAAAAGGATCCGCTTGCCATCCAGCGCCAGGGTCTTGTAAAGTTCGCCCAGGGCTTTGGTCTTGACGTCTTTAAGGTCGAAATTTTCCATCACAAGCACGGCGCCGTCCGCCTGCCTGGCGGACAAGGCGTCGATGAGCGCGGCCTGCCTCTTGGTCGCGGACATGTCCTGCCTGTAGGAATGGGGCCGGGGACCGAACACGATGCCGCCCTTTCTCCACACCGGGGAACGGGTGCTGCCGGAGCGGGCGCGGCCGGTGCCTTTCTGTTTCCAGGGCTTCCTGCCGCCGCCTGAAACTTCTCCGCGGGTCTTGGTGGAGGCCGTGCCGCGATGTTTGTTGGCGAGGTAGTACTTTACCGCCTCGTGCAGAAAGTACGGATCGGGCTTGACGGCGAAAAGGAACTCGGGCAGTTCGAACTTGCCGACTTCCTTGCCGCTTAAATTCAAGAGTTTGGTTTCCATAGTTCACGCTTCCTTATTTTTTTATGGCCTTTTTGGGAGCCGTTTTAGCGGCCGCCGCCTTGGCTTTCGCCTTGGCGCTGATAACAGCCGGCTTGGGCACGGCCTTCACGGTCCTGACAAGATAAACAAAACAGCCTTTGGCTCCCGGCACGCTGCCGTTGAGAAGGATCAGGTTCTCTTCGGGGATAACCTTCAGGACCTTCACCTTCATCATGCTCACGGTGTCCATCCCCATATGGCCGGCCATGCGCTGTCCAGGAAGGACCCGGCCCAGGGACCTTCTGGAGGCCAGCGAACCCGGCGCTCTCTCCCTGTCGGATGCGCCGTGCGAAGCGGGGCCGCCGCCGAAATTGTGGCGTTTCATGCCGCCCGCGAAGCCCTTGCCTTTGGAAACGCCCTGCACATCGACATATTCCCCGGCGGCGAAGCGCGCCGCCACGGTGGCCAACTGCCCGTCCTTAACGCCGTCGACGCTGTCAAGGCGGAATTCTTTCATATGGCGGACGGGGGAGATGCCGAGTTTGGCGAAGATCCCTTTTGCGGCATTATCGGTATGGCTGTCCTTGCGACGGCCGAACCCGAGGCACACGGCCGTATAGCCGTCCCTTTCCTTGGTGCGGGTGCGGATCACGCGGCAGGGCCCGGCTTCAACGACGGAGACCCCGTGAAGTTCGCCTTTTTCGTCGAACATCTGGGTCATGCCGATCTTTTTGCCGATCATAATTTTAAGAGCCGCGGGCATTTCCTCGGGCAGGGCCTGAGGCGCGTTCTGGGGCTGTTCTGCGTTCTTGTTCTCGTCTGTCATATCTGTTACCTCTTAGTATGCGGACGCGCGGCGTGTCCCGCCGCTGCGTTCCCTAAAGTGCGGACTCTTCGGCGCGGGCCGGCCCCTGGACCGGAGCATCGCGCGGCATGGCGCACTTCTCAAAATAGATAAGAAACACTCCGGAGCCTCACGGCGCCCGGAACAATTGTTCAACTCCAATTGTTTTTCGTTTTTATGTTATATAGTCCGCAGGCGGAGGGAATTAAGGCCGCTCCGCCTATAGGACCGGCTGCCCGTATTCCGAAGAACGCGGCAACCGATATAATAAAAACAAACCTTTGTTCAAAGAAACTTCGGTAAAGGTTTTTGAACTGCAAAGTTATTTTAACAAAAATGTTCCAAAGAGTCAAAACATTTTTTTCAGGATATCCCTGGCTATGACTTTATGGCCGGCCTTGGTGGGGTGGATGCCGTCCCAGAAAAGATACCGGTTCGGCGCGGAGCAGATCTCGTTCTGGGCGGCGCCGGGAGTTACGCAAGGCTTATCCACAACGGCAAAGCCGAAAGCCGCCGGATCGGCGATGACCCTGTTCAGCAGATCGTTGACATCAAAGGTCCGGATCTCGATACCGGGCAAAGCGCCCAGCTGCCGGAGCGCCTGCGCAAGAGCGCCGTTATAACCCGCGCTAAGCTGCCCGGCGCCGGCCTGGGCCGCGGGTCCGGCCATGATCACCGCCGGGGTCAGCGCCAGGTTCGGCACGCTGGGGACCAGGAAGCGCCTGGCGCCGGCCTGGTAGAGAGCCTGGATATTTCCGGCCACGGCTTTCACCGTTTCCCCTACGATCTCCTCGCTTGTGGGCCCCGCGGCCTCAGGGGAAAGCGGCGCGGCCGTCTCAAGCATGTCGGGCATGAATGTCGTCAGGGCAAGACGCGTATTCTTCGCGGAGGCCGCCATCAGCGCGTCGCGCATGTCATTGCTCCCGCACCAGACCACATACAGGTCCGCGCCGGAAGCTTTGCCGTTGAAGTCTTTAAGGAACTGCTCCACCTGCGAGCCTAAATTGTGGCCAGGTACCGACGCTCCATCATTGCGCGCCCTTGCTCCGCCGACGGCGTAATTGGAGAACAGCCCTGGCTTCAGCAAAGCCGGACGGCCGTCATTTCGCCTGCCGCTCAGATTCGCGAATTGTTCCGACCAGGTCGGACCGTTGGAAAAACGAAAACCGCCCCTCACCGCGTAAGGGGCCGAGGGCACCAGTTCATGCGGCGCGGTCGAAACGGTATTATATGCCGCGTGATGATTCCCGGGGTCCGACAGGCTGTCGCCAAAGGTAAAAATGCGGCCCGGCTGAGCCGCCCACGCCGCTCCGGAAAGCGACCAAGCCAGGACCAGACCGAAAGCCGCGCCGTATAGCGCGCCGCGCCGACCATTTAAATTCGACATGCTTGAACCTCCTCCATACGACAGAATCCTGGATGCCGCTTTGAAACCTGGCATCTTCATACAAGTTACCAACTTTTAAGCTGCGCGATAAGAAGCGAAGGGCCCTTGCCTGGAGCGCATTATGGCCTACCTTATAATAGGCACAATGGTCCAGGCTGTCCCAGGAAAAATTGGAAAGCGGCGGATTGCCGGTGCAGGGTCCTGCCGGACATGGGGCCCATCGGGCCTGCGGCCGGCCCGGCGACTTCGCGCCGGTTCCTCCTCGGCCCGATCCAACCCATGTCCGTCACCCTTCCAACTTTACCCCGCCGCCCTTCACACAAACGGCAATGTGAGCTGCAAATCTTGCCTAAATACTTTAATATTCAATCGTGATCCCGCCC
>Ga0172379_10000685_pt1 | contig 81020 bp, 89 predicted proteins | sample GrowelOW334metaG_FD_119756 | JGI IMG/M metagenome (GOLD analysis project Ga0172379, IMG submission 119756) | Groundwater microbial communities from an aquifer near a municipal landfill in Southern Ontario, Canada - Groundwater well OW334 metaG | ecosystem: Environmental > Aquatic > Deep... | reverse complement strand
TTGAAGTCTTCTTCGAATGGTTGGAATATTGTGACACTCCGCAAACCGAAAGGGCGGAGATAACAGGGAATACAAAATAAACCTAAACGCAGAAGACCATATTATGTCTACTCGACCGGAGTGCGGGCGGTTGCCCGGTTTGTTATGCTGGCCGCATGGGCTGGGCGGGAAGGCGTGTCCAAAATGAGTGAAAACTTGAAAGGCATTATGCTCAACGGCACTCCAAAGTATCGGAGTGTTTATGAAAACTGAAACACATTGTGCTCAACGGCGCTCCAATTACTCGGAATGTGGTGTCCAAAAAGAGGGCAGGAGATGTCCGAAATGTCATTAGTTAACGAGAACCTTAACCAGCGTCCGGCAATGGGATATTTATTCCAGGGCCGGCCAGATTCTGCCGCTGGCGGATTTTCGCAGATGGACTTTTATGTCAAAGGTCTTATACAGGTTTTCTTCAGTTATAATTTCCGACCGGGAACCGGAGGCGATAATCCGGCCTTCCCGGATGATAAGCCCGTGTTCAAACGACGGCAGCAGTTCTTCCAGTCGCTGGGTAATGAAAATCATCGTCGGGGAATCTTCGCGCTGCGCCATCTCATTTACCGTGTCAAGCAGATATTCCCGGCTTTTCAGGTCCAGATGGACGCAGGCCTCGTCGAGGATCATCAATTGCGGATTGCAGATCAGCGCCCGGCCGATCAGCAGTTTCACCTGTTCGCCGGAAGACATCCAGCCGATTTTACGCTTCGCCAGATGCGCGCAATCGAGTTTCTTCATAACTCTCAAGGCATGTTTGATTTCAGCCTCTTCCGGTTTTCTGAACAGTCCGAGTGTGCCGTCAAGTCCGGAGATTACCATTTCCAGCCCGGTCCACCGGGAGGACGTCCATTGCTGGATAAACGGGCTCACCCAGGCAATATCCTTGCGGACTTCCGCCAGGTCGACATGACCGTAAGTGTGTCCGAGAACCTCGACGGTCGCCCCGTGAAGCGGCCAGACAAATCCCATCAGTGTTTTTACCAGCGTAGTTTTGCCCGCGCCGTTGGCTCCGAGGATGAACCAGTGTTCGCCGCGGCGGACTTTCCAGTTGAGGTTTTTCAGAATCAGGCGGTCATCGAGATAAACTTTGGCTTTTTCGATCCGTATTACATATTCCGCGTCAGTCATTTTTCACCAGTTGCAATTTTGAGTAGTGTTCTTGTACTTTATCCAGTCATCGCGCAGTTTCTTGCCTTTAGTAAACTCCTCCTGGAGCTGGTCGTACTGTTTGCTTTCAATGATCTGCCGGAGATGCCGCCACCGTTTTTCAAGTTCCTTGACGGTCTTCAGCACCGCCGGCTGGTTGTTCTCGATGATCTCCCGCCACATTTGGGGGGAGGACGAGGTTATTCTGGAAGTGTCGCGGAAGCCGGTGGCACAGCCGGAATAACGCAATCTCTGCTCTTTTTCCGGACAGTCCAGCACCGCCTGGGTAAGCGCCAGCGCCAGAACATGGGAAATATGACTGGTATGGGCCACCAGAATATCATGTTCCCGCACCCCGATCTTCACCGTCCTGGTGTTGATGTCTTCCCAGAATTTTATAATTCTGGCAAATGCATCCGGGCAGGTGTTGGAGGTCGCGGTGACAAATACTTCGGCATTGTTGTAGAGAGCCGGAAACGCGGCGGCGGGGCCGGATTTCTCCGTCCCGGCCATCGGATGACCGCCGACGAAATGCACTCCGCGCGGCAGCAGATTCTTTTCGCCGCATTCAACCACCACTTCCTTGACGCTGCCGATATCGGTAACGATGGAACCCGGTTTCCAGCTTGCGGCATGGCGTTCGATATAGTTCATTATTTCCGGAATCGGCAGGCAAAGCACGGTGATATCCGCCTGCGACAGGACGTCATGAATTTCATCAGCGGTGCCGTCAATGACGTTTTCTTTCACCGCCCATTCCCTGACGTCCGCCCGGCGGGTCCAGCCCAGACGCTTAATACCTTTGTCCCGCAGCGCCATGCCCAGCGATGCGCCCAGCAGGCCCAGCCCGACTATTGCCACAGTTTCCTGCGTATTCATTTTTTGCGACATTGTCTGAAATCTCCAGATAGAGTTGTTCTGTTCACAAGCAGTAATATACTCTACCAGTCTGAAACCTCAATTCAGATAAAGTTTTTTTTCACTGACAGATTTCTGCGGATTTTCAGGATACTGACTTTCTCAGCGTTTCGACAGTACGTCCGCCTCATAATTTTTGACTTCTTTCAACCAGGCGTCGCCGGCCGGAACCTGCTGTTTCATGCAATAATAATCCCACACCGCGCCGGACGGCATGGATTTGAGTTCCTCAAACATTGCCAGCCGGGAAGTGAAATCGCCGTCGCGTTCGAACTGCTTGAGCTTGGCTGCCGGTTCCAGCAGTGCGGCCAGGAGCGCCTTGTTCATGGCGCGGCTGCCGATAACCCAGGCGGCGATACGGTTGATGGATGCGTCAAAATAATCCAGTCCGATATGTACCCGGTCGCAGAAATCATGGCGGATGATTTCCTGTGCTATCGCGAACAGTTCGTCATTGAGGATTACTACATGGTCGCTGTCCCAGCGGACGCCGCGGCTGACGTGAAGCAGGATTTCCGGCAGAAAGGCCAGGGCGCTGGTAATTTTGTCGGAAATGACTTCGGTTGGATGGAAATGTCCGGCATCAAGGCAGAGCAGCAAATTATTCTTAACCGCATAGCCCATATAGAATTCATGCGAGCCGACGACATAAGATTCGGAACCGATGCCGAACAGTTTGCATTCCACCGCGTCAAGATTGTGCTTCGGATCAATTTTTTCGCTCAGAATACGGTCCAGCGAGTCTTTCAGGCGCAGCCGCGGTGCGAGCCGGTCCGCCGGAATGTCTTTGCTGCCGTCGGGTATCCAGATATTGGTTACTGCGGGGGTGCCGAGTTCTTTGCCCATTGCCGCGCCGATGCGGCGGCAGGCGATGCCGTGCTCAATCCAGAAATTCCGGATTCCTTCGTCCGCGCTGCTGAGCGTGGTTCCCGCGTCAGCCAGCGGGTGCGAAAAGAACGAACCATTGAAATCCAGGCCGATGCCGTGCTGTCCGGCCCAGTCGATCCAGTTGCGGAAATGCCTGGCTTCAAGCTGATTGCGTTCGACTTTCTCGCCGCCGGTTTCCGCATAGATGGAATGTACGTTCAACCGCTGCCTGCCGGGGATCAGCTTCATGGCCAGGTCCAGATCCTGACGCAGTTCGCCCGGCGTGCGCGCCTTGCCGGGATAATTGCCGGTCACCTGAATGCCGCCGGTCAACTCGCCGCTGCCTTCAAAACCGTTGACGTCATCTCCCTGCCAGCAATGGAGGCTGATCGGAACCTCCGCCAGTTTCGCCATTGCCGCATCCGTATCCACTCCGATTTCCGCGTAACGTTCACGAGCCAGTTCATAAGCTTTATCGACATTTTTCATGTTCATTCTCCAGATTATTGGTTTTATAGATAGCTATTTTACTGAAAAATACTAAAGTCCGGTTAACAGTCAAAAATCGTTTCGTCCAGCGGACATTTAAAATTTGCGGCAATTGCGCGCAATTGAACGTCACTCAAGGTCTGTTTAGCCCCGCCTGCCGCCATTACCTGAAGACAAATTCCGGCGGCTTTCTCGGCTACGTCAATGCGTCCGAATGCTTCGTCCAGATTCCGTCCGCATCCGCAAATGCCGTGGAACTGCCAGACCGCCAGATTTCTGCGCGAAATAGCATCCGCGGTGGCCTTGCCCAAATCCATGCTGCCGGCCATCATCCATGGCAAAAATTCCACTCCCTGCGGAAAGACCACTATGCATTCGGCATGACTCTGCCAAAGCAGGCGGCTCAGGCTTTTTGTATCCAGACTGGCAACCGCATAAGTAAGTGCAATCACGCTGTCAGGATGAGTATGTATAAACGCGAACGACTGGTTACTGGTTTTTTCTTTGATCCGGCAATGCGACAGCAAATGCGCCGGAAGTTCTGAAGTTGGAGCTCCAGCCGGTTCGTAGCCCCAAAGCAGTTGATAGGCTTCTCCCCTGGAGTCAATCTCAATAACACCTGTATTTTTTTCCGGTGCGATTTCGATATTGCGTAAAAAACGCCCGGTACCGGTAACCAGAAAACGTTCTCCGGCAATTTTAGGCATTGCCATTGGCAGTTTCACCCGGCCGGATTTGGGTGGAAAACCGTTGAACGCCTGATACCTCTCTTCATTTAACCTGAGACTGATGTTGCCGCCGTTTGATTCCGCCCAGCCGCGGCGTGCCATGTCGCCGCTTGTTTTTTTTATTTCATCAATCAGTTTCTGCATGGTGCTCCTTAATCATTAATTCAAAATTATATTATTCAACTGCGGAATATAGGTTCATATCTAATATATTACAGGAAAACATCATTTCACGCCTTGACTAAAAAATCAAAAAATAGTATTATTGTGTCAATACTTTAATTATACAGGTTTAATGGATGAAAGAATTGCTGACATTATCAGAATTTATTGATGACAATCAGCTTGCCGTAAAGGTTGTGCGCCGTTCCCCGCAGCCGGAATACGAATTGCATTCGCACGAATTTGCCGAGCTGGTAATAGTTTACGGGGGCAGGGGGGAGCATTTTACGCCGCACAACAGTTGTATTATTGAAGCAGGGGATGTGTTTGTAATTCACGGCAGCATGAAACATGGATACCGGAAAGTCGAGGGTCTGACGCTGGTCAATATTATGTTTAATATTTCAGGGTTTGACAATCCTTTGCTCGAGCTGGCCCGGTTTCCGGCATTCCATGCGCTGTTTATGCTGGCTCCGCAGTTCCAATCCGCCGCCGGCGGCGCGATGCGCCTGAAACCGCCGGAATTGCGGGAGATCATGAGCCGCGTGGAACGGATGGAGTCAGAGCAGGAAGGAAAGTCAGCCGGATACCGGATGATGGTGACCGCCGCATTTATGGAACTGATTGCACTGCTGTCACGCTATTATGCAGCCGGACAGACGCAAAACGCCATCGGTCCGATGCTCCGACTGGCCAGAGTGATGGCGGCGGTGGCGGAAGACAGCGCCAAACCGTGGACCAGAAATAAAATGGCGAGTATGTCCGGCATGTCCAACAGTACGCTGACCCGCTTTTTCAACCGTTTCGTCGGTTGCTCGCCGGTGGAATATCTGCTGCGGGCTCGAATCAAGAAAGCCTGCGCACTGCTTTCTTTTCCGGATATGACTATCAGCGAGATTGCTTCCTCCTGCGGTTTTTCGGACAGCAATTACTTCTGCCGCCAGTTCCGCCGCCGGATGAAATGTTCGCCGCTTGAACACCGGAAGTTTATCATGAAAAGCCAGGAGTAGCGCAGTCGGAATGACGGTGTATTAATCGGCGGAGTAGATCATTGATATTGTAAAGCCGGATGGATGCGGTTATTTTAACCGCATATGATTATGGTGCTGTAATAACTCAGGGCAAAAATGGAACGTGCAATTGAACATTTCGCAGGATACCTGACTCTCGAGCGCGGCTTGAGCGTTAATTCGGTGATGGCATATTCTTCCGATCTCCGGGATTTTGTCGCCTGGCTCGAGAAAAACGGGCGTAAAGATTACGGCACAGTCAACCGTGACGACATTCTGAGCTATCTCGGTGATCTTAAAGACAGCGGGATGGAACCGGCGACACTGGCCCGCCGGCTGGTTTCAATCAAGATGTTTTTCCGTTATCTCTTTCAGGAACGGCTTATTGCCAAAGACATTACTGATGTGATGGATTCTCCAAAACTGTGGAAACTGCTGCCGGACTTTCTCTCTCCGAAAGAAGTTGACGCGCTGCTGACAGTCTATCCCGCCACCGGCAAAGACCCTCTGATTTTTCGCAACCGTACTATTCTTGAAGTCCTTTATGCCTGTGGATTGCGCGTGTCCGAGGCTGCCGGGCTGCAAGTCGGCAATGTCCGTTTTGACGAAGAGATTCTGCTGGTGAAAGGGAAGGGGAGCAAGGAACGGATTGTGCCGATGGGAAAGCCCGCGCAAAGACTGCTTCGCCGCTTTCTGGATGAATTGCGGCCGCAATTATTGAAAGACGAACGTCAGACGGCTGTTTTTCTGTCTAAAAATGGAAAACCGCTTGACCGCGAATGGATTTGGAATATTGTAAAGGAGGCGGCCAAACTGGCCGGAATAAATAAAAATATTTACCCTCATACGTTGCGGCATTCGTTTGCCAGTCATCTGCTGGAGAACGGCGCCGATTTGAGAGTGATTCAGGAAATGCTGGGGCATGCGGACATCAGTACGACCCAGATTTATACGCATGTCGACCAGAAACGCCTGATTCAGGTGCATAAAAAGTTTCATCCTCGCGGATAAATGTTTACGTTCTAAACATAAAAGGAGTTTGTAAATCATGTCTGACGAAGAAAAACACCACAGTCATCATGACCGGCATGATCATCCCCATGACGATAATAATGTATGGATTTCCAGAAACCAGATTCTGATTTCCATGCTTATTATTATTGTCCTCGTATTTGTGGTAATATTCATTCATAAGAAGATAGCCCTGCACAAACAACCGCCGCCTCCGCTCTCAGGGTTTGCCATGCAGATAACCAGTGTTGAAAGAGTATATCCGGTTATGGGAACTATGGCTACCGTAAAAATTTACGGTCCTGAGGAAATCACCGACAAGGCTGCCGACAAAGTTCAGGACGTATTTCAGGATGTTCAGGACATCTGCAATATTTTTGATCCTAAAAGCGAAGTTGCGCGGCTTAATGCCACGGCTGCCGATAAACCTTTCCGTTGTACCCAGATGCTTTGGGACCTGTTGCAGATTTCCAGGCGGGCTTACGAAATATCCGACCATTCTTTTGATATAACAGTTAAGCCGCTGATGGATGTCTGGGGATTTTACCGCAACCGCGAAATGATGCCTTCCGAGCAGGAAATCAAGAACGCGATGACTCTGGTGGGGCTTGACAAGGTAATTTTCAATGACAAGGCGCATACGGTGCAATTTACTGTAAAGGGCATGGCATTTGATCTCGGCGGCATTGCCAAAGGGTTTGCTGTCGACATGGCCTCTGATGCAATAAAGGGCATGGGAGTCAATAGCGGCACTATTAATCTTGGCGGAAATATCTACTGCCTGCCTGCTCCGCCGCCTGCAAAAAGCGCTTACAGCATTGCGGTACGCAATCCAATGAAGAAGAGTGAAATCTGCGGTACTGTTGAATTGAAAGATCAGGCACTGTCAACCAGCGGAAACTATGAACGTTATGTAATAATCGGCGACAAGCAGTATACCCATATCATTGATGCGAAAAAAGGCATTCCGGTAACAGACATGCTGGCGGTGACGGTAATTACGCCGAAAGCGGTTGATGCTGACTATCTTTCTACCTCTATCTTTATCAACGGCCCGGAATTTGCTGAAAAAATACGAAAAGATTACCCCAGGACGTCATTTCTGATAATCCGCCGAAATGCGGAAACTTTCACGCCGGAAGTCATTAAAATCGGCAGCATCTGGAGTAATATACGAATTCAGGATCTGACGGCAAAATAACTATTAATTTTCCGGTTTTGTTGCTATTTTCACTTGAAAAAAACATCTTTTACGGCATCTTAAAAAAGTATTGTTTTTGTTTGCCGGGATGTAGCGCAGTCTGGTTTAGCGCGTTTGACTGGGGGTCAAAAGGTCGAGAGTTCGAATCTCTCCATCCCGACCATTTTTTCAGCCTGATTTGAGCTCAAAACAAGCCTCTTGTAGCAAATAGCCGATTCCGAACAATTCCCATCAAATACCCTGAATTACTACTGTTTTAAGCAGAATAACCCACTAATAGGTCATCATCATTCTTCTTATTAAGAATCATTTTGCATGGTTTAGTTTTAGAAATTCAGCGATACCATTCAAAATTCCATGCGGTTTCCAGCATCACGATATAATTTTCCAGAAACGAGTCGGGCACATCTGCATCGTACGGCCCGGCGCTGGGAGACAGAATCATTCTCCTGCCTTTTGTTTCTTCCAGCAGAGTTATAACGGCCCGGCGCATTTCATCTTTTGAAAAGCTTCTGAAATCATCGTATTGAATGTTGCCGATCAATGCCATCCGGTTCCCGACTACTTCAAATGCCTCTTTCATCGTGCAGTTGCCGACAGGCGGCGCTTCAATGGTGTGCAGAGCATCGGCGTCCATCTCTAGAAAGTAAGGCAGCAGCGTTTTGACCGTCGCTCCGTGAAAATGCTGAATGACCTTGCCGCCATGAGCGTGAATCATTGAGTTTAACCGGCAGCAGTATGGCAGAATCCATTGCTGAAAGGTCTTTTCGGAAAACATCGGCGGCGCGGCCAGTTCGCTGCCGACCATAAAATATACATCCGCCAGTTCGCGTTCCAGGCAGTAATTGTAAACAACGCTTCGATTTTCCATCACTCTATCCAGGAATCCGGTGATCGCCTGATTTGTCATCTCGTCAATTGAGCCGATCGCCAGCTCTTCCAGATTTGAGTTATGATAAAGCACATTGATCGGTTCGCCCAGGTCAAGCATCATTGCACCAAGCTCAATTGGAAATTCCGCTTTTTCTTTCAAATAGGCCGGAAGCTGCGAATCCAATTCTTTCTTGATGGCGTCCAGGTCATTATATACAGGGAATGAACAGAATAACTCAATGTCCTCCGGCGAATCCAGTAGATTCTTTTTGCTGTAATTGTTGCGCCCCTGTCTGGATTCACTGAATAACTGCCTGCATTTGTATGTATATGTGATCCGGTGAACCTGGTCGCCATTGTCGATAAAATGCTTTTCTTCAATTTTGACTTCCGGGGACAGGATATTCGCTCCCATGTGGCGGCGGTTCAAAGTTATTCCATATTTTTCGACAGCATGAATAACCGGCTTGAACTTCGGAGTATTTTTTACATCGGCATAATAATTGACCGGATGGTATGGAAACAACAACCATACTGGAACATGGTCTACTTCCTCACCGTTTAACACTGCAAAAAGTCGCTCTCTGCCGTTCATAATTACAGTCCATGTAAATTTTACTTAAGGTCGAAAGAGAAAATCTTCCTGCTGCCATTGCCGCGGACCGCGTCGATGCACAACCGTACTCGCCTGGCGGCAAAAGGCAGATGCAGCCGGAATAAACGCTGATAGTTGTTTTCCTGCCGGAAGATTTCAATGACTTTCCCGGAATCATCTTCCGCTTCTATATGGAACCCGGATATCAGTGTTTCAGGAGGAGAAAAATGCGGCATTTGCAGCGGATATTTTGCAATCATGTTATATGGAGACCGGTTAAGATTACTGTCAAATACAATCCTGATCCGGCTGATCTGCTCAAGTCGCTTGAATGAGTATTCAACCCAATCTCCCACAGAGCCTTCCCAGCAATTATCATTATCATCAACCGGACGCTCCAAGCCGTTGCGCAATAATTCCGGGTTGCCTGCCGAGGCTTTAAGTTCAGCGTTTTGTGAAAGCTCAGAGATTTTCCTGCGGAGTCCAGGCAGCCATGCATCGTCTTCCATCAAAGTCTGCTGCAGTTCCTGTAGTTTTTGTTGGTAAACACCGCGAGGGGACAAGTTATTTTCTGCCGCCAATGCGGCAGCAGTTCCAACCGCCTGACCGAGCAGTGCACAGGTAGCCATTACCCGCGTGGAACTCATTGCTGAATGAGTCACACTGATATTCCTTCCCGCGAAAAAGAGATTGTCGATATTTTTAGAATAAAGCGAGCGGTACGGTATGCCGTATGGAGACGGCGCATGATGAAATATCGTCGGCTCTCCCGGATAGTTCAAGCCCTGCGGATGATGATCGTCCATGGTCCAGCCGCCATAAGCGATGATGTCGTCGAATTTGCCGCCGCCGGCGACGTCGTTCTGGGTCATAATATGGTCACCGACATAACGGCGGCTTTCACGTTTGCCCGGCAGAAATCCCACCCATTCAAGCAGCCAGTTATCCGCGCCGTGACCGCCATGATTCTTGATATGATCCCAAACTCCGAAAGCTATTTTCAGTAATTCGTCACGAAGTGTTTCCGTGTCGTTGATGGTGTCATTTTCGCCGCCTATCTCCAGCCACCAGAAATTCTGCGTACCTTCCAGCGTATGTTCCCGGTGGGGGAATGATTCATCCGATAAATATTTGTTTGCCCAGTCTGGTGGAATGAATTTTAGCGGAGAATTCATTTCCCGTGCTTGAATAAGACAACTCATGCCCATTGTTTTGCGGTCAGCAGCTTCAGGGGCAATAGATTCACCAAACTCCTGCCTGGATTCTCGTCCCATTCTGAATTCGGCTCCTGTAAGCGGGGCAAGAATACTGTCGCCTGAACAATCAGCGAACAATCCGGCTTCAACCGTATGAAATGTTTCGGTCGTTAACTGCCAGCCGGTAATACTTTTTATGCCGCGTCCGGACATTTCCGCCTGATTGCATGAGCAATTCAACAGCAAAATCAGATTTTCCTGAAAACGCACTTTTTCGTAAAGAATGCTGTCCCATATAGAGAAGTTGGGACAGTTATTGCGGTAGAGGTTCTCCAGTCGTATTTCTTCAATTAGCCCGGTTTCAAGATTGTCTTTGCCATGCGCGCCGCAGACCCACATCCGGATTTCGCTGGAGGCATTGCCGCCAAGTACCGGCCGGTCATGCATGAGGACAGTTTTAATGCCTTTTCTGGCTGCGGTAATTGCCGCGCACATACCGGCCAGCCCGCCGCCGACCACACAAAAATCCGCTTGATGTGTAACAGTTTTCATTTTTTGATCCTTTCATTCCAATTAAATTGCTATAATAGTGATTTATAATGATATCAAAAAAAATATCAGGAAATATCCTCAGCGCATTTTCGCAGAAGCTCTATAAAGCGCTGTTCCTCCTCTGGTGTTTTGATGCCGGAAACCGCGATGGCGGCATAAGCCGGCTCTCCAATTGGAACCGCCAGACTGATGTGGAGCTGATTTCGGACAGAAGCATATCCTTGTTTCCTGATCTGTTTTAATTTTTTAATTAACTCTTTATCAGGTTTACTGCCAGTCTGCAGTTCGATGCTTTCCACAGGTAAATCCGCCAGCAGCGCCATCCCGATGCTGGATTCAACCGCGGGATAAAGCAGCATTCTGCCAAGGCCGTCGGCAAATTCATTGTTATTGGAATTATGAAACAGATAACAGACCTGATCTTTCCATAAAACCCCCAGGGCGACAGTCCGTCCTGATTGACCGAGCTGTTTCAGGTGTGGTAATGCTCTCCTCAACAAGCCGGATGCCGCCATGCTCTGTGCCGCCAGCACATGCATTCCCGGTCCGACGCTGTATTTCCTGGAAGTGTTTCTGTAGGTCAACCCAAGATAAGCCAGTGTTTTCAATATCCGGTTCACGCGCACTTGCGGCAACCCTAGCGTTTCCGCGATGATTTTGCCGGAAGCCGGCTCCTGACTCATCGCCAGTTCCTGGAGCACGGCGATCCCATCAATCAATCCATTAATTTTTTGTGCAGGTAATTTATTCATATTACTGTCAAGTGCTTTCTGTTATTGTTTTGAGTGTTTCCAGGACGGTGTCAGCCATCGCAGCGCCGATTTCAAGGTAATTTTTGATTTCTAAAATCCGCTCTCTGCTCCGCGAGTATGGGAATTCGAATGACAATGCGGGAATTTTGTAAAACCTATTCATGAACTTATAATAACTGAAGGATGGTGATTCCCAGCGGGATGCATAGTTAGCCACTTTGCCGAACTGGTCGGAAGTAAATTCTGATGGAATGGATTTTTTAAATCTTTCCGACCATTCCGACGACATTTTGTCGCTCGTCTCCTTGTCGTTCTTGGGGAGGAAGCAATAAACTCCTTCGTTTTCGCTACCGCCCGGGCTGTGAAAGTCCAGAGCCAGAAGCGGCTGACTCCTGTTTGCCCAGCGTTCAATGTCTCGCTGGAAAACTAAATTCTCATAGCGCATTGGCGGTACGCCCCAGGCGCGGTTAATATCTGTCGGGAAATTGTCTTTTCCGTAATAACCTTTCTCGACGCCGTCGATATTGGTGAGCGGCAGACACCAGACCGTCATGTTTTGAGTGTTACTTTCGGCAAGCCTTTCCAGAAATCCATGCAGCACCCACGAGCCGGATGTCTCGCCGGAATGCTGCCTTGCGACCAGATACAAGCCTGGTTTTTTCGCGCTCTCGTCGCCGTAATTGTTACTGATCCTGACAATGTCCCGGCCTTCAGGGCTGATTCCGATTATATCCTTTTTTAAATATCCTTTTGATTTTTCCACTACTTCGTCCATTTCCGGAACGCCATAGGGGAAGCAAAAGGCAAAATCCATACTGTCTGCAATTATATTGGTTTCCCATACGGCATCGGCGCGGCCATCCGGCAGCGGGACCGTTTTGCCGGCTGCCAGTCTTTGCCAGTCGCCTTTTGCAATCCGTGTTACCGGATTAATTTTTTCAGCGGGAAGCCCGCCAAGAGAATTATAGAAATATTTTATGACAAGTCTTAGTCGATTCTGAGTTTTCGGCCTGTTCTTGAATTTCAGACGGAAGCAGAACCATAGTGATTCGGGGGCGTTTAATGCCTCAGGCGTTACGGCTACTTCCAGCCAGTTCTTTTTATTTTCAATGCCGACAAGGATACCGTTGCCGTAAGGAATTTTGTTGTCAAGAACCACTTTTGTTTGCATAAGACACTACTTGTCAGTAAAAGCCCAGTACAGATAATTCATTCATATTACTATTATAGTGATTTATTGATAAATGTCAATAGCTGCGCATAATATTCCCGCTGATTATTTCTATAAAACCTATATTTCAACCGGTTAATGACATCAGTGACATATTCCTGACTCTCGGATCATGCCGGTCAAGCTTCCAGCAGGAATATCTTGCAACTGTGTGCTTTCAGTTCCGACTGTAAAGATCCATCAATTTCCCCGAGATACTCCTGGCTCCAGAATTCGCGCACTTTTACTTTTGATCCAGCAGGGAAGCCTGCTTGGTTCAGCTCAACCCGCAGCGTTTTTGGCGTTTCGTCAAAATTGAAGGCTCCGATTACTATTCTTCCGTTGGCCTTCGTGCTCCTGCCCAGCCAGATGGCTGGATATTCCTCTTCAAAAAGATCCAGCGGCCTGACATCATCAAAGGCATCCAAATCTTTTAAAAGCATTTGGAAAAGTCTGCCACGCTCCTCGACAAGGGTGCTGAAGCGGTCGCCGGTAAGTATCATTCCACCGGTAATCCAAAGCGCTGCGGTAAACATCCGCACCTCGTCCTCAGTGAGCTTATTGTTGTCGATACGGGCGATATGTGCATCCGCATCGTTTACCCAGAGACGTCCATGCATATACCGCCGGTTGATGACATTCCGGAAGACGTTGGGCAGGGTCGGAGCCTCTTTGTACGGTTCGCCGTTGATGTTCCATGACGGCAGAAAATCGGTGCTGATTCTGCAGCCGTTGATGATGCCCACGCCAGCGCCAAGCACATTGGTGCACCCGAGGATGAATTTGTCGTCACCCATGCCTTTGCGGATCGCCTGCAGTCCGCGGCGGATTGCTTGCACGCGGGTTGCTCTGGAGTCGGCATATATTCCTCCGAGAGCCAGAATGCCTGCTTCATGAACGAGAAAATCTAGTTTCACATATTCAAACCCGTATCTGGAAAGTGTGGCAAAGGTTTCCGTCAGCCAGGCGCAGGCTTCCGGTTTTGTGCAGTCGAGAATGGCCACACGGGAGCCGCGCCAGTCCGGCATCGCCCAGACTGTTTGGCCGTTCTTATCCTTGACCATCCATTCTGAGTGGGCGGTGTAGAGTTGCGAGCATTCCGCCACTAGAAACGGGGCCACCCAGATGCCGGGTTTGAAACCGTCCGACTTGATTTTACCGGCCAGGAATTCCAGCCCGTCCGGAAATTTCCTGAAGTCGCACATCAGCCAGTCGCCCAGGGCCGCCTGGTAGCCGTCGTCCATCTGGACATATTCAAGAGGATAGTCCTGTCTGTGGTCTCGAAGCCATGAGGAATTCTCCAGCATGTCGGCCTGGGTGATGCGCTCGAAGTAATAGGTCCAACTGCACCAGCCGGTAGGAATATGATTCCAGGTTATGGCCTTCATCCGCGCACCCCAAAGCCAGGCGAAGGCTTCCAGAAGGCTATAGCCATCCGTGCCGGACATGACCACCAGTTCTTCGGAATTGATCTGTTCGCCGGGTGCTAATTCGATTCCATCACCATCGCAGACCGCATCGAAGGAAGCTAAGCCTTTTGCATCTAATTCAATGTCAAAGCGACCCGCCTGTGCTTCTGTGCTGATGAATCCGGCGAGGACGTTTTCGCCACTGGTCCTGTCGTTTAAAATAACCGTGTAATTTGCGACAAAACGGTTGGGGGTCTTATCGTCGTACGTTGCGGGAACGGACGTTGCAAAGGGTTTATAATCAGGGTTCAGGTAAAATTCCTTCTCCCCGTAGCGGACGCTTGCGGCCGGACTGGTCATGGCCCAGCCTTCTTTATAGATGCGCAGATCAGAACTGCAAGCGGGAAGAATCTTTTCTGCTGCGGAAAAGCGGAAACCGCCGAACTTCGCTTTGAGTGCGGTCAGATTGGAGATGCATGCAACGGCTGCCCGGTCATTATCGTGACCCGGAACGGCTTTGAATTCGAGCCGGAGCTCGAATCCGCCCGCCATCCCTCGCACGATTCCGCCGGGCAGTATTTCCCACTTGGCAGGTGACAACACTTTTTCGTTGACTTCGGCAGAGACTTTAAAATGAATAACTTTGCCATTTGTACATGTGAAGGTTAGGTTGCCGGAACGTGAATCCCACCCGGGTCTGGCAATACAGCGGGAAATATCTTCGGGCGCGGGGACGCTGATCATGATTTAATCTCCAATGGTTTTACTATAATTTAGCAGTAAAATGATTTATTGCATAAGAAAATCTAAAAACTTCTATTCATTTCTGCGATGTCTCAAAACATATCGTAACTACATACTCGATAGAGAACCATCCCGGAAATATTGCAGAGTATTTTAGCCGTTAATGACTGTCCCGCCGGCAGGCACTTGGTGTCATTCCTGTAATCTGCCGGAATACGGTGCTGAAATAGTTGCTGTCGGTAAAGCCGCTCATTGCAGCGATCTCGGTGATGTTGAGCCAGGAATGAAAACGCAGATAGGTTTGGGCCTCTTCGACGCGGCGGCGATTGAGCAACTGCCGGAAATTGTATCCGGTCCGGCGACGGATGATTCCGCCCAGATAATTCGGGTTTACTTTCAGCGTATCGGCCAGTTCAGCCAGCGAGATATTTTCCGCATAGCGGTGAGCGATAAAAAAATCGACATGGTCGAGATAATACTGCTCGTCGTGACGCCGTCCGCCGTGGCCGCCCTGCTTTTTCCATAGAGCTATTTCCCAGCATATCAGCGCTGCCGCCAGCCGGAGTTGCCTCCGCAATTCGTATTCAGACTCCGCCGTCAGAGTCGGAGCCGGCCGACCGGAATAATGCTTGCTGTTAATCGCCGCCAGTTCCCGTCCGGACGCTAAATGACCTGCATAAAGTACCGCCGCCAGGCTGGAATCGAACATTACCGGCTGTACCAGTTCGCGAAGTCCGTGCGGACAGATACCTGTGAATGCCCGGCCACTTTCGGCCAGTTTCAGACTCTCCGCCTTGTTATCCGAGCAGACTTGCATTCCGCCGGCCTGCTTGGCAAAGACACAGTACGGTCCGTGATGGAGATACTGGTCCGGCTGCAGCCGGAGGTCGTCGACACTTGAGAATGCCGGATGACGCGGCTCCAGGCAGATTACCGCGCCGGTTTGTTTTTCCAGCAACCGCAGCAGATCGGAAAGCTTCATCTTGGCCTTGTCTGAGATTTTTAAAGATTATTATAGATAAAATTAAAGGTTTTATCGTTAAAATCAAGTATTATTTAAGTAATAGAATAAATTTTACAGTGATTAAATTAAGGAAGAATAAGCGATGAAAACATATTTTGAAGTCGAAAGGACATTACCGGTTATAGATGAAATTGACGTGCTGGTGGCTGGCGGCGGACCGGCCGGAGTTGGCGCGGCGATTGCCGCCGCCCGCAACGGTGCTAAGACCATGCTGCTCGAACACTTCGGCTGTCTCGGCGGAATCGCCACTTCCGGACTGATGAGCCACTGGACCGGAGCCAGCGAAGGCCCGATTTACGAAGAAATATTGAATCGCTGCCAGGCGCAGCCATGGCCCGGAGAAAACGCAGACAGCCATTTATGGCAGCACATTAATCATGAAAAGCTCAAACTGGTACTGTTTGACATGCTTGAGGAAGCCGGAGTAACAATGCAGCTTCATACCGATGCCGTTGACGTGATTATGGACGGCAACCGCATCATCGGGGTGATTACCCAGAGCAAATCGGGACGTGAAGCGATTATGGCTAAGGTGGTGATCGACTGCACCGGAGATGGCGACTTGGCCGCCCGCGCCGGGGCCGAATATGCAAAAGGACGCGAAGAAGACGGTCTGATGCAGCCGGTAACCCTGATGTTCAAGATCGACGGCGTTGATTACGAACGTGCTATTTTTCCCGGTTCATTCGAAACTAAAGTAGAAGTGCCGGAAGGAGAAATCCAGGCACTGGGACATTGCATACTTCCGGCCCCGGCCGGACATGTCCTGCTTTACCAAACGCCAATTGCGGGACAGGTCATGGTCAACATGACCAATCTGACGGGCATTGACGGTACCAGTGCGCGCGACCTTACCCGTGCGGAAATTGAATGTCACCGTCAGGTGCCGAAAATCATCGCCTTCCTGCGGCAATACGCACCCGGCTATGAAAACTGCCGGCTGCTTGAAACCGCCGCTGTGGTCGGCGTTCGCGAAACCCGCCACTTTAAAGGATTGTACACGCTGACTGCTGAAGATATCGTGGAAGCCCGCGTCTTTCCCGACTGGATTGCCACGCGCAACAGTTTTAACTTTGATATTCATAACGTCAAAGGTTCCGGCCTCGACCCCGACGGCGCCCAGGCTCATTTCCGGAGCCGCGGTAAATACACCATCCCTTATAGCTGCTGTGTCCCGGAGAAGGTTGACGGCCTGCTGCTGGCCGGACGCAACATTTCAGGGACTCATAAAGCCCACTCCAGTTTCCGGGTGATGCCGATCTGTGTCAACATCGGGCAGGGGGCCGGTACTGCCGCCGCTGTGGCGGTAAGGGAAAGCGTGATTCCGCGTAAAGTCGATCTGGTCAAAGTACAGGAACTTCTGCTGCGGCATGGGGTAAATCTCTGATCAGAAATAGATTTTATCAGGCAAGTTTTAAAACAGTATTCAATATGTGCCAAATGGCTATTTTAAAAAAGAACATATTTTTTTGAAATTTTAGTTGACATGTAATTAGTTTATATGTAAACTAATTAGCATGTCATAAATTTGTGAGGGTTACATATGGAAAAGAAATACTGTCATAACGAACTGGTCAGTTTTGCAGACCGTGACCATGAGGCGCTGATGGGCGTGTGGTGGACTGGAATATTGCTGAAAAAGCGGGCAAAACATTTTTTCAGCAACTTTCTTTCATCGGAAGTACAATTCAACATTATGATGGTGTTGAAGTATGCTGAAAAGCCGCTGACTCAAAGCGAACTTGGTGAACAGTTGCTGGTGGACAAGTCAAATATTACCGGCCTTCTGGACCGCATGGAAAAATCCGGCCTGATCCGGCGGTTGAGTGTCCCGGATGACCGTCGCTGTTACCATATTGAACTGACCGGAACCGGCAGGGAAATTCTCGAAAAAGTCGAGCAGCCGTACCGGGATTATGTAAAAAAACTCATGGCGGAATTTTCTGCAAAGGAAATTGACGATATAAACCGGTATATGGCGCGTCTGGAGAAAGCTGTTGCCGCAGAAGAATCAACCGCGTTTAAGTATAGGAGTTAATCATGGGACTGGAACTTTTTAAAACACGCCGTTTTCTGCCGCTGTTCATCACTCAGTTTATGGGGGCTTTCAATGACAATTTCTTCAAGAATGCGCTGTTGATATTGATTACCTACAAACTGGTATCCATGAATGAACATGCCGCGCTGCTGGTAAATATTGCCGCGGGAATCTTTATGCTGCCGTTTTTTCTGTTCTCCGCCACAGCCGGGCAGCTTGCCGATAAATACGACCGCGGCGCAATTACCAGGATTATTAAAATCGTCGAAATCATCATCATGGTACTGGCCGGCATTGCAATGATGATGATGGTCCGGGATGGTGCGCCGCAAATGTTCAAAAGTCCTGTAATACTGTTATTTTTACTGTTCATGATGGGCACGCATTCCACATTCTTCGGTCCGATCAAATACGCGTTGCTGCCGCAGCATCTGAAAGAGAATGAACTGATTGCCGGGAATGCGTATGTTGAGGCCGGAACTTATCTGGCGATACTGGGTGGAACGATTTTCGGCGGCATTCTCATTATGCGCCAGTATGGTGAAGCCATCGTGACTTTCGGACTGGTCGCCGTCGCAGCTTCGGGTTATCTGGCAAGCCGTTGGATTCCGCGCTCGCAACCGCCATCTCCGAACCTGAAAGTCAACTACAATTTTGTGCATGAAACCATCGTTATTTTGAAAAGCATCAAAAGTCAGAAAGCGATTTTTCTCTGCGTGCTGGGGATTTCCTGGTTCTGGTCTGTCGGTGCGCTGCTGCTGTCGCAATTACCTGCATTCTGTAAAAACATACTTGGCGCGGACGAAACCGTAGTCACGTTTTTCCTGACTGTTTTCACGCTTGGCATCGGCACCGGTTCCGTGATGTGCAATCGTTTGCTGAAGGGGCTGGTGCAGACGACGTTTGTGCCGCTTGGCGCGCTGGGCATGTCGCTGTTTATCGCTGACCTTTATTTCACCTGTAATGGCATGGTACCGGGAGCGGTGATTGTTTCGCTGTCTGAATTTGGCAGGCATTTTGCCTGCTGGCGGCTGGCACTGGATATGTTCATGCTTGCCGCCTGCGGCGGGATTTTTATTGTGCCGCTGTATGCCATGCTGCAGCACCGTGCCGATCCGTCCGAGACGGCGCGGATCATTGCCGGCAATAATATTGTCAATGCCATGTTCATGGTTGCCGCGGCGCTGGTGGTGGTGATCGCACTGGCGTTTCACATGACGGTCCCGCAGATTTTTCTGCTGACGGCCCTGCTTAATCTGCTGGTGGGCATTTATATCTGCCGTCTGCTGCCGGATGCGCTGTTCCGTTCGCTGTTCCGCAGTGTGCTTTCCGTTCTGTTCCGGGTTGAAGTTAAGCACCTGGAGAATTACAGCAAAGCCGGAGAGCGGGTGTTGATTATTGCCAACCATACTTCGCTGCTGGATGCGATGCTGATCGCGGCATTCATGCCGGAGAAGATTACCTTTGCGGTAAATACGCAAATGGCGAAAAAATGGTGGGTGAAAGCCGGGCTGTCGCTGGTCACCGCGTTCCCGATGGACCCGGGCAAGCCGATGGCCGCCAGGTCATTGATTGAGGAAATCCGGAAAGACCGCAAATGCATGATTTTTCCGGAAGGCAGAATCACCGTTACCGGGGCGCTGATGAAGGTTTATGAAGGCTCCGGCATGGTTGCCGAAAAATCCGGGGCAATGGTGCTGCCGATCCGGATTGACGGCGCTCAATATTCCAAATTCTCCTATATAAAGGACAAAGTTCAAACCCGCTGGTTTCCGAAGATTACGCTGACCGTGCTGGAACCCAGGCGTTTCGAGGTGGATCAGGCGTTCAAAGGACGGGAGCGCCGGCAGAAGATTTCCGCCGGGATTTACGATATGATGGTCGAGATGATGTACAATACCTCGCGGATAGATGAACACCTGTTCCGTTCGCTGCTGAATGCTGCGGACATCTACGGCGGCGGACATCTGATTGCCGAAGATTCCACCCGCACTGTAATCAATTACCGGCAGTTGATTCGCAAAAGCTACATCCTGGGCAATGTTCTGAGCAAGCGCTGCGGCGGCGAAAAATATGCCGGACTGATGATTCCCAATTCGCTGCCGAATGTGGTCGCGTTCTGGGGAATGCTGGCGCATGACAAGATTCCATGCATGATCAATTTCACCGCCGGTATTGCCTCGATTACCGCCTGCTGCAACGCCGTCGGCATCAAAACTATTTTCACTTCGCGCAAATTCATCACTACTGCGCATCTGGAAGGACTGGAAGAGGCGCTGAAAAACTCCGGACTGCGGGTGATCTGTCTGGAGGATGTCAAGGCGGGTATTTCGTGCTTCGAGATAGCCGTTGGGATGTTCCGCTCACTGCTGCGCCTGATGCCGAAAGCAAAGCCGGACGAAACCGCGACAGTTCTTTTTACCTCCGGCTCCGAAGGCACGCCGAAAGCGGTATTGTTGAGCCACCGCAACATTCAGGCGAACCGGACTCAGGTTTTAAGCATCATTTCGCTTAATTCGCAGGACCGCGTTCTGAATTGTCTGCCGATGTTTCACTCGTTCGGCTTGTGCATGGGAACGGTTCTGCCGCTGCTGACCGGGATCAGAACCTTCTTTTATCCGTCGCCGCTGCATTACCGGCTTATCTCCGAGCTCTGTTATGACTCGATGGCTACGGTAATCTTCGGTACTGACACTTTTCTGTCCGGTTACGGGCGCGTGGCGCATCCTTATGACTTTTTCAGCGTCCGTTTCGCGGTGGTAGGGGCCGAAAAACTCAAAGAATCCACGGTGAAACTGTGGATGGAAAAGTTCGGGGTCAGGATTTTTGAGGGGTATGGCACGACTGAAGCCTCGCCGGTAGTATGTCTGGATACTCCCATGTATAACAAGTACGGAACCGTCGGCCGGCTGCTGCCGTGTATTAAGCACCGGCTTGAGCCTGTTCCCGGCATTGAAAACGGCGGACGGCTGCTGATTAAAGGCGATAATATCATGCAGGGCTATATGCGGCATGACCGGCCTGGAGAGTTGCAGCCGCCACCGGACGGCTGGTATGACACCGGCGATATTGTGGAGATAGACAACGCGGGTTTCGTCACAATCAAAGGCCGAGTGAAGCGTTTTGCCAAGATTGCCGGTGAAATGGTCTCGCTGGCCGCGGTTGAATCAGCAATCAACGCTTTATGGCCGAAAGCAATCAACGGCGTCATCGCAATTCCTGACCAGCGCAAAGGCGAACAGTTGGTCTTGATAACCACTAATTTGAGCGCCGATTCCGCGGCTTTGCTTAAACATTTTCGTGATCAGGGTTTAAGCGAACTCTGGGCGCCGCGCCGCATCATGCCGATGAAAGACGCTCTGCTGCTGGGTACCGGCAAATTCGATTATGTAACCGCCAAAAAACTGGTGGAGGAAAAATTCGCCGCAACGGTGTAACAGAGGAGTGCGGTTATCTTGTGCAAAATACAAACCGGACTAAGACCAGGCCCAGGCAGGCGAAAAATGAATACCAGAAATGCCGCCAGGGCCATACTTCCCGGCGTTTTGCTTTGAATCTGGCAATTTGTAATGAAATAAAACCGGCCAGCACCGGGGAAAGAATAAAAGTCAAGATTCTCAACCAGGAATAAGGGAGCATGACTTTGGGAATAAATACCCAGGACAGCAGGCCGATGATAGTTCCAGCGATAAACATTAAAATACACTTTAGCAATGTTTGATTTTTATCACTTCTTTCGTCATAGTAAGAGGCTAAATCAAAAGGTATGCCGAAAAAGTATATGGTTATTTCAAAAATCACAATGAAAATATCTTCCATATCTTCTCTTTTAAATTAAATAATTACTCCGTTGAGATAGAGGATACTCTACTATTTGAACACTTAAAATCAAGGCATCCCATGCTTATTAATTATTCAAACGGGAGACCGGGGCATGCGAAAAAGCAACCGCTAGGCAGTCACAGGCGGAATTATGCCTATGGTCACGCTGCTGCCGGTTATTTTCCGGGATATATTCGTAGAAAGTTTAGAAATTGTCTGAGTAATTTCATGCACCTTTTTTTCGGGGTCAAATTCGATGAAAATTTCTATATAGACTTTGTTGCCGGAACGTCTTGAGCGGATTCCGTGGATCTGCTCATATTCGTCAAAACACAGCGCCAGTTCGCCCAGGATTATTATCTGGTGATTCTCTTCAAGCGTTTTGTCCAGTAAATCCATGAAGGAGTTTTTGAAGATGCCGATGGTTGACAGGAATATGGCGAATGCGATCATTAGCGAGGCGGTCGGGTCTATATACACGCTCCATTTGAAATCTTTGAGCGACATACTCAGCACCAGTGAAAGCAGAATAAACAGATTGCCGATGAATCTTGTCAGGAAAAGCCGCGCCTGCGCCGCCATGATCGGCGAGGCTCCCAGTTTTGCGGCTCGACTATTTTTCAGGCACAGCAGGCCGTTTATGAAAAAATATATAGTCTGTGAAAATATGCTTATCCATAAACCGTAACCGGATATATGCTCCGGATGAATTATGTTTTTGAGAGCCATGCCGGTTATTATCATGAAAGAGAGCGCCATGGTCGTTCCGACAAACATGCTGGAAAGATTTTCCAGTTTACCGAGCCCATATTCAAAGTTGGAGTCGGCACCCTTGCATACTCTGCGCATTGCTAACAGGGAAAGAAGAACAGCGATGAATTCAATGGTAGTTTTTAAGAAGTCAGCCAGCAGCACGCTGGAATTTGAAAAGGCGAATGCTGCAACAGTAATGATTACATCGAACAGACCGGCGATAAAAGACATGCGCAGTGCTTTTTGTCTTTCCGAATCGTTGAACCCTTCTGTATTGTTCATTTTAAAGCGCCACCGTTACTGACTGTCTTTTTTCGTTTTAAGCTTTATTTTATCCAGCGCTTCATTTTCAGAATCATGTATTTCGAGAATCGTATGAAAATTGCTGATTTCGAATACCTGCCTGACGTTTGGATTGAGACAGCAGAAATGCAGCGGGCAATTTTTTACTTTCATTTTCTTTGCGACTACGAGAAATACGCGCAAACCTGCGCTGCTGACGTATTCCAGGTTGTTCAGATTAAAAATAAGACTGTTAGTTTTTTCGACTATTTCTATTATTGTTTTTTCGGCGGTTCCGGATACCGCGGCATCAAAATGCCCTTTGGGGTAAACAATATGGCACAGGCCTTCTATTTCGGTATAGTCTATCGCAAATTCTGCTGGTTTTCTGAAAATATAATCTTTAAGACTCATCTTTATTCGTGCCTTTTCATCACTTACGTAAATTCATTTCCTGATAATGTTATTAAGACTAGGAAATATAACTCGGGATTGCTCTAAAACAAGTTTATGTTGCGCGATTGTAATAAGCTCCATGGGTGCGATTTCAATAAAAGCTGTGTTCTGTCCGGCGGATTATGGGAGCTGGCAAAAAAAAATGGCTCCCCATACAGTACTTATTAGAATTGTTAAATTTGAGGTTCAGGGTTGCATAAAATTACTTTTTGGGCGGGGACGCCGGCGGGACGGCGTAGGTTTTGCGGTCTTTGAACTCTTCCTTTTTGCCTTTGTTCCAGTTGGCTACCGGGCGGAAGTAGCCGCATACCCGGCTGTATACTTCGGTTTTTTGTCCGCATTTGGGCATGATGATACCATTTTAATGATTAATAAGTTTTAAACAACGCTGAATTAAGCGCCTTACCTGATCCGACTCTTTCGAATAATCCAGATCGCCATCGAAAAGCTGAACGGGATTAATATTGTGATCCGGATGGACATACATTACGTTGCAACCGCAGCGAATAGCTTCGCTGATTAAGCATGTATAGTTATCATAGGTATATAGCGTCCTGGTCTTTTTAAGAATATCGGACAGTTCCAGGCGGCTTGCCGGCCATTGCGGAGTAATCTCAGCCAGTCCCTGTATTGCCGGATGTTCGGTATTAATGCCTTTCCCCTTGTAAAAATAATCAAGGCTTTTTGTTTCTCCGTTATAACAGAAAAAATCTTCGATTACATTAACAGTCAATATTTCACCCTGAGCATATCCGGACAGATCGGGTGAATAAGCAACCAGTAGATCACTTTTTGCAAAGGACGAAGGACCGCCTAGTCTGCCGGGTGCATTCAGGATATAACGGACTATATATTTTGCTTTAAACGGATTGCCTCTGGTAATTTCCGGATAGATAACAATTGTATCGCCTTTGATTTTCTGGCACTGCTTAGTACATATGGCATTATAGCCGGCCTGATTAAGCAGTTCCGCCAGGCGGTGCAGCACGCGAATGCCGGCGGATGAGTTACGATAATGCGGGGCTCGAATAATGAAGTTCATTTAAGATTCTCCTCTAAATACCATAATGCTTCATTTTCCTGCAGCCATTTTTTCAAAAAAATGCGCGCGGCATCGGCGGTAAAGCCTTTGGATGATTGATGAGTCGGGGCAAATCCCGGACCGCGTCCGCATGGCCAGTCTTTAATACCGACCGATGTGGCCGAGATATTGGAGTGCAGATATTTTTTCCCGGAAAAACGCTGCCAGAACAAAACATCAAGACCATTGCCGTCGGGCTGATTAACACAAACCTGTTTATAGGTATTAATGGCTGATGCAGAATTTAAAAATAATGAAGCAGTGATTGCAAAATTACGATTAAATATGGCATAAGCATTTTTAACCAGTTGAAAATAATGTCTTACCATTGCGCCGCTGGCTTCATATCCCTTTGCCTCTTTCAATTGTTCCGCCAGATATGATGGCGGATACCAGTCATCATCCTCGATGAAGGCTACTGTATCATGTTTTAGATGCTCAAATCCGGCAAGAATATTTTTAGCCAGCGTCATCGGCGGGTCGGCTGGCAACGGTTCGCGGCGGACGTATTCGGCCCAGTCCGGAATAAGTTCCGGAGCGATCGGAGTTTTGCCGTCGTCAACGATCAGCCATTGCGCCGGGCGCGGATTCATGCGCTCCATGATTTTCAGGCAGATGCCGAATTGCACCGGACGATCACCGGTGCAGGTGAGAGCGGAAACCGGGACCGGACTGGCTGGACGGGGCAGACTGGTCGGGACTGAAACCGATTCCCATTTTGCCGGGAGCGGGAAAATGGTTGTGAGATGTTTTTCGGCGGCTGGCCAGGCTTTGGGCTCGTTGACGTTCCAGAAGACGGTGCCGGATTGCGGGAGACAGTTTGCGCAGCGGACCAGGGCGCGGGGCGGGGCGGGGGTGCAGCCGGCCATGTTGCAGTACAGAGAGTTGATGGTGTAGCCGTCCGCGGGATGCCGCGATTCATTCAGGATATCCAGCTCGCGCATGATCTGTTTAAACTGGTCGCGGCGGTAGAGCGTCGGGTGATGGCTGTCGAAGTTCCAGGCGGTTTTGTCTCTGGACTGGAGCAGTTTGACGGTGTTGTGCAGGCGGTGCCACCAGGTGGTGGACGGTTTGGCGTTGAATTTGGCCTGCCAGGTCTCCTCGGTCCATTCGCCGGCATTGCCTTCGGCGACCGGGAGCAGTGTCGAAGCGTCCGCCGGCTGCAGCAGGAACTGGTCATCGGACCAGAAGACGAACTGTTCAGAGACCCCGGCTTCACAGGCGGCGAGAACTTTTTTGATCAGGTTGAAGTCTTTCCATCCGGCGCGGTCGGCGCAGGGGACGTGGACGATGTGCGCCGGGTCGAGCCAGGCGGGGAAGGTTTTTGAAATAATGAAGATGCGGCCGAGTCCGGTGAGGTTTTGCGCGGCGGAGCGCAGGGCGTAGCGCAGCTCGGGGGCGTCTTTCGCGGCGGCGGTGGTGTCGGCTAAAGGCACGACTACGTCGAAGCGGGTGACTGGTGACTGGTGAATGGTGACTGGTGACTGGTGAATGGTGAATGGTGAATGGTGAATGGTGAATGGTGAATGGTGAATGGTGACTGGTGAATGGTGACCGGGCAGAGCAGCAGCCGGGGAAGCAGCCGGGAGGGTCGGAGCACTCAAAGCGGGAACAGGCCGGGGGGCGGGGCGGCTGCCGCAGGTGCCGCAGGGTTTGCGGGGGGCGGTAAGCGGAGTCGGACTGGCCGGACCGGGCAGACTGGCCGGACCGGGCAAAGCGGGGGCCAGGGTGTCCAGCCAGAGGCGGCGCAGGGCGTCCAGATCGCGCGGGTCCGGCTGCCAGGCGCGGGCGTCGAGATCGTGGCGCAATGTGCGCAGCGTTGCCGCCGCGCGCCGGTCGATGGCGCGGGCGTGTTCCTCGGCGGCGCAGACATGCTTGGCTAGATCCGGGCGGTGATCGATGTCGAATGGAGATTTATCCGCGCCGTGTCCGCACATGATCTCCTCGGCGTATTCCAGGGCGCAGGCGAGATGTTTGCGGCAGCAGGCAGGGCAGGACATGGTCTGCTGCGGCGGCAGATGCGCGGCGGACTCCGCCAGGGTCATTTTATGTGCTTTGGCGTGTCGGGCGACGATTTCTTCACGTTCCATAATATATATTCTCCTTGAATTTAAGACGGACAGGGATAGTCGGGCAGCGGTCCGGGCGGTCCGACGACGGCGGCGGGCAGCGTGAACTCGTCGCGCCATCCCCAGCCGTTCTCGACAATTATTTCATAGCAGGGGAAATCCAGACCTTTATTGTATTCGCCGGTGATGGTGGCCGAGAAGTCCTGAGCATCTTCCAGCGTGGCGTAAGGTCCGAAATAGTGATAGGCGGCAAAGGTGCTGGTGTTCCACTGCTGTCCGGGAGTTTCGCCCTGCCACCAGGACAGTCCGCCGGCCGGCGCTTCGGACAGATAGCCCGGTCCGTAGGTGTAGTTGTCGCGGACTTCCCAGTTCGAATAACTGGTGGACATGGACATCTGGTCCGGACATTCGGCGTACTGAATCCCGCACGGCCGGTAAACGGTCATCGCCAGCACATAATAGCCGGGCACAAAATCCGGGCTGGGGCTCGGGCTGGGCGAGGGGCTGGGCGATCCGGACGGGCTGGCGCTGGAGCTCGGCGACGGCTGCGGGCTGGTACTCGGTGACGGCGACGGGCTCGGCTGCGGACTGGGATTGCTCGGGCTCGGCTGCGGCGACGGCTGCGGGCTGGGACTGGGTTGCGGCGACGGACTCGGGCCGCTGGGGCTGGGGGTGCTGCCGGAACCGGACGTGCTGGATGAGCCGGACGCACTGCCGGACGTGCTGGGGCTGTTGTCCCGGTCGCATAAATTATCCATCGCGCAAGGTCCGCAGTTAAGCTTGTACTTAGTCAGAATGCCGGCAATCTCCGCCGCCGGATAACTGGTGAATTCCAGATCCCGTCCGCTCACGCCTAAATTATAGTTGGGTTCGCGGAAATTAACCGCGGTATGTTCAACGCAGTCCGGAATCAGAGCGTCGGAATATTCATAATACAGGTTCAAAAAGTTGGTGACCGGATAGCCTTCCGGCAGCACGGGCACGGTGTTCCACTGTTCCGGCCACGGCGCCGCATAAATCTGAATGACAAAATTAACGCCCAGGCATTCCCCCTCCACCAGTTCGGGGTAGATTGAAACGCGGATGATCCGGGTGTTGTCGGCATTGCGCCCGAGAAAATAGACGTATTTGGAAGTTTCAAAATAATAAACCAACTGCCGGGAAACAGCATACAGGCCGTTGCCCCATGCGAGCGAACCGGCCATGCCGGTGATATTGACATAGCCGCAGCCGCACGGGCAATGATCACACTCGACGGGCTGTCCGGAGGTGAAGATCAGTTTGCTGTTTTTGAACCAGAATTTTTGCACAGCGGGAATCCTTAAAAAAGGTCTGACGAGCCGGACAGTCCGGACGGGTCGGACGGGTTAAACGGGTCAGGCGGACGGCGATTCATCGCAACTGCCGGCCTCCACCCACTTGTAGACGCCGTGATCCATAACCATGACGAGAATCTTCTCTTCGTCATAGTCCTGCACCAGCGACGGGAATTTCAGCAGATAGAGGAACGGGATGCCGTGCTGTAGCTGCTGAATCTCCTGGATGAACGGTTCGGTGCCTTCGGTGTTGACCAGCACGAACAGCAGCGGAATGGACAGCGTGTCGGGCTGCGGCGCGGCATTGAAATCAAAGCTGTGTTCAAAGGTGACAGTTTTGACAATCTCGCCGTCCGTGGTGTCAATGGTCAGCACCGCATAGCCGGACATGGTGACATTCAAATCCGTTTTATACACCGGGTAATACTGGTCGATGTACACATAGCCGCACAACTCCTCATCCGCGCTGTAGCCGTCAATGACGGATATTTTCATCCCGGCGATGGTTGAGACATCCACGCCCTTGAAATATCCGGTATAGCCGGGTTCCGCCGGGACCGCGTTGACTATGCCGTAGGCCCAGCGGAGGCCGTCGGGCGCGTCATCGGCTTCCTTCCACAGGATGCGGAACTGTCCGGCGGCGGCGGTGACCAGGTAAGTCTGTCCGGCATCGGTCCGGGCATACTGCGCGGTTTCGTCGGTGACTTTGATGCGGCAGGGGCAGCAGCCGGCGACAACGGCGCGGCTGAGGGTGGCGGTATCGCCCGCGCCGGACGGTTCGTCCAGCACGGCGATCTGTTCGGTCAGGGTTCCCGCCGGCAGCGCCGCCGCGAAATTCGGGGCGTCAAAAAATACGCCGAGGCCGCCGCCCTCCTCGCGGTCATCCGGGGGGATGGCGGGAGCGGCCAGCGCGGCGGCGCGGAAGCGTTCAAAGCTGCCGCCGTCCGGATTGGACAGCAGCACAAATGCAGGGTTGATGGAACGGTAAGTTTTCGCCCCGCCGCCGGTGCGCGACTGCCGCGCTTCGAAGTCTTTCGCGGCGTCCACCATGCTGTTGAAGGTGGCGGCGGGGATGCGGAGTTTCTGTCCGGGGTTGACGTGTTCGAGTGGCGGCATGGGGGGAATCCTTATTTATAGAAGTCAGGAGTCAGCAGTCAGGAGTCAGAATGAACAGCCCGAGAATCGACCGCCTGAGCACCGGGTTATTTCAGTTCGATTTTTGTGTTATTCGGAATGGTGACGCCGTGCTTGTCAATGGTCAGGCCCACACCCGAACCAGTAGTGACGGACAGTTCTTTTTTGCCGTCCGGCACGGTGCCGATATAGACAATGTTCCGGCTGATCAGACTGGTTGAACTGTTCTGCGTGCCGGTGAAGAACGTAGTCCAGCTCCACCAGTCGGAATTATACTCTTCATCAATCGAACCGAAGCTCTGACCCGGCACCACGGGAAAGCTTTTATATTTTTCCTTAAAAATACCCAACTTTAAATATGGTGAAAAGTTGCCGGTCGTCGGATCGTACATGCTGGCGGCCAGGGCATAGACATTGATCTCATAGCTCAGAAACTTATAAGTGGAGACGAAATATGATTCCTGTTCATTCTTGACGACATTGCGGACAATCTGCCCGGTCGGGTCGTAATTGGTAGTGGTGGTATTGTTTTTGGTGTTGGTCAGACACCCCGCGCAGATGATGCAGATAAACAGCATGATAAAGAGCAGGGCGAGGAGACGGTCGCAACCCATTTCAGAGAACTTGTTTTTCATTTTGGTTTTCCTTTTTTACTTTTGTTTTAAACTTTCAACTTGTCTAGCTTTTCTTGCTTGACACCTTGTTTATTCAGTTTTGGTCAGGACGTTGGCTTCGAGCAGGATGCGCATCAGCACGGCGGTCGATACTTTGACGAAGCCGCGCAGGCCGTTCAGGCCTTTGCAGCCCCACTGATCGCCCCAGGAGTTCAGCAGGAGTTCATAGGGTTCCGGCACATTATGGTAAGATCCCACGTAATAGACTTCGTGGCCGCCCTGGATATTTTTGAAATTTGACTTCATATAGAGTCCGGTGCGGGCGACGGCGTCCGACTCAAAATCCGCCGGCACCTGGATGCCGATGGGCAGGCCGAAGCCGTTGGCATGCAGCGCGGCGCGCATGGTGGCGATGGCCCCGGCCTTATCCGTCACGGGAATCTGCTGGAACTCCAGAAGCTGGTTCTGGATCGCCGCTTTCATGTAGGCGGCGGACGGCGGGGTTTTGAACGTGGCCGGGCCGTAGGGGTTCAGCGACGCCGGTCCGAGGCCGTATTCCCGGACGATCTGGCAGTATTCGTAGCCGGAGGCCCCGGTGTCCTGATTGACGCAGTTGTGTTTCTTCCGGTACTGGTAGTACGGGGCGTTGATGGCGGGCTTGATGAACCCGGTGGCCGGGTGGAGTTTGCAGTCCACATGGCACATGGCCACGCCGCAGGCGTGAAAGACGCAACTGCCCTCCTGTCCCTGGTCCAGCGTGTAGGGAATGTCTTTCGACACATCGGTGTCGGGCACATTCGCCATGTCGATATGGCGCGGAACCATGAACGGGATGCGGCCGACGGTGGGCGACAGTTTCAGGTTGTAGATTCGTTTGATCATTCAAAAACCTCCAGTTAAGTGTCTGGCGGGTCGGACCTGGCGGACCCGCCGGACGGGTTAAAGTTACATTTTATTGCGGGTTGTCGGTTAAAAAAGGCCTGATAATTTTCCATATCCATTTTAAACTGGCGAAGGTTCCGGCCAGCGTCACCCCGCTGACCGTGAGCAGATAACAGGCGACTTTGAACCGGGCTTTTTTTTCGGCTTTAATGCGGTCCTGCTCTTTTTTATGTTCTTTGAGCATTTTCACCTCCTCTTCAAGTTTGGAGCGGATAATCATGCAGGCTTTATGCTCTTCCGATTCTTTTTTAAGATCATTTTTCAAAGTGTTGAGCGTTCCCAGCATCCCGCCGGTGCCGTCCGCGCCGAACATGCTTTTTTTAATTTCAATCTGCGCCTGGCGAACATAGCGGATGGTGTTTTTAGTGACGGCAACATCATTGCTGATGGTCATCAGCGTTTCATTTATGTTCGCCATATTGCTGCTCTTTCGCCGCTCCCCGCGGCAGTTATGTGTTGATTATGGATTGTTTAACGCTGAGTACGGTGGCATTCTTTTCGGAGCCGACGGCGATCCAGGCGGACCAGCCGAATTTTTCGCAGGCCTGGTAGGCGATCCAGCCTTTGGAGCGCCAGTACCAGCGGCGGGGATTGTACCAGCCCCACAGCGCGGCGTTGATGAGTTTGATATTGCGCCACATCCGGGCGTTCGCGGCATGGAACCGGGCGCGGTTGGCCGGGGTGTCGGCGGTGTCCTGGTTGAAATAATACTCCACATCATGGATCACGAACGCGGCCGCGAAGTAGCGCAGCAGGAAAGTAAGGATTCTGCGCTCAAACCCGCTCATCCAGTCGGGTCCGGCCCCGTTGTAAACCTCGGCAATCTTCTCATTGGTCAGCAGATAGAAGTTTTTCGGCGTGTCCAGCGCGAGGAACGCGATCTGGCTGATGAGTTGACAGATATGCTGCAACGTTTTGTTCATGGTTTGAAATCCTTATTTTAACAAAGAAATGAAATTATTTTCCGGCGGCTTTGATGGCTTGATATAAAGTATTCAGGTAGTTGGCTTCCGCCTTCGTCACGCCCGCCGCGAATAACTTCGGAATCGCCGTCGCCAGCGTGTCATTGACGGTTAAATTCAGCTCTGGATACAAGGTGTTGAGACTGGCAATCTCCGCCGCCAGCGCGGCTTCTAAAGCCGTTGCCGGATTCCGCGCATCAATCTCCGCCTGCGTCAACTGCTCGTCGATGATCTCCCGCCATTCGCCGCCGGTGAGTTCGCCGTGCGACCGCGTGATGAGTTTGCCTGCATCCGGCGCCGCGTCCACCCTGACCAGAATTCCGAGCCGCGAAAAGTTCTCCTGGCAGACCGGAACCATGTATCCGTCCTTGAGCAGATAATTCGGCAGAGTGTCGCCGATGTTATATCTGGCGCAGCGGTCCCCGGCAAATAATGCGGCGGACAGCAGTATGAACAGTAAAACAAAAAGTCTTTTCATGATCAATCTCCCTTAAAGTGTTATACCGTATTTTACGGATAAATAATTTAAAAAAGCCGTATTTTCTGCGGATGAAACCGCCTTCGGCACTGCAATGAATTCAGCTATATATCCCGTGAAGGCATAGGCTAAGCCGCCGTTGCTGTATCCAAGTACCGGCGATGAGCTTAATTGCACGGTGTTGCTGGTGGTGGTGAACAATACATTTTTATTCATGGCTACTTCGTATAGCGAACCGGATGATTTAACGCTGTAGATATTGAAATCTGTCAGGGTTGTTGCTCCGATACTTATCGAATCGTGTCGTGTGGCGCACCCGGCTGATTCGTAAATAGTACCGCCATAAGTCATCCAAGTGCCGCTTCCTCCTGCATCGTTGCCCATACACCATAAACCGCCCTGATTGGTGGTATCTTTTTTGATCACGATATAATAAGTTATCGCTGATGCTGTAAACGCCGGAATGTTCAGGTAGCGGCTGCCGTCGAAATAAACCGCAGGTTTTCCGTTAAGCACATTGGTTTTAAGACACGGTTGATTAGCCTCCGTGCTCTGGGTCGCAGTTTTGGAATTGCCGCTGCTGTCGGTCCAGGATGAAATCAAATCATTGTTATTCCCCGAAATTGCATCGGCTTTAAGCCAGACTGCGGCGGCGGGAAGTGCGGTATAAGTAATTTCGGGAGTGACATAAATTTTCCCGTTTACTTTTTTCAGTAACAGCATCGTAAAACTGTCCGCCGCCGCTCCGGTAGCGTAATCATAGCCCGCAACTCCGAGCGTCGGTATTGCAGTTGTCCATGTCCATGTCACGGGATAACTGACATAGGCGCTTCCGTTCGTTACTTGCAGTTCCGCGGACAATAAATCAGTGAATCCGGCATCCGCCAGCGTCACCGCCCCCGCCGGTGCAATAGTAAACTTATCCGATACGCTGCGGTCTACCGTGATGGTTCCGCTGGTCCCCAGTGTATGTATGCTGTACGCTCCGCCGCTGTGCGCGGCAACATAATCAAATACCGCTTTGGTCGTGGGATATTTGACGGTGGAGGTTTTATCCGTGTCGACGTCAGCGGACTTGTTGGCGGCGTTCTCCGGGGTGAAGCCCAGATTCTGCTGATAGCTGGCGAACTGCGCCCAGATCAGGGCGCGCTCCGACCGGGGACGGATGCCGTTTTCGTACATCTGGGTGAAATTGACGTAGGCGTCGCAGACATGGGTGTCGGTATTGTAGACCAGGTCGGTGACTTTGGCGCCGCCGGTGAACAGCAGCAGCGTCAGCGCGAGCAGGCAGACGGCGGCGAGGAGGGGAACGGGAAAGCGAGAAAAGCGAGAAAAGTACCGGCGGAGCCGGAAAGTGTGCGGCTGTGCCGCAAGTAAAAAGCGAGAAAAGCAAGAAAGCAAATTGAAAATAATATTCATTAGAGCACCTCTCTGGTTATGGTACCGTCGTTGTCGAGGGTTTCCCGGCGGCGGGTGCCGTCGGGGGATTTGCGGATAATGCCTTTCGCGGCATCGGTGATTTCGATGTCGTCGGCTCCGATTTTATCGGCTTTGTCGTCGAGCAGCGAAATGACGTCATCGAGCGAGACACCGCCGGATTTGGCGACCGGGCCGCCGCGTGATCGGTTTAGCATGGGGAACCTCCTTTTTGGTGACTGGTGACTGGTGATTGGTGATTAGCAACAGCCACAATTCACTATTTACAATTCACAATTCACTATTCACTATTAGATATTTTTGGCGAGCACCCGGTAGACGAAGACCGAGACGGCGGTCGCGCCGGCGTTGATCAGGCGGACTTTGTCGAGTTCGGATTTAGGGCCGAAGAAATCGAAGCCGCCGCCGATGTCGGCGTTGGCGGCGGTTGCCGCCGCGTCATAATTGACGTGGACGGCACCGGAATGCACCAGCACGGAGACGCGCCCGGCGTCGTCGGGCAGTTCCGCGCCGAGCAGATCGGCCAGGGCGCTGTCCTCCGTCAGCGCGGCTTTGGCGGTGGCCTGCGGGATGCCGAGGTTTTCGATGACGACGACGCTCTCGCCGGCGCGCGGGTCGAGCATTCTTCTTAACAGATTGGACAGCATAATAATTTTTTCCTTTTTTTGGAAGTCTCCTGACTTCTGGTTTTAAATGCCTAAGGCGGAAAACGCCGCCAGTTCGTAGACCTGTTCCACGAACGCGGCGACGGGTTTCGTGTAAAAATAAGTAAGGCCGCCGGACGTGGTGGCCAGCGTTTTTTTGTCGAAGTGCCACAGATAATCCCATCCGGCTTTGAAGTCGACGGTAAGATCGCCGACGGCGATATCGGTCTGTCCGGGGTTGTAGGCAAATTCAAAAGTCAGCGTGAAGTCGGACGAGACGCGGGGCGCGGTGCCGGAGGCGCCGAGGAACAGCAGTTCCTTGACGCCGTAGCCTTTGAAGGCGTCGGAATTGATGCGTCCGGTCATCGCGACGAGGCTTCGTCCGTAGTCGCCCATGACGGCGGACCATGATTTCCGGGTGGTGAAGGAAAATTTGCCCTGCGGCGCGGAGACGTCCACGCCGTTTACGCCGGAATCGGTGACGTTGATCAGGTTGCCGAAATTCATGCCGCCGGCGGAGGACAGCGTCGCCAGGCTCTCGGTCATGTGCTTCGTGCCGCCGCCGGTGGAGAAACTCATCCGCGAATCAAATTCGACGACGGGAGTCTGGACGTCGGTCGGGGCATATTCCCAGGTGCAGTTCCACGCGCAGAAGTCGGGCATGCCGTCCGCCGCGACGACCGCCTCGACGCGCTTGGCGCTGAGATCGAACAGCACCGGCACGGCGTTGGTCGTGATATAGCCGTCAATTGCCGTCGCAATCGCGGCGGGATCGGCGGAACCCTGCGCGTGAAAGAGCAGGGTGTAGCGTTTGTTCCATTCCCATGAACGGGATTTGGGATCTTCCTGAATTTTGATGGTCATAGTGCAAACCTGATGGACGTTATGGACATTATGGACGATATGGACACAACGGACGAAACGGAACCGGTTTTAAGTTTTAAAGTTTTCATTCTGACTCCTGTCTCCTGACTCCTGACTGCTGGTTTTAAACAAAGGCCAAGCCGTTACGGGCGGCGTTGGCGATCTCGCGGGTGTTGCTCGCAATCTGGGTGCTGGTGTCCAGCATCTGTTTCTGGATGCCGCCGCCGGAGGAAGCCTGCTGCGCCTCGCCGGCGAGGAATGAACCCGACGCGCCGTAGCCGACGGCGAGTTCGCCCGCGCCGGAAGCGGCCTGCGCGGCGGCGCGCACCGGGGCGTCGATCTCCCTGAACGCGTCGATGAGTTCCTGGTCTATCCTGCGGAGCAGGTCATTCTGATTGACTTTGTCCACCGCCGCATGAAATTCGGCGGCGGAGCGTTTAACGATTTCGGATGATTCCTTGAGCGTTTTTTGTAGTTCCGCGTCATTGGCCGCCTGCTGTCCGCCGATGCCCTGCCGGATCTGCTGGATTTTGATCTGCGTCATGTCGGTGATCTGCGCTTCGCGGGCGGACTGTTTATCGCGGCTCTGCTGGTTGACCGTGTCGGCATTCTGCGTTTTCGGGATCAGCGGCAGTTCGACGCCGGGAATCTTGTTGTAAAGTTTGATGATGGCGTTCTGGGCGTCCACATACTTGTCAAGAATACCGTTCCAGAGACGTTCAAAGAATCCGGCTAGTTCCGCCCAGGCGAGTTTGACGGGTTCCACCGCCCGGACCAGCGCGATCGCGAACGATTCCGCAAAATCCAGAATGGAATTCTGCAGGCCGTTTTTAATGATCGCCCAGTAGTCATAAACGGCGTTCCATGTTTCCGTCCACTTCATGTTCAGGAACGTGCAGAACACTTCCCACGCGCCCTGCAGGTCGCCGCCGCTGATGGCGGTTTTAATGGCGTCGAAAGCGGTGCCGGATTCGCGGGTGAGCAGTTCAAAGATACCGGACAGTCCGGATTTCCAGGAAGCCCACGCTTCGGTATTCCGCAACAGATAATAGGTCAGTCCGCCAAGCGCGGCGACCAGCACGGCAATACCGGCGATGGTCCAGAAGGCGGGATTAAACGCGATCATCACGAGCGAATGAAATAACCCGAGGGTGGCGGATATATTTTTAATCGAGCCGCCCATCACATTCGCGGCAACGCCCATCGCGTACAAACCGCCGGCGACGGCGGGCAGCAGCGGATAGAGCCTTACCAGTTTGTCGATCCAGTCCTTATGCAGCGCGATGAAGCCGGACAGCGCGTTCATCACCGGCCCGACGACGCCGTTAAGGTCCGTCAGCGCGGGGGTGAGGGCGTGGCCGAGTTCGACGGCGGGGCCGCGGACGGCGTTCTTGAGTTTATCCATCTGCTTGCCGATGGTCTTGTCGATGCGTTCCGCCGCATTGGCGGCGGTGCCGGCGGCATTGTCCAGTTCCGCCTGGAATTTTTTCAGCGGCGCGACGCCGGAGGCGAGGGCGGAGGCTCCGGCGACGCCTTTGCCGAAAATCTTCTCGAAGAGCTGCAGCCGGGCGCCGGAGCCGAGTTTCGCGCCGACGGCGGCGATATCGTTCAGGATAGTCGTCAGGCTCTTGAGATTGCCGGAGGAGTCGCGGGCGTCCACGCCGAGCGATTTCAGATACTGATTGACTTCGGACTTGGCGATATTCTTGTACGCCGCCGCGAGGGCGGTGCCGGCTTCCGCGCCGTCAAAGCCCATCAGTTTCAGCGCGACGAGCTGCGCGAGCGTGTCCTTCAGCCCCGCCCCGGCGGCGACGGCCAGCGGCGCGACGGTATGGAGACCGGCGGCGAGTTCCTCGAGTCCCATGCCGGAACGCAGCGCGGAGAGCGCCAGATAGTCGGTGACTTCGGCGGTATGCGCGGCGTCCAGGCGGAACGACTGGAGCGTTCCCCCGGCGACGCGCGCGGCGGTCGCCATGTCGGTGCTTAAAGCGTCGGCCAGATTGTTGATGCCGCCGAGTTCGCGCCCGATTTCGGACGGCGTGAATTTGTGTTTCGCGAGCTCCACCATCGCGGCGCCGATCTCGTCGATATTGTCGGCGGTGTTGCGCCCGGTGATGCGGCCCTGCTTGTCGAGTTTATCGAGTTCATCGGCGGTGGCACTGGTCAGGTTGCCGACCTGCGCGACGGCGGCGGCGTAACCGCGCACGGTGTACGCGGAATAGAGGAGCGCCCCGCCGATGGCGGCGGAGACCACGCCGAGTCCGGCCCCCATGCCCTTGAACTGGGCGCCGAATTCCCCGGCATATTTTTTGACGCCGGAAAAGCCCTGTTTAAGCTGTTTATCATCAAGAAACAGCTCAACAAAAGCGCGTCCGGCGCGGATGGCGTTACCTGAAGCCATAATAGTTAAAACTCCGTTTTAAAGTTGAAAGCGAGAAAAGCTAGACAAGTACCGGCGCTGCCGGAAAGTGTGCGGCTGCGCCGCAAGTGACAAGCTAGACAAGCGAGAAAAGTACCGCCTATGGCGGAAAGTGTGCGGCGGCGCCGCAAGTGACAAGCGAGAAAAGCTAGAAAAGTACCGCCTATGGCGGAAAGTGAAACAGCCGATTGTGTTTTAATTTTTTGCATTCTACTTGGCTCCTTTCAACTTTTCTTGCTTGGCTCCTCTGCCGCTGGCGGCAGACCTTGGCAGCGTATGCGCGAAACTTTTTAAATTTCTCAACTTTTCGCGGAAGTCGGGTTTGCCGGTTTCCTCTTTTCTACTGTTGAAGGGATTGAGTTTTTCCGGATCCGGCAGATCGCGGGCTTTCGCGCCGAGATTGCAACTGATCCAGATCATCAGATCCCCGTAGGGCCGCCAGGCTCCGGCGGCCATCTCCTTCAGTTCCCAGAAGGTGAATCCGGCGGGATCGACTCCGGCGATCCCGGCGCAGCGGTAGACATAGGACCAGAGGGCAGTTGCAGACTGTTCACTTCCGCGGACAGTGTTTCCGCCGTCCGGTTGACCAGTTCCACGGTCTTCGTCTCCATCAGCGCCCAGGTCTCCGTTATCTTCGTCAGGGCCGTCGCCGCGGCGGTCCGGCCCATCGCCGCGAAAAAACTTATGAGTTCCGCGAAAAACGCATCAGACGCGGCTTTCAGCGTCGCGCCGTCAAACAGTTCATAGACGCCGGTCTCGTCAATATTGCAGCGTTCAAATTCCGGCTGCAGCAGCACCGCGATGATTTCCGCGACGCGCTCCTGGTCGGAGAGTTCGTTCATCAGGGCTTTGGGGTCGCGCTTCATCAGCAGATCGAAGCCGGTTTTCTCCCGGACGCGCTTGACCTGCGCGATGTTGAGTTTCAGGGTCATTTCGTGTTCGCCAATTTTCAGCAGCATGGTATCCTCCAGTTTAGGGTTTTCGCACAAAGGTGTCTCCGTGTCTTTGTGCGAGATATGGTTTTTACGCGCTCGGGCTGGCTCCGCCGGTCGGCGGGAAGTCGCCGGCGAAAGTCTGCATCGAGGCGCTGACGTCGGTGGTCTGCGCGCCGTTGAGCGGCTGGCCTTTTTTCCAGCCGGTGATGACGAAGGTGCCGACCGTGCCTTCGTTGTCCTCGGTGATCGACTTGTCCTGAAACAGGACGCCGAGACCGATGGGTTCGCCGGACAGGAACGCCGCGCGGACGAGCTTGAAATTCTCATTTTCGGGATTGGTGTTCACGCCGAACGAGAGTTTGCCGTCCATGAGTCCGGCGAGATAGCGTTTGCGGCCTTTGTTGGATCGGTCATTCGCCTCGATCTCGTCGCGCGATTCATCGAGATCGCAGTCCTTGACGATGTCGATTTCCTCGCCGAGCGTGTAACCTCCCTCAGTGATAGTGGCGAGGTACAGTTTGCCGTCAAAACCGGTTTTTAGTGACATGATAAACTCCTTGTTGGGTTGTTATTTAAGTTCCGCCTGGCGCATCAGCGCCGGCATGTTCTTTACTGTTTCATCCAGCGCCGGGCGCATGAACGGGCGCGGCTCGACGGCCGCATTGCCGAAATAGGGCTGCCCGAACAGTTCCAGCAGGATGTCTCTGGATTTCTGCCGCTGCACGGCGGTCTGATTCGGCGCGAACTGAAGATAAACCTGTCTGCCTTTGCGCGGCGAATAAAAACCGGGGGTGCGGTAGGCGCCGCGCTTGCCGGCGTGTTTCAGGCTTTTGTAATCCCCGGCGGCGCGGGCCTGCCGGATGAGATCGGCGGCGGAGAAGCCCCAGCGCACGATGGTGAAATCATACTGCGCGAACAGCCCCATGATTGAGGCGTTATTCGGCGGGTACGCCACCGGCCACGCGGGGTTTTTGCCGCCGGCGGCATTGCCACCGTATTCCAGGATTTCGGGAACGGTCTGTCCGGCGGTGTTGTTATTCGCTGTTTTAAACTTCTGCGGTCCGCAGATCACGGAGCGGGTCTGCGGGTCGAGCGTGAACATGATCGAGTCGCGGAAGAACCGGGTATGCGCGACCGGGGGCTGTCCGGGCGCGCCGTGTTTGTCGCGCCGGGCGTTGAACCGCACCAGCCGCCGCGCGACGCCGCGGGTGAACGCCCCTGACTTCGACAGCAGGCGGCGTTCATAGGTGTTCAGCAGCTTGCCGACGGCGGCCTCGTCAAAGGTGAGGCCCCGGACGGCCAGGTAACTGCCTTTAAGTTGTGCGGTAGACTGCATGGGTTAAAACTCCGTTTTAAAGTGACAAGCGAGAAAAGCGAGACAAGTACCGGCTCCGCCGGAAAGTGTGCGGCGAAGCAAGTGACAAGCGAGAAAAGTACCGCCTTCGGCGGAAAGTTCGGGAATTTTTGTTTTAAATGTTTTCATTCTGACTGCTGACTCCTGACTCCTGACTTCCGGTTTTCAGTAACTGCCGAAAAACACAATCCCGATCATGCCGTGGACTACGCCGGTCAGGAGTTCCTCGCCGTCCACGGGGGCGAAGGCTTCCAGACGCGGTTTAGCCGCGCTGTGATCCGGCAGCACGCAGGACATTTTCGGCAGCGCCCGGACGATCTTTTCCTGGAATACCACTAAAGCGTCCTGTTCATCCATCGTCGGATCATGGTCGAACGCCATGAACGTGTGGATGGCGTAATGGAACTGTCCCTGCGCGGAACTCCGCGAATCGGCGGAACCCTCCACCAGGCCCAGCGTGACGGCCATCTGGAGGACGCCGGTCAGCGTGCCGTCGAACGTTTCCAGAAAAGAGAAGGACAGGGCGGCGGGGGACAGAGCAGCCGGGGAGCCGGACTGGCCGGACTGTCCGGACGAGTCGGACAGGGAGCCGGAAGGCGAATCGCCGGCGGTCAGCAGCGCGAAGACCGCCGCCGCCAGAGCATCGCCCAGTTCTCTGATATCGCTCATTTTATCTCCTTGACAAAGATGCGCATGCGGGTTTTCTCGCTGTCCGAATACCGCCAGCAGCCGATGCCCTGGCGGACGGTGACGATGTACTTGTCGGTTCCGACGGTGATCAGGTCGCCCTGACGGGGCTCCACGAACGTTCCGCTGAACTCCGCGCGCTCGATCAGCACATCGCGGAACCGCGTTGCAATGGTCGCGCCGTTATCGGACATAGTCTGCTCGGCGGCGGTGCCGCCAAGGACTGCGACGCATGTGAACGAGTTTGACCCGCGGCTGTACGCCGCATTCCACCCGGCGGCGGCGCGCAGCTTGCGATTCAGGAACGCGGAAGCTCTGGCGAGAACGTTCATGGCAGAAATCCTTTTAAAAAAGTCGGACGATTAAGAACCGGACCCGCTGCCGGACGGACTGGCTTCCGGCGATGCGGACGGGCTGTCTCCTGAGTTAGACGAGCTGGCGGACGGAGAGTCTTCCGGGCTCGGACTTACTCCCCCGATCCGCTGTCGCTCCCGGACGGTGACGCGCCGGCATTGTCGGCGCGGAGCGGCGGATTGAACACAATCCTGCCGATGGCGCTGCCGGTGTCGCTGCCGCCGTCGCAGTAGCCGACCGCGACATTGCCGGTGTCTTCCGTGGTGAACGTTTTGGCCGATTCATCATAATAGACGTTCTCGCCGTCGGCCCAGTCTTCATAGACATCCGGCGCGGTGGCGGTCTTGGGGACGTCGGCCAGGCCGTCGGTGACAATGCTGCCGAGTTCGCCGGCGGGACATTCGCGGGTGGTGTAGCCGATCTTGGAGCCGATGACGACCATGACCCCGGCGGCAAGCAGCAGCAGCGGAGTATGGTCAACGCGTTTATTTTCCTGACGATTGATGATCATTTTTTGAATCCTCTGTTTAAGTTTTAGAACAAATCTTTTAAGGCAGGACCAGCCGGACAAAAACTATTTTTTGGCTTTTTTCGCGCCGAGCTGTTCCGCGCTGGTCATCTTGACCGCGCCCTGGAAATCGGCGAAATCAAAGCCGTAGTCGAACACGATGTTCCAGGCGCGTCCCAGGAATGTCGCGTCGAGCCGGTCGGTGACTTCCTCGACGGTCGGGGCTTCCACGCCGTTCAAATACCCCGCGCGGACGGCGGTGGCGAACTGCGGATCGGCGAACCCGTAGAAGTCGCCGGCGGCCTCGCCGCGCAGCCAGGGGCTGACGACGGGTTCAAGCCCGGTGTAGATGTTGACGCTGGGGCCGGTGGTGGTGGTGACGGCGGAACCGGACATCCGGTTCATGACCATAGTCTGGGTGTCCTTCGCCATGCGTTTCGCGGCGGCGGCGTTGCCGGTGCCGACGACGACATAGCGCGGGGAGAGCATCAGCGGCATGCCGCTGTATTCCATGTCCGCCAGCATTTTGCACATCAGGTCATAGCCGTCCGGCCCGACGATGGCGCCGGTGGTGTCGAGATTTTTATGATCTTCGCTGAAGAAGTTCCCGGCGTTGGCGATGATCAGCGCCCAGAAATCGGCGATGAACTGCATCGCGGCGTCCTGGGTCATCAGGCTGGGCATATCAACGAGCACGCCGAGATCGTCGTTGATCAGGGTCTTGCGGTCGATGCCGACCTGTTTGCCCTTGGTGTCGATGGTCAGGCCGTTCTCGGAGTCCTTCAGATAATCGAGTTTCAGGTTGCCTTCGGGGGTGAGCTTGGACAGGCCGCCGCCGGTGGCGAGGCGGTACCATTTCTTTGTCTTGAAGTCGATGACGGTTTCCTTGCGGGTCAGGCGGCGGACGTCCTCGACTCCGGGATAGATGGAGAACTTGTAGTCAATCGCCTTGCGCAGGATATTGCCGAGAATACCGCTGAAGGAGGTCGTGCTGAACGCGGCCTGGAGCAGTTCCGCCTGCGTGGCGTCATGCGGAATATGGACGCCTTCATTGGCGCAGCAGGCGCGCATGAGCTGGCTGATGCGGACGAACTTGCGGCGGGCGGCGGCTTCGACCACCGGCGCGGAGAAACCGGCGCGGATGAGCGTGTCTTCATTCTGTCCGGTCAGGTGTCCGACGCCCATCAGCGCGGAAGCATGGATCAGTTCGCGGGACAGATTCGGCTGTCCGGCGACGATGACCGCGGGGGCGGTGCGCTCGGCGCGGAGGATGGCGAGTTCGGTTTCCGCCGGGCTCCAGCCCTGGGCGATGGCGTGGGCTTTGATGTCCACGTCCTGGCCGTTGGCTTTGACCGTGCCTTTGCCGGGCAGCGCGCGGATGGCGTTGATGCGCTTTTCTTCGCCGGAGACGTCTTCGCGCATGGCGGCGATGGTGGCGGCGGAAGCGGCCTGCATTACCGGCGCGGGGGCGGGAGTAACGGCGGGGGTGACGACCGGAGCCGGAGCGCCGGAGGCCTGCAGCGTGGGATTGTCGCCGGATGCGTCCACGACGGTGATGTTGTTCGCCTTCATGTAGTCGATGGCTTCCTGGTCGGTGGCGTCCGCCTTCAATCCGCGGGCGATCAGCAGCGCTAACAGTTTTTTGTTCATTTCTTTCTCCTTGTTTAGATTAGGATGATTAGGTTCGAGTTATCGGTTACGCCTGGCGCTTTGCGCGCGGCGATGTTCATGGATGAGGATTCAGACGCGCCGAACACCACAATCGAACTCTCGATCAGTTGCGATTCACGGGCGATGCTGAACGGTCCGGTGAAGGTCTGGCCGTTGATCACGACCTGGCGGCCGGGCGGGACGATCTCCTCGCGCAGCATCGGCGCGCCGAGCGAGGCTTTCCACTTGAAACCGGCGCGGCCTTTCTGCACGATGCGGTTGACGTATTCGTCGCAATGGCTGTAGAGCAGGCCGGCGCAGGACAGCGTCCTGTAGTCGGTCGTTATTTTATTCGTATTGCCCGCCACCGATATCGGCTGATAATCGTGGTTGAGCATGATGGCGATATTCTGATCCGACGGCCAGGAGAGCCCGGCGAGATCGACGACGACGGTTTTTTTCACGCCGTTGATGTTGAGCAGCATTTTTCCGCCGTCATAAATCAAAGAATTGAACGGCGTCGGCTGCGGCAGCGCGCCGGGGGACATCATTTCAGCGGCGGCCAGAATCATGTCGCCGGAGAAAATAATCTGCGGGTAATTATGCATGGTCACGCCCTCCCGCTGGAAAAAAAGCCGAACCGGGCGGGGCTGGCGGAACCGCCCGGTTCGACGGCGGCCGCCGCTAAAGTCAGCGCGGCCTTCAACTGGAGGAGAGGCGACGTATCGGGATGTGGATTATTCATTATTGTCTCCTGATTGTTTAGCGGTCGGGTCGGACGAGTCGGACTTGGCGGGACTGGGCGGACGAGTCGGACTGGTCGGAGCAGCCAAATCCGGCAGGCCGGCGGCTTTGCGCTCGGCGGCGCGGAATTTTTCAATCTGGATGGACTTTTTGACGACGTCGCGCCAGTCGCGTCCGGACTTGCCGCACTCGATGGCGAGATTGCTGGTCTCGTTCGCCATGCGCTCAGTCGCGGCTTTGGCTTCGGGCAGCGGATTGACCGGATCGGCGCTGTCATACATCCATTCGTGTTCCGGGGTGTCCAGTCCGCGCAGATCGGCATTCGCCGGCAGCAGCTTGTATTCCCCGAACCATTCGGCGAAGATCGGGTCGAGCACGATCAGGTTGAAGTCGTACTGTTCAATCGAAATCTTCGTCGCAAAAAACTGGAAATCCAGCTTGCCGGAAGCGAAGTTGTACTGGCTGGAATCACAGGTCGCGATGTTCATCGGCATGGAGAAACCGGCGGCGTCGGCGCAGAGGGTTTCCCGGTTGAAATCCTTGTAGGTGTTGACCGGCTGCTCGGCCTTCAGCATGCCCGGTTCGGTGCCGTAGGGCATGATGTTGATCGCGCCGCGCGACAGGTCGACCGGGGCGGTCTCGAAGGCGGCGAGATCGGCGTCGGGCAGTCCGTCGGTGGAGCCGACGGTGATCAGCGGCGCGCCGTTGTCATCGACTTCCTCGGCGTTATTGGTCTTCAGATAATAGGCCTGGTCGGCGGCGTTGCGGGCGGCCTGCATTACGGACAGCGTATAATCGCGGCGGTAGGCGGACAGGTTGAGTCCGGCGGTGGTCTCGGGAATGCCGCGATGCTGTCCGGGGCGGTCCGGTTTCAGCCAGTGGACGATCTGCGCGGCGGGAATTTCAATCGCCGGTTTATAGTAATTAGTCTGCACACAGTACATGACCGGGTTGCCGTCATCGTCCAGGATCACGCCGTCGATATTGTTGAACTCGTTATAGTCCGACGAAATGCCGAAATTGCGCAGATACTGCGCTTCAAAACCGGTCACGCTGAGGGAAACTTCCTGATTGTTCGCATATTTGCGGTTGGTGAAAAGCTGTAAAAATGATTCGCCGTCGCGGTCGGCGGACTGGGTCAGGGTGCGGAGTTTGCGTCCCAGGAGTTCGCGCTCCGTCCACTTCGTCCAGTCATTCTCGATGCGCTGGGCGGTGTCCTCGTCGACGTTATCGGTATTGGATATTTCCAGTTGCGGCACGCGCCCGACCATGTAATAGGCGTTGACGCGCACCATGTGTTTTAAATGTGTGGAGTTGGCGCATTCGTAGCGCGAACGGTTCCGCAGGGTTTCGCGCACGCCGGGACTGTTCGCCTGATCCGCGCTGAGACCGTCGGCCATCATCCAGTGGCGCTGGTTGTTAGAATTGGTCATCGCCGCGTCATACCGCGCCTGCATGACGCGGATACCGCCGCGCCGCGTGCCGGCGGGAGCGGGGGAACGTCCGGACGGGGCGGACGGGGCGGACTTGTCGGACAGCAGCGAATAACCGGATGCGGCGGGGCCGCAGGTGATGGTGATGTTTGCCGTATTTTTAGTTAGTTGCATTCAACTTTTCTCGCTTTTCTTGCTTTCCGGCAGCGCCGGTACTTTTCTCGCTCTAAAAAACTGCTCCCGGCGGTCTTACCGCGAGCTGCTGAAACGGCAGCCGCTTCTTTTTGCGGGCGGCGAGTGAACGCAGATACTTGTCGGCCTCGATCTGTTCAGCCAGCGAATGCTGTTCGACGCGCTCGCCGTCGATCAGGACGCTCTTCGGGTCCGCCGCCGCCTGTTTGATGTCGATATTGTCCGCCATGACTGCTCCTTGGTTTTAAGTTGGCTGCCGGACGGGGAATGCATCCGGCAGCCGGGGAACATGGCAGAAAAAAAGGGATGTGTTGCACCTCCGGTATTTGCTACCGGAAGGCATCACATCCCTTTATAATCCTGCCTTAGATTACAAGATTAAGAATAGTTCCCGAAACAAGGTTTGCAACGGAGATTTCAAGGCGGAAAATCAGCTAATTACACCGGTGTAATTAGCCCCCTCAAATTATTTTGTGAAAATTGTCCAATGGGGCTGCAGGGGCATCCCTTGTGGATGCCCATCCCTCAGCCGGTTTTAACAGGGATTTACAGGATGGGCAGGATTTTTAATAATTTTTGGTTTTATTTGGTTTTTTGAGTTGATATTATACACTTTTTAGTGTATAATATAATTAAGAAGAAATTAACCCGGAGCAATCCGGACAACCAAGGGAAGATCATGAATAAGAACTGGACAGTCAAAGACGGCGTACTCTACAGGCAGACACACAACCACGACGGTCTCGGCACGGCGGTCGGCAGTGTGAAGCATCTGGACGAAAAACAGATTGCGGAGATCACGAAGACCGCAAATCTTGAAAAGACGATCAAGGCGAAGATTGCCAAGGCTAAAGAACTGATTAAACAGGGGCCGGAAAACAGCCGTATAGAAGTGCGCGAATGCGTCTATATTGATCATGCGCATGAAGATTACCAGCGGGTGTATATCATTAAGATTGACGGTCTGCCGTGGCAGGTCGGGGAAGTGAAGATTCCGCTGGAGCCGGAAGATATTCCGGAGGATATTGAAGACGGCATCCATCCCGGAGATACTGATGTATACGATAATTATGCGGCGTTCAATAATGCACAATGGCGCGGCGAAGTGGCGGCGAAAGTAAAACTGAACCTTGACCGCTGGCGGGATGCGGTTGAAGGCACGGAGCTGATCAAGGCTACCGGCATGAAACTGGACGCGCTGGCGGAATATCTGGGCGTGTCACTGGATACCGTTAAGAGTTATTCAATCGGCCGGCTGCCGGTGCTGCCTGAATCCAAAGTAAAACTGCAAAAAATAATCAAACAAATCAAGGGATGAAAGCAAAAAGCCGGATTGCTCCGGCTTAAAATAAATAGATATCGGTGCGGGTTTGTATTATGGTGACATGGCGGCCTCCTGGTTATAATTTAAAACTATTCTATAAGGTTAAATTCGTCCTGTTCATATTTTATTATTCCAGGCTCAAACAGCCGACCTTGCGCAATATGTTTTTTATAGCGTTCAACTCCTGGATAAAAATAATCGCCATCTTTTTCGCAAAGAGTTAAATTGAAACCCAAATCATAGCACCCAATGGCAATGCTCATTGATCCGCCGTGAGTGTCAAGTATTCTATCGCCGGTACTGGCATATTTGGACAGCAAATATTTATACAACGCAACCGGTTTTTGAGTCGGGTGTATTCTCTCTTCAAATTCTTGCTTTTTAAATCCGGACCAAAGCCACTCGAATTTTCTTACCGCAGTTTTAAAACTGGTCCAGGCGAGTTCGCCATCTGCAAAATCTCCGGTTGTTTTTTTATCCCAGAATATCCAGCAAGATGAATTCTTAACCGGCATATTCTCAATAAAATGATTTGCTCCCCCGATTATTTGATTTTTAGAAACTCGGAATAGTTCGTTGAAGTATTCTTTAGAAGGCGGTTCGTTGTCCCATGTTTTTTTGCCCCAATCCCTGGGCACTGGATTTCTCCATTTTTTTACCGGAATAGCCCGAATGCTTCTTTCTCCGTCTTCTTTTATCCCATACGGCGGATCGACAATCGCCAGCGCAACAGACTTATCCGGCAGCGTTCTAAGATACTCATGGCAATCACACTGAATTAGATGAACGTATTCATCTTTGTATTCGTTTTCAAACATTTTTATTTCCTTTTAAAATTATCCTGCTCATCCCTGTTAAAAATTCGGCTGTTAAGACTCAAAATTTACCGATTTCCACGGCTGGAGAATCTGTTCGCCGGTGTACGTCACCGCCTGGCAGTTGCAGCAGATCAGTTTGCGGAGCTGTCCGGACTGTTTTTTGCGGGTGTAGCCTACTTTGAACTTCCGGCCTTTGCAGATGCCGCAGGACCACGGATAATAACCTTTATCGAGTTTCGCGGCTTTTGGTTTGAGGCGTTTGGGCATGGTGTTAAATCCTTTCTTTTTTAACCACAGAGACACAGAGAAAACGTTATTCTTCCATTCCTTTTTTTATTAACTCGCCGCAAAATTCTTCATGACTATCGGCGATGAATTCCATGGCCTCCAAATCCGGTACGCCCTGAATAAGCGGGGTGATTTCACCGGTTTCGACATTACATACATAACCCGGATGTTGTTTTTGCAGTTTCTTTTCCCGGATTAATTTCAACTGGTTGAGGGTTTTTTCCGTTGCCGCAATCGCTTCGTCCAGCGAGAGCATTTCTAGTTTAAACTGGGTTTTGTCCATGATATTTAATCCTTGTTCAGCGATTTTTTAATGATCTGAAGGACGCAGCCGAAAACACCTTTATCGAGGCCGTTAGTTATGGGTATTTCTATTTGAATAACCCCTTTTCCTGCAATAATATCATGGGAAATTTGCAGGGCTTGAAAAGCTGCTGTTGTTTCAAGTCTTTTATAATCTTCGAAACATCCGGACTGCGGACAATACTTGAATCCGGACAGCAGCGTCCGCTTTAAATTATTTTCAAGCATTTCCGGGTCAGTCCAGTCTTCGCCGGCCACCGGACGGTTGCTGTTTTCGTTCAGGAACCCGCCGGTGCTGGTCCGCTGAAACCCGAAATAATAAACTTCCCCGGTGACTTTATTAGTCTGTTTGAATCTGATGTTACGCATGATTGCTCCTTTGTTTTAATATCTGACTGGCCGGACTGGCCGGACCCGCCGGACGGGGTTAATAATTATTATCGCGCATTCTTTGTTCTTTAAGCTGCTGCAGGCGGCTTTTCGGGGCGGCGGACGGCACGGCGCCGGCGGCCTGCGGGGCGGCCGGTTTCGCTTTTTTCGCGATCACACGCTTGCCGCGGGCGGATTTTTTGCGGTCGTCATCCAGCGCCATGCCGCTCCTCGACGCGGCGGCGGCGGAGTAGACCAGGCAGTCCAGAAAATGGTTGTGATAGCGTCCCGGTTTCATGGACCATTCCTGCACGCGGCGGCCGTGGCCTTCGGTCTCAACGTAGGTTTCGGCGGTCAGGTGGTCGCAGAACATGTTGTGATCAGTCTTGCGGTTGCCGTAGATGGTCAGACTTCCGGGATCGCCCGCCGGACGCAGGAAGGATTCCGTCAGATGGGCCTTCCACCAGTTGACGTCCACCGCGCAGTGGCGGAAATCGCGCGTCTTTTTGACCACCGGATAATACCAGTGGGTGCCGAAGATCTCGCCGGGCTTGCGGATGTACTGTTCCAGGGGGCGTTTTGCGGCGGTCAGCCCGATCCCGCGCGAAGGGTCCATCAGTTCCCCGATCTGCTGTTTGGCGGCATGGATGGCGCGGCCTTCATAGCCGGAATCGCAGAATTCCTTCATCAGCGGCAGCGGTTTGCCGCCGTTGACCGGGATGTACGGCGTATTTTTCAGCAGTTCCGTGAGTTCGATCACCGCCTGCTGGATGCGGGCGCCGGGGGTAAGTCCGGGATACTTGGCGGACAGCGTGATGACCGGTTTCGCGGGGTCGAACATGGCTTTCGGCTGGCGCGGCCAGGCGTCGCGCTCCACGATCCATCCGGTGCCGCCGTCCTTCCACGCCGCGACGACGTAGAACAATATCTCTTTCTGCACGTCGATGCCGGCGGTGAGATATTGCGTCTCCGCCGGGACGCGCCGCGCTTCCAGCCCGTTCGTCTTGTTGTAGATATCGTCCCGCGTCAGCAGCCGCAGCGTGCCGAGGTTCTCGCATGGTTCGTTCTGGTATTCCGCCAGGAAAGAATTGAACCCGAAGCGGTGGATCAGGTTGTAGGCGGACTGGATGGCGGTGACGGCGCCGAATTCCAGGCGCTCGGCCCAGTAGGCGACCGCGCCTTTGTCCATTGCCGCCTGGTGGTCCTTGTAGAATTTATTCGACTTGCGCCACGGATGGCGGTCATCGGCGCGGATGTCGAGATACTGGTTCCACAGTTCCTTGTTGTCCGGCCACGATTCCAGGAACTTGACCTTGCGGGTGATGAACTCCGGATGCGCGCCGTTGAGATAGCGGTCCATCAGGTCGCCTTTGCGGATGACGCTGCCGTTGGCCACGCCGGCGATGCCTTTGCCCGGTCCCGCCAGCCCGAGGACGGCGGACTGGATCAGGTTCTCGCGGGTGGCGCACTGCGATTCGGAGTTGGCGGACTCGTCGGTCTGCGGATCGTCCAGCAGGAAGCCGTCCGGGCGCAGAATCGAACTGTTCTCCAGCGGGATGAACGCGCCGCGGATGGCCCCGGTCAGGCCGTAGGGTTCGATGATGGCGCCGGAGCAGCGCGATCCTGGAATATTCGGCATGATGATCTGTTCGGAGCTGGTCGAAATGCCGGTCAGTTCGCCGTTGTAGAGCTGCCCCTGGCACTGGTTGACGTGCTTGACCTTGCGGAACGGATAGCAGGCTTCCGGGAACGCCCGGTAGAGCAGTTGATTGAACTTGAGCTGCATCAGCAGGGCGTCGGAGATTTTTGCCGCCTTGTCCTCGTTGGCGGCGATCACCACCAGGTAGCGCAGCACGGCGTAGAGCTGCGCCCACAGCGACAGTCCGATGGTGAGGGAAGTTTTGCCCGAGCCGCGCGGCAGTACCTGGAGGTAGAGCCCGCCGGTGAGGAACGCCGACGCCACGTCCGAGATCATCGCCTGATGATGGCGGGACAGTTTCAGATAGCAGATTTCCGGAAAGAAAAAATAAATGAAAAATTCCGGATCGGTGAAGCCGCGCTCGCGCTCCGCAATTAGTTCGGGTTCCGGCAGCGGAAAGATATCCCGCGCCGCGTCGCGCTTATTCTTCATCAGCAGATTCTGTTTAGCGTTGTACGACTCAGGGTCCGGCAGCGCAAACCCCTTGCGCGGGTCAGTCACGTCTTTCAGCAATTTTTTGCCGGATGCCGCCGGCTTCTTTGGCGACGTCCCGGAACCGGATGTCTTTTTCCCGGCGGCGGATCTGGATGATGAAGGCTTGACGCCGGATGCCGCAGTTTTCCGGGCGGACGATGATTTGGATAACGGCTTACCTCTGGACGCAGCGGCGGACGTTTTCCGGGATGAAGGTTTTTGCGTGGTGGCGGGATCCGGATTAATGGCTGGACGCTTTTTGCCGGAAGGCGCGGCGGCGGGTGCGGTATCAGATTTAGTTTTAGAAGTTTTGTTTTGCATGATTCTAACACAGTTCCCTTTTTTGACTATTTCTTGGGTGGTAGATTCGTTGAAACCGGCCGGGAGAACCTAGAACTCCGCTTCGCCTTCGCCCTGGGCGCCTGCTCCTGACGCTTCACGTCATCGATGACCGACTTGCCCGACACCTGGTAACACCTGCCATACTTGACTGTCTTAAACCTTTGACGCTCAATGAGTTTGTAGATGGTGTCAGGTTTTACTTTCAGGACTTTGGCGATCTCCTCGACCGGGTAATAGGCGTTGTCCAGTATCTCGAAACTGTTGATAATTATGGACTTGGTGACGGTGCGCGGCTTGCGTTTGACGGTTATTGACATTGTTTTGTGCTCCTTATGCTGTTGATTATTATGGTTGAGTATGGTTGTATTGGTGTTAAGGGTGGTGATTATCCCGTTTGACTGCCTGATTAATTTGAATTCTCCCGGTTAAGCAGATGTTTACCCAGAATGTTACCCAATTTCACTTTTGCTCCATGCTGGTGAGCGATATCATCGGTTAAACCGGGATTGATCGGCAGATAGGCCTCTGTCGTCTGTAATCGCGCATGTCCCAGATACCGCTGCACTTTCTGCATTGCGCGCATCCCGTCGCCATATTCGGCGAACGCGATGTCATACTGCATCAGCCCCGCCGTCTTCCGCACGCAATGCGTCCCCCTGCTCACATAGGCCAGCCCCAGCGCGATATATCCCTTCTGCCACGCCCGCCACGCGCTCTCCCGACGGAACGGCTGCCGATTGAACCCCCACGCGAACGCCCAGTCATCCGGCAGATAACGCCCGAATTCCCCTCTCGACTCCCGCAGCCAGGCGCTGACCACCTGCGCCGGCGCGCTGTCCGGGTCAATGTACGCAGTGATCGTCGACTGCTTTCTGCCCGTCTTCAGCTTCCGCCGCGACATCACCGGATGCAGCCTGCACTCGTCATCCGCAATCTGCCGGCGGCGCAGCAGCGTGATTTCGGTGATCCGCGCCCCGCTCAGATACTGATACGCCATGATCGCCCCCCAGAACAGCGCCGCCAGCGCCTTCGTCTTCTGTCCGGATTCGATCCTGCTGTTGTACCGTTCCAGGAACCAGCAGATAATCTCCGCAGTTTCCTCCTTGCTGAGCGCGACCGTCAAACCCATGATGTTTTACTCCCTGTTTTAAAACTAGCCTGTTATTCTTCGCCCCGGCCTACCCGTCCGATCTGTCCGCATTCGATCAGTCCCGCCTGCACGGCGTTCAGTTTCCACACCTTTAAGCCCAGACTCACCGCCAGTTGATGTTCCCGCCTGGCCCCCGGCGAATGCTCCCAGCCCGGCAGCAGCGCCACCGCGTCGCACCCGCTGGCGATGATCTCCAGGTCCAGGTTCAGAAAGTCCTCATAGGTCATCGTGTGCACTTCCTCGGTGAAAATGCACCTGACCGCCGGCGGATGCCGCGCCGGGTTCACCGGATTATGCCCCGCCAGTTTCAAGGCCCGTTCCGCGTCAAAAAACGCCGGAAAATTCAGCTTCTCAATCCCCGTCATCGGCCCCGCGATATACACCGTCTTCTTAGTCATTTTTTATTTCCCTTTGTAACTGATAAATCAGTTTGACATTAATATTGAGATGCGAGTGATATCCTGCCTTTGCAATATGAATATATTTTTCTATCGGGGAACGCATTACTCCTAGTGAAGTAGGTTCAAGTATTACGCTCTCCAAATGCTCTTTAACTAGTTCCTTGATGCAGTGTTTTATTTCTTCAAGATCAAACTCCTGTAAATTATCAATAATTTGCGGAATATAATAACGCTTCCAGCTATGCTCCTGAATATTCCCAAAATTATCAAGCACATACTTTTTCAGTGCCTGCATTATCTGCTGTCCGTTCCGTCCGTCAAGTCCGGCGGCTGCGGCAGGCGGTTCCACTATCACATTTTTGCCTTCTGTAACGCATAACATCATCAGGTCAATCTGCCGGCAAAGTTCATCCATTCCGCCGTTATTGCTGATCATATAATTGACCAGCGATGGACTGACGCCCTGCTCCGTGCGGTGCTGCGACACAGCGCCATCCAGCCCGGCAGCATCGCGCTGTATTGCAATAATGATGCCCCCGTGCTCCCGGATGAATGCCGCCTCGATGTCCAGCCGCACGTCGGTGATGATATAGATTGTGTGCCGATGTTCCCGGATGCGCTGGCCAAGCAGCCGCAGCAATATATCCTCCCCCATCATCTGACGAAAGAAATCCCCGCTTTTCTGCATAAATTCACGCGGCGAGATTCCCAGTACCGGATTAACTATCTCTTTTTCCTCGCGCGGTACCGCCCGGCGGATGAAACAGGTCAGCGCATCGCGCAACGGATCGGCAATCCCGTAAACCATCGCGCGGTATCCGTTAAATTGACCTGAGAAATCCCGCGCAATCCATTCACGGATAAGCGCCCCCGCCGTATCCTTCCCGCTCCCAGCACGTCCAGTCAGCCCGATCATTCTAATCTTTTTCATCTGCTTTTCCCTCTCTTTTTTTATTGCAGCAGTCCGCGCAAATCTCCAGTTCATTGCATTCCTGGATAAACTCGCAGACATTCTCTGACGCATCATCATCGATCAGACAGACATGCGAATCATTATCTTCGATGCAGTCGATGCAGAAATCATGCCCGCACTCATCGCAATGAAATTCCGTATCAACATTGATGCGCTTTCCGCACTTGTGACATTTTTCACTCATTTACTTTTTTTCCTTTCCTGTTTTAACTTTAAACTTTTCTCGCTTGTCTGGCATCCACCAGGGATGCCCCTGCTTCCGGCTCCATTCTGACTCCTGACTCCTGAATTCCGGCTGTTTTCACTGTCTCCTATGCCGCCTGCGGCAGCACCTTAAATTCCACCACCCAAACCCACGGATCAGCATCCCAGGAACCGGTACCGTAAACCGATTCCCATAGAAAAGAAAAATTTTCCACGCTGGTGCGATTCCGCCACAGGTATTTTGCCTCTTCTGTATATGCTCCTGGTAAAAACTCTGTAAGATGTTCGGTGATTCCTTCTGCTTTTGCGTCATCCCGCGTGATCGCCTGCAACCGCTCCACCCGCACCGCCGTAATTTCCAGCGTGATCCGCGAAGCCCAACGCGGCATGTGGATGCTGGGTTTCCAGCCGACCATCTGTCCGCCCGTCCATGTTGAACGGTAAATACAATGTTCAGCTTTTTGAAAACGTTTTGGTATCAACGACAGCGGCGAGCAGTTACATCCGTAAAATGCAACATCATCCCACGAACCATCACGCGGCGCATCCGGCATCCACGTCTCCCTTACCCACAGCCGTCCGCCAACCTCGCCGTAAGGGCATTTGAGCGGCGGGGTGCATGTAGACGGCACCTTCACCACCCGCCGCGTCTGCGTCTTCCGCCCGTCCAGTATCGCCCGCACCATCGCCCCGCTGAACAATATCGGATGTTCTTTCATTTGTTTTCCCTCTCCTGTTTTAACTTTCAACTTTTCTCGCTTGTCTCGCTTGGCCCCTCTGCCGCCGGCGGCAGCCCATGCCACTGCCGTCCATCCAGTTCGTCGCCGCCCCTGCGGGTGCCGATGCGCCGCAGCAGGCTGACCCCCTGCATATTGCCGGCCAGTTGACCGTCGGAATCAATATCCGCTAGTTGCCCGTCCGGAAACGCCAGATAATCGCCGCAGAAAGTCTCCGTCCCCTGCCAGCGCACCGGCGAATACTCCCCCCACTGCTTGAACCAGAACGCCGTTCCCGCCGCCTGGCACTGGTCCCGCAAACCCCGCACCCAGTCCGGATGCAGCGGACGCGCCCCCGGCCCCGATTCCCCGCCGCATATCACCCAGTCCGGTTTATTGCCTTGCTGTCCTGCCCGTCCGACTTTCCCGGCTGCTCTGCCGGCTGTTATTCTGACTCCTGACTCCTGACTCCTGACTTCCGGCTGTTCCCTTTTCTCGCTTTTCTCGCTTTTCTCGCTTTTCTCGCTTGGCACCTCTGCTGCAGACAGCTTGACCGCTCCCAGCATCGGCTCCACGCTGACGAACCGCACCGCCGCCGGACATTCCAGCAGCAGCGGAATGCGTTCATCCGCCCGCGCCTGATTCTCCGCCGTAACGCCCAGCCAGACATTCGCCGGACAGCCCCATTTGACGCCGCCCATATAGTCAAAAAAGAATTCCAGCATCCGTTTCGGCCTTTTGGTCAGCAGCATGAATGTATGCTGCTGCATGTAAGTTATCTGCGCCATCACCGCATCAATGAACTTGAACGGCACCTCCTCATGAAACAAATCCCCCATCGAGCATACAAATATTCTTTTCCCCCTGCCGGAAAATCTGCGTTGCAGTTCCTCCGGGTGACACGTCACCTTGAACCCGTTGGCATATTTCCCCGGACACATCCCCGCCCGGCTCAAACGTTTAGCCATCCGCTCCGCGTAGCAATGCTCGCACCCCTCCGAAATCCTGCTGCATCCCGTAACCGGATTCCAGACCTCATCCGCCCAGTGTATTTTTGTCTTACTCATTTCCCTTGTCCCTCCCTTGCTTTTTTAATCAAATCCGCTGCCTGGTTCAGTGCCTGCCGGTCCTCATCAGTCAGCGGGAACACCGTCGAGAACCGCTGTGCAATATCGAACAGGCATTCGACTATCTCCCCGTCCGTTTCCGTCTGTGATTTATTCCACATCCATGCAGCCCGCAGCACATAGAAAAACTGTCCGATGCACATCCCGGCGATGGCGGCGCGCACCCACCAGCTAAACTCCATCCCGAACACCAGGATCACTATGATCGCGTCCAGCTTGAACGCCATATCCTCCTGAAAATATTTAAGCTGCTTGTTCATTATAATTTTCTCCCGTCCATATCGTCCGTTGTGTCCGTTGCGTCCGCCGGATGCCCCGCGCAACTGCCGTCCGCTTTGCGCTTATCGCAGGAGCAGAAATAAACATATCCCTTGCGCTGTTCCGCAATCAGGAACTCCCTGACCTGAGCTGGCGTTAATGATTCCTTGGTTTCCGCATTGCACAGCATATTTTTCAGTTTCTTATCCGGCATTGTCAAAAAATGCCGGATATCCAGATGCACATGCATAGTCGTCCACTTTTCTTCTTTCATTTTTCCCATTCCCCTTTCTTTTGAATTATCCTGTCGATCCTGTAAATACCTGTTAAAATGTATTCTACGTGTCTCTTTGGTTGTTTTCTTGGCTGCTGCCATTCACCATTCACCATTCACCATTCACCATTCACCCGCTGTTATCCCTCTCGCTCCACGTCCCGCTCTTCCGCACCGCCCGTTCGATCCTGGACACGAACCCGTTCGCCGTGTTCCAGTAGTCGAACAGCGCACCGACTTCCTTCGCGCTCATATTCGCGGTCAGCCAGAACAGATCGTTGTTGTTGATCTGCTGGTCTAGCAGCTTGAACAGTATCTCCCCTGCGGTGGAACTCACCTTGCCGCCCTGGCCGAGGTCGTCGATGATCACCAGCCGCGCCGCGCAGCCCCGGATGAACTTCTCGCTGTCCAGGTTGTCATTCTGCCGCAGCCCCACGTAATGCGTCACCAGCATCAGCGCGTCAAAATACTTCACGCTGATGCCCAGCCCCAGGATATGCGCCCCGTGACTGCACACCGCCCTGGTCTTGCAGACGTCGTTGCGGTCGGCTATCCACAGATTCTCTTCACGGTGCGCGCTGATCCACTGATGCAGCTCCCGCCCCTCCGGCTTCGCCAGCTTCGCATCCCATTTCGTCATCGCCACCGGAAACCCCGCCTGTTTAATTTTCTGCTCCGCCGCCGTAAGTTTCAAATCCGCGACCGTCCCCTCCTTGACCGCAATGCGGTGCTGAACAGCGTTCCAGTGCGCCCGTTCCGCCGCCTCGGCGGCCTCCCCGCATTCTTTGCATTTGATGAAATTCCCCGCCCTGGTCAGACTAAGCCACTCCGTCCGCCGGACAGATTCAGTCTCCCCGGTAAGCCGCACCGCCGTAACCCGCGAACACTGACACACATGCTCCACCACGCTCCCCCGCGCCGGAACCGCCAGCCGCTCCAGTTCCCGCTCCTCCAGCATCGCTTCAATCTTCTGATCATAAAGTTTGTTCATATCACCCCCTGTTCTTGTCCTTCTCGTCAAACATGTCCACCGCTTCAAACTCCGGCACATATTCATACGGTATTCCCATATACTGGCATACCCGGCGGCATCCCAGCTTGTCCATGCAGTATTCATACAACTGCGGATGCGTTTTCTGCATTTTTTGAAAACGATTATTTTTCATCCGACGATTTTCCAGGTGCAGCCCGAACATGCAGAACATGCACCCGGTGCGTTCGTAGCCCATGTTATAGATGCTGCTGTACGGTACATTATACCGCCGCAGGTATTCCCAGATATCCGCTTCCGTCCACCACGCCAGTGGAGTTGATCTTGCAAATTTTTGTTCAAATGAATTACATCCATGTATCATATAATTGACTTCTCTCTGTTTGCTTTCGGCAGACATCATTCCGATATATGGCACCCTTCCGGATGATTTATTAAAATCGTTAAGGGGTTGTTTTTTTAGTTTATCGCAGCAGATGCAGTCAATCTTGAAAGGGGCCTTGATAAAAGGAATCCATTTATCCGGTATCTTGCCCATTTGGGTATATTTTCCGTCTTTTTTCAATCCCGTCAGTCTTAATTTGGTTAATTGTCCGTCAGGGTCCCTGGCCGCTTGCACTTCATGTATGTATTGCGCCACCCGCTTGCTGATCACCGGATACCCGTATTTCTCGATTACCTGCTTGAATGACAATCTAGGCCTGACCGTCGTCACATTGGCGGAGGACCGGACAAACTCTCTGATCTCCGGATATTCCAGCCCGGTGTCGCAGAATACCGCCGGAACATTTTTCAGCCCGGCAAGGACGCGGACCAGGTGCAGCAGCACCGTGCTGTCTTTGCCGCCGGAGAATGACACATAGATGCCGCCGTCATAATGCTGATTCCACTGCCATATCGTCCGCAGTGAAAATTCAATCTTCAAATCCAGCGGATAAGCCTGCCGAATCCTAAGCTTATGCAGGTTAAAATCCATCATTTCCCGGTCCGTACTCATTTTCCCCCATTCCCTTCGCTTTTGATTTCCACCCTTGGACATTGGATATTCCGTGTTGGTTATTGGATATTCTTCCCTGTCTTATGTCCGTTTGTATTCCTTGAATTTCATTTTCATGCACAGCTTCGAACCTTTCACATTCACGAACCGCGCAAAGTTCATCTGCTCCTCCGTCGGCTGCTGCGCCGGATTGCGCGGGTCCCGGAACGGCTGCGCGAAGAACGTCAGCCCCTTGCAGCCGTCAAACTCATGCATCCGCGCTTCCGCCTCGTCCACGTCCCGCACCAGCAGATAGATGAATATTTCGCGTCCCGGCATTGCAGTTCGGATATTCATGATCGCGTGTTTCACCGGCTCGATCATCGCCTGCGAATCACACGCCAGACGGATAAACCGTATCCAGTGCAGTTTCGACAACACGCAGCTTGACAGCGCCGCGTCAATCAGCCGCGCATCCAGCCCCTGGTTGAAGTCGATCATGATGGTCTTGCCGCGCCCCCGCGCCTTGTTCACTTCGATCAGGTTCTCCAGTTCCTTGATTGCGAACCAGCTTGCCAGCGCATTGTTGTCCAGAAACAGTATCTTCCGGTAATCAGGCCGCCATATTCCCCACCACGGACTGTTGTCGCGCAGCTCCCCCTCTTTTTCCGGAACTACGCACCATTCACATTTATTGATGCATCCCCGCGTCATGAACCCGACGCCGTAATCGCAGTCGGGATAGATGCTGTAGTCGGGCGGCATCACTTCCATTTCCGGCGGCAGTTTGCTCCTGATGTCGTACCCGGTCCCGCCCCTGATGATCTCCACCGGGAAACCCTCGAATATATGCCACGGGAAATCCGGCGAGAAGTTGAAAATCCTGCTGGCGTAAATGCGCTCCACGCTGCCCTGGTTCCCCTTGAACCAGTCCACCTCATCACCCTGCGCCTTATGCCAGGCGCTAATCTTCATCAGCGCCAGATTCGCCATTTTAGAATCCACATCAATCAGTCCGATTTTCATTTCCCCCATTCCCTTCGCTTTTTGTTTTCGACCCGTCCTAAAACTTAAAAACTTCCTGTCCGCCCTTAGTCTCCAGCCTGTCAATACACGCCGGATTCAGCCACAGACACTCCGTTCTTTTTCCTGAATAATTGATCTGAAAAACCTTTTCCACCCTGCGCCATCCGGCGGCGCATACAGTTCTGTTTTGTAGCCGCTCAGTACCGCCATGCCCCGGACCGTAAGCAGCAGTTCCGCCATCCGCGCATGGTCCGCGTTCGACATTTCGTGCGCATACTGCCACTGGTTAGTCGCTCCGCGCAACTCCATCGGATACGGCGGGTCCAGATACAGCAGCGTATCTTTGCTTTTCGCCATCCGCTCGATCAGCTTGAAGGCATCCATATGCTCCACGGTCACACCCCGCAGCCGTTCGATGAAGAACCCCAGGTCCGCCGGATAATTCGCCCAGTCGTGCGCCGGTACTGTGAACCGCCGGTTGATGTCGTTGCGGAATCCCGACTTGCTGTTGTTCAGACATACCGATGTCGCATTGTACCCCATCAGACTGCGGATAATCAGCCGCCTGGCTCTTTCCACCGGTTCCTCGGATACTTCATGCGCCAGATCGTATTCGTCCCTGCTGTACGGCGTCAGCATCAGCAGCTTCCGCAGTCTGGTGCTCTTGGCATCGTTCTGCAGCACCCGGTAAAGATTGATCACATCGCCGTTCAGGTCGTTGATGCACTCAGAATAACTCCGCGCCTTGTTGAACAGACAGGATGCCGCCGCCGCGAACGCCTCGCAGTATTCCCGGTGTTCCGGGAAATGTCCCACAATCCACGGCGCCATTCTCCACTTCCCCCCGTAATACCTGAATAACGACCTGCTCATATTATTTCCCCGTTTTACGGGCATCCACCAGGGATGCCCCTGCCTTAAAAAACTTTTCTCGCTTGTCTAGCTTGCCCACTTTTCTCGCTCGTGGCTTTCAGCCACGTATCCCAAACCCCGACGCTTTCCGCTCCCCCGTTCTGACTCCTGACTCCTGTCTCCCCTTCTGAAACTTCCGGTGATCGTGAATTGTCTTCTGTCCGTACTTTTTCGACTGTTTCACAGATTGCAGCCGTTCCGCCGCAGTTATCCGCGTCAGGTCCAGGATAATCTCCTCCATCTGACCCGGATGCGGTTTTTTGCCGTGGGTTGCCTCGTACACCGCCAGGAACCCTTCGAACTCCGTCAGCAGTTCCCCTTCCATCCATGCCGGATAATTATTTTTAGGCACCGCCGCCCGTGCGCTCTTTTCAGGTTCTTTAGAACCTTTTGGTTTTGGATCTGGATTGGTACTTTTCGTACCCTTTGGTATACGGTCGTATTCGTCCGTATTCGTCCGTACAGTCTCCCGTGGTGTTTCCGGCCCCGGTTTGTAACGTTCCAGGATATTCGCGCGGTTTTTAGCACACTTGTCAGCGTATGCGGCTGCATCCCTGTCCATGCGACCGCGAATAAGCACGAAAGCCAAACGCAATGTTTTGTCTCTGAGCCATTCGGCGTCGCCAAAGAAGTGATACTTGCACATCGCCTGAATCATGAGCCCCGCCTGCTGCGGTTCCATCTCCTCCAGCAGTTCAGCAGTTTCCGCGTGTATCTGAAAAGCCTGTAACTTTTTCCCATCCATTCCCAAACCCCCGAAAAACCGTTCTAAAGTGCTAAAATTTCCGTTCCCTGATTTGACTTTCCGCCACCGGCGGTACTTGTCTAGCTTTTCTCGCTTTCCACTTTCCCGCCGGCCGCTAGGCGGACCACCATCTCGATACGCCGCCCGATCCACCGCATCACGTTTTCCGGCATCGAATTTCCGCAGGCTTTGTAACGCGGCCCGTCCGGACACTGCGACGCCGGTTTCCCGTTCCATCTGATCAGCGTGTGATAATCCGGAAACCCCATCAGCCGTTCGCATTCCAGCGGCGTCAAACGCCGCACGGTTGAATTTACCGCGACCGCCGGAGCGCGGTTATCGCCGTGACTCGCCGCCCGCAAAGTCGGCGATAATTCTTTCGACGCCGCGATGCTGCCGACCGTCGCCCCCGCTCCCGGCGTGAACGCTATCGCCGGACTCCGGTTGCTGCCGGATTCGCTGCTTTTCAACGTCGGCGAACAATCCGCCGTCGCGCCGGTACTCCCCGCCTTGGCGCCCGCCCCCGCCATGAAGGCTATCACCGGTATTCCCCGACCGCTCCCGTCCTCGCTGGCGTCAAAGCCTTCGCCCCGCAGCGTGTGCGCCACTTCCGCGCTGATCTTGTCCATGCCGCGTTCCAGGAACAGATTGTCTTCCAGCATCTCCCGTTCCATTGCTTCTGTTAACCCGTCCGTTGAGTCCGTTTTTTCGGTGTTTTTCATCATGCAGATTACCGGCGCATGCGAGTCTTTGGTTAGTGTGTGGCACGGATCGCCCGGCAGCGGGTTGCTGCGATTCTGCGGACTGGTGATCTGCGTTTCGTTGAAGCAGATCACCGCATTCATAATTCCATGGTTGTTCCCCGCCTTCGCTCCGTTGCTTTTATACCAGTTGGCAGTCAGTGTTTCCGCCACTTCCATCACCACTGTCGTCGGTTCCGCCATGTTCGTCTTGACCGTGCCGCTGGCGTCATCCTGCCGCCAGAATCCCGGACCCGTCTCGCTGGCGCAGATCATTATTGCTTCGTCTTCAGCTTTTCTCGCTTGTCCACTTTGCTCGCTTGTCACTATTATCGGCGCTTCATGGTCGCAGTTGAGCGTAGTCCCTATCCCTATCTCTGCACTGCCCTGTCCGGTGCTCATGCAGAGCAGCAGGCCGTTTTCCGCGTCCTGGCATGTCGCGCTGCCGGCCGCCTTGCCGGCATTGGTCAGCGTTCCCGCCACGTCCGCTATGAACGCCGGGCCCCGGGCCCGCTCCTGTTTTTGCGGCTGTTCACTTTTCTCGCTTTTCTTGCTTGTCTCGCTTTTCTCGCTTAGCTCCCCGGCTGTTTGAATTATTCCCCCCGCAAGATCAAATTCGGTGCCAAGCCCGCCGCCTGCCGTAGCGCGGCTTCCAAGAGTGCCGGCAACCGCTTCCCCCGTTTTGCGCTCCGGCGGAGCACCCCCCGACAGGCTGTCGCCGTCAAATAATACCGCCGCGGCACGTCGCCAGTCTCCAAGATGTCCGACAACGAACACACGCCTGCGTCTTTGAGGCACAGCCCGGCAATGCCCGTCCACTCGCACGTATTGAGCGTCAAGCACTCGCCACGCCAGGGAGAAACATCCCGGCGCGCCGCTGATGATCCCGCTGTTCCGCCAGCCGTCTTCGGGGACTTCGACCGCCCAGCCGCAGAGCAGGCCGAGGAACCGCGCAAAATCTTTTCCGCCTTCGCTGCTGAATACGCCGGGGACATTCTCCCAGACAATCCACTCGGCGCCGCACTCATAAGCCAGTTCGCAATACTTGAGCGATAACTGACTACGCTTGTCGCCCAGTCCCCCGCGCTTTCCGGCGATGCTGAAACCCTGGCAGGGAGTTCCTCCAACAAGAAGTTCAACTGTTCCATCATACTCCTTTCCGTTTATTTGCGTCATGTCGCCCAGGTTGGGCACTCTGTCTTTTTTCACTGACTCGTCCGACTTGTCCGCCCCGTCAGACTGTTTTCCGGCTGTTACAATTCCGCCGTCCGTCGCACGGACATTCTGACTCCTGACTCCTGACTCCTGACTCCCGGCTGCTTTCCCCTGCTTTCCCGCTCTCCTGACCGCTTCAATATTCGCTTTCCGTTTCCGGCTTTCCTTAGTGCTGATGCCGTCTTCATCCGGGTCCGGCATGTGCAGCGGCGCGGTGGCGTTGAATTTCTGCATCAGCACCGCCGCCGGAAACGGCTCGATCTCGCTGAAAAATACCGGCTCCCATCCCAGCGCTCCCCACGCCAGACTGGCCGCCTCCACCCCCGAACAAACACTCCCGTACCGCATCTTCCCCGTCCCCTTATTATTATTCTATATTCCGTCCATTATGTCCATGCCGTCCATATCGTCCATCGGCTGCTAACTCTGCCACACCGCCTCGATCACAATCCCCGCCAGCAACACCGCCCCGAAAACCAATACCCACCACGGCAGCCGACGGTCAACGCTCCACAGCAGTATCCGTTTCCCCGGCTGTTCACTTGTCCGGGCATCCACCAGGGATGCCCCTGCTCCCGGCTGTTCACTTTTCTCGCTTTCAACTTGGCCCCTTGCAACTATCAGTATTCAGTACCGGAGCCGCCCTCCCGCGGCTCCGGGCCTGAATACTGATCCTAAATGTAGACCGGCAGTTCCGTTTCCTTCCTGATCGTCTCGGCGGCCGCCAGCACGGTGTCGCGCACCAGCTTGTCCACCGCCAGCATCCGGATACCGAATGACAGCAGTCCGCTTTCCGTTCTGAACTTGAAATCGCATTCGATCTCGAAACTGTCCATCCCCAGGAATACCGGAACGCGGATCGTGATCTTTTCCGGCACGTCCACCTTCTTGCCTTGACGGTTGGTCTGCACGTCCTGTTCAAATCCGATTGCCATGCCTTTATTGGTCGGAGTGCGTCCGTTCACGCGCTGATTGACCGTCGCTTCCAGTTCTTCGACCAGTTCCACAATCGTCGCATTGTCCGGCGTGATGATGTCCAGACGGTTGTCCTTCAGGAACTCCGCGAACGCCTGCTGTCCGAACATTTTACCGTTGATCGCTTTCCACGCTTTGAACTGGTCGGACAATCCTAACTTGAGACTGACAACATGGGCGCACCAGTCCGCCGGCTTATCGGTCACGCCGTGATAATCGATGACTGCCTTGAACAGATAGATGCCGTTCGCCGTGTCGAAGGTGGCGAATATCCTGGTGCTCTCTTTTTTCTGCTCGTTGATATATCCGCAGTAACTCTGCGGATCGGTCAGCATCAGATCGACTTCTTTCCGCGCCGGATGCTGCGGCAGATATTGCTCCAGTGCAACAATCTTCAGGTTTTCCGGCAGCACCGCCACCGGCAGCTTGTTATTGTCCACGCCCAGCAGCACGCTCTTGAGTTCGCGGCTTTCCACCCCGAGTTTATGGGTGAATTCCGCCAGTTTGTCCACTCCTGTATTTTCGTTCATATCTTCTGTCCTTTCGCCCGTCCGGGCAGTTATTTACTTTTGAAACTCTTTTCGATTTCTTTGAACTGCATCTGGTTCGGATCGTCATTGACCAGGCGGTTGTCCTTGTCGATGAACCGCATGTTCTTTTTGTGCGCCCGGCGCGGAACTTTGCATTCCACTTCCGGCGTGACCGTCACCGCAGATTCGCCATACTTCGGATTCGGCTCGATTTTGATTTTCAGCGTGACGCTGCCCGCCTTGCCGTGTTCCTTGACTCCGGCCAGTACCGCCGCCAGCGCCACCGATACATCATAGTTCACGTCGCCGCCGCTGAGGTCATTGATGGTGTCCATCGCGTTATGCCTCGGTGTTTCTTTTTCGTTCGCCATACTTCTTTTCTCCCGTGTTATTGGTTATTTTTCCCCGACCCGTCTGACTTGTCTTCCCCGTCCGACCCGTCGGCTGTTTGTTGCCCCGGCGGTTATTCCTCCGCCTGCTCCACATATTCCACCACGTCCCCGACCGTCTTCCACCCGGCGACCGCGTCATCCGGGATACTGATATCGAACAGGTTCTCCAGCTCCATCGACAGCTCGACCAGGGCAATCGAATCCATCCCGATATCGTCAACCAGCCGCTGTTCATCGCTGATTTTCTCCTGGATGGTCCCGTTGACCTCCGAAACAATCCTGTACACCATCCCCCGCATATCCACGCCGTTAACCATTGATCGTTCTTTTTCCATCATTCCCCCTTGCTGTTTTTGTTTTATGTTTTCCGGGCTGTTTGCTTGACCCCTGCTAAATAAATTCCCGGCGGCCAGGCAACGCCGCCGGGGGGATGTGTCACACGGTCATATTATTCTGCGGCGGCGGAATCCCTGCCGCCCTTCTGGCCGCCGCAATCGCCGAATCCGCGATCATGTCCGCCAGCTCCAGGATCGTCTGATCGTCATACAGCAGTTCAATCGGGCCGTCATTGTCGACGTCCGGACAACTGATGCTGTAGATCGCCTCCACCTTGTTTTTACGCCTGGTCATATTTGCCCCCTTTTGTTGGGGCATCCACCAGGGATGCCCTTACCAGCCATTGATCTCCGGTCAGCAGCTCCGTCCAGCGCGGATACTCCGCCGCCGCGTCCAAATTCCCCGCCGCCTTGCGGACATTGAACATCCGGACGATGCGGTTATACAGAAACACCGCATACACCTTGTTGTCATAATCGTGCAGATGCCGCACGCGCCGGAATTCCCGTTCAAAGAACCGCTCCCACCACGATCTACGGTTCACCAGCAGACACGTTTCCTCAGTTATTTTCATTGAATCATGCTCCCGGTATTGTTACAATCACCGTCCGCACCATCGTGCCGGACTCCTTGAACGCCGCATCCGGCAGCTCGATGAACTCGCCGCCGCGATCCGCCACCATGTCGCGAAAATCCGCCGTCAGTTTGTTGCTGCGGAAGATCACGCCAGCCGACATCACCGCAACCAGTCTGCCGCCGGGCTTCAGGAACTTCAGCGCATGATTCACATGCTTGACGTCGCTTTGTTTCATGAACGGCGGATTCATCACCACCCGGTCATATCGCTGTTCCGGCTCAACCGTGAGAAAGTCGCGGCGTTCAACTTTATTCAGATAGGTTATTTCAAGGCTGGCATAGTTGGCTTCCATCAGTTCATAGCAATCCACGATTGCCCCGCCCTGCTTTGCCATGACGTAGGCAATATTCCCACGGCCCGCGGACGGCTCCAGTACCGTCATGCCCGGACGCAGTTCCGCCAGTTCCAGAAGTTGCCTGACCACTTTGTCCGGCGTCGGAAAATAATTGAATTCATCTTTCGGCACTTCGACTTCGCCGGAGACGATGATTTCATCCACGCGTTCCGCCGCGTCACCGTCGAACAGATGGGCTTTTGCTTTTTTATCCCACTTGCCGCCGCAGAGTTCCAGCACCTTGTTGACCTTCACATACAGATTCCGCTCCAGTTGTCCAGTCAGTTTCAGCGCCTTCCCGTCAACTTCCGCCCTGCTTAAAACTTCCAGTACATCATTATCAATTCTCATTCTTCCCGTCCCCCGTTATGTTTTAAACTTTTCTCGCTTGTCTAGCTTTTCTCGCTTGGCCCCTTTCCCAAAAAAACCGCCCCGCCCGCCGGTCATGAGTCCGGCGGACGGGGCGTCCATCAAGAGGAGAGAGGGCACCTGGCGGTGCTATTGTCATCCGCCGGCATCGGCGGAATGGTTTTCCTGGTTTTTCCGTTATGCCGGCCGTTCTTTTCAATGCCGAGTTTTTGTAATGCCTCGCAGGAATCGGAGGCGGTGAGAGATTTGGTATGTTGTAAATGCAGTATCGTCTGTTTCAACACCAGCCTGGCTCCGTCTGTCATTTTTACACCTTTATAATTTGTTAATACACTAAATTGGTTTGGTATAATTATAAACTAAATCAGTGTATTTGTCAATACCTAAAAAAATATTTTTTGAAAAAAAGTTGATTTATACACTAAATGGATATATAATCTAATATAGACAGCACAAAATGGAGGACATTATGACTGTTGATGCAACACAGAGGAAAGCATTCGGGCGTTATTTTAAGAAAGTATTGGTTGAAAGCGGAATAACCAATGTTGAGATTGCAACTGATTTAAGCGTTAATCCGCAACGTATAACTAATATTATCCGCGGTGACGGTATTTTCACTCCGGAACAATTCAACGCGATCATTGATAAATTCAAGCGTATCGTCGATGACGAATATCTTGACCGTCTTACCGATCTGTTTGTCCAGGCCCGTTCCGGTCTGGATATGAATTCAATGGATAACGCCCAGCGCGTAGTCGATCCGCTGGACCGGCTTATACTAGACAAGTGTGCCAATCTTAAAGAAAGCCAGAAGTACAAACTGATTAAACTGCTAGAACGTCTGGAAATTGGCAATCTCGATGAAATGGGAGCATTGGCGGAACAGTTTTTCAAGGGTGAAATCGCCGAGGAGCGCGCCCCCTACAACGCCAAACCGCCAACCCCACCCGCGAAACCCGCTGGAGGCACAAAAAAAACCGGACCGGCGCAGATGGACAAACAGAAAAATAAGCCTTGACATTTGCCATTTGCTGAAATTCACGGTAAATTAAATAACAGAGGAGAAAACATTATGAAGGGATTTATTGCATCAATCGTAATCATCGCCGCGCTGCTGTGCTGGGGCATCTATAATTATCTCGAAGTATCCCGCCTGGACGAACAGCTCGCGCCGCTCAAAAAACAAGTCGCCCACGCCGAATCTGTCGCCGATGCCGACAAGGCCGGCCTGCAGCATTCGGCCACCACGCTGATCAACACCGAAAATGAACTCTCCGCCGCCAATAAAAAAATTGCGCGGCTGGAAAAACAGGTGAGCGACCAGAATGCCCTGATCGCGCAGCAGACGGCCGCCGTGGACAAACCGTCCGTTCCGGCCGCCGCAGTCCAGCAGGCGGAACAGTCCGCGCCGGTGCCGGCGCAGTCCGCAGCGGCGCCCGACAGACAGCAGCAGACGGAACTCGCGGGTTTAAAGGCGCAGTCCGCCGCGCTGGCCACGCGGCAGCAGGATCTGCAGCGCCGGATCAACGCCGTGAACAATAAACTGATGTCCGGCGGCGGACGCGAAACCGGCTGGTATTATCTGAACAAGGACGGATCGCATAACGGCTTCATCCACACGATGGCGGAAACCCCGTCGCGCACCCGCCGCGTCCAGTGGGTGTATGAGTCCAAAGAAGAATCGAAAGCCCGCGAAGCCGCGCCGCTGGAAACCGAATTAACCGCCGTCATCACGCAGAAAGCGCAGATTGACGCGAAAATAAACCAGAAACAATTAGCCAAGGAGTAGTCATCATGCAAAACGCATCCTGCAAATCGTGTCCGTCCCTGTTAAAACTCTTCCTCGTTCCCGCTTTTCTCGCTTGTCTGGCTTGTCTCGCCTGGCCCCTCGGCTGTTACGCCGCCGACCCCGTCAAGTCCGTCTGGGCGGGCGACCGCTATTTCGAACTCGTCCCCTGGTCCGGCACCTGGGACGCCGCCAAGTTCGACGCCGAATCCAAAGGCGGCCGCCTGGCCTGCATCAAAGACGCAGAAACCAACAACATTATTTTTGATGATTTAACAAAATCCAGCGACATTCACATGATTTACTTTGGAGGGTGTAGAATTAATGGAATTTGGAACTGGGTTGACGGTTCAACCATGCAATATAAAAACTGGCATCCCGGACAACCGAATCATCCGACAAGTAATGCGGTCGTATTTCAGCCAAAAAAAAACACCTGGAATAACGTGCCGACAAATCATGTGTATAAGAGCAGCGCCTATATACTGGAACTCACCCGCGAGCAGTACAACGCGCTGCATCCGTCCAACTAAAAGGCATCACCATGCAAATTCCATGCCCCGGCTGCGGCGGAAAACTGGAGATACCGGACGAACATGCCGGACGCAAAATCTGCTGTGCCCGGTGCGGCAATAAAATTCTGGCTCCGGAATCGTTCACGGCGGTGGAGATCGTCAGCAGCGTCACGCCGATGGTGCGCCCGGAACCGGAACTGCCGGCGAAGAGCGATAACACCGCCGCCTGCCGCTTCTGCGGCGAGATGGTCAGGTCCGGAGCGCTTAAATGCCGCCACTGCCATGAATATTTAGTGCCGGAAGCGGGGCAGGGGACACCGCCGGTCAACCATATCCACGTCAACGTCAATCAGAGCCAGACGCAGCAGCAGCAACAGTCCGGCTGCGGCAATCAGCTTGCCGCGGGCTGCCTGATCCTGATTATCATCTTCGCGCTGTTCGCCATTATCGGCAGTTGCAGCGAACACTCCAGGCCGCAACCGCCGCCGGTCCCGTCCAGCCCGGTTGCAGCCAGTCCGACCAGTCAGACTATCCCGGATGCGCCCGCCCCCGCGCCGATGATCAGCGCGCCGCCGGCGGCGGCCCCGGCTGCTGCTCTACCCGGTATCCAGTCACCGGTCACCATTCACCAGTCACCAGTCACCCCCCATAACGTAGTAATGCCCCCGCCGCCGTTGCACTACAAGCCCGGCGACCAGGTGGATTTCATCATCGACGGCAAAACCCGCATCACCGGCAGGCTGATCGAGGCGAACGCCAAAGGCGTCAAAATCGAAGTCCAGCCCGGCGCGATCGTCCGCTATGCTAAAACCCGGCTCACCCCGGAAGTCCGCGAAATGTTCTACCCCGCCAGTATAACGCCTTAAAATAAGGTCTCATCATGAAATATCTGATTTACGCCCGTGTTTCGCCGCGCGGCAGCGACAGCGACCGCGAAACCTCCATCAAGATGCAGCTTGATCTCTGCCGCGAATACGTCCTGAGCCAGGGCGGCGAGATCGTCAGCGCGGTATCCGATGAATTCTATTCCGGCAAGGATATGTCGCGCCCCGCCTGGTCGCAGGTCATGGCGGAACTGGACTCCGGCGCGGCGGAGTGGGAGACGATCTGCTGCTATAAGCTTTCAAGGATGACTCGATCACTCAGGGACGGCGCGGTGATCTTCGACAAACTATACCGCCACGCCAAAGGCTTCGTCTCGATCACGGAAAAGAACCTGGACTTTTCCACGCCGTCGGGACGTGCCATGCTGGGCATTCTCCAGGTGTTCAACCAGTTCGAGCGCGAACAGACCGCCGAGAACACCCGCAACAAGATGATATCCATCGCCGCCGCCGGACTGTGGCCGTGCGGCAACCCGCCCTACGGCTACCGGCGCGCCACCAAAGGCGACAATCAGATTTACGTCGATCCGCGACGTTCGGAGATCGTCCGCGATATTTTCGCCATGTACGCCGCCGATAATTACACCACCATGCACATCGTGCAGAAATATCGCGGCGTACTGTCGAAACAGCAGATACTCAATCTGCTGCGCAATAAAACCTATCTGGGCCGCATCGTATACGCCGGACAGGAGTTTCCCGGCAGACATCCCGCCATCATCGACGAAACGCTCTGGCAGCGCGTGCAGACGAAACTGCCGTGCGCCAAACGCCACAGCCGACCGAAAGCCCAGCGTTATCCCTACGTGCTGTCCGGGCTCGTTAAATGCCATTGCGGACGCTACATGACCCCCGCCAGCGCCAAGAGCGGCGAATACCACTATTACCGGTGCACGGACAACATCACCTGCAAAAACCGCATCTCCGCGCCGCTCCTCGAGAAATCAGCGCTGGATTATTGTAGAAAGATCACGATTCCGGATAAATTGATTGAAGCCTCCTGCGCCGCCGTGGAAAAGAAGCATCTGGCCTACGTGGCGACGCTGTCGCCGGAGCTGCTCAACGTCCGGCAGGCCCTGAAAGAGACCAGAGCCGAGCGCGAAAAAGTCTACCAGACCATTCTCGGCCGCAAGCTGACCGATGACAATGCCGAATTCTTCAATACCCGCCTGGCGGCGCTGTCCAAAGAAATCGACCGCCTGAATGCAAGAATGGAGTATCTGGACGCGCAGTGCTGCGCCGATGCGGGAATCTTCGATTCAGCGCGGGAGATAGTGAATCAGTTGCATGAGTTCTCGAAGCAGTTAAGCATGGAGCCGGACAATACGGACAATCAGCGAAGATTATTACTGGCCAACGTGAAAGGCATTCAGCAGTCTACCACCGGCGACTTCAGGCTGGAATTGAACTTCAAAACCAAAAGTTCGCCCAATGGTATAAAATGGCTCCGACAGCTGGATTCGAACCAGCGACCAAGTGGTTAACAGCCACCTACTCTACCGCTGAGCTATGTCGGAGCGTATTTCAGGATGTTCTCCTGAAGTGAGCCAATATATTAACACTTAACTGAAAAAAAACAAACATCTATAGCTGTTTTTTTTCATTTTTTTTCAAAGTTTATATTCCGCTTCTTTAACATAAACCGCGCCGCTGTTACTTAACTGGCTGGAATATAGCGAGAAAGAGCTGACGTTGAATTCCGGCAGGCCCAGCGAGGAAAACTTTGCGGTCAGAGAAGTAACCAGTTCATTATCCGGGTGCGATTTAAAACGCAGCAGTGTTACATGCGGGACGAAGCCGCGGGTTTCCGGCGTCAGGCCGATGGCTGATTTGAGTACCGCATCAGCTTTTTGTTTGAGATCAAGCAATGGCGCGGATTCATGGAGACCGAACCAGAAAATCGACGGTTTGGCGGCATCCGGGAAGAAGCCGGTGCCGTCAGGACGCAATGTAAAAGGCGATGCTGAAATATCGTTCAGACATCCGGTTACCCGGTCGAACTGATCAACATCCACTTCCCCGATAAAACGCATGGTCAGGTGAATCTGCCTGGCGGATATCCATGGCAGTCCGGGAAATGCTTTCTGAGCTTTGAGCAATGCGGTTTTATGCTCTTCCGGCATATCAACCGCTACGAATAGTCTGAGTCCATTGCTTTCTGAAATCATAACAAATGTCCTGTTGATTTTTTATAATCTACTTGTAAAACTCCGGTTAAGGATGTAAATCAAAACAAACCTATTTAGGAACAGCTATATGGATAAAATAATCATAAAATGTTTGAAAGTAAAGTCCATAATTGGAACTTTACCGGAAGAACGCGAAAAAAAACAGGAGATTGAGTTCAATATTGAGTTGGATTGCGATCTTGCCGCTGCCGGAAAAAGTGATGATCTCAACGATACGGTAAATTATCAGGCAGTGGAAAATGATATCATGACGATGGCGGAAGCTTCGTCTTTTCTGCTGCTTGAGCGTCTGGCGGAGGAAGCTGCAAATCTCTGTTTGAAATATGATCCGGTCAAGTGTGTGCGGCTGAGTATTGACAAGCCGGGAGCGTTGAAACATTCCCGCAGCGTTGCCGTTTACATTGAACGCAGGAAATAGGAATTAGAAGTTCAGCGTGTATGCTGCAATACTGACCCCGGGTTTGATGTCAGACCATGAAAAACCTTTCGGAAATTCAATGACAATGACCCCGCCCGGCGGCAGAGAGCCGATGGCTTCCGGAGCCAGGTTATTTGCCAGATGCAGGAATGCCGGGTTATGACCGACAAGCATTAACACTTTACATGAATCGTCGGTTTGTTGGATGATGTCCAGCATATCATCTTCGTCTGCCGTATAAAGCTCACTATCATAAACAATTGAATCTTCTGTGAAGTCCAGTTTGTGTGCGACTTTTTTCGCGGTCTGCATGGCTCTTGCAGCGGGACTGGAAATGATCATATCAGGAAAAAGGTCATTTTTCTTGAGGATTTTACCCGCCTGAACGGCTTCCTCCAGTCCGTCTTCGGTCAGGCTGCGTTTGAAATCGGCGGTGCCGTCGTGAACCGCATGTGCATGACGCACGATGATAAGTTTTTTCATAAATTCATCACTCCTGAATAAGCAAATTTACTTTATTTCATTACTTTCCCTGCTATCGTTTTTTCAATAATATCTGCTGCAATCAAGTGTCTGCTATAGAAATCATTGCGTTTGACAAATTCTATCCCCGTCTCTCCAAGTGACGCTAAATTGCCGTTGAGCATTGCCAACAGTTCCTGATTGAGCGCTGACTGTAAAAACGGCTCGGGAATTACCCGGCCGGCGCCGGACTTTTCAATGTATGGAGAATAGCCGCAGGCGGCGGTGCATAATACGGGCCGGCCGGCAGTCATGGCTTCCAGCAGAACATTGCCTGCTGATTCGTTGATGGCCGGATGTATCATCAGGTCGGCTCCCGCCAGAAGCGCCGGAATATCGCTGCGTCCGCCCAAAAAAGCGATCTGAGAATCAATGCCCAGGGTCTTCGCCAATTTCATGAATTTTCGCGGATTATCCTTGCCGGCAATCCACAATCTGGTTTTTCCGCGTACCTTATCCGGCAAGGCTGCTACTGCGCGAATTGAACGGTCAACCCCTTTGGTGATAAAGCCGGAGCCGATTTGAATCAAAACGTATTCATCGGCGGCAATTCCTTCCGTCTTTCTCAAATTTTCCCGGATTGAGGCTGATTCAGGTGTGCGCCGCCGGTCTTCCGGAATTCCCGGCGGCAGCAAATGAAAACGTTGTTCCTGAGTCCCATAGTGTTTGATATAACCGGCTTTCTGAGGTTCTGCGATATATAGAATCTTTGTTCCGGCAGATGGGTTGAAAATTGCTTCTTCCATGTAAGCGTAAGTTCTGTAACGCGGATTGAATGTCCGGTAGAAGAAACGTTTCTCCGCTTTTTCCGCGAGGCAGTTGTCGCCGGCAAAATAAACATCCAGTTCCGGCATCCGGTTAAAGCCGATTATTCCTGCCGGGCGGCTGTATTTCAGTTCATGCTGAAGCTGCTTATAGAAAGCGATTGCTCTGCCATGATTCGTCATTGCTTCTGCTTTTATCAGGCGTATGTCAAATCCATCAGGGACTGCGCCCTCCCAGGAGCGGGTATAAACAATCACCTCATGGCCGCGTCTTAGGCATTCAGCAGCAATGCGCAGGAAATCTCCCTGCAATCCGCCAAACGGAAAATACTTGAAAATGCAAAAAGCCAATTTCATTTTTATGTAACTTTGTTTATCAATCAATTATTTAATTTATCCATGTATGCATTCTGCGTTAGATGAATTTAAGACAGGCGTTGAAAACATTTTCCTCCGGAATTGATTTGATGTCATTATTCTCTGCAATTATAACCACTTTTTTTTCGCTATTATACGGAGTTAGCCACCTTGCAACATTTTCTTTTTTGAAAAATACAATTGAAGGTGTGCCTACAGCATTGGCAATATGTGCCGGCCCGGAATCTGTGCCGATATATAAATTGGCTTTTTTAATCAGATAGGCGGATTCGTCAATTGAAAATTTTCCGACAAAAGATATCATCTCTGCCGGCTTGAAATGATTTATGAGTTCATTATTTTTGTCTTTGTCGGATTCCGTGCCAATGAGAATAATCTGTGCATTCTTGATGCTGATAAGCCTTTTGAATAAAGAAATATAATTTTCAACAGGCCAGTTTTTAGACTTGTCTTTTGATATTATCGAAGAAACAATTATCGGAGTTTCAGAATTCTTTTTGAATTTATCGAGCAATCCGTTGACCATTGCAGGAGTTTCTTGTTTGAAATTATCGTACACTGGAAGCAGTTCTGGCGGGTTTTTAATTTTTATGCCGGATGCTTCAAGTGCGGCATCAATCAATCTGATACTGTTCTCCGTTTCAGTTTTATTTTTGTCAAAAGAAGGTGAGACATTGATGCCCCATCTCCATTTTTCGCGTTTGATAACTCCTTTATCCCAAATATCGCGGAATGCCGCAATTGTTTTAGCCCCGCCCATAACTGCCCAGGGAACTTTGCCTTGATCCTGAGGGGAGACTATAAAAAGGTCGATATGTATTTTCCTGAATTTATAAATAATACGCAACTTCTCTCTCAAAGAACGGTCATGGATCACGATTATATCGTCAACCCAAGGACACTGTTCCGCTATTTCAACGCCTCCGGTATGTTTGCCCAATAAGGTAATTCTGGCATCAGGCAGATTTTCCTTCAAGCGTTTAAGAGCGGGAAGAAATACGATCATGTCGCCTATGTTCTGAAGACGAGAAACAACAATTTGTTTAATATTCATAAATTTATCCCGCATAGCATCATCTGCTTAGCAATTACCGAAATTCAATCTTGTATCTTAATTCCAAGATTTTATAAATTAACTGGAGCTAAACCAGATATTCCCAATAATTCAAAATATCTTTTAAACTCTGTTGAAAAGATATTTCCGGACTCCAACCCAAGTCTTTATTAATTTTATTGTTCGATCCGACGATAACCCTGTTGTCAGAGGGCCGGACAAAAGCAGGATTCAGTTCTGTTGTGATTTCAATTCCTGCAATGGAGGCCAGTTCCGCAACCACTTCCTGCAAGGAATGCCCTTTGCCGGAACAGACATTATAAATCTGTCCGCTTTTTCCCTGCGTCAGCAGCAGATAATAAGCACGGACGACATCCCGCACATCTAAGAAATCACGCACAATATGCAGATCTCCTGTCGAAAGCACCCCATTTTTCCGTCCAGCCTTTTTGATTTCTGCGATCTGTTTCGCAAAAGCGGAAATTACAAAGATGTCTTTCTGTCCTGTCCCGATGTGATTAAACGACCTGGTTATGACCAGATCAACCCCGTAAGAGTCCGCATATACTTTTGATAAAAGCTCCTGAGAAACCCGTGCCACTGCATAAGGGCTTACCGGATCCAGCGGTGACTCTTCAACGAGCGGAAGATGATCCTGGTTGATATTGCCATAGGCCTCGGAAGATCCCACGGAAAGTATCCGTGGCTTAAGTCCCTGTCGACGGATCGTTTCAACCAGATTCAGAAAAACATTCATATTGTTCTGAAAACTTAAAACCGGCTCCTGCCAACTGAAAGCCACACTGCTGTAAGACGCCAGATGCAGTACATAATCCGGCTGAAACTCTAACAGCACATGCTCAATTTCATCTCTGTTCAGCAGATCGATCCGCTGAAAACTCTGTGTCACATAAGTATTCTTCTTTCCTGATTTATTTTCAGCTAAATCAACACCCATCACATGAGTATTAATTCTGTTTGCTTCAAGAAAATCAATAAAATGCTGACCAACAAACCCGGAAATACCGGTAATTAAAAACTTTTTCATAACAACCCCCTCTCATCGCTAAATAAATAGTTACTCTGGTAAAATGACCGGAGCAATCAGGCTCACCAGCCTTCAAATCAATCCGTCGTTACAGAAATCTTAATTTCATTATAGAACCCCATGCCCGTGGGGCAATTTTGACATCATATTTTAAAGAATCAGCGTACAGAGACGGTCTGTCATTCCTGCTCTGCCAGAGATACTGGCAGATTATTTTGATTCGACCATAAAATATTTTTCTGTACCATTTTAAAATTACTGACAGTCCAGACCGTCTGCTGCCCGCCGGACGGCACGGGGTGTTCAGGATATAATACGATGTATAATGATTTATCAGAGGCATCTGCCACTACCGGATATTTTTTCTTCTCAATTGCCGGAATTTCGGCAGCCGGCCCGAATACAGTCATAATCAGTATGGCATGTTTTATGTCATACGACGATAATTCATTACCGCGTAACCGTGAATTCAGCATATAAAGTACCGGTTTGCGATCTTTCTCCGATGCTGCGGTTTCCATCTTTCTTTCCATAACAGCGACATTAAATACAGTGCCATCGTATATGGCAGTATTGATGATTTGTATTATTGTCGGAACCAGCCATAAGGCTATAACTGCCGCCATGCAGAGAACCCTGATTTTCAAGTTCCGGATTTTACTCCAGATGTACTGATGCCATTGCGGATAACTTGCCGCATACATTATGATGCAGAAAACGGCAAGAGCTAAAAAATAACGCCCATGAGTTTTTTCCGGATGATGAAACGGAAAAATTTTATTTACCATATAGCTATGAAGCAGGTATGCTACGGCAAACGGAATTGCAATCAGTTGCTTTTCGATACTCCTTTTTTGTTTGAACAGCAATAAAAATGCACTGATCAACCCTAATATAATAATGAAATTCTTGGGCATTGAATCAAAGTACTTGCCTTTGAATGACAATGGCCGCAAAAACGAAAACAGCCATTCCCAGAAAGTGTAGAAAACCGACATACTGTAATTAAAATGGGTCTTGCTGACTAATTCCAGCCGGCCAAATCTACTGTTGAACATGGCGTTGAGAATTGCAGTTTCGGCCAGCAAGCCGGTCAGGATAATCACTGTAAAAAGAATGACTGCCGGACCGGCCTTGAAACGCCAGATACTGAACCATATTTTACGGTCCGGGTTGAATAACAGCATGAATAAAGCAATGCCTGGTGTCCAGTAAAGGGAAGTTTCTTTGCTGCCGTAGGCGCACAGGATAGCCATTGCCGCAAATATTACATAACGGATTTGTGATTTGTCAATCCATTTCAACAGGAAATAAATTGCCGCAAGAATAAACATACATGCCGGAAGCATAGGCAGAAACTGCGTACTTTCGCGAGTCGTGAGCGGAAAAATCGAAAAAATCAGGAAAGCGGCTATTCCGGCAGTACGGCTGCTAAGCCTGGCAGTTATTTTATAAATCAATATTCCACAGACAATAGAAACCAGACAGGGAAATATATAATAAACTAGCGGCGATGTTCCGAAAATTTTCTGGATTAACAGTACAGGAAAGTTAATGCTCCAGCGTAACATGTGATGATCAATTACCGCTGGATACCAGTTTCCGGTTTCGACAAAGCATCGGAGTACCCCCCATTTATGGATTGCGTCGCCGCTTCTTTCGATAAACTGTGAAGTCAACAGCCTGAAAAAAAGAGACAGTACAACCAGGCTGAGAATTATTTTCCGTTCCGGCCATTTGTCCAGCAGTATAGAATATTTGTTTGATGCCTTGTTTATCTGGTCTGAAATTGTCATTTGTCCCGTTATAATTATGTTTCGTAAAGTTGATTTCCATATGTGCGCATCGAAGCCGTTAATATGATATGCAATAATTATTTTGCAAGCGAATTCTTTAATGGATTCTTGAATATGTCGTGTTGACAGGAAATATTAAAAGGCAGATTAAATGATTAACGGTTAGGATTTTTCATTCATGAAACTAATAATTCAGATTCCATGCTATAACGAAGCAGAAACCCTTGCAATTGCATTGCGTGAACTGCCGAAAAAAATTAGCGGGATTGATACGATAGAATATTTAATAATTGATGACGGCAGTATGGACGATACAGTCGCTGAAGCCGGGAAATGCGGCGTACATCATATCGTGCGTCACACTCATAATATGGGGCTGGCTAAAGCATTCATGACCGGGCTGAATGCCTGCATTGAGCTCGGCGCTGATATCATCGTCAATACAGATGCCGATAACCAGTATTGTGCAGAAGATATTGAAAAAATTGTAGCTCCGATTTTACGCAAAGAGGCGGATATGGTAATCGGGGTCAGACCAATTGGTACTATCGAACATTTTTCATTCCTCAAAAAACAACTCCAGCGGCTTGGCAGTTGGATGGTCAGGAAAGTCAGCGGGACCGATGTTGCTGACGCTCCCAGCGGTTTTCGCGCCATTTCCCGGAACGGTGCATTGCAGTTGAATGTTTTTACCCGTTATACATATACTTTAGAAACGATTATCCAGGCGGGGCATAAAAATCTAAAAGTATTGTCGGTGCCAATACGGGTGAATGAAGATCTGCGCCCGTCTCGTTTAGTCAGCAGTATACCCAGTTATGTTCGCAAGTCTATATTTACCATGTTGCGGGTTTTTGTAATATATCGTCCTTTTGCTTTCCTTTGTACTATTGCCTGCATGGTATTCGGAGCCGGATTTCTGATCGGCTTGCGATTCCTGTACTTATACATGACCGGCAGCGGAAGCGGCCATGTTCAGTCTCTGATTCTGGCTTCAATATTACTTCTGAGTGGATTTCAGACATTTCTTATCGCTTTTATTGCCGATTTGATTTCTGTTAATCGTAAATTACTGGAGGAACTTCAGTATAACCAGCGCAAAAACAAACTGACAGCAGGCGATAAAGGATAAAATGGTGGACAGGAAGAGAAGAATAGTCATTATCGGTCCAACATGGCCGTATCGCGGAGGAATATCGCACCATACCACTATGTTGAATCGTTTTTTGCAGAAAGAGAACGAGGTTGTATTAATTTCCTACAAGAGGCAGTATCCCGCGTGGCTGTATCCGGGGGAAACCGACAAAGACACCAGCAAGTCATATTTGGAAAGCAATAATGTTGAATATATTATAGACTCCCTTAATCCGGTAACCTGGCTAGGGGCGGCAAAGCGAATCAAAGCGATAAATCCCGATGAGATTATTATTCAGTGGTGGGTGGTTTTCTGGGTTCCGGCATATTGGAGTATCATTCAACTGGTGAAAAGAAAATGCCATGCTCCGATTACTTTTATTTGTCACAACGTTGTAGAGCATGAATCAAACAAAATAAAATATTTATTAACCAAGTATCTGTTTAAGTTTGGGAAGAAATTTATCGTGCATGCGGACTCTGAAAAGGTTAAGCTGCGGGAGATGCTTGGGGATTGTGAAATTATCAAGTCTTTTATGCCATCTTTTGAGGACTTGAAGTTTCATGAAACTGATACCGTACAGGCTCGCAGGGAAATCGGACTGAATGAGAATGATGAAGTGTTGTTGTTTTTCGGTTTCGTTCGTCAGTATAAGGGGCTTTCGATAATTCTTGAAGCGTTACCCGAAATACTCGGTTCGCGTCCTGCAGTAAAACTATTGATTGTAGGAGAATTCTGGGATGATAAAAAAGTATATCTGGCAATTATTCAGCAGCTTGGTATTGCGGGAAATGTCATAATTATTGATAAATATGTGCCGAACGAGGATATAGGACGATATTTTGCTGCTTCTGATCTGGTGGTTCAGCCCTACCTTTCAGCGACTGGCAGCGCCATTTGCCAGCTCGCATACGGCTTTGGCAAACCGGTTATAGCCACCAGGGTTGGCAGTCTGGATGAAGTAATTGAATGCGGAATAAACGGGCAGTTAGTGGAGCCGGGCAATTCGAAAGAACTTGCGCAGGCGATTCTGAAATCATTGGATAGGGATACGCTGAAAAAACTTCATGAGAATGCCGCTCATACCAAAGATAAATTTTCCTGGGGAAATTATATTAAAAATTTTTAGCAGAAACAGTTGTTTCCGATTATGGGAGTCAGCCAGTTTATCAAGTGCAAGAAATAATTACATGAGCATCAAATTCAATAAAAAATTAATTCACTGGTTCGGACGATTGCTGATGTTCCTGTCTTTCATTTATCTCGGGAATGCCATCTTTAAGCAAGCTTCCGGATTTCATGGTATCGTGTTCAGTGTTGGTGCCGCAGTTTCGCTTGTCGCTCTGATTCTATTCTATTTTTCCCAATGGATTGTCGGTGCCAATATTTGGCGATGTCTGCTGCATGGCGGTGGAGTCCATATTTCTCTACGGCAATCATTCATGATTCTCGGGCAGTCCCAGATTGCTAAATATTTACCTGGAAATGTCTTTCAGTACGTTGGGCGTTTTGCTCTTGGCGCCAAATACGAAGTGCCTGCGGCTGCTGTCGCCAGTACAACTTTCATTGAAATTATTTTATGCGTTGTCTCAAGCACATTAATGGCATCGCTGGAAATTATAATTGCTCCTGGATCAATCAGTAAATGGCTGCCTGCAGTTAACCGGAACGTTATTTTTGTGCTGCTGATTGCTGCTGTAATAATTGCAACCGGCATTCTGTTCGGAGCAATATCCAGCACCCGTGTGCGAAAATGGGTTGTTTCACAACAGGCATATCTTAATCCGTCCCGGCTTATTTATGGAGTCGGACAGTTTCTTTTTATATTCACAGTTATGGGGATATTGACCTGGCTATTGGTTCACATGGTTTTTAATGCAAATTCAACGCTGCCGTGGTATCGTTATGCCAGTAGAATCACATTAGCCTGGCTGATCGGTTTTGTGGTGCCAGGAGCCCCTGGCGGATTAGGAATCAGAGAAGCGCTTACCGTGAAAATGTTTGAAGATGACATGGGCGAGGGGGTTGCTCTATGTCTTGCATTGACTATGCGTCTATGCAATATTATCGGAGATATCCTTGTTTTTCTGGCCGCGTGGCTGCTCGCAATGAAATCTAAAGACAATTCAAAGACACAAGATACAATATTTCCTCTTTCCAGATAATACCTCGGTTGTTCCTGTTAGTTTGCAGTTGCGTGCAGTTTCGTCTGCTTCGCTCCTTCCGTCTGATATTGCCGCGCGGAGTACCCATAAAATAGCTTATAGGTTTTTGTCAATTGCAAGCCTCTGTGCTGCTTGTGTTCCGCTGCTTATTCAGTGATAATTTATTCCGTTATCAGTTGGCCAGCAGTCCGCTGCTTTTCTTCAGCGGATCACCGGTAAGCACAGTATCCGCACTGCCGGTCAAGGGACCGGCTGCGCTGAAAAGCCGGAGACTGCCGGGCTGGATAAGATTGAAATTCAGGTCATACCCGGTAGCGGCGGAACCCGCCAGCAATACTTTTATATAATATGTGCCTGCCTTCATTTTTCCC